>Ga0080064_1000512_pt1 | contig 100183 bp, 89 predicted proteins | sample Subgrocontami54m_FD_69260 | JGI IMG/M metagenome (GOLD analysis project Ga0080064, IMG submission 69260) | Subsurface groundwater microbial communities from S. Glens Falls, New York, USA - GMW46 contaminated, 5.4 m (SPADES assembly) (version 2) ...
GTTTAATCGCAGGTAGCAACCGAACAAATCGTTGGACCGGAGCGCGGACACTTCGTTCTTTAACTTGTAATTTGCTTTCGAGGTTGGGTGCTGCTCGCCGCGCCCGGTCAACTAAAACGTTCGCGCGCATCGCTGTCTCAGAACGGCGAGCGGTTCGACCCGATCATAGACTCAACTTGAGTTCTTAATCCGTCGCTACCGCTCGGGTTCTGACACGATGCATGCCGCGCGGCTTCTCGATTGAAATTAAACTTGGCCCCAGGAGGAATTTTGCATATGCGGTTCAATATAAAACTCTATCAAGTGCTTATGTGTACAGCATTTACATTGGCGGCTTGCGCGGCTTCTGCTATTAACAGTAATAATTCATCTAACACTGCCAGCATCAATAGATCTGACAGCGAAACTGATGCGCCTTCTCTGAAGAAATATTTTCCGCAGCAGGTGGGAAAATTCAAACTGGACACCGCAAACATGAGTGACGAGGAATCAAAATCCATGAGACGATCTTGGGTCTCGTTATTCGCCGCGACTGATTTCGCCCGCGGCGTATACCTCGTCCCGAACCCTCAGGCGCAAAACTTATCCGAAGCAGTTGAGAGTGCTGTACTCTTAACCGTGGCCTCATTCCCCTCCAGCGAGCGGGCAAATTCGACGGTCGCATCCCTTGCCAACGTCCTCGAGGGCCGAGGTTACACCATCGAGCGCAAGAGGTTGCGCAAAGACGGCGGGCGTGAGGCGGAGATGACATTAGCGATGAGCCGGGACGCAGACGACTGGGCTGTGATCTGGAGCCGGGGGGCAATGGTGTTCCAGGTTCAGGCCCCGAAGAAGGAGAACGTCCTCGATTTCGCACAGAGCTTTCCCTATTGAGGCGCGTTGGAGCGTGCGAACAAATCGTTGGACGCGAGCGGCGGGGGCGTGTTTCGTAACTTGCTTGGTGCGGCGGAGGGTGCTTTGATTCGCGCCGCCGCGTCAACTCAACCGTTCGGCGCTTGTCGTAACGAATTCACTCGGCATTTGCTATCGAAGTCCACTGATGCAAAAAGGAGCTTAACCGTGAAGAATATTCCCGTCGTAGCCTTACTAATTCTCGCTGCGTCAGCGCTCGTATCAGGTCAGATGACCGGCAAGAAGGCGTACCGCAACACCAAGGTTGAACAGGAATTGAAAAGGGTCGAGGAAGAGTGGGCCAACGCATATCTTCGACATGACGCCGCGGCCCTTGAGCGGATCTTAGCGGATGAGTTCATAACTGTGGGTAGTAATGGCCAGAGTCATGGCAAGGCGCAAGATATCGAAGAACTCAAATCTGACAGCGCTAATTATGAATCCTCAGCGCCCTATGATCTGGACATACGCGTTTACGGTGATATGGCGGTGGTGATCGGACGCACAAAGGAGAGGGGACATTACGATAGCGGAAGACAGTTCATTAATGAGTATCGATGGACGGATATTTTCGTGAAGCGCCAAGGACGATGGCAGTGTATTGCTGCGCAGGTAGCCAGCATTCCGCCACCTAAACCGAAATAGAGGAGAACTGCGCTGAATGAGCAACACAACTTGAAGGGAGATAAAGCTTGTGAAAAAGAAGATCCCAGTTATGGTTATGTCGATGTGCTTCGGGGCGATGTTTGTTCCTGCGATTGTGTCCGCCCAGAGCAGAAACCACAACGTGAAGGTACACCGAGAGGTTGCGATAACTTTCGATGACTTACCCTCCGCGAATACGAATGACGATTTGAAAAGAATGAGCGATGTCACCAAGCAGTTGCTCCGAAGCATAAAGTCAAACAATGTCCCCGCCATCGGGTTCGTCAATGAAAGTAAATTGCACAGGCGTGGTCAGATGAATGCGCGCACCGCTCTGCTGCGAATGTGGTTAGAGGCGGGGCTTGAGTTAGGTAACCACACCTTCTCTCACATTAATATTGACAACGTACCGCTCGGCGCATACGAAGAGGATATCATTCGCGGGGAGACGGTAATAAGAAGGCTGCTTGCTGAAAAGGGCATGAAGCTGAGGTATTTCCGTCATCCGCAGCTCCACACGGGTCCAACCTTGGAATACAAAAAAGGACTCGAACAGTTTCTTGCCACGCGTGGCTATACCATCGCTCCTGTCACCATTGATAACAATGATTTCATGTTTGGTGCTTTGTATGGCGACGCCAAAGCCAGTGGAGACAAAGAGACCATGAAGCGAGTAGCCGACGCATATGTTGCGTACATGGAGAGGGTGTTTGACTTCTTCGAAAAGCTTTCAGTGGAGTCGCTTGGGTATGAAGTTAAACAAACCCTCTTATTGCACGCCAGTGATCTTAACGCCGATCACTTCGATGACCTTGTTCTCATGATGAAGCGTAGAGGGTATGCGTTTATTCCTTTGGAAGACGCCCTGAAGGATAAAGCTTACGGCCTACCGGATGCCCAGGCTACGAAAGGGCTGTCATGGATTCACCGTTGGCGGCTGGCCAAAGGACTACCGCTAGAGATGGAACCAAGCGAGCCTGAATTCATTACGCGGCTATTTAGCGCAAGGCAACGCTAAACGATCGCAAAAGGAAAACGCACTGCCACCGCAGACCGCACCGAACAAATCGTTGAACCGGAGCGGGATCAGGTTGGATCTCATTCGCAGGACTTGAATGCTTGATGCAATGCTTCCCGCGCCCGGTTAACTCAATCGTTGGGCTGCTTCCTTGAGAATCACTGACGTCAAAGAATATGGACACACACACCATTATTAAAATCACCGTGCGTTCGACGAACTTCGAGCGAACATGGAGCTTCTACAATGAACTCTTCGGTTGGAAGTTCCTCGGAAATTTCTGATGACAGCCGCATGACCTCACGTTCAGATCTCCAGGAACAGTTCGGCAGCATCGACATCTATCTGTTCGACCAACTGCTCAAGGGCCGGATCACTTCCGAGATGAGCGTGCTTGATGCCGGCTGTGGCGGCGGACGGAACCTCATCTACTTTTTCAGAAGCGGATTCAATGTCAGCGGCGTCGATAAGTCGAGTGAGGCGATTGCGCAGATTCGATCGCTGGCCGCTCACCTCGCGCCGCATCTCCCGCCCGACAATTTTCACGTCGCGGCCATTGAACAAATGCCGTTCGGCGACGAAAGCTTTGACGTCGTGATCAGCAGCGCGGTGCTTCACTTTGCAAGAGACGAGGCGCACTGGCACAGCATGGTCCGAGAGATGTGGCGAGTGCTAAAGCCCGGCGGGATCTTTTTTGCTCGTTTGGCTTCAACGATTGGCATGGAAGATAAGATCAAACAGATTGAAGGGCGACGCTATCAACTCCCTGATGGCAGCGACCGCTTCCTCGTCGACGAGCAGATGTTGTTGGCCACCACGAGGACACTCGGCGGAGAATGGCTTGAGCCGCTGAAGACCGTTGTCGTCCAGAACATGCGGTCGATGTCGAACTGGGTCTTGCGGAAAGCCTGACTGTGGCACGCGCATCTTGCGCGTGATTTCACGGGCGGGACGCCCGTGCCACAAACCTCACTCATCAATAGCTGACTTTGATCGTAATCGTTTGATCCGCGAACGACGGGCCTTTTCTTCCAGAGTACGATTCTTTGCGCTGCGGGGCACGCGGGTGGGCACGCGTTTGGCCGGGCGGTAGTTTAGTTTCTCGATCTTCGCGCGCAGCTTCCGCAGACACAGCGACTTGTTTTGATGTTGGCTACGTTCCTGCTGCGAAGTGACGACCACGCCGGAAGGAAGATGTCTGAGACGAACGGCGCTCTCTGTCTTGTTGACGTGCTGGCCGCCGGGGCCGCTCGATCGAAAAGTGTCGACCTCGCATTCGCGCAGCAAGTCTTCGTCGGATGCCGGCAATGAGATCATGTCTGCCTCGTGGTCCCGGATGTGGACTGCGAGCTCATGATACTCCAGCGCGATTGCTCGTCTATAACGAATTCAACCAGTGCGTCGGGCGGCGGTTCGGGTGGCGTGATCCTGTATACTCTCTTCATGAATAAGCGGGCGAAGAAGCGTTTGAAGGAAACCATCGAGAAGGATCGAGTGGAACGGACCATGACACGTCAGGAGCCGAGCCCCTCTGCTCCGAGAGACCTGCGAAATCCAAAGGGCTTTCTGCCAAAGCCTGCCAAGAAGCGGGGCTAGTCCGTTGGTTGCGGCACCCTGCCGGCAACATCAACCTGCGGTGTGATCGTAGGTTAACGTGCAGGCAATGCTTCAACGTTAACCCCGACCCGATAAGTGCCTTCACTGAGATTTTGATGGTGGGGCTTCGCATGCCGCGAGCGCGGTAGTGAGTATCTTGATCCCCATGACCAGTGAACCAAACAAAATCATCTATTCCATGGTCGGCGTCAGTAAGTTCTATGACAAGAAGGCCGTCCTCAAAGACATCTATCTTTCCTATTTCTATGGCGCGAAGATTGGCGTCATCGGTCTGAACGGCTCGGGCAAGTCTTCGCTGCTGCGCATTCTCGCCGGCGTCGACAAAGACTTTCTCGGCGAGACCGTGATCTCACCCGGCTTTACCATCGGCTTTCTTGAACAGGAGCCGCTGATCGACGATGCGCGCACGGTGCGTGAAGTCGTCGAAGAAGCGGTGAAAGAAACTGTCGAGCTATTAAAAGAATTTGACGAGATTAATGCGAGGTTCGGGGAGAAAATATCCGCAGAGGACATGGACAAATTGCTGGCCCGCCAGGGCGAGGTGCAGGAGAAGCTGGATCATCAGGACGCGTGGGATCTCGATTCGCGTCTGGAGATGGCCATGGACGCGCTACGTTGTCCGCCGCCCGAGACGCCAGTGAAAATCCTTTCGGGTGGTGAACGTCGACGCGTCGCGCTGTGCCGTCTGCTGCTTCAGAAACCCGACATACTCTTACTCGATGAGCCCACTAATCACCTTGATGCCGAGTCTGTTGCATGGCTCGAACATCATTTGCAGAGTTATGCGGGCACGATCATCGCGGTGACGCACGACCGGTACTTTCTCGACAACGTGGCGGGTTGGATTCTGGAGTTGGATCGGGGCGCGGGCATTCCGTGGAAAGGGAATTACACGAGCTGGCTGGAACAGAAGCAGGAGCGCCTCAGGCGCGAAGAAAAGTCTGAGAGTGAAAGACAGAAGACTTTGCAGCGCGAGCTGGAATGGATTCGCATGTCGCCGAAGGCGCGCCACGCGAAGGGCCAGGCGCGCGTCAATGCTTATGAAGATTTGCTGCGACAGGAATCAGAGAAACGGCGCGAGGACCTTGAGATTCAAATTCCGGCGGGCCCGCGTCTGGGCGAGGTGGTGATTGAAGCCGAAGCCGTTTGCAAAGGCTATGGCGATAACCTGCTGGTAGAAGATATGACTTTCAAGCTGCCACCCGGCGGCATAGTCGGCGTGATTGGTCCGAACGGCGCGGGCAAGACGACTCTGTTTCGCATGATCACGAAACAGGAGACGCCCGACGGCGGCGAGATCAAAATCGGCGAGACTGTCCAGTTGGCTTACGTCGATCAAAGCCGCACGCTCGATCCGGAGAAATCCATTTGGGAAGAAATTTCAGGCGGCGCGGATGTCTTAAGGCTGGGCCTGCGCGAGGTGAACTCGCGTGCTTACGTTGGACGCTTCAATTTTTCCGGCTCAGACCAGCAGAAGAAAGTCAGCATGCTGTCGGGCGGCGAACGCAATCGCGTCCATCTGGCGAAGATGCTGAAAGAGGGCGCGAATGTCTTACTACTGGATGAACCAACTAACGATCTCGACGTGAACACGCTAAGGGCGCTGGAAGAGGCGCTGGAAAACTTTGCCGGTTGCGCGGTGGTGATCTCTCACGACCGCTGGTTTCTGGATCGCATCGCGACCCACATCCTCGCGTTTGAAGGCGACAGCCGTGTCGTTTGGTTCGAAGGAAACTATTCAGACTATGAAGAAGATCGAAAAGCGCGGCTGGGCGCAGCAGCCGAGACGCCGCACCGGATCAAGTACCGGCAGTTAACGCGAGCTTGAGTTAATCGGCCACAGATGAACACGGATAAAACAGATCAGCCAAAAACACTTGAGCTGCCGCTTCCTCTTTCAATCTAATCTGTGTCTATCTGTGTAAATCTGTGGTTAAAAGGCTATTCGTCATCGGCCATCTGATCATTAATCGATTTCAAGGCGCGCTCGAGCATCGTTCGGTGAGCCGGATTCGTAGCCAGGGTCAGTTGGGTCATGATTCGCGACCGCGAAACTCGCAACGACTCAAACGCCGCGCTGCGGTGGCGTTCCTCGGCGGTGGACGTCCCCCGATGGGCGCGGGCATCGGCCGCCGCCTGTTGTCGTTCCAACGCCTCTTCCATCCGTTCCGCTAGAGCGTCCCCATCCCACGGCATAGCGCACCTCCTCAGAATTATTATTCATCCTAGCACTCTATACAGTTCGCGGACAGGTTGGCTTGTCTGTTGAGGTCAGGCCGGAAGGTCAGAGACCTTCCGGCCATCAAGCGGCAAAGCCGTGAAAGCACTAAAGCGTCGCACCCATCTTCACTTCTAATCCCTCTTGGGCTATAAACATGTCGCGTCTAAACAGCGTTCGTCGTTTAGACTTCAAGTTTGCATGTCTCCGATGCCCGTAAAACACTTTCGTGAGGAAAACCAAGCCAATGCCGAACAGAACTGATTCTCAGCGAGCTCTGCTCGCATCGATCTTGATCACCTGCGTTGTTTTCGTCTCGCTCTCGACAGCGCCGGCACAAACTCTGCCGAGCGAGACGCCGGAAAAGTTTACGCCGACCAACGACGGGTTTGAATACGTGCGTCGCGAGGTGATGATTCCGATGCGTGATGGCGTGAAGCTGCACACCGTCATCATCGTGCCGAAAGGCCTAATCGATAAAAAGGGGCGCGCGCCGATCCTACTGACGCGCACGCCATACAACGCGACCGAGTTGACCAGTCACGCAGCCAGCTCGCACCTCGGTCCGATCCTCAACGGTTATGACAACGCGACTGAAGTGATTGTCGAAGGCGGCTACATTCGCGTGGTCTCTGACGTGCGCGGCAAATACGGTTCGGAGGGGGACTATGTCATGAACCGGCCGCTTCATGGGCCGTTGAACCCGACCAACGTCGATCATGCGACCGACACTTACGACACGATTGACTGGCTGGTCAAAAACATTCCCGAGAGCAATGGCAAAATCGGCATCCTCGGCATTTCGTACGACGGCTTTCTGCCTTTGATGGCCCTGGTCAATCCTCATCCGGCGTTGAAAGTCTCAGTGCCGATGAATCCGATGGTTGACGGTTGGATGGGCGACGACTGGTTTCACAACGGCGCGTTCCGGCAACAGAACATGCCGTACATTTATGAGCAGGACGGGTCGCGCACGAACGATTTCAAATGGTGGACTAGCCACTTTGATGACTATGACATGTTCATGCAGGCGAGTTCGGCGGGCGAACTCGGACGGCGGCGCGGATTAGAACAAGTTGGATTCTGGAAAAAGTTGCTGGACCATCCGAGTTACGATTCGTTCTGGCGCGATCAGGCCGTCGACAAGATTCTCGCGGCGCAACCGTTGAAGGTGCCGGTGATGCTGGTACACAGTCTATGGGATCAGGAAGACATCTACGGTGCGATCGCAGTGTACAAAGCCATCAAGCCAAAGGACACGAAGAACGACAGCGTTTTTCTGGTGATGGGTCCCTGGCATCACGGGCAGGAAATCGGTGACGGCAGCAAGCTTGGGGCTCTGAATTTTCACAGCGACACGGGACTCTATTTTCGCCAGCAGATTCTGCGGCCGTTTCTCGATCACTATCTGAAGGATGATGCGCCGAGATCCGACGTTGCGCCGGTGACGGCATTTGAAACCGGATCGAACCATTGGTTGCAACTTGCTGCCTGGCCGAGTGGCTGCGCAAAAGGATGCACCGTGAAGGGCACGCCGCTTTATCTGTATAGCGGACTCAAGCTCGGTTTCCTGCCGCCGCTAGCTCCCATGGAAGGCGGGCCGGTTCCGATCGGAACCCCTACTTACGACGAATACGTTTCCGATCCAGCGAAGCCCGTTCCTTTTCGGGCGCGACCGATTCAGCCGACAGGTTACGACACGTGCGCGCAGTGGGCGTGCTGGCTGGTCGATGATCAGCGCGAAGCTTCCGGGCGACCGGATGTGCTCGCTTTCACTTCAGACGCTTTGACGATGCCGATGAAGATCAGCGGCCAGCCGGTGGTGAACCTGATCGCCTCGACCAGCGGAACCGATTCCGATTGGGTGGTGAAGGTGATTGACGTCTATCCGGATGAAGTCGCGGGTGATGCAAAGATGGGCGGCTATCAGCTCGCCGTTTCGATGGACATCTTCCGTGGCCGCTACCGCGAAAGTCTGGAAACACCGAAACCGATCAAAGCAAACGAACCGCTCCTCTATCATTGGCTCTTGCCGACAGCGAACCACGTTTTCCTGCCGGGCCACCGGATCATGGTGCAGGTGCAGTCGAGTTGGTTCCCGCTCTACGATCGCAACCCGCAGACATTCGTGCCGAACATCTTCTGGGCAAAACCGGAAGATTATCGAAAGGCAACGCAGCGCATCTATCACGCGCCGGGCCAAGCGAGCATGATTGAGTTGCCGCTGGTGACGATGCGGAAGTAGCAAAGATGATTGTCCACAGATTACACAGATTGCGCAGATACAAGAGTCAGCAAAAGCAACATACATAGGAAAGACAAGAACATGGGAGCTGTTGGCTTTTGTAACTGATCATTTTTGATTCTGTGTAATCTGCGAAATCTGTGGATAGCCTGATTGCAATGACCAGCAGAACATCGATTGCGATCTTTGGCTCTCGCGATGTGGATCGCGATACGGCGCGCACCCTGTTTGAGCAGCATCTGGCGTCGTTCGTGGATCAAGGCCGGACCTGGCTACTCGGAGGTACACGTGGGATCGACGAATGGGCCATGGAGTGGTTGCTGGATCGCGATGAGGTTTGTTGGGCCGTTGTTCCCCGCACGCGGTTTGACCAGCCAAAGTCGATTCAGTCCCGGATCGAGCAGGTAGAGCGAGTCGTCGAGTTGCAACTTCCCGGACGCAAGAGTGCCCGCACTTTTCGCAACCGCTATATGGTTGATCTCTGCGGGATCGTGGTTGGCTTTCGGTCTGGAAAGGGAACTGGAACGCTGGCAATCCTAAAATATGCGCTGCGAAAACAAAAAGAAGTTCATGCCATTCCGTTGTTGACGATCGCAGACGATGAGCACGGTCCGGAAGATGAGGAACTGGCAAGAGGCTGGCCTCGGTAAGCGCTCCCCAATGAACCGGCCTGTCGCCGAAAGTAGGTTTTTAACGCAGAGGACGCAGAGGATTTCGCAGAGGAACGGCAAAGGAGTTTTCTCTGCGAACCTTTGCGAAGACCTCCGCGTCCTCTGCGGTTAGGTTTTGCTGTTTGATTGACATTTAAGTTGGGTTTCGACTGAGTTCAAAAACAAGTTATCGATGCTGAAATGGGATTTGATAGTGATTGGCGCCGGAGCCGCGGGTCTTTTTTGCGCGATTGAAGCCGGCAAGCGCGGTCGTCGAGTCTTAGTACTGGAACATTCGGATCGGGTCGGTAAGAAGATTGCCATCTCGGGCGGCGGGCGCTGCAACTTCACCAATATCTACACGAACCCGGAGAATTTCGTCTCCGCAAACCCTCATTTCTGTAAGTCAGCACTCGCTCGTTACACACCCGCGGACTTTATCTCGCTCGCAGAGAAACACGGCATCGCCTATCACGAGAAGAAGCTCGGCCAACTGTTTTGCGACGGGAGTTCTCAACAGATCATTGACCTGCTGCTGCGCGAATGTCAGGCGGCTGGCGTAGAAATTCGTTGTGGGTGTCAGGTACTGAAGGTGAAGAAGGACGAGTCGTTCAGGGTCTCGACGAACCAGGGAAGTTTCGATTCATGCTCGCTGGTCATCGCCACCGGCGGATTGTCGATCGCGCCGTTGGGAGCGACTGACTTCGGATATCAGATAGCCCGGCAATTCGGATTGTGGATTGAAGAAACAAGACCCGGCCTGGTGCCGTTCACGCTGAGCTCGCAAATGCTGAAGCAGTTGACGAAGTTAAGCGGGGTTTCGCTCGATGCGGTAGTGAGTTGCGGTGGCAAAGACTTTCGCGAGAACATTCTGTTTACCCATCGCGGCTTAAGCGGTCCGGCAATTCTGCAAATCTCAACCTACTGGCAACCGGGCACGCTCGTCTCGATCAACCTGCTGCCTGATGAAGATGCCCTGGAGATGTTGACTGCCGATCAGAGTTCTGATATCGAGCTGGCAAGTCTTCTTGCCCGTCGCTTACCGAAACGCTTTGCCGAAGTTTGGTGCCAACTGTTCGCCGCAAACAGGCCATTAAAGCAATTTAACAAGTCCGAGCTCGAAGACATTGCCCGCCGCCTTCATGACATGCAGATCACGCCATCGGGAACCGAGGGTTTCAAGAAAGCCGAAGTGACTGCCGGTGGGGTATCGACCACGGAACTTTCGTCGCAGACAATGGAAGCCAAACGCGTTCCGGGCCTCTATTTCATCGGTGAGGTAGTCGATGTGACGGGACAATTAGGTGGTTACAATTTTCAGTGGGCGTGGGCTTCGGGTTACGCCGCGGGTCAGTTTGGGTAGAGAACCCGTCATTTTCCATTTGTCATATGACAGTAGGGCGCTGCTGTTTCGGTTGGTTGATGAACTGGCCGAAGATCAGCTCCGCGTTTTAGTAATGCGCTTCGCGGAAGAGAAAAGCATCCGCGAGATCGCAGAGGCGCTTGGGCGCAGCGAAGGCGCGGTGAAGCAGTTGCAGTTTCGGGCTTTGGAGAATTTGCGGAAAGGAATTCACCACAGAGGACACAGAGAACACGGAGATTGGACGAAAGCGGGGAATGCGGTGGTTGATGAGTTATGAGTGAGATTGCATTAACAGAACAACTTGACCAGGCGATTGAGGCGATGCTCCGGAATCCGGACGCGGCGCCTGGGGTGAGGGCCCGGAGATTGTCGAATTGCTGGGCCTCGCGGTAGAGCTGCGCGATCTACCGCGCAAAGATTTCAAGGCCCGTCTGAAGAATGAACTGGAAAGGGAAATATCGATGAGCACAACAGCAGCAAGAAAAGGCGCCGGCAAGTCGGCGCCCTCCAAAATTCGCGAAGGCTTTCGCACCGTGACACCGTACTTAACCGTGGCTGACACTCACCGCGAGATTGAATTCATAACGAAGGCGTTTGGCGCCGAAGGCCGGATCTATGGCATTGGATCGGCCGGCGGCTTTCATGCGGAATACAAAATTGGGGACTCGATGTTGATGATCGGTGGCGGCGGCGAAGGCTTGAGTTGGAAAGGCTCGCCGACGCCCGGGGCGCTCCACCTTTATGTCGAAGATGTGGATGCTGTTTACCAACGAGCGATGCAGGCGGGCGCAACTTCACTGATGGCGCCGACGGATCAGGAATATGGCGATCGCGACGCGGCCGTTTCTGATGTCGGCGGCAACCAATGGTACATCGGCACTCACAAAGGCGCGCGTTACCTGCCTGAAGACGCGCACAACCTGATGCCTTATCTACATCCAACCGGCGCGCCGAAGATGATTGAGTTTCTCAAGCGGGCATTCCGTGCGGAAGAAATCTTTGTCCATCAAGCGCCGGACGGGACGATTCCGCATGCCAAAGTGCGGATTGGCACCTCCATCGTTGAGATGGGTGAAGCACACGAACAGTGGAAAACCATGCCGATGACGTTCATGCTTTACGTCGAAGATTGCGACGCGTGGTACGCGCGCGCGATGAAAGCTGAGGGCGCGGTTTCCGCCGGCGAGCCCGCGGACGTGCCTTACGGTGGTCGCGTCGGCGCGGTGAAGGATCCGTTCGGCAACATGTGGTACATTAGCGGGCACATCAAAAACACGATTGCGTAACGAGGTTTCGGTGCCATGAGATTGACCACAATTAGCGCCGGCATTGTGCTGGCGATATCACTCACGAGTTGTTCGCGCGGAGCGACAGTCGTTTCCGCTCCAAACTCCTCCGGGACCGAAAGTCCGGGGCAAACTTCAGGTGATTTGCGCTACAAAATTCCCGACGGCTGGGTGGCGGCACAACCTTCCTCCAAAATGCGCGTTGCGCAATTCAAGCTGCCAAAGGCTGACGGAGACAACGAGGACGGCGAGTTGGTGCTTTATTATTTCGGCACAAACCAGGGCGGAACGGCGGAGGCTAACATCGACCGTTGGATCTCGCAGATCCAGCAAGCCGATGGCAGCTCGTCAAAGGACAAAGCGAAGACCGAAGCCCTGACCGCAAACGGATTGAAGATCACCACGGTCGATGTCTCGGGCAAGTACACTGCCGAAATGGCGCCGGGCAGCGGCAAGTTTTACGATAACGCCAACTACCGTTTGCGTGCTGCGGTGATCGAAACCGCGAAAGGGAATTACTTTCTGAAACTCGTTGGTCCGGCAAAAACCGTGGGCCGTTGGGAGCAATCGTTCACGGATTATCTAAAGTCGTTAGAGTTCAAGTAGCATGTCAGAACCGGGAGCGGTAGCGACCGGATCAACGACTCAGCTTGGAGTTGATCCCATGATCCGGTCGCTACCGCTCCCGGTTCTGACACCGAACCGAAGCCCAAAACCATGAGCACCGCTTCAAAAAGAACAATTTCAGTTCCAAATCAAGTTTCGGCCGAAGAATGGCAAGCCCGAGTCGATCTCGCCGCGGCCTATCGTCTGGTGGCGCTTTACGGCTGGGACGATCTCATCTTCACGCATATCTCGGCGCGCGTACCGGGCGCGGAGCATCACTTTCTGCTAAATCCCTACGGCATGATGTTCGACGAAGTCACGGCGTCGAGTCTGGTGAAGATCGATCTCGACGGAAGTAAGGTGATGGACTCGCCTTACCAGATCAATCCCGCAGGCTTCACGATTCACAGCGCCATGCACGCCGCGCGCGCAGACGCGCTGGTAGTAATGCATCTGCACACCGACTACGGCATCGCCGTGTCCGCACAGAAGGAAGGCCTGCTGCCCATTTCGCAGCAGTCAATGTTCGCGCTGGCGTCGCTGGCTTATCACGACTATGAAGGCCTGGCGCTGGACGACGCCGAGAAGCCGCGTTTGGTTGCCGACGTGGGCGAGAAGCACTTCATGATCCTGCGCAACCACGGATTGCTGACCATTGGCCGCACGGCGGCGGAAGCTTTCCTGGGAATGTTTCTGCTCGAGCGCGCATGCAAGATTCAGATTCTTGCGCAAGCGGGCGGTGGTGAACTCATCGAGATCCCTGATCCGATCATCGGACGCGTCGGCACGCAACTGAGTGCTGTCATGGTGGGTCAGGGCGCTGCGCTCACGTGGCCGGGATTGCTGCGCAAGCTGGATCGAATCGATTCTTCCTATCGCGAATGACTTTCAAGGAAGCATGATGGCCACACCAACCGACGGGTTCACTATTAAGTCGCACTTTGAAGGCAAAGACGCAGCCGTGCGGCAAATCTACGGCCGTCTATTGAAAAGCGCGCGCAAGTTTGGCTCGGTCGGCGAAGAGCCGAAGAAGACTTCGATTCATCTCGTCAACAGAACCGCGTTCGCGGGTGTGGCGACGCGCAAGAGCGCGATCATCCTGACCATCAAGAGCGATCGTAAACTCTCAAGTCCGCGCATACACAAATCCGAGCAGACCTCGGCCGGCCGATTTCATCACGAAGTCAAACTAACTTCGCCGGCTGATGTCGATTCTGAATTGGTGAAGTGGCTGAAGGATGCTTATGCGCTCAGCGCATGAGCGTCGCTGGAAACTGGTTCTAACTCACTACAGAACCGCCGGAGCGTTTTCGCGAGCCTCGGTGCTGAGCGAATAAATCGCGGCCATCACTGCGGCGTGAACGTCGGGCGGCAATGAACCACGCACCACCAGGCTACGGAGCGCGGGCAAACTCTGGGGCTGGTTGCTCAATGCCAGCAGCTTGATCACGGCCAGACGGACTTCCAAATCCGAATGTTCCTTGATTGCTTGCATCAACGGTTGGATCTCGCCGGCTTTCGCCATCAAGAACAGAATTGAAAACGCGTCGTGAGTTTTCTCGCGGCTTTCGCCGGAAAGCGAGTGGATCGCATCGCGCGCCAAACCTGAGCCGGCGATGGCCGCGCCAATCTTTCGGCGCCGGTCGGGCGAGGCTTCGCGCAAAGCGCGAGTGAACGTAGCAGCGCGGTTGGAATCGAGATCATAGAGAGCCCGGGCCGTTGCGTTGCGAACTTCGGCGGCGGGGTCTTCGAACGATTTGGTGATCAAGCGAAACGATTCATCACCGCCCCGATGGGCCAGATCGGCCAGCGCCGCCGCCCGCTCCGCAGAGTCCTTACTGCCCAACTGCTTAGCGAGCTCGGTGGGGAAAGACGACTCATCATCCAAAGGCTCGAGCCCTTTCTCGTGGCCGTTTGCGCTTTGTGATTTCGAGGAATCGGCGGCGGAAGGGCTGGTGAAATCACTGGGCTCGAAGAGAGCCAGATCGGTGGAAGTTTCGGCGGTGACAAACTCCGGTTTCTTCCGCGCGGCCGAGGTTTTCTCCTTATGGAGATCGATCACCAGCCATGGTGTGTCTACTGGCTCGATCTCAGAAGCGATCTCAATGCCGCGTTCCAGCGAAGTTGCTTCGACAATCGGTGGCAGGGCTTTGGTCTCAGCTTGCAGGGTAGTCCTTTGCTGTTCCTGCAGCCGGACTTCGCTGACCCTGAGGCGCTCAAGTTGTTCTGCTTCCGCCTGACGCAACGTCTCGATCTCGGCGTGCTGGCGTCCTTCCGGAACCTCAGGGTGAAGACCCTCAGTATCGGTGATTCGTTTCAGCAGTTCCTGCTCATTCTGGCGCAGAGCTTCCATCTCGGCCGCGAGCTGCTGTTCGGTTTCCGTTAGCTGCTTTGCCTTCGCCCGGGCGGCGGCGCGAGCTTCTTCCTGAGTGCGGAGCCGAACTTCGGCTTCGGCGATCCGCTTAAGCTGCTCTTCTTCAGCCTGCCGGAGTGCTTCAATTTCCGCGTTGAGTTGCTGCTCTTTTTCGGTTCTTCGTTGGGCGCTTACCGTACCGCCGTTGCGCGCTGCTTCCAGTTCGCGAAGCCGGAGTTCCGCTTCCTCAACCTGCCTGGATTTACCTTCTCTGGATTTGCGTGCGGCCTCGAACTGCGCATTGATTTGTTCTTCCTTCCCGGCGTGTTGCTGGCTTTCGGCTTCCGCCAGGTAACACGCTTTCACTTGTTCAGCCAGCCGCGTCTGGATTTCTTCGGCGCGTTTTGTTTGTTCCGTTTCGGACTCGCGCAGCACGCCCAGCGCGATGTTGAGCTGTTGCACCTGCTCGGCCAGCAACTCAGCTTCGGCTTCAGCCTGCCGGCGGTTTTCTTCCAGCGACGGCATTCGAGTCTTGAACTCTTCGATGCGAGTAAGTTGTTCTTGCTCAGCCCGGCGCAGACTTTCGATCTCGGCATTGAGTCGTTGTTCTTTCTCGTTCTGTAGCTTGGCCTGGGCCTCGGCGAGTTGGCGACTCTTGGTTTGCTCGACGAAACGCGCCTCGACTTCGACAATGGGCTTGAGCAGGTTCTGCTCTGATTGGCGCATCGTTTCAATTTCAGAAACCAGCGATTGCTCTTTTTCGATTCGCTGTTTTGCTTCTGCTTCCAGGTTCCTGCCGATTGCTCGCAACTCAGCCAACCGTTGCTCCTGCTCTTGAGCACGACGAACTGCTTCCGCTTCAGCTTGGCGGTGCGCTTCTTCTTGAACGCGAAAACGAGCTTCAGCTTCCTCAATACGCTTAAGCTGCTGATCTTCCGTGTCGTGGAGGGCTTTGACCTGGGCGTTGAGCGACTGTTCCTTCTCGTCGCGCTGGCGCGCATCCGCTTCGATCTGACGCCGAATCGCTTCCAGTTCGGACATCCGTCGCGCTTGCTCCTGATTGCGGAGTTGCGCTTCTGTCTCAGCGTGCAGATGCGCTTCTTCCTGCGCACGAAAACGGGCTTTGCCTTCCTCGATACTCTTGAGCTGTTCCTCTTCCGCTTTTCGCAGTGCTTCGATCTGAGCGTTAAGGGCCAGCTCGCTTTCCGCACGCTGCTGGGCGGCTAATTCAGACTGACTGCGAACCGCTTCCAGCTCAGCCAGCCGCTGCTCTTCATGCTTGGCGCGCAACTCGCGTTCGATCGCGGCCTTCAAATGCGCTTCTTCCTGCGTGCGCAGACGTGCCTCGATTTCGGCGATGCGTTGCAAATGTTCTTGTTCTGCCTGGCTGAGGCGGCTAATTTGAGCCTGCTTTTGATCCTGTTCCACCTGGTGCAGCGCTTCGGTCTCAAGGTTAATCTGGCGAGCTTTCTCGGTTTGCTCTAATACTTTTGCTTCCGCTAATCGGCGAGCCTCTTCTAAAGCCGACACTTCGGCTTGCGCGGCCTGCACTCGCTTGAGCTGGTCTTCCGCGGCTGTTTGCTGCGCTTCGACCTCGGCGTTCAGATGTTTCTCTTTTTCGACCTGTTCCCGGCTTGCGGTTTCCGCGTGATGGCGTGCTTCCAGTTGCTTGAGGACGCGAGCTTCGATTTCCTCGATTCGTCTGATCTCGTCTTCCTCGGCCTTGCGCAAGCCTTCAACCTCGGCGGTGAGCCACTGTTCCCGCTCTGCTCGCTTCTGTTTCTCAGTCTCGGTTTGACGACAAGCTTCTTCCTGCGCGCGCAGGCGGACATCGGCATCCGCAATCGCCTTCAGTTGCTCCTGCTCTGATTTGCGAAGGGCCTCGATCTCGGCGTTGAGTTGTTGCTGCTTGCGGATACGTTCCTGCGTAGCAGCTTCTGCCTGCCGCCGAATGGCTTCCAATTCAGCCAGACGCTGCTCTTCTTCTCTGGCGCGTTGCTGCGCTGCTTCTTCCAGGCGCCGGCGATCCGCATCCGCGGCTTTTCGTTCTGCTTCGGCTTCAGCCTTCTTTCTGGCAGCCTGCACTTCAGCGCGGCGCTGCTCAAGCTCCAACTCGGCTTGCCGCAGAGCCGCTTCTTCATTGCGCAGGTAGTCCTGCTCAACAGGCGGCGCTTCTTCTTTCGATATGGTGTTCAACTTCCCGTTCGACTGAGCAGGGTTCTCGTGCTGGCCCTGATTTAGAAAAGCTTCGCGCGCGTGTTCCAGATGTTCGAGGTTGCCGCTGGCCAGCGCCGCCAACAGCCGGTTCGCGACCATGCGCCGCGCCGCGTCTTTCCCGTCCAGCGGGTTCGGGTCACTCTCGGTTGCGGCCAGAGCTTCATCGATCAGCCGGCCATTATCAGATTGTTCTGAGGGCGATTGTTCCATGATCAAGTTTTCCACTTGCGGCGATACGATGGCTGAAGGCCAGGCCTGGGGGTGTCAGGCGCACCAAAAGACTGTTCTGCTAATTTCTTCCCGAGTGCGAGTAATCAGTCAGGTCTATAGGTCTACGAGTTGATAAGTCGCAACGGCGAGGTGGACTCTTCGGGTGCGTCCCGGCGGTGGTCTCAGACGGCCAGCCCGTCCAAGCGCTGGATTGATTCTCGCAAAAATGGGGCTTTCAGGTCAATAGAATGTTTCTTGCCGACTAGAAACTAAACCTGATTTGGGCGTCGATCAGCCGATTATAGGGCGCTGTGCCCCCGCCCCGACCGCCGCCAAAACCGCCAAAGCCGCCGGCGCTGGAATTGGAAAGACCGAACAGGGAAGAACTGAGGTTGCCAATCGGCCGCCCTCGTCGCGTTAATAATCGCGTCGTCGTTAATGTCTCGCTTTTCAAAGTCGAAAAAGAATGAAGCCTTCTTTTTGGAAATCGGGCCGCTCAGATTGCCGCCGTACTGGCGCGACATGTACGGCCTTCGATAGCTTAGACGAGGTGGAACGGATTTTGGTTACACAAAGACGAGCCGTGAAGGTGAGTTACCGCCGGGACAAATCACGGGCGAAGGCACGGATTTGCGCGGATGAACGCAGATAATACGAACGAGCCACGAAAAAGCACAAAAAGCACAAAATGGATTCCTTGATCTTATTTTGCGCCGTTTGACGTCTTCTTGTGGCCTGTCTTTTCCGGTTTTCTGCGGTCGACTATTTTCCTCTGCCGCGAATGTTTGTGTCCCAGTAACGCAACCAATCGTTGCTTTGTTTGCGCAGCAGTTCCCAATCGATCGGCATGCGCACAAATGGCACGTTCATCCAGTCGGGGAATTGCTTTCGATCGATGTCGCTGCGCACCGGGATACGATAGTAGTTGCGGGCAGCCTGAATCAGACTCTCTTCGGTAGTCACGAATTCATAGAATCGTTTTGCTTCTTCTTCGTGAGGCGCGCCGCGCACGAGCGCGATGCAATCGATCACAACCGGCGTTCCGCTCGTCGGAATATTGTAATCAACCGGAAGGTTCTTTTGCTCTTTATACAGTCGCACGTCGGGCAGATCCCAAAGACTGATCAACCCTTCCTGTCGCGCCAGCTTTTGCATCAGCAGAGTTCCATCCGCGGTGTATTCGTGCACGTTCGCATCCAGTTTGCGCAGCCAGTCGTAACCTTTTTCGGGCGAGTTCGTGTCCTTATAACCGCGCCAGATCATTCCGCCAAAGATCGCGCGCATAGTCCGGAACTTTGTCCGCCCACGATGGCCGGTAAGGCGTGAGCAAGTTTTCGTCTGCCGCAACCTGAAACGTTGTGTGCGCCGCGCCCCACCACAGATCGGCTTGCGGACGATTACGCTCAGCGCGCAAACGTTCGAGCACTTCGCGCGATCCCATGTCGAGAAATTGGACGTCAACTTCCGGATGCGCTTGCTTGTAGCGCGCCACGAAATCGCGCAGCATGTCCTGGCCGTGTGGGGTGTAGATGAGGAGTTTGTGCTGGCTCGATTGACGCGATGATTGACAGGAAAGCAAAACGACCAGAGCAAGGGTTGAGTAAAGAACTCTTAATCGGGCAAGTGACATTGGCGTCGCCAGGATCGGTGACAGAATTTAGGGCGCGACCTATGATAACAGACTTCCAGTGGCCTGCGGTTTCTCAACTCGCTATCATGACAAAGAGATCTACGTGGTGCTTAAGAATGGGCTCCCCGCGAGCGTTAGGAAAACTGGAAATTCCTGCACAGCGAGAATAAGATACGGCAACTTGTAAGTCCGTCAAAACGGTTCTCTGCGAACGCACGTTCCTGGCTCTCAGCATTTTTGGAACCTTTCCGCATGCTGAACCGAATTATCAGCAACGGCTCTTGAAAAATGGTTTCGGGATGAGAACACAAGGCGACCCTTCAGATGGCGAGTTGCTACAGTCGATGTTGGCTGGAGACGAAGAAGCCCTGGCGGCGTTGTACCGTCGGCGACAGGGAAGTGTTTATCGTTTCGCACTTCAGATGAGTGGATCTCCAGCGCTTGCCGAAGATGTTACGCAGGAAGTTTTCATGGCGCTGATGCGCGACGGGACGTCGTATGACTCGGCGCGCGGTCCGCTGAACTGGTTTCTGCTTGGCATTGCCAGGAATCTCGTCCGTCAACGCTTAGGACGGGAGCGGTTCTATGCTTCGATGATTGATGATCAAGAGGACCAGTCAAGCGTCGGCGGATTGCAAACTGTAAGCGATCCCCTCGACGAGTTGTCGCGAACTGAGACGATTGAAGTTGTGCGCAAGGCCGTGTTCAGTTTGCCACTGCGCTATCGGGAAGTAGTCGTGCTCTGCGAGTTGCAAGAGTTGAGTTACGCGGAAACCGCCGAGGTCCTGGGTTGCGCAATCGGAACAGTGCGCTCCCGGCTGCACCGGGCGCGCGCCTTGTTGATTGAGAAAATGCGGCCGGCGCAGGAAGAGAACTCAACCGCAGATGACGTGAAAGCAGCGAGGTGTTTTGCATGAACTGTGAAGAATTCCTGACGGTCGCGGCCGATCTGGCGCGCAACCAGAGCCGGGGTCCCCAGCGGGGCATCCCCGCTGGGGTGGTGGTTGTGGACGCAAGTGAACGTGCGAGTGCCGGTGTGCACGTCGAGCAATGCGACGACTGCCGGAGAGCGTGGAACGATCAGCTGGAGTTAAGCGAGAGCCTTCGTAAGGTCGCAGACCACATGACGTCTGCGCGGGCGCCGGAAGATGTCGAAGCGCAACTGCTGGCGGCCTTCCGCGATCGAACCCGCGTCGTTCCGATTTACTCCGCGCAAAAGCGGTGGCGCTGGTTGACTGCCGCAGCCGCGGTTGTGCTGATGGTTTTCGGAATATCAGCCTGGCGTTTGCGCGTTGCCTCGGTGCGACCACCGCTCCAGGCGAGTTCGGAAAGCGGGACTGCTCCACGATCCCAGCAGCCAAAACCAGAGCAATCGCAGACTGTCGCCGTTACCGGCACACGATCGTCGATTCAACGGTTGATCAAGCCCACGCTGAGGAGATCTGTATCACGGCGGCGTCCCGCGTCGTCTCAACTGGCGAAGAATGACTCCGCCAAACAGTCAATCGTCGAACAATCATCGGCCTCAGCTACAAACGCGGAAACCAAAGAACTCGCTACTGACTTTGTGCTTGTAGGATATGGCAACGCTCTGGATCTTCAGGACGGAGGCCAATTGGTTCGGGTTGATTTACCCCGTTCCGCCCTGGCGAAATTTGGCTTGCCGATGAACATGGATCGCGCCGACGAAAGAATCAAAGCCGATGTGTTGGTCGGTACAGACGGTCTCGCACGCGCGATCCGTTTTGTTGAAGTGAAGGCAATCAAGAACTGATGGCGGACTTCCCGCCACACAAACGAAAGGAATGAGCAATGAATAGGAACAAGAAAATACTTGGAAGCATACTCGGCACCGCGTTTGTGCTCTTGAGTGCAGGCGTCATTTTTTCTCAGCAGCCGGCGGGAGACGTGATGTTTGAACGAGTGCCATGGACTCAGGAGCCGGGCACCATCGCATCCACACCGCGGATCCCGCAACCGAGAGATGACACGTTTAATTTCATCTCCAGCGAGATGAGCTTTGACGGCAAACTGGTGAAGGGCGCTCCTTATTCAGCCGAGGCCGTCACGGAGGCGACGCAAACGCTGGCCGATGGCAATCGGATCGTCAACAAGTCAACGACCAAACTCTATCGTGACGGCGAAGGTCGGACGCGCCGCGAACAAACGCTAAGGTCGTTAGGTCCTTTTGCGAATGCCGGCGAGCCGCCGCAGACGATCTTTATTAACGATCCTGTGGCCCAGATGAACTATGTGCTCGACGTTCGTACTCATACTGCTCGCAAAATGCCGTCGTTCCGCTTTGAAGTGACAGTCGCGCCGCCGGCCGAGGGCGGCAAAACACCCGCCGCAACGGAGGGACCGGCGCCAGCTCAGCGAGATCGCAGCGAGAACAATGGCAACACTTATGTTATGACGACTACTCCGTCGGCTTCCGGCGGAGGGTATAGGGTGGAGTATTTCGGTGGTGGAAAGAGAGCCAGGACTGAATCTCTGGGCAAACAGACAATCGAGGGGGTCGAGGCCGAGGGCACGCGCACGACCGTCACGATACCGGCCGGAGAGATTGGCAATGCTCTGCCGATTGATGTCATTAACGAGCGCTGGTATTCGTCCGAGTTGCAGACAGTTATTATGACGAAGCAGAGCGATCCGCGGTTTGGTGAGACTGTCTATCGCTTAGCGAACATCGACCGCAGCGAACCGGACAAATCATTGTTTCAGGTGCCTGCGGATTACACTGTCAAGACTACTGAAGGCTCCGGCGGAAGTATCACCACTTATGCGACATCGGGCGGGACTTCCACGTCGAGAGCCCCCATCTCGGGTGGCGTGCTGAACGGGAAGGCGATCACTATGCCCAACCCGGAATTTCCGGCTATCGCCCGACAAGCGAACGCCTCCGGCAGCGTTACGGTCCAGATCACGATCGATGAAGAGGGCAACGTGATCGCCGCGGAGGCGGTCGCGGGACACCCACTGTTGCAAGCGGCAGCAGTATCGGCCGCCCGGCAAGCGAAGTTTACGCCGACCAAACTTGCGGGTCAGCCGGTGAAGGTCCAGGGCGTATTGCTTTATAACTTCGTGGCCCAGTGAGGTCAGTCACGGGGCTTAAACTTGATTTGGGAAGGTGACGGAACCAGAGAGGTTAGTTCATCCGTCCGCGAAGCGGACGATACGAAAATGGCCCAGCGAGTCATCGCTGGGATCGTCCGAGTTTTCAAATCCGGTAGTCCGTGAAACGGACGGCTGAAATCCACGAAGCGCTCGATGCAAATCAGTCATCCGCTTCACGGACTAACCATCGCTTTCCGACTTTGGTCCCACCGATAAATCGGTGGGCTATTTTCAGTCGCCCGCTTCGCGGACGTAAGCAACCCTCAAACTTTTCGATCCGTGAGAGATGCCATTGGCTATCCGATCTATCTCGCTTCGCGAGATGTGCGGGCGAGGGCGCCCGCGCTCCCCGCCTAATCTTCTTCCGCCACGCGAATTCTGCCTTCGTCCTTGGCCTGCTGGACAATCTTTTGCGCAATCTGGCTGGGAACCGGATCGTAATGCGAGAACTGCATGTGGAAACTTCCGCGCGCGGCGGTGATCGAGTTCAGCGTCGATTGATAATTAAGCATCTCAGACATCGGCACTTGCGCTTTGACCACCTGTTGCTTACCGCGCGTATCCATGCCTTGCACGCGGCCGCGCCGCGAATTGAGATCGCCCATGATGTCGCCGCTGCACTCCTGCGGCGCGTCGATCTCGACGTCCATGATTGGCTCGAGCAGCGCCGGCTTCACTTTTTCCATCGCGGCGCGAAAAGCCTTGCGGCCCGCGGCGCGGAAGCTGTGTTCGTCTGAGTCAACGTTGTGATACGAACCGTCGATTAGCTGCACCTTGAAATCAACCAGCGGATAGCCGGCGATCGCGCCGCTGGCGGCAGCTTCGACAATTCCTTTTTCAATTGCCGGACGATATTGCTGCGGCACCGAGCCGCCGAAAATCTTGTCTTCAAAAATAAAGCCGCTGCCACGCGGCATCGGTTCAAAGACGCACTTGCAATCGCCAAACTGGCCACGGCCGCCGGTCTGTTTCTTGTGCCGTCCCTGCACTTCGGCGCGCTGCGTGATCGTTTCCTTGTAAGGAACTTTCGGCGGATGCAGCATCACTTCGACCGTGTAACGCTTCTTTAGTTTTTCAACCACGCTTTCGACGTGAACCTGGCCTGAGCCGGCGAGCAGAAACTCTTTCGTCTGCGCGTCACGCGTGAATGTCAGCGCCGGATCTTCCTCGAGAATCTTGTGAATCGCCACGCTGATCTTTTCTTCGTCCTGGCGCGATTTCGGTTCAATTGCGAAGGCAATCGCGGCTTCTGGATACTGCACCGGGTCGTAGATGATCGGCTTTGCCTTGTCACAGACCGTGTCGCCCGTTTGCGTCTCCTTCAACTTCACGCACGCAATGATGTCGCCGGCGTGGGCTTCAGGAAACTTTTCGAGATGCTTGCCCTGCATCGCGTGTAGAGCGCCGAGACGTTCCGAGCTGCTGCGCGTCGAATTGTAAACATTCGCGTCCGTGCCGACCTTGCCGCTCATGATCTTGAAGACGTTGATGCGGCCGGCAAACGGATCGGCGATCGTGCGGAAGCAGTAGGCGGAAAATGGTTCGCTGTCGGAATATTTGCGCGACGCCGGCTCGCCCTTTTCGTCCTTGCCGTGTTCGGCTTCGTGGTGCGCTGGGTCCGGGGCGAACTCAATAATGTGATCGAGCAGAGTTGCCAGGCCAACCAAATTGGTTGTGGACGTGGCAAACACGGGACAGAGCTTGCTGTTGGCGATTGCCTTGCCGATGTTCGGCAGAACGTCTGCATCGTCCAGCGTGCCCTGATCAAAATACTTCTCCATCAGAGCGTCGTCTGATTCGGCCACCAGTTCGACCAATCTCTCGCGAGTCTTGTCGACAACATCACGGCCTTCCGCTGGGATATCGATCTCTTTGGCTTTGCCGTTTTCGTCGAACTCGTATGCCTTCATGTGTACGACATCGACGATGCCTTTGAAGTTGTGTTCTTTTCCGATTGGCAGAGTGAAGGGAACGATGGTCCGCTTGAAAACATTGTGCGCGCTGTCGAGCGCGATTCCGATATCTGAATGTTCTTTGTCTAACTTCGTCACGACCATCATGCGCGGCAGCATGAATTCATTCGCATAACCCCAGACCTTTTCCGTTTGCACTTCGACGCCCTTGACGCCGTCCACCACCACGATGCCGCAATCGGCGACGCGACATGCCGGGCGCGCGTGCGAAACGAACGCTGCGTATCCCGGGGTGTCGATAAAATTGATTTTGGTTTCGCGATGTTCGAGGTGAGCGAGCGCGGTGTTGAGCGTGATCTTGCGGGCGATGGAATCTTCGTCGTGATCGGTCGTGGTCGTGCCCTCATCGACCTTGCCCCAACGGGGCGTGGCGCCTGCGACGTAGAGAAGAGAACTTACCAGTTGCGTCTTCCCTGCGTCGCCGTGTCCAATGACCGCAAGGTTGCGAATACTTTCAGTGTCGTAGGCTTTCATAAACGCGTATGATTCCTTTCAGAGATCGAATTCCAATGACAGACATCCCTAGTTTTCCATCGTGCAATGAAAAAGCCGGATGTGACTGCGGGTTGAGTCGGTAATTTAGCCGAGCGGGAGATGTAAAGGCAAGTTAAGGCTCGGAGCTGAAGTAACGAATCCGGTAATAGCGCCGTAGGCGCGAAATATTTATAGATCGGCTCAAATGACATTACTAACTCCATCAGCAGCGGCTGAGCCGCTGCTGATGGAGTAGAAACATTTCCCGGCGGTCAGCTATAAATATTCCGCCGCTACGCGGCTTCCAAATAACGTCGGGGCCACCGATTCTCTTCACTCCGCCAACAAGGACTTGATCACATTCTCCGTCTCGTCATATCGCCCTTCGCCAACATGCAGCCAGCGAATGCGCCCGTGCTTGTCGAGGACCAGAATCGTGGGCCAGGCTTCCACGCCGTAGGCATTCCACGTCTGGTGGTCATTGTCGGTGACGACCGGATACTTGATTCCCAGGCCGGGCACTTCGCGGCGCACGTTGTCGAGGTTGTATTCGCTGGTCGTCTCAGGCGTGTGCACCCCGACGATCGTCAAACCACGCTCGCGATAACGCGCGTCCCATTCCTTGACTGAAGGCAGAGTGTTGCGGCAGTTGTAGCAACCGAACGTCCAGAACTCGACCAGCACGACGCGGCCGCGCAGCGAGTTCAGGGTCAATGGATCGGAGTTGATCCAGTTGCCTTTAGCAAACTCGGCTCCAGCCGGCGCGTTCGCCGCGGCAATCAACGTGTCCGGCTGAAGATCGGAGATGCTAACGACGCCATTCGTAGTCACCACCGGGCGGTTTGCAATCGAAGATTGCGTGAGGCGTCGGTATCTGGCGAGCGACACGACTGCCAGGCTGATGACAACGATGATAGTGATGCTTAGGATTACGCTGCGCTTGATCATGATTCCTCCGGCACGGCGAGCGTTCCTGCTGATTGCCCGATTATGAATATTGTATCTTGCTGAATGTTGAAAGCGAAAGCTTTGGCGGGCCTTGGCTCGTGGCTAAGCTGTACCTGCCAACCTTAGCTTTCGCAAAAGCATCCTAAACACGACCCAGACAAGTCATTGAAACCGAAACTACTGGCGAGAGCCTTTCGCCGGTTTTGAGGTGGAAGTATGTTTAGAAAAGTCTCTGCATTCTTAATCGCGTCAGTGCTGGTCACAATGAGCCTGGGCGCGTTCGCTCTGGCAAATGCGAAAACAAATGAAACCGAAGCGCTCCGCGTGCGCAACCCGCTCAACATCGCAATTCTGATTCAGGACGATCTGACTTCAAAGGTTGGCAACGAACTGGGCGTGACGCGTGATTTCATTCGGGCGCTGCCGGCGGGTTCGCGCGTGATGGTTGGCTATATTACCGCAGGCACTTTGCAGGTGCGACAGCCGTTCACAACCGATCTGAATCGCGCGTCCAATTCGCTGCGCATTCCGATCGCCAGCACTTCAGCGTCGGCCTACAATCCCTACGTGGAAGTTATCGAAGCGCTGAAGAAGTTTGATTCAAGTTGGAAAGGTCCCAACGCGGTGCTGCTGATTTCCGACGGACTTGATATCTCTCGCGGATTCGATGCCGCGTCTGCCGGCCACACGCTCGACATCGACCGCACAATCAAGGAAGCGAACAAACGCGAAGTTGCGATCTTTTCTTTCTACGCGCCGTCAGCTGGCTTGACTAGTCACAGCTATCTCGCCGCCAGTTACGGCCAAAGCTCACTGAATCGCGTGTCGCATGAAACCGGCGGGCGGGCCTTCTTTCAGGGAACCACCGGCTTTGTCACGTTCGATTCATACTTCAATCGTCTGCGCGCAGAGCTTAACCGGCAGTACGCAACTGCCTCGTAAAGTAAATGCCCCAGCAAGCAAGGACGCCGCCGGAGCAAGGGCTCCTGCGGCGTTTTCGTCTGAACGGGTGTTCAGAGTACCGACTTTAGTCGGGTCTTTTCTCGGATTCATCAAAACCCGACTGAAGTCGGTACTCTAAACGCCTGACTCCTGCCTAAAAACTCTGGCGCTCAGACGCGACCCGGTGGTAAAGTTACCCTTCACAAACCAGGCCCGCCGCGCTCGACGCTGCATTGGCCTTCGTGATGACCGCCAATCAAACCGCAATCGCTTATTCATTGGAAACCGCGGACGCCCTGCCCGCCGCTGTGACTATTCTGTTTCCCAAACAATGACTGAGAACAAAGGCCGCGAGTATTGCCTTATCGTCGAAGGCGCCTATCTCAACGAGGGAGAGGCCGAGCACGCACTGCGCGATCCATTCATCGAGGACTGGGTCGAACAAACCGGTCAATTCAAGATTCACAACGTCGACGACATCCAGGTTACGCCGGGCGTGACACTCGGATCGCTCGGAGTGGTTGAGGTTGACGAGCGCCTCTTTGAAATAGCCAGCGTCGATCCCGAACATCCTTTGACTGAGCACAAAGCGAAAGGCGTAGCCGAGGCGTTGCGGCGACAGGACATGTTTGACGAGATTAATGTCCAGCCCCGCGATGAAGAGGTTCGCAGGCATCCGAGTGACGACGAAATTTCGGCCGAGCCCCGCGAAGAGAGTTGAGAGTTCAACCTTCAGGTTGCCCCGGGGGACGAACAAGCTAAAGCTTGAACTCTGAACTCGAACAAACTTTTCTCGAAGGCCGCGTGAGCGTCGTCGTTGGTGACATCACCAGACAAGACGTTGAGGCAATTGTGAACGCTGCTAATTCATCGCTGCTCGGCGGCGGTGGCGTGGATGGCGCGATCCATCGCGCGGGCGGACCTGAGATCCTTGCAGAGTGCCAGGAAATTCGGCGTACTCGCTTTCCCGAAGGACTGCCGACCGGCGAAGCTGTGATTACGACTGGCGGCAAGCTGGCCGCGCTCTATGTGATTCACACGGTCGGACCAATCTATGGCGAACATGTCGGCAAGGATGCGGAGTTGCTCGCCAACTGCTATCACAACTCTTTGACGCTGGCGGTCGAAAAGAATTTAACTTCGATCGCGTTTCCCGCGATCTCAACTGGCGTCTATGGTTATCCCCGTGCGGAAGCAGCAGAGGTTGCGTCGAAAACAATCGAGAACTTTCTGGCCACCGACAGGCAATTGAAAGAAGTGCGTCTGGTCTTTTTCCAGGCGCGGGACGCGGAAGTGTTCTTGGCGCATCAGAAGTTCAGCGAGTAGAAGCGTGTCAGAAGCCCGACCGTCAGGGAGGGCATGTATCATGACTCTCACCATGCATAGATCGCTTGAATTACAACAAATATGGAACGCCGGACATGCCTGAAAACAAGAAACTGCTTCGCGATGAGCAGCGCGAACTCAAGAATCCCGCCGTTTCGCTCAATCGCGCTCAACGAGATGTTGTTGATTCAGCTGTACGGGAGGTATGTGCGCATCGGGAGTATGTGCATCATGCAATCAACGTCCGCACAAATCATGTGCATTCGGTGGTGAGCGCCCGGTGCAAGCCCGAGCATGTTGTGGATACCTTCAAAGCCTATGCAACGAGAAAGCTGCGCGAAGCAAATCTGCTTAGCCAAAAGGTAAAACCCTGGGCTCGACACGGCAGCACACCATACCTGTGGACGGCGGAAGAAGTTCAACGAGCGATTGATTACGTTATCAACGGGCAGGGTGATGATCCGTTTTGTTGATGACGAGGGGAGACAGAATCTGCAAGTTGCCCTCCCTGACGGTCGGGCTTCTGACACCTCCCCATTTGACGCAGGCTCGAGACTCCTGCTAAATGACTCATTCATTTCTCGGCGGCACACGCCGCCTTCTTTATGCTCTGACTAACTTGCAATCAAAACCAACGAATGGCTACTGAGATAGAAACCGAAATCAAACCGAAGTCACTGCGCGGGCGCGAATTGCCTCCGAATCTCCAGCCGCTCGAACGCCTGGCCTGGAATTACTGGTGGAGCTGGGCGCCCGATGGCGCCGAAACTTTTCGCGATCTCGACGCGGAAGTTTGGGAGCAGTGGCAGCACAATCCGCGCGCTCTGCTGGCGCAAGCGTCCGATCTTCGCATTGCCGAAAGGGCCGTTGATCCATCATACGCGGAGCGCGTAAAACAATTGGCCGTTCGCTTTGACGCGTACATGCGCGATCCGCGTCCGTCGCCCAATCTCCATCTCGCGGGATCGATCACGGCCGCAGCCCCGGTCGCTTACTTCTGCGCTGAATACGGAATTCACAATTCGCTGCCGCTTTATTCCGGCGGGCTCGGCATCCTGGCAGGCGACCATTTGAAGTCAGCCAGCGATCTCAATCTGCCGCTGGTCGCAGTCGGGTTGTTTTATCGCTTTGGTTATTTCCATCAGCGCCTCCGCAGCGATGGTTGGCAGGAAGAGTCGTACCGCGAAACCGACGCCGACAAGTTGCCGCTTCGCAGCGTGAACGACAATGAAGGCCGGCCGCTCCTGATTGAAGTCGCGATGCGCGGCCGCGCGGTGCGCGCGCGTGTGTGGCGCGCCGACATCGGTCGCGTGCGGCTGTACCTGCTCGATACTAATGTCGCCGAGAACGAAGAAACTGATCGTCTGGTGACGGGTCACCTGTACGGAGGTGATCGCGAAACACGCATGGTGCAGGAGAAGATGCTCGGCATTGGCGGGGCCCGGCTGCTGCGCAGATTGGCCATCGAACCATGTGTGTTCCATCTCAATGAAGGGCACTCAGCCTTTTTGACGCTGGAACTGGCGCGCGAGTTGATCGAAACGGATGGCGTGGATTTCGCCGTCGCCGCGAATCGGGTTCGCGAACGTTGTGTGTTTACCACGCACACGCCGGTGGCCGCCGGTCACGATGAGTTCAGCGCGGAACTGATTGATAAGGGCTTTGGCAGTTGGTATGAGACGGCGCTCGGCCTTTCACGCGAACAGTTTCTCGCGCTTGGTCGAGTGAATGGCGATTCGCGCGAAGGGTTTGGGCTGACGCCGCTGGCGTTGCGCATGTGCCGATCAACGAACGGTGTCAGCCGGAAGCACGGCGAAGTTTCCCGCGAGCTCTGGCAGAAGATGTGGCCGGATCGCAGCGTGAGCGACGTGCCGATCACTTCGGTTACGAACGGCGTTCACGCTGCTACCTGGGTCGCGCCGATGATCCGCGCACTCTATGAAAAGCACGTCGGCGCGGATTGGACTGAAAAAGCCTGCGACGCCGCGGCATGGTCGAGCGGTATTGAAAAAATCTCCGAGGCGGAATTGTGGCAGGCTCACTGTCTTCTGAAAGAGCGTTTGATGGCGTCGCTGCGTCATCGCCTAACCCAAGCGAGTGACAAGAGCGGCCCAACCGCGAACGTCTTCGATTCCAGGAATCTGACGATTGGTTTTGCGCGGCGCGTTGCGGGTTACAAGCGCTGGGATTTGTTGCTGCGCAATCCAGAGAGATTGCTGCGGCTGATCAATAACGCCGAGCGGCCCGTCCAATTTGTCTTTGCCGGCAAAGCCCACCCGCAAGACGAGGGCGCTAAACTCGTGCTTCAGAAACTCGCAAGATGGCAGCACGATTCAGCCGCGGGACATCGTCTGGCTTTCCTTGAAGACTATGATCAGGAGATCGCGCGCCTGTTGGTGCGAGGCGTTGACGTGTGGATGAACGTGCCGCGCCGGCCGCAGGAAGCTTCGGGCACCAGTGGCCAGAAGGCCGCGGTTAACGGCGGGTTGAATTTTTCCGTGCTCGACGGCTGGTGGCTTGAAGGCTATGACAGCGATAACGGCTTCGCGATCGGCGACCTCAGCGAAGTGACTGACGACGAAGCGGACGCCACGGACGCTGAATCAATGTATCGGACGCTGGAAGAAGAGATCGTGCCGCGCTTTTACGAGCGCGACGGCGAAGGCCTTCCGCGCCGCTGGGTCGCGATGATGAAACGTTCGATTGAAACTCTGGTGCCGCTCTTTAACAGTGACCGCATGGTCGCGGAGTATGCCAAGCGAATTTATTGATGAGTTAAACCAGCGTTTCAGAAGCCCGACCGTGAGCGAGGGCCATTCTCGAAACAGGCCCTCCCTCACGGTCGGGCTTCTGACACTCACCTCTTCGTTGTAAACTAACTCCCGCATGAAGTACTGCCCGACCTGCAAAGAAAAGTTTGACGACAGCCTGAGCTTTTGCACCACGGACGGCGAAGTTCTCGAAGAAGATTCTGAGTCGTTTGTCGGCACGGCCCTCGATGGCCAGTATCAGATCGAGGCCCTGCTGGGCAAAGGCGGCATGGGCGCTGTCTATCGCGCGCGCCACATCCTGCTCGGCGATCGCGTGGCGATCAAGCTGCTGCCGCCGGAGATGCGGAGCAACACCGAGTGGCTGCGTCGTTTTCAGCGCGAAGGCCAGGCAGCGCGACGCTTTCGGCATCCCAACGCGGTCACGGTTTATGATCTGCGCACTTCGAGCGACGGCACGATCTATCTCGTCATGGAATACGTCGAGGGCAACACGCTCGACGCCGAAATGAAAATGCACGGACGCTTCGCGCCGGCGGAAGCGCTGGCCATGCTGGATCCAATCATGAGCGTGCTGAACGCGGCGCACGCGATGGGTGTCGTGCATCGCGATCTAAAACCCGAAAATATCATGATCGGAAAGGCGACGACCGGCGGCGAACCCGTCGTGAAGTTGCTCGACCTGGGCATCGCCAAGCTGAAGGAAGTTGCGGGAACAGAGAAGACCGGGAATACAAATCTCACCATCGCGGGCCAGATGCTCGGCACTCCTTATTACATGTCGCCGGAGCAGTGGGGCGAGCTGCCGCGCGACGGCAGCTCGGAAATCGACGGCCGCGCGGACATCTACAGTCTCGGGCTCGTCTTTTATGAATTGATTGCCGGCAAGAAACCGTTTGGCGGCCTGACGCTGTCTGAGCTGCGCCGCGAACACGTCCATGTCAAACCTACTCCGTTAAATGAAGTCGTCGCGAACGTGCCGCAAAGTTTCAGCGACGCCCTCGCGCGCTCGATCGCCAAAGATCGCAGCGAGCGTCAGGAAACCGCCGGCGATCTGGCGACCGAATTGAAAGCGGCCCTGGCGGCGGAAGGCGTCGTGCCATCGATGCCGCTGCCGAGTCTTTCGTCGGTTGGCGCGGTCGCCGAATCGCGGGGACCGCTGACTGGAGCGGAGCGCACGGCGCCGACGTTTGTTGGCGAAGCGGTGGTGACGGGAGTTGAAAGCGAAGATGGAATCGCCGCTTCAGCCGGAGTAGCAAGCCAGGCGGCCACCATGCCGACGGTGGTGGTCAGTGCCGAAGAGTTGGCGGTGCGAGCTGCGGCGGCCGGCGCTGCGCAATCAGCGCAGGTAATTTCCGGTCAACCGTCCGTGACACCGGCGCGCAGTCGCTCGCCGCTGCTGGTCATTGGTGCTGGCGTCGTGGTGTTGCTGCTGATCGCCGGAGCCGGCGGCTTTGCGGTGATGCATTTCATGGGTGGCCCAACGGCGAACTCAAACGCCAACGAAAGCAACAATAACTCGACGACCGATGTGGCAGCCGGCGGACACGAAGTTACCCGTTACTGGCTGGAAGTGGACACGCCCGACAAAGCGGATGCCATGCGCGCGGGTGAATCGGTGACGATGCAATCGGGCCAGTCGTTCAAGTTTCATTTCAATCCGAGCGAGGACGGCTTTGTCTATATCATCGGTCCCGGCCCCAATAATGCAACGGCGACTTTCTTGACCGCACGACCGACCGCGGAGTCAGGTTTGAAGACTAACGAGGCTCATAGCGGATTGGATTTCGCTTTTCCCGCGGATCGCGGGAATACCGCTAACTTCATCACGCTCAACCAGACGCCGGGCACGGACGAATTTACGGTCATCTTCTCCCCAAATGCCATTTCTACTCCGGCATTCTTCGCGGGCCCCTCGGAACACGAGTTGACTGCGGACGAACAAAAGCAATGGAATGATTTTCGGGCCCAATTCAAGGCAAACGCGGTGGGAACGGAAGTCATCAAAACCGGCGCGACACCGTTTGTTTCGGTGAAGGTGCCGCAAACCGCCGAAGAGGGCGCGCCCGTAATTTTCCAGGTGAAGATCGAACACAAGTGAAAACTTCATTGTTAATGGTCTACGTCGAATAACGGCGTTTAGAGTGCCGACTTTAGTCGGGCGTTTCGTGTCAGAACCCGGAGCGGTAGCGACGGGATCGCACACTCAAGTTGCAGCTATGATCCGGTCGCTACCACTCCCGGTTCTGTCACGTGTTTCGGAGGGTTCAAAATGAAATCAAAAATCGTCATATTGCTGGCGCTGGCCGCAATGGTTTCCGGAGTCTTCGTTGTATTCGGGCAACAGCCTGGCGACGATGAAGTGCGCGGCGCGTTTCTGAGTTCGCGTCCGAAAACAACCAACGCCAATGCGCCATCGCGCCGGCACCGGTCGCGGCACACGAACAGCAACGCGAACGCTTCGTCCGGCGCGTCCAAGAACGCGAATACGAACACCGCCGCAACTAACGCGAACACTGCGCACAGTAAAAACAGCTCAAAGAACGAGTCGCAAGCGATCGGGCTTGGCTACACCCTGTTCATGAAGGATGCGAGCGGACGCGAGGTGCGCGTCGAGCCGTCACGCGAATTTCACAATGGAGACAGTGTGCGCCTCGCGCTCGAGCCGAATGTTGACGGCTACCTCTACATCTTTGACGCCGAGAACGAGAGCGCGCCGCAAATGATCTATCCCGACCCGCGCCTGGATGCAGGCGACAATTCAGTTGAAGCGCACGTGCCGATCGAGATTCCGTCCAGCGAAGAGACCGACGAGCGCTTGCGCTGGTTTACCTTCTACGGCAACGGTGGAAATGAACACCTCTACGTTGTCGTGACGCGCGAGCCGTTGAACGGCGTGCCGACCGGAGACGAACTGGTTGGATTTTGCGCGACGCAAAAGGACAAATGTCCGTGGCATCCACCGGCGGACGTCTGGGCGCAGGTGTCTGACGCCACCAAAGCCGAGGTGAAAGTTATTACGGCCAAGACCTTCGGCCAGACGCAATCCGATAAGGAAAAAGTTGCGACGACGCGGGGTTTGGGATTGGATCAGAGCGCGCCGTTGCCTTCGGTGATTCGGATGAACGCATCGACCAAGGCTCCCGTGTTGGTGACCGTGCTGGATCTGATTCATAGGTGAGTCCGCCCCAAGGAACAGGTTAATACGCATGAACCGAACTCTTTTCCAGGTTGCATTAGTGGTGGTGGCATTTGTCCTTACTGTCGTCCCGCTACAAACTGCGCTCGCAGACCCTTCGCAAGGCCAAGATGCGGCAACGTATTGCGAACAAGGTGTGGCGCTATTTAAGGGAGAGAAGTTCGAAGAAGCAGTCAAAGCATTCAACCAGGCAATTAAGCTAAAGCCTGATTATGCCGACGCGTATTCTTATTTGGGTGATTCATATTATGAGTTGGGTGATGTTAAGAAGGCAGTGGATGCGTACAAGCAGGCCCTTCGTTATAAGCCGGACTCCGCAGTTATATACGACAAACTTGGAACCGCCTATCGCGGACGAGGCGACTATAAGAAAGCCATTGAAGCCTACAATGAATCGATTCGCCTTGATCCCAAAGCCCCGCTGACACATTACAATCTGGGCGCGATTTATGCTAACCGCGACAAGGAGCAATTAGCGGCCGCAGAGTACAAGACTCTCCAGACACTCGATCCAAGCCTTGCACAGGATCTCTATAATCTGATCTATAAACCGACCATAGCCATCGAATCCGATGGTTCTGTTCGACTGAATGTGATGGCGGTGGATTCACATGGAGTGCCGATTACGAGCTTAACGAGCGAAGATTTTCATGTGATCGAAGACGGCGCAACTCAGACGGTCTCGATTGCTTTGAAAGGCAATACGCCTACATTCTATGGCATTGCTATCGATACGTCAGGAAGTTTACGGTCGATATTTAATTTGGTAATCGCCGCATCTAAGCAGATTATTGAAAGAATTCCCCCGAATGACCAAACAATGCTGATTAGGTTCGTTGACAGAGACAAGATCGAAATGGAGCAAGATTTTACCGTCAACAAGAGACGGTTGACTGACGCTGCGGATAACCTTTACGTAGAGGGTGGGCTATCGGCAGTGTTGGACGCAGTTTACCTTTCCGCACAGCGGGTCGCGGGGTATAAGTTTCCTGAGAGAAACGTTCGCCGAGTTTTGTTACTGCTTACTGACGGCGACGATCGCGCAAGTTATTACAACCTGCAGCAGGTTTTGACTTTGTTGCGAAGTATCGATGTTCAGGTTTTTGTGATCAGCCTCAGCGGTGATAGTAATGGAAAACTAAACACGAATCAGCCGAAGCAATCTGTAGATATGTTAAGAACACTTACTTCAGAAACGGGTGGCGTCGCATTCTTCCCCAAGTCGCCCGCTGAATTGAAGCCAACAATTAATGCAATATTTGATCTGGTTCGTGCTGAATACACAATTCAATACAAACCAACAAAACCGATCGAAGCAGGCATTTATCGGCCGGTGGCCGTAACTGTCTCCCCACGGTCGCAAGGTGAGAATATGACCGTAATCTCTCGCCCCGGCTATCTCCTTTCTGTGAAAGAGCTTTCGAAAAAGTCTGGCTCTCAGCGGCATGAGTAACGTCCGCGAGGTTTGAAATATGGCGCATCATAAGTCGGTTACACTGATCGGGTTATTGGTTCTCTTAATCGTCGTTTTCATTCTCTTGGATGCCAGAGTTCAAGTTGCATCTATTGCAGTCGCCGCCGAACCTCAAACCGACGCGTCCACTTCGCTTTCCCGGGGCCGTTCTCTGCTCAAACAAGGTCATGCTGATCAGGCGCTGGGCTATCTGGAAAGCGCGCTCAACCTTTTCACGCAAGCGAACAGCTCTCGCGGCGTGGCGGCCGCGCAGGATGCGCTCGGCGATCTCTACCTGATTCAGGGTCAGTACAAAGTCGCGCTGGATCATTACAGATCGGCTTACGAAGCGTTTGCCGGCGCCAGCAGCAAGGATCAAAACGATCAAGCAGCGGCGAACAGCGTGGCGAGCCGGGCCGGTTCAACCGCGGCCGCGGCGACGGAGACCGCGGGCAGCGCGGCGGCCAACGGCTTCAATGCCAACCTGATGCTCGCGAAAATTGGCGACACGAATTACAAGCTTGGGCGCATGTCTGAGGCCGGCACGGCTTACGCGATGATGAACGTGAAGAAACCGGAAAGCGCGGCCGCGAAAGTGACGCGACGTCTGGGTGGGCTCGGCGGCATGCTTGGCAGTATATCGACGGGGAACGTTAGCATCGCGACGCCGACCAGCTCGGCGATCGGTTTGCTCGAGACGAAAAAGGAGTTTGACGAGTATCGTGTGGCGATCGTTTACATGACTTACGAGTTGGGGATGGGCCGCATCGCGTTCGCGAACAACGATCTCGATACGGCGCGCAAGCATTTTCAGAACGCGCTCGAATCCGGCAGCGGCGCGTTGCCGGTCGTGGCCAAGCTGGGACAGACGCGGCGCTTTCGCACGGCGGCGCGCACCAGTCTCGGCGACGTGACGCTGCGTCTGGGCAAATATTCGGACGCGGCCAAGCTTTTCAGCGAAGCCAGCAAGACCGCGGAAAAAGACAAGCGGCTCGACTTGATGTGGCCGGCCTTTCGCGGCCAGGGCCGAAGCCTTTGGCTACAGGCCGGCCAAGAGAGCCCGGACAAAGCCGCGAAGCTGCGCGAAGATTCGCTCACGGCTTATCGCTCAGCCATAAAACAGATCGAAACGATTCGCGCCGGCAGCTTGCGCGCGGATGAATCGCGCTCGACGTTTCTGGCGACGACCAAGGATGTTTATGACGAAGCCGCGAGCGCGTTTGCCGAAATGGCTGTGCTCAATTCTTCGGCGGGCGCGCCAGGCGGAAACCCGACCGTAAGGGAGGGTGCATCTCTCACCGGCAAGGCGCTTGATTACGCGGCTGAGGCTTTCCGGGTTTCGGAAGAGGGCCGTGCGCGATCGCTTTTGGACATGCTGGGCGAAGTGAATGCGCAAATTACCGAAGGCGTGCCGCCGGATTTACTGAAGCGCAAACAGGACAACCTCGAAAGCCAGCAGCAGATCGCCGATCAACTAACCGGCATCAATCTGGCAGCCGATCAGAAACGAAAGCCCACGGAACTGGAAGCCGAGCTCGACAAACTACAGACCGATTTTGACGAGATAGAGAATCAGATTCGCACCGCCAGTCCGCGCTACGCCGCCTTGACTGCGGCCCAGCCGCTATCGCTCGCCGACGTGCAGCAGAAAGTTTTGGACGACAACACGGTGCTGCTTGAATACTGCCTCGGCAGCGATCGCTCTTATATGTTTGCGGTCGCGCGGAGCGGTGTCTCGCTCTTCAAGCTGCCGGCGCGCGCCGATGTTGACAAGCTGGCGACGGACTTTCGCGCGCAACTGATTCCGCCGAAACTTCAGCGCCGCATCGTCGGGATAGATGTCGCCGCCGATCAGCAGCGCGGCCTCGGCATCGTGCAGGGCCCGTCGGAAAACCTCGCCGCATTTGCCGCCGCATCGAATGCGCTTTACAAGGCCGCAGTTGAGCCGGCGGCAAGTGTGCTCGGCGATAAGCGCCTGCTGGTCGTTGCTGATGGCGCGTTGAATTACGTACCGTTTGAGGCGCTCGTCAAGACGACGGAGGGCGCGGATTACGCGTCACTCAATTATCTTATCAAGACGAACGAAGTCGTTTACGCACCGTCAGCTTCGGTGATCGCGGCGATTCGTCAACAGGGCACTCCGTCCACCAGCAAGCGACTGCTGCTGATTGCTGATCCGATTTTCCGCGCCGACGATCCGCGCTTGAACGGTGGCATGGCTGTTCAGACTTCCGGCGAAGCACGTGGCCTGAGCCTAGGTTTGGAGAGCGCCGTCAGCGACGTGGCGGGCGCGAGTGGACAGACCGGAGGATTGCAGCTTGCACGACTCGCCGGAACGCGCGTCGAAGCCGAAGAGATTGCGAAAATTGCGCGTGCCGGCGGCGGCCAGCCCGATGTGTGGACCGATTTGAATGCCAGCGAGGACAACGTGCGCAGTCGCGACGTAAGCAACTATCGCGTGGTGCACATCGCGACGCACGGATTGCTGGACGCCGAACGCCCGCAGTTCACCGGCGTCGTTCTGTCACTGGTGGGCAACAAGACGGGCGACGGTTTTCTGCGCACCGATGAAATCTTCAACTTGAAACTGGGTAGTTCGCTGGTGATGCTTTCGGCCTGCGAGACTGGACTGGGCAAAGAAAAGCGCGGCGAAGGCGTCATCGGTTTGACGCGCGCGTTCATGTACGCGGGCGCGCCCACCGTCGGCGTTAGCCTGTGGTCGGTTGCCGACAAATCAACCGCCGACTTGATGACGGATTTTTACCAGCGCCTGCTGGAACCTTCAGCCAACTCGCCTTCGGCCGCTTTGCGCGACGCGCAACTGGCGATGATCAATGGGAAGAAATACAGCGCACCTTTCTACTGGGCGCCATTTGTGTTGGTGGGTGAGTGGAAGTAAGGCTATCTCGCATAACGCAGGGGCACGGTAACCAAAAGCGGCCCGCCGGCTTTGCGCGCCACGCGATAGACGGTTTGCGGTGGCGGACCTGCCTGAGTAAGTTGGCGACTCATCGCCGCGCCCGCAGCTTTTTCTTCCATCGTCCATATGCGCCCTGCGCCGCCTACTAATTCAAGTCGCTCGGCAACTCCGCCCCAAAGCTTTTCCCAACCGTTGACTTCAGTCTCAGGCATCCTGAGCGGTTGCGCGGCGATTTGCAGCGGCAAGGGTTGCGGCACCAGGATGATCGTCAAGACTTCGGCAACCTGATCGCGGCGAGTGCCCGCGGGCTGGGCGGTGAAATAGCTGTATTGATCTTCCTGCGCCGGGATGTCGATCAGCCGTCCCGGCTCGACGCGATTGTCGCCGCCGCGCGTGCGCAGCGTGGGGAAAATCAGCATCGGTTCGCCGAAGCTACCGTCGGCGTACTGTTCGCGATCGATGATGTAGAGAAACCCCGGACGCGGGGACTCGACACTCAAGCGCACGCGATCGCCTATATTCAGCGGGGTGTCGGCTTCAATTCTTTCCGGCGTCCATTCGGCCTGCTTCAGACCCTCCTGTACCAAAACGCGGCCGCCTTCATCGGAAGACCTTGACGGCCGCAAGCGCCAGACAGTGACGCCGACTTCTTCAAACTGGATGCGGGTTGATACGCGTGGTCGCAGTGGTCCAGTGCGCCGGTAGATCGCCGCTCGCAAAGAAGCGCGCGTTCGAATCCGGGTGCTCGGTGTAGTTGTGGCTTCCGCCGGCCGCGCTTTGTTGAAGCGATCGAGAGTTATTTGGCGAGAACTCTCGCCTTGAGCGAACGCTGTGGACGTGATTGAGAGGGCAGCGAGAACGGCGACGCTCATGTTCGAGAGCAAGAGTGTTCGATGGATCAGTTTGAAGATGCCGGTGGTCATGTCTCCTCCGAGAGTCCTTGCTAGCTTGTGCGCCGTTCCCGTAGCCAGCCGCGTTCACGCGGCTTACCCTTTTGGGTTACTAGACCGGCGCTTTTAGCGCCGGGTTCAAAGCGTGAATACAAATTCATCAGCGCGCTTCAGCGTGCTTCTACTAAATCGCTTTATTAGAACGGCTAAAGCCCTGGCGAGCAAAGCCCGCTGAAGCGGGCTGATTAGTTACGGCCGCGTTTCGCACCCAGCCGTAGAACGGCTGGTCTAGCAACCCTCCGGGCAAGCCGCGTGAACGCGGCTCGAATCGATCCAAAATACACATTCAATGCCAGAATTACCCAAAGCGAAAATTCCGCATTCAATGCGAAGAACACCTTCGCGCTCCGCGCTCACTACAGGCAAGGATGCCTGCGCTCCGATTCTCAGTGATGCTCCAGCTCGATATAGTTTACCAATACTTCGCTCTTGCCTTTCACTGTTGTCTGCTTCTTCGCTGAATCCTTAGCCACGTCGGGCTTTGGCGATGAATGCTTCGCGAGAAAGTCGCGGACGGCGCGCGCTTGCGCCGAATCTTTGATCTCGCCCTGATCTTTGACGTTAACTGAATCAGTGACTGCGTCTAATTCTTTGATCGGCGATGCAGACCAAACGAGCCAGAACTTCTCGGTGCCCTGGTGCTCGTCAAACCTCATCCACGCGGTTTGCAGTTTCTGTTCGGCGGACACGCGCGACGAGCCTTTGTTGGTCTTCGCTTCCGGAAACAGCACGTTGTAGGTGGTCGCGTCACCGGCGGACGGGCCTTCGTTCAGCAAATAGAGATAGCCTTCCTGCGGGCTGGAAAGGTTCATGCGAAACTTCCAACCATTTTCAAAGATCTCCTGGCCGGAAGATTCGAAAGTATCCTGATAAGGCTTACCGTTGCGCATCTTCTGGACCGTCAGCGAGTAGTTGAGCGAACGCTCTGGCACTGAAACCGCGACGTCCTTTTTTCCGAACAGCGCATTTCGTTTCCAAATCAGAACCGCAGCGCCGCCAACGATCAACGCGATCAGAATCAAAGCTACGCCGACTTTCAGCCATGGCCGTCCGGCGGGCGAGTCGTCTGTGAGCGCTGCCGGATAGACGGAACCGTCGAGCGTCTGAACCTGGGCGGGTTCATATCGCGCCGCCAGAGTCTTTGACGCCAGATCACCCGTCTGTCGCGCGGGCGCATTCGCATCCGTTGAAAGTTGCGTCGCCGGAATCTGCGCGTGATCGGCGCGCTTATAATCAGTGTCGCTGGTCAGCGCCCGCGCCAGAGCGTCCCCAAGCTCGCGCGCGCTTTGAAAACGCTCCTTCGGATCGAAGCTGAGGGCGCGCAAAATAATCTGACTGGCCTCTTCCGAAAGACTTGGCCGCAGGTCAGCGGGCTTCACTCGCACGCCGCCTCGCTGCATCTCCAGCAACTCGAATCCGGTTTCAGGATTGAAGGGTTTGCGTCCGGTAACCATTTCGTGAGCGATCGCGCCCAGCGCGTAAATGTCCGTCGCCGCCGACACCGCGCGGCCACTCAATTGTTCAGGCGCCATGTAAGAGACTGTTCCGGCAGTCGCGCCGGTCACCGTGCTGGGGGCGACAATCGAATCCTTCAGTTTAGCGATTCCGAAATCAATAATCTTAACCTGCTCTTCGCCGGCACCGAGCCGTTGCAGCATGATGTTTTCAGGTTTCAGATCGCGGTGAAGAACTCCCTTGTCATGCGCCGCGCTCAGCGCTCTTCCGATCTGCTTGATCAACTCGGCCGCGCCATCCAGAGGAATGCCTTCCGGTTTGATCAGCGAGCGCAGCGTCGCGCCGTCAATGAACTGCATCACCAGATAAGGCTTGCCGTCAGGAAGTTCGCCAGTGTCCAGAATTCCCACCACCCCAGGATGGTCGACGCGCGCCAGAGCCTCTTTCTCCTGCTGAAATTTCTGCACCACCCATGAGTTTTGCAGAGACTTCTCGAGCAGGATTTTGATCACGACGGGTTTGTCATGAAGCTTGCGATCGCGCGCCAGGTAAACCGCGCCCACACCGCCACGACCCAATTCCTTTTCGATGAAGTAGCGGTTGTCGAGAGTCAGGCCGGACAGCTCTGGCGGCTCAGACATCGCGGTTTCATTCAGAGACGCAGACTGTCCCTCACGCGCTGCGGTACTTGAATCGAAAGCCAGCGTCGGAGCTGAGACATCAGACGTTGGGGTGGACGCATGCGCAACGCCGCCGTCTGAAGTCGGATCCGGCGTTGCGGGGTCGGATTGATCCTTAAGAGTCACAATTACGAGGTTGATGGGTGAAGTGGTCTAACAGTCTACTTGTTCATGCGTGTCATGCGGCAAGCTTCGATAATGGCGTTGATCACGTCGGCCGTGATGTTCGAGCCGGGCTTCACTGGCGTGAAGAAACCGCCGCTCGCCGGCGTCACTGTGTAGAACAGTAGTTGACGTTCTTTACCGTTGACCGAGGTCAGGTAGATATTCACATGTCCCAGCGCGAAGTTTGATTGACCCTGTTCCACCCGTTTGATTTCGGAGCATTGCACCGTCAGGTTCTTCTTTTCATTTTGCTTCCGGGGTTCGAATGCGAGAGCGCCCGGAGTTACGGTCAGCGTGCCGGCCGTTCTCGATCCGTCCACAACGTCAAAGAGATGCGTGTTGCGTGCCCGCTCAGCCTCAGCGGCAGACAGCTTTGCTTTCTCTCGTTCGCGTCCTTCAGCTTCCAGCATAGCCACGCGGCCGTTGGCGATTTCAACAAACAGCCCGCTCGGAAACTTGTTTACGTAGGCCTTGAAATCCGATGGGTTCCGGCTGTCCTTGATCGCGTTCCAGTAAATCATTTCCGGGGAGTTAGCATCGCCGACACCTGGGTTCGCTGTGGACCTGTTGGGCTGCGCCCGCGATTTTGCCAGCGCGGCAAACTGACCGTCGGGATATTTGTCCAGGTAAGCTTTGAAGTCGTCAGGGTTCGTGCTGTTCTTGATCGATTCCCAAAAACTCAACTCGATCGCTGCCGGATCCACTATCGTCATGCCAGGCGTATTGGCACTAGCGGCATTCGAAGCAGAGCTGGTTACTGCCACGACCAACTCGTCCGCGCGATAACCTTCGATCATCGCGAAAGGTCTCTGCTGCTTGGTTGAACCGAGATCGATTGCGAGTCTCTTGGGCACGGTGTCCTGAACGTACTTCACCAACTGAGACAACGTGACCTCGCCCTTGTCGTTCGCGGCTCCGCCTTTCAATCCTTCGACCACGGCCCAACTGAAATAGCCCTGCTTCTTCTCCGTGTACTCGTACGCGCGCTGGCCGATGCCCGTGGCATAGACCGTGGCGAACGCCTGTACTTCGCGATTGCGCACGTCGAAATTGAAAGCGTTGGTGTACGCGTTACTGAGCGGATTAATTGCGTCGGCGCGCCCGCCGGGATCGTTGCGGCAGGCGTCGAGCAGTACGACCACCTGTCCCACTCCGGTTTCCTTGATTCGTTCCTTAACACGATTCATGCTGATCGCGGTTTCTTCAAGAAACGAAATCTGATCGCTGATCTGCGCGTCCGAAGGCAGCAGAAAAGCCTGTCCGCTTCTTTCCATTCCGTGGCCGGCGAACGAGACGAGCAGCAAGCCGTCCTTTGGCACCGCGGTGCTGAGATTCGACAAGCGTCGCAGAATATTGACGCGGGTCGGTTGACGCTCAGCCGGCTGATCGGTCGAGAGCAAAATCACCTGATCGCGCGGAAAGCCCGCATAGCGCACCAGCGCATCGGCGATCAAGCGCGCGTCGTTGTCCGAGCCTTTGAGCGGGCTGATCTGCGGATCCTGATATTTGTCGACGCCAATCACCAGCGCCCAGCGCTTGGCGCTGACGGGCAGGGTATTGATTTGATTCGTTTGCGAAAGCGTGGACGTGGCCTGCGAAGATGGGCTCGACTGTGTTTGCGCGGGCGGCAGTTGCTGCAACTGGCGCGAAAGCGGCTCGGTGGTTTGCGGCGACGTTTGCGGCGGAGTCTGGGGCGCCACGGTTGGTTGCGGCTGCGGCGCGGTCTCAACTACCCGCGCTGTTGATGCGTCGGCGGTCGGGGTTTGCAATTCCTTTTCCAGCTTGCGCGCGAGCTTTGGATCGACCGTGTTTAGTTTTTTCAGTTGCTCATTCGCCAGCTCGGGTTTTCCCATCTTGGCGTACGCCTGGCCGAGGCCATAGTAGGCATCGCCGTAATCCGGCTTCAGCCGGATCGCGCTCTTCAGAAAGCTAATCGATTTTTCAAAGTCGGCGCCCCGCAGATATGCATAGCCGATACCATAGAAGGCTTCGGCATACGTCGGATCGAGGCTGGTCGCTTTCACCAGCGGCGCGAACGCTTCGCCGTGCCGGCCCGCGGCGTTGTAGAAATAGCCGAGATCGTATTGCGCCTGGGCGTCGTTGGGCGCGAGGCGCACCTGCTCTTTGTAAGCCGCGAGCGCTTGTTCCCAATTGCCGCCATTAAGATGCGCGTCGCCGAGTCCGCCGTACGCCGGCGAGTAATTCGGATCGAGACGAATCGCCAGCTTGTAAGCGTCGATCGCTTCGGGCCACTTCTTATCTTCGGCCATCTTGTCGGCTTCATTGACCAGCCCGGCGGCGCGACTCTCAGATTTGCGCGGCGCTTTGCCGCGTCTTTGCGCGGACGTTTGCAGCGATCCCAGGCTGAAGAGAAAAGCAGAAACGATTAGCAGCAAGATCGGTTTCGAAAAGGGGGATGCGGGTTTCATAGTCAACTCCAAACTATATTAGGGCGGGATGAACTTCAACTTCGTCGAAACTCAGCGTCGAAACTAACGCGCTCGAGTTTATGTGTATAGGCTAGGCTCGTGGCTCTTTGTTGTCAATCAGGTTCGCAAATGTTTTTACTTTCTTTTCTGAGTCCCAGGCTTGCTGAATAGCGTATTGTCGAGTGGCACATTTATCTTGATATCCGTGAATCTGCTGGTGATTGTCGTCGTGGGAGTCACGACGTGGATGGCCGCCAGCACCTTTACCCCGTTTATGTCCGTGTATTCGTCGGCGTAGAGTTGATTGGTAACTCCCGGGCCCGCCCCATCACCTTCAAACACAATATCCCACCTGTAGAGGAGACCGGAATGAGCGTCGAAGTACAAAGTTTCGGTTTTGCCGACCAACGGCTCGGCGTCGACGACATCAACGTCGCGATTGTCAATTCTTAGTCTTCCCCTAACTGTGAAGCTCTTGTAAGCAGACTTAAACTGCTCGACTTGCGTAATGTGCGTACAGATATTGTTACTGCGATTTTGAAAGCCAGTTTCCCAGGCATTCATCGTGGTGACGCCAGTCCCGTCGTTCTTCCATCCTGTAGTTCCGTCAAAGCCCTCAGTGATCTGGACGCCAGGAATGCTGATTAGGACGAATGACTGATCGGGAAACTTGAAGTCGCGCTCGGTCGTGCCGGTGAACTTTTGGCCGTTGACGGACACTTCAACCGTCCCCTTCAAGACCAGAGTACTGATATTATCGATGGCTGTCTTGCCGCCTAGCGCGCGAATATGGGTTTCCAGAATCTCATCGAACGTCGCTGGGGAAACGTTAGCCCCTGAACTCCGGCCATTGATTCTAATCTTTGCCAAGGACGCGAACTGTCCGTTTGGATATTTTTCCAGATAAGACCTGAAGTCGTCGGGCCTTGTGCTATCTTTGATCGTTTCCCAGTAGCTCAGTTCAATCGCTGCCGGATCAACTGAGGACGTTGCCGGCAGGTTTGATGGGATCGAAGCCGCGACACCACCTACTGCGATCACCAAATCTTCCGCCTTGTAGCCTTCCATCTGATAGAACGGCCGCTGCTGCTTGCCCGACCCGAGATCGATCGCTACCCGCTTCGGAACGTTCTCTTGCACATACTTCACCAGTTGCGCGAGCGTGACTTCGCCCTTTTCATTCGCAGCTCCGCCTTTCAAGGCTTCGACGACTGCCCAGGTGAAATAGCCTTGCTTCTTCTCGGTGTATTCGTAGGCGCGTTGCCCGACCGCGGTCGCATATAAAGTGACGAACGCCTGCACCTCGCGATTCTTGATATCAAAATTGAAAGCATTCACATAAGCCTGAGTCAAAGGATTGGGAGCGTCAGCGCGTCCGCCGGGATCGTTGCGGCAGGCATCCAGAAGGATGACGACTTGAGCGACGCCCGTGGCGCGAATGCGCTCTCTCATTCTCACAACGCTGACGGCCGATTCTTCGAGGAACGAAATGTCTTCGCTTAGCTGCGCATCCGAGGGCACCAGATACGCCTGACCGCCGCGCTCGATGCCGTGACCGGCGAATGAGATCAGCAACAGTCCATCTTTCGGCACGAGTGACGCCAGATTCGAAAGTCGACGCAGAATATTCAAACGAGTCGGTTGTCGTTCGAGTGGTTGATCGGTTGCGAGCAGGATCACCTGGTCCTGAGGAAATCCAGCGTAACGCACTAAAGAATCGGCCAGGGTCCGCGCATCGTTAGTTGCGCCCTTGAGCGGACTGATCTGAGGATCGGCATATTGGTCTATGCCGATCACCAGCGCCCAGCGCTTGGCTTTGCTCGGCCAAACTTTAAGCGGTTCGAGTTGTTGCAGCTGACGAGATGGGCCCGTTGACGTTCGATCCTGGCCGAACGCAACAGTCTGGCACAAGTTCACGACAACGAAAGCGAGAACAACAAAGCTCGCAATTCGCCGCCCGCTATTCCTGGTTTTCATCGAGGGGACCTTTCCTGAAGTAATGCGGCAAGACGTGCTATGAACAGAGCCTATGCCTGATCGTTGTTAGTGTCAATCGAGTCTGCGCGCGCGATGGTTCGGTCTTTCGTTGGCCACCCGCTGAAACTCTGTCGCCCCGTGATGTTTGTTAGAAGCATGAGCCGTCAGCTAAGATGTTCTGGCTTGCAGTCAGTAATCAACAACGGCTTCGTAGAGCTTTCGGACCTCGCCGCGCTGGATAATTTTCTGGCGCAATCAAATGGCGATCCGGTGATCATTTTCAAGCACAGCGACTCTTGCGGCATCAGCGCGCGGGCCTATACACAGATGTCCGGGCTTGATCGCCCGGTCGGACTCGTTACAGTTCAAACAGCGCGCGCCGTCTCAGATGAGCTTGAAAAACGAATGGGCCTTGCGCATGAGACGCCTCAAGTCATGATCGTTCATAACGGCCAGGTTGCGTGGACGGCGTCGCACGGATATGTGAAAGCCGCGGCGGTGGAAGCGGAGTTGCAAAAGTTAGCTCTTCACGCTGAAGGCGTGAAATAAAATAGCCTGGGGTAAGCGCGCAGCGCGCCACCCCAGGAATAGCGGTCCCATTTTTATTCATGAGCCCGCGAAGCGGGCGACACCGAGAGTAGCCCGACCGTGAGGAATAGCTCCGATGGGTTAGCCGAACAATGGTTGATGTTGCCCAACGTCGCGAAGCAATCGAGCCGCGCGAGATTCTGCAAGAGGGCGATGCCAACTTGCGGATTACCTGGGCGGATGGTCGTGTGTGCAACTACAAAGCCGCCAAGCTGCGCCGCGTTTGCCCGTGCGCGCAGTGCGTGAACGAATGGACGGGCCAGCGGACGCTGAAACCAGAAGCCATCGCCGACGAAGTTGAGATTGGTGACTTGACGATCGTCGGACGCTACGCCTTGAACTTTCGCTGGAGCGACGGACACGAGACGGGCATTTACAGCTTTCAGTATCTGCGGGAACTTTGTGAGAGCTAGTCGGACTTAAACGCAAAGTCCGCAAAGGGAAGACGCAAAGTTCCGCGAAGGACAACTCTTTGCGACCTTTGCGTTTGAAATCCGTTCTCTCGTTTGCTCCAAGCCGAGATTTGGAAAACGAGGTTTGATACCGTGCGACCGCAACGAATCTTAATCGTCACTGACGACGCGCAATCCAAGTCAATGCGCGGCGCGCTTGAAGCGCGTGGATTTGCAGTCACGGCTGCGCCGGATTACGAAAGCGCGTATCGTCAGTTACTCGCAGCGCGATTCGATCTGGTGGTGATCGATCTGGTTGAGACAGCCGACGGTGTTGAGTTCATCAAGCGCGTGCAGGGCACGACGAACCTAACTCAGCCTTTGTTGCTGGTGATTGCGGAATGGGGAACGGGGGGCGCAACGCTCGCACTGAGTCAGAGCGCGGACGCTTACGAGCCAAAGCCAATCGACGCGGCGCGGTTGGTTGATTCAGTCGAAAGATTGTTGGGCACAAAGGCGCTGTCGGCGCAGGGAAAGATTGGAGCAGAATGAGAGAAAGCGATTTATTCAACGAGAAACAGGAAACGAAGAAAGCTTCCTTTACCTGTCCGCATTGCCGCGAGCGCGGCGAGTATGACGTGCGCTGGCTGCGTCGCACCAAGAAATCCGGGCCACCGCGCGGCGGTAACGAACAGGACCGCGCGCAATTTCAAAAGTCGCGCGACTACATGGTGCGCATGGACGACATGCTGGCCTGCCGCAGTTGCCGCAAACGTTTCGACATTCCCAGTTCACAGTCGGTGGTGTTTATTTAGTGGCACAGACTTCAGTTTGATAGCGTCCATGATCTCTAGTCTCGCATGCCGCAAAACGGCCACAGTTGGACACGCGTGAGTTCTTCTTCCCACTCACAAACCAAACCTGCAGGCGACACAAGAGCAGCGTAACGCTGAACCAGCCCGCGGAGGAGTCTGTCGAGAGAGACTGTCTCCGTGGTTCCAATCTGTACCGTCCTACTTTGATAAGCGGCGTTCAGAGTACCGACTCTAGTCGGGTTTTTGTTAAGCGAGAAAAGGCCCAACTGAAGTTGGTACTCTATGCGCCGTTAAGTTAGGGCCCACGCTTCCAATCGTGGGGTTCCTTGCGCTTCCCCCAGGCTCTATGCTGCCGCTCGCTTCGCGAGCTACACATCCACCGTGGCCTAACAATTGCTCATTCAATTCCGCTTCGCAGTGGAAGTAGCACGGGCATCTTGCCCGTGGTACACGCGCGGGACGCGCGTGCCACACCGAGAACTAGCAACAATCATCAGGTGGAAACAATGCAAAGAGAAGAAACGCTGAACGCCCCCGAGTGGTCGGCGCGGGTCTACGGCAAGCAGAATTTTGCCGGAGCAGGGAAGACTAATGCGGGATTGCTGGTGCCGCTGGAGCGACGGCTGGCGAGGTTCGTTTTGCCGCGCGTGCCGCTCTGGTTGGAGACGTATCACCTCACGTTACTGACCCCCGTCTGGTCGATCCTAATGGTCGTGTTTAGCTATTTCGCAGCGCGCGATCTGCGCTGGCTTTGGATGGTCAATCTGATGATCGTCGGCCATTACTTTACCGATCATTTCGACGGCAAGCTGGGCAAGTATCGCAACACCGGTCTGTACAAGTGGGGCTTTTACATGGACCACCTGTTCGACTACGGATTCCTGACTTCGATCCTGATTGGCTATACGCTGCTGATTCCCGAGCGCGCTTACTTCAACATGCTTCTGGTGCTGTGCGTGTTCAGCGCCTTCATGTTTCACACGTTCCTGATGCTGGCGGCTAAGGAAGAATTCACGGTCAGCTTTCTTTGCTTCGGTCCGACGGAAATGCGCATCGGTTTGATCGTCTGCAACGCGCTGCTGGTTAAGTTTGGCATTCGGCCGCTGAAGGGCGTGCTGCCCTGGATTGCCGGGTGCGGCGTGGTCGCCCTGGGAGTGCTGGCGTATCGCGCTCAGCAAAAACTCTGGAGACGTGATATGCTGTCCAAGAGTCAGGATCGAGAGAACTGAAAGCCCCCTTAATCTACAACCAAAACGGATCTGTGTGCGTCTAACTGTTGCTTTCCCGGAGAACAGGTAATAAGGACGGAACATTCGTTCAAAGATTTCGTTAGTCTAATTCACAAATCAACCTGCTCCCCCCAAAGTATATGTCTGAGAAAAAAGTAGTCAAAGTAGTAAAGCGCGCCGAGCGGGGCAAACGAACCGTGGGCGCCAAAGCTGCGCGCGACGCCAAGCGCAAAACCGCGCGCGACATGGTCGCGAACGTTACGGATTGGGTAAGCGAGTTTCAGCAGAAGCAAAGCATCGAAACTGCCGAAGCGTTCGACAACCTGATGCGCGCCCGCCAGCAACCAAACGAAGCCTGAGCCGTGTCCGAAAGCCCGACCGTCAAGGAGGGCTTCTCGCATCAGTAGCCCTCCCTGACGGTTGGGCTTCTGACCCAAACCCATCTATGAAAATCGATTGACACTCGCGGTTGCGCGGCGATAGCATCGCGCCGGATTTCGCTCCGAACCCCGCTCGCAAATGAAACATGCCCCTCCCTTACGGTCGGGCTTCTGACACAAAGAATAATGAGTGACATCGGTCAGGCCTTCATCGCGCGCGCGCAACACCACCTGGCGGAAGACTTCCTGCCAAAGATCGAGCGTTGTCTCGGACTGCTCAACGACCAGCAGATTTGGTGGCGCGCGAACGAGCAGTCAAACAGCATCGGAAATCTTCTGCTGCATTTGAGCGGAAACGTTCGTCAGTGGATCGTTTGCGCCTTAGGCGACGCGACCGACAGTCGAGATCGCGATTCAGAGTTTGCCCAGCGCGACGAGATTCCACGCGCGGAACTGTTCGACAGATTGAAGCGAACAGTGGACGAGGCGGTAGCTACTTTAGCGCGGCTCGATCCCGATAAGCTGCTCGCGAAGCACCGGATTCAGGGACTGGAAGTGTCGGCGCTGGAAGGCGTGCTGCATGTCGTCGAACATTTTTCGATGCACACTGGGCAGATAATCCTTTTGGCCAAGATGTCCGCCAAAATCGATCTTGAGTTCTATGATTTTTCTGACTCGACGCCGACACCGAACTGGAAGCGCGACCCCTGAAGGCCGCGCGACTTGCGACGCAGGCCGATGTCTGTGCTACGATTCCTCGCGGCGATGTACGACAAACTTCAGTTTGTCGCTCTCATTGTCTGGCTTTGACCAGAAAGAAGTTTGCGACGCGACAAACTGAAGTTTGTCGTACATCAAGCAAGACGCAATAACTTAATCATGGCTGGAGGCTGACCTCAGATGACTTACGTCGTTGCTGAACCCTGTGTGAACTGTCGCTATACCGATTGTGCTCTGGTTTGCCCGGTCGACGCATTCCATCTTGACGATGACATGTTGGTGATTCATCCCGAGACTTGCATTGACTGTGACGCGTGTGTCCCTGAATGCCCGGTCGAGGCAATCTTTGTTGAAGACAAGCTGCCGGCGGAATGGGCGAGCTATACGCAAATCAACGCCGATCGCGCGCTGAGCGGCTTGCCGACGATCAATGTCAGGCTCGATCCTTTATGCCAGTGAATTGGGAACCGCGATCGCAATTTCAAAAAGGCGCGGCGGCCGCAGCCAACGAAAGCGGCAGTCGCGCCCTCTTAGTGTTTTGGAATTGTGTCAGAACCCGGAGCGGTAGCGACGGGATCATAAACTCAAGTAGCCTCTCTGATCCGGTCGCTACCGCTCCCGGTTCTGACAGTGAAAACAGCAGATGAGAAAGAGCACGAAGCGTTTGTAGCGACGGGATCATAAACTCAAGTAGCCTCTCTGATCCGGTCGCTACCGCTCCCGGTTCTGACACTAAAAACAGCAGATGAGAAATAGCACGAAGCGTCTGTTGGGAGGGCTGGCCGTCGGAGCCGCCGCTGTTGGTACGATTGGAGCAGTATTGATGAGAACGAAAAGCGGCTCTGGCCGCAAACGTCGACGCGAATTGGCGGCGTTGGAAAATACCTGGGCGCGGCCCGGGATGAGCGTCATTTTTCGCGCGGAAGTGATGCCCGGCCGGGAAACTTCCGAGCGCACATTTCGGGTCGACACGCTATTGCCCAGTGGACGTGTCTTGCTGGAGGGCGCGTCAGGCGAGCACGCGGAGAAAGAATTCGAGAGGATTAGGCGCTAAGACCGTAGGAGCAGTTACCACTTATAAACCCGCCCTGTTTCCATCACACTCAGATTGTCGATTCCCAACGCCGTCAGTTCCGTTGCGACGGTCTCGCGGTAGGCCGGTTTCAAATGCACGGCGAGAATGTCCATGCCGTTGTGGTTCAGCTTGCCCAATTCTGTGCTCAGCATTTCCGGTGTCAGATGCTTTGACGCTTCCGCGAGTTGGCGCATCGAATTCGGAAACGAAGCCTCGATGAACAACACATCGATCCGCGGCGCGCGGTTGATCATGGTCCAGAATTCTTCGGTCTCGGCCGTGTCTGAGCTGAACGCTACGATCGTCTTGCCGTCAGAAACCAGGAGGCCGACGGTCGGCACGATGTGATTGACCGGAGCCGCAGTCACGGTCAAATGAGCAATGCGAAATCCCTTGCCGGTAACAAACGGCACGTACTGCATCACTGGCCCGCGCTCGTTCTTGAGAATGTCGAATCGCGGATAGACATTGTCGTTGAATACATCTCGCTTTAGGAGATCGATTACTTCCTGAGTTGCGTGAATGCGGATCGGCTCTTCAACTTCCGCGAACAGATCGTCCACGTAAATCGGCAGACTGGCAATATGATCCATGTGAGGATGCGTAATGATCACGTCGCGCACCTTGCGGCGTTGCCCGTCCGTCAAGGCGATGCCGATGCTGCCGGCGTCAACGGCGACGCGTTCATCGATTAGGAAGCAGGTCAACCGCTGGGCCGAAGTAGCGCGGCCGCTGGCATCAAACGAGCTGGGTAAGAGTTGAATATTCAAAGGTCGGTTTGGTTTGGGATCCAGGCTCAGTTAGATCGCCCCAAGTATAAGCCAATCACAGTCAAACGCGCGAACTTTCCTTCGGCCACAAACCGCGCTAGCGCGGCGGTCGCGGGACACTGCCAAGTCGCTGTTGCAAGGCTTGCAACATTTGCAGGTACTCGTCCTCGCGCGCTTGTGCTGTTTGCGGATTGCGTCCGAAGCCGCGCGTCACGCGACTGCGATGAAAAGCCAACTCGCTGGCAATTTGGTTGCAACGCATCCTCGTGCGCCACATCGAAAAGCCGCGCGTAGTTAGCACCGTCCACGACATTCCCATGCGACCGCGAATCGTGCAGAGCCTTTCGTATTCCTGTTGCTCTAAAAGCCCGCGCTCGCAATCAACGTAAAGAAACCGGCGTACGATGCGGCCCTCGCGTCGCAGAGAAAAGAAGATCGTCATCAAAGTGATGATGAATGCGGGGCCCATAATCAAAAAATACGCAGCTATGAATCCGGCGCCGCCGCCGTAGGTAGCCGATCCATTCCAGGTCGCGTGCATTATGATTGCGAGCATGAAGCCCAGAGCCGGCATCGTGATCTTGATGAAGCCGTTGTCTGATTGTCGAGACCAGCCGAGCCCGATGCCGGTCATGCTGGTGAACAGCGGATGAGAGAAAGGCGCGATCATGCCGCGCAGAACAAGAAGAAATGTAAGGCTGCCGACGCCGCCCTGTACGGCTCGACCGTAGTAAGCGACGTTCTCGGTCATCGCAAAACCGAGCCCGACCATGCCGGCATAGATTATCCCGTCGATGACGCCGTCAAACTCGTCCCGCTTCCAGAAGAACAGGACGAAAAGGATTATCGCCTTGGCGCTCTCTTCGACAATCGGTGCAGAGATCACCGCGCCAAAGTTCTCGCCGATGCGCGAGTTGTTGGTCGCTGACGCAACTATGACTTCGTTTGCCGTGTTCAGAATGAAAGCAAAGAAGACCGCGATCGCCGCGCCCCAAAAAAAAGCCGTGGCCAGCATCCACAAAGGCTCGGATTCGTAGCGGTCGATCCACAGGAGCAGCATTACATAGAGCGGCACCGGCAAACACGCGCAAATCAATCCGATCAACAACTGCACGGGGCCGGTTTCGGCGCCGATCAGCAGCAGCACAATCAAACCCAACAGCGCCGCGATCATCGCGAAAAATATTCCGAGAATTATCTTGAAGACGCTCTGATGACCGGAGGATCGGATAGCCACCGGGCGACCCGGCGGAAAAGCATTTTGGGTGAAAGCATTGTTCATCTTCGAAGAGCCCGCGTGTCCAGCAGATGCAGCCGCAGTATATCCAGATAGCTGAATGTCCGACAAGCTCTAGCTTGTCGGACATCAGACTGGCCAGTAGTTAGAACTTACCGCTCAAGCAAGAGGCTCGGCCGAGGGGGCTCATAGGAACGCCCCCGCCTGGGTGATTGTCGGTTAAGCTTCCCAACAAACCTGCCTCATTACAAGCAGAAGTGTCCGACATAGCATGCAACCGTCAGAATTACGAAGGTTGAAATCGAGACAACCAGGGCCACTAATAACCGGCGCCAAAAACTGACCTTGTAGGATCGTTTGACCCACAGAGGGTAAACAATCATCAGCACGAGGAGCTGGACTAGAAAGAACCCAAGTGTCTTAAGCACAGTTACCTCCCTAAGTTGAGTTACCGCCTCCTTCTGAGATTAGTTTCGGCGGCGTAAATAACCCCTGCCCCACAACCAGCTACAGCGCACGGACCGAAAGTCGCTCCGGCGAAAATTGCAGAAGCGAGTCCACAGCCTCCCGCCGCCGCACTGCACAGCAGACCAGCACTCTTCGCGGCGGAGCCCCAGCCCGTAATAAAGAACCACGGCGACATGGGCGGCAATAATGGCGGTCTCTGTGGCTTCGCGAAACGCGCCGGTTGGATCGGCTGTATGCCGCCGCCCCCGCCCCTGTCACCTCCTCCAGGCGGCAGATTGTCGTAAAAAATCTGCTCTGGGTAGAGGTTGTAATACGCGCTCATTTGATCCGGCGAAGCAAACTGTGATGGATCAAGACTCAGCGGCGCTGCTTGCTGCTGGATCGGAGTACCCAAAGCAAAGCTTGTAAACATTCCGGGTCGGGCATTCAGATAGCCGATTCCGTCTGCTTCGTACTTAAGCTCAAACCTTGCTGTCCAATCCGAGAGATTATACTCCGACCGCGTGATGACCACATCAGCTACGTATTGCTCTTCCAAAGCGCCGTTGGCGTCGTAGAAATTTGCAATAGTAGTACCCTGCCACTCGTTATATAGATCAAGGGCAGTGATAAAGATTACCTCAACTCCGTCGCCGGTAATCGTCGCTTGCTGAGATGTGTGGTTGGCTTTTCGCTGACCGACCTGTCCTGTTTGGTATGCGACTTGGCCTGCGCGGTCGATCCCACCTCTGAATGAAATCGCCTCATCGATCTTAGGCGTGTGCCCTCTCTTCTCGAAGGCTTCGAGAGCCCTGTGAACGCTGTCATTTGTCCCGCTCAGTTGTCTGATTCGGTTGCCCACGTTGGGTCCCTTTTCTGTTCTGGCCTTAATGTGCTTCAGTGGATTTTCAGGGCTCTGCTGCTCGGGTGCCGCTAGACCGGCCAGCACGGAAGTGAACAGACTTAGAATTAACAGCACGGTGAAAAGGCGTAGTTTCGTGTTCATGATTCATCTCCTTTCGGTTGTACCCCGCCTGCCTCCGCGCTAAAATGTGTTCCGTGAAGCAGCACATCATCCGCTTGGAGACAGGCGGAGTGGGTTGTGAACAAGGAAAGGCTCTGTGTTACTTGCGGGTAGCTCAGAGCCTTTTCCGCTAAGCACTACAAGTGAACCATTGAATGATTCCTCCTACGGCAAAGCCAGAATTCCGGCTGATGCGTAAGGGCCACGGTCCTATTTTGAAGTCGTTGACGTGAGGCTTCCCGCTGGGAGTCGGACGTCTAACGAAGCTGCTAGAGCCCGCGAGAATAGGCCTCGTCTGAAAAGCTGTCAAGCGATACGACTTGCGCGAGCCGTTGCCACCTGTACTAAGATGACGGATGTCAGTCGCTTACGCGAAATGCAAGAGATGGTTGCATTCGAGTCAAGCAAGGGTTTATGCTACGCAGCTCAGAGGGCCTCCTCGTCAGGCTCAGGCCGCATCGGGGACTCTCGAAAGAAGTAAGCACACTACAACCGTGTTGCCAGTGAAAGTATCAGTGGCAACTTGAGGATTTATTTGATATTCAAGCGGCTGCTAGTAAAGAGGCAGCAGGCTCTCGAACAGAGTAATTGCCGCTTCCGCGACCAGGTACCCTGAGTCCGACGCCGATGGGGTTGAAACTAACCCGGAGTTATCGCTTATCGCCTGACCGCCGGTGCAGGGCGGTGTTTGTGTTTCACCCGGCTCAGGCGGCGCGCAGGGTGGTGTTGACGTCTCGCCTGCGAAAGCGGACAGGCTGAACACAAGAGTCAACACTACCATGGCACCTAGTCTTTTTAGGTTCTTCATGTTTTTCTCCTAACTTCGTGGTCGGTATTACCGTTCATGTTTGAAAACGAACAAGAGGAAGCTTTTTTCAGAGCGGTGCTTGCATTTGTTCGACAACGCCCGCGCTTCCCACGCAATCTTTTTATCGAGTATACAGAAAGGTAGGCCTCACATGAACTTACAGTCTCAGCTAACGGCGCTTCAAGAGCAAAATCGCGGTCGTACACCTGTCGAGAGCGCCCAACATTGTTGTGGCTTTGCCAAGCAGCTTGAAAAGGCAGGCGAGTACGAAGGTGCGTGCGAAGCAATGCATGAGTTTTGGCCTGAGCGTCACGAACCGCCGAAGCTTGAGGGTCTTGACGAAGCGACGAAAGCCGAAGTCTTACTTCGGGTTGGCGCTTTGGCTGGATGGCTTGGCGGTGCAAGTCAGACCGAAGGTAGCCAGGAGACCGCAAAAGATCTAATCACGCAGAGCATCGAGATCTTCGAAGAGCTGCACGACTCTGAAAGTGTAGCAGAAGCACGTGCCGATCTCGCCCTCTGCTACTGGAGGGAAGGCGCATTTGATGAGGCACGAATCAATCTGGCCAGCGCGTTAATTAGTCTGAAAAGCGAGGACAACGATCTGAGGGCATGTGTCATGATTCGCGCCGGCATTGTGGAAGTTGACGCACGGCGATTGAGCGAGGCGCTGCGCTTTTATGATGAAGCAGGTACTTTGTTGGAGCAGAGTTCGGATCACGCTCTCAAAGCGACCTTCCACAATAGTTTTGGCCTCGCTTTAAGGCGTTTGGCTAACATAGACAATCGGGAAGATTATCTAGACCGGGCCTTAATCCAATACGCGGCCGCTAGTTTCCATTTTGAGCAAGCAGGAAACGAACGCTATCTCGCGCGCGTAGAAAACAATCTCGGTTTTCTGTTCTTCACCATCGGAAGATACAAGGACGCGCACCAGCATCTCGATCGTGCTCGTCTCCTTTTCCTTGAACTGAAAGACTCGGGAACGGTTGCCCAGGTTGACGATACTCGCGCGCGGACGCTACTCGCCGAAGGTCGCACGGTTGAGGCGGAGCGGTTTGCTCGGCAGGCTGTAAAGACGCTGGAGAAGGGCGGCGAGCAGGCGCTGTTGGCAGAGGCCCTGACGACTCACGGGACCGCGTTGGCGCGCCTGGGCAACTACTCGCGTTCGAAAGCGCTGCTGGAACGCGCGATCGAAGTTGCCGAGACGGCGGGCGACCTGGAAGGTTCGGGCCGAGCGAAGTTGAGCATCATTGAAGAGCTTGGCGAGCAAACTTCAGCCAGAGAGCTGGCCTCGATCTACGAATCCGCGGTCGATCTTCTGGAGCAGTCTCAAGATCCAGCAGCGAAAAAGCGCCTGGTGTCTTGTGCGCGGGCGGTGATTGCTGCGTTGACAACCGCAGAGGACGACCAGGACTCAGAAGCGAAAGAACACTCATGGGAAGGATTCTCGTTCCGAGAGGAGGTAGTGAAAATTGAAAGGGCCCTGATCGAGCGCGCCCTCAGAGACACCGGCGGGTCCGTAACCAAAGCCGCCCGCTTGCTCGGCTTCAAACATCATCAGAGTCTCATCGCTTTAATAAATACCCGCCACAAGAATTTGCTCAACACCAGATCCGCGATTCGCAAGCGAAGACGCCACATTTTCTCCAAGCCCAAAAGGATTCCCAGGAAGGTCGTAAAGCCCAGTGAGGACCGAGCCACCTCGCAGATTTCGATTCTGCACGTTGAGGACAACAAGCTGATTGCCAAACTGGTTGATGATATGTGCGCCCCGGAGGACTGGCGCGTCGAGCTTTGCATGGACGGCGACAGCGCGTTGCGGAAACTGACCGGCAACGACCATTATGATTTGCTTGTGGTCGATAACGATCTTCCGGGACTGAGCGGTATGGAGTTGGTGCAGCGCGCCCGGAAAATGACCCACCATCGCCGGACGCCGATCGTGATGCTGTCCGGCAGTGATTGCGAGACTGAAGCCTGGGGCGCCGGCGTGAATGCCTTTCTGAAAAAGCCGGAGCAGATTAATGAACTGCCATCGACCATCGCCAGGCTTTTGGGAGACGGACACGAGCACGCCTAGCAGGTTGCTGAAAAACTTATCGCCGTGAGTTGCGTTATCGATTTCTCTGTGCAGCCTCTGTGGTTCTCTGTGTCTGTGGTGAAATTGCTCGGAAAAACACTCACCACAGAGGCACAGAGATCGCACAGAGAACCACAGAGAGGATCTGCTAAAGCTGCTCGACGCATTTTTCGGCAACCTGCTAGACTTCACACCTCACCGCGCGCAAGTCAACGCGCGCCCGCCGTCGATCGAATACGTCGCTCCCGTAATCCACGAGGCTTTTTCCGAGGCCAGATAAGACACCAATTCGGCGACTTCACTCGCCTGGCCGACGCGTCCGATAGGATGCGTAGTCCTGGAGCGCTCCAAAAAGCGTTCGTAATCCTCCTCGCCCATGCCACCGCGCTTGTGTATCTCAGTAACGACCACGCCGGGATTCACGGCATTAACCCGCACGTTTTTCGGCGCGAGTTCGAGCGCCGCGCATCGCGTTAACTGATCCACGCCGGCCTTGGAGACGCAGTAGGCCAGCACGCCGGGGAATGAGCGCAGGCCCGTCACGCTGGAAATGTTGACGATGCTGCCCTGCGACTCGATCAGATGCGGGGTGGCGAGCTGCATCAGGTGAAATACGGCGCGCAGGTTGACGTCCAGCATCTTGTCCCAGGCCGCGAGCGAAGTATCTTCAATTGTGCCGGTTGAGATGTGGCCGGCGGCATTGACTAAGACGTCGAGACGCCCATATTCGCCGACAGTGTGTTGCATCAAATGACGCACATCCTCCTCTTTAGTAACGTCCGCCGCTATGGTCAGCGGTTCGCCGCCCGCACTCTTGATCGCGTCACCGACTTCGCGCAACGCCAACGCGTTGCGGCCGACCGCTACGACGCGCGCTTCGCTCTTAGCGAAACGCAGAGCCACGGCCCTGCCGATACCAGATGTCGCTCCGGTTACCAGAACTACTTTGTCGCCGGCGTTTCTTTCCATAGATGACCTCAACAACTGAAGTGGATTAATAAATCAGCAGAATCCTTCCCGCATAAGGTAAACTTCAAGAGCTGAATTCTGCGCGAGACATATTGACATAGACCGTTCACAGTTGACTATAATTCGCCGGCCAATCATTTGCTCGAGAGTTGTGGCGGCTCTGTCCTGACTTAATGAGTTTGCAAACCAAGTCTTTATAGTGGAGTTCCCGCTTCATCTTACCTTCAGTCGGAAAGCAGTATTGATGGAATCGCAGGATTCGGGCTTCTACAGATCGAGCAATGCGCGACGGTCGCGAGACTCTGCTTCGCGAAGCCGGCGTCCACGTCTGCCGTCGGCATCAGGCTTCATGGCGGCTGCCGCTGCCGCCGCGGCAGCAATATTCTTCATCCTTTGGTGGATGCTGCAGGGCGAAGAGAGCCCCTGGGTGCCGGCTGGCCTCGCGGCTAGTGTGGTGATGCTGGTCGCGGCTTCGGCCCGCGAGATTGTAGTGCGTCGCTCATTTGCGCGTCATCTCCTCGAACAAGACAAGCATCAGGAACGATCACGCGAGTCGGGAGAATCGTCGTCCAGATTGGTTAACATGCAGTCGGTGAGTTCGCATGCCTCAGCCCTGCGCGTGGTGCAGAAACGTTCGGCGAAAGCCGACGCGTCAGATTCGAATCCTGAGGCGCACCTCGAAAGTTATCGTTTGTGCGTCGATTATCTTGCCAGCGCCGAGGAAGCATTGCGGTCCCCAAGCCTGGCTCCGGAAAACCGGGTAGCGCTGCGCTCGGGACAGGATCGGGTGCGAACTCTGCAAAAGCACCACTTGCTGACGTGGGCCCGAAGTTCGGCGCGTAGTCTGACGCGCGAGGCGCAGCAGCGCGCTCGCCTCTACGAAAAGGTTGAAGTGGCTAATCGCGCGCTCGATTGCATAGATTCGGCTTTGAAGATTTATCCGGACGAAGGAGAGCTTAACGAGTCGGCCGGCGCCGTGCGCGAATTCATTACCTCGAGCCGCGTCGCGCATTGGGTTGAGCTGGCGGAGCGCGCAGCTTTTAAGGGCTACTATCGTCGGGCGATTGATTGCTACCGCGATGCCTTGTTCTATCTCACGCGCGACGCCCCTACCGACGATCGCGGCGCCGCGGCTGAGCGAGTGACCAGAGAAATAGAATTGTTACGGGCGCGAGTGGCCACGCAGAGGGCCATGGACGCTCCCGAACAAAACGGTTCGAGTACGACCAGACGGCGGCGGCCGTGAATTCCCGACACGCTTAGGTGACGCTGAATAGTTGCAGCGAAAGGCGGTTTGAAAAATGTTCAGACGCAGGTGCCCCAAGTGCGGCAGCAACAAGATCCGGCGTGGCTATCGCCGAACGCCGTGGTATCTGCGATTGTTTGGCATCTACAGCTTTTTGTGCGATCATTGCAACTGGTTATTCAATGGATTCGCCTTACCGGGCATGCGGGTGAAGCGAGAAACTCGCGATCTCTAGTTTCCTGCGTTCAGGGTTCGAAGCCGGGCATGTTCGGGCGATTTCTGAGAAGTTCTTGAGACGGCTCCCTGTTTTAGCAAATTGAGGTTTGGCTATGAATAAGACACGATTTCTCTTGATTACGATAGTCGGTCTGGTCGCAGTGCTTTCGGTGCTGGCGCAGGAGCAATCCCAGGTACCACCGCCGAGCCAATCGCCGGCAATCGACCTGCAGGGGGTAAGAAATTACCTGCTCGGACCGGGCGACGTCCTGGATGTTCGCGTCTTTGGCCAATCGGATTTAAACACGATGGCTGAAATCGACAGCGACGGCAATATCAGCTCGCTTCCGTTTCTGGAAAAGCCGATTCGCGCAATGTGTTTCACTGAAAAGGAAGTGCAGAAGTCAATCGCCACCGCGTATGCGGCATACATCAGAAATCCACAGGTGAGCGTGCGAATCGCGCAACGCAACAGCCGTCCACCGGCGACGCTTTATGGCGCGGTGCGCACTCCAATGTTGATTACGATGATGCGGCGCGTGCGCTTGCATGAGTTGCTCGCCCGAAGTGGCGGCGTGACTGAACGCGCCAGCGGAACGGTCCAGGTGATCCATACTCAACCCGAGATGTGTCCGGAAGCCGGCGAGGTAATCATCAAGCGCGTCTCAGCTACGGCCTCGGTTGAAAGCCAGATGGAATCTTTCAAGCTCCGAGAACTTGGCAACGAAAGCGGAGACCCATTCATACGTCCGGGCGATATAGTCATCGTGACTGAAGGGGAACCGGTTTATATCACTGGCGCGGTGCTGGCCCCCCAGCCGATCTTCATGAAAGATCAACTCACCCTGGGTCGGGCCATCGCGATGGCGGGAGGCCCGCAAAGGCTTGCGAATACCAGCGAAGTTCACATCTATCGTAAGAAGGAAGGGATGATCGGCCAGGAAGATTTGAAGTACAACTATGACGCGATCAGAAAGGGGCGCGAGAAAGACGTACTGCTACAGCCCTACGATATTATCGACGTCCGGAACAGCGGGCCATTCTCCGGAAAGAATATCGCAGATCTCTTTTTGAACATGGGCAAGAGCAGCATCGGAATTTTACCCCAGCGCGTGTTTTACTAAGCTGGGAGCGTAAAGTTAGCAGCTGAAAAGGCTGGCGAATAGCACGCCAGCCTCTCCCTTGTTTCCAAACGAGCCGCGAACAAAGAAGATTATGAGCCAACGAATACAGACGAACAAAACAAAGCGAGGGCGAGGCTTCACGTATCTTTGGATTGCCGCCCTCGGGGTGTTGATTTTCCTGCTCATCTATTTCGAGCAAACTGCCTTGCTTTACATTCTCGCCACCCTCGGAGTGACGGCTTTATTGTTCGTGGTCGCCGCTGCGGACATCGGGCACGCGGCCCCAAGTTCGGGAGGTCCTGCTCAATTGGCCGACGCACAGGCCTCCAGCTCCGGCGTTGCCTCAAGAGTTTCCGCTCAGAAGTCGAGCGGGCAATCGAATAAATAAATCACAAGTCTTTAACGATCCACCGTCCCGCGCCCAGTAACCTTTTCAAGTCTTAATTCGGCTTCGACTCCAACGCGCCAGCGCCATCATGGCCGCAAGCGTCGCCGCCTTCTCTTCCGCGCGCCACGATCCCTCAACCGCTTTCCCCAGGTTCGCCAGTTCAGTTCTGAGTCTTTGTTCAGAGATTCCGAGCCTCTTCGTTCCTTCACCAATCAAGTCTTTTTCACGCGTGACTGAAGACTTCAGACGCGACAGCTTGAGCGCGTTCTCAATCACCACGCGAAACAGCCGGCCTTCTTCGGCGTGCGCGCGTATGTGATCGTTTCGGATCGTTTGCGGATCGACCATACTGCCGACGACGATTCCTGCACCCACGATGCGATGGCCTTTGGCCCGATAATGCTCGATCAGTTCCTCGATGGCGCGTTCTGAGGATCGCTCGACGTATCTCACCAGCCGCGCTACTGTTTTCGCAGCGGCAGCCTTCGGAAGATCGAGTCCGGCATGAAACGGTTGAGCTGAGTCGGGAACTGCCGGATCTGACAGATCAACCCGGCGACGGTCAATAACTCTTGGGGGAGATGATGCCGAGACGAGCACGACCATGGCCCAGCCAGACTTCACGCGAAAACCAATCGCCGCTTCATTCATTTCTCAATACCTTTCCAGGTCTTTCCCGATAACGGCCTTGCCCGAATAGCCCCCGGCGCGCACGCCCGCGAGCAGTTCTTCATCGCTCGCGCCCATGCGAACGAGGTGGTCGAGGATTAGCAGCTTTGGCTGCATGCGCGCAGCCAACTGTCCAAGTTCCACATCCGAAGTATGATACTCGCGACAATAGCGCGGCCAGTCTTTGCCTCCCGGTCGATCTTCGGGCGCCAGTCGCGACGCAGAGTAAGCCTCGTGAATCAGGATGTCCACGCCACGCGCAGCTTTGACCAACGCTTCGCTTGGCCGCGTGTCTCCGGAAATCACAATCGAGCGGTCGGCGGTATCGATGCGATAGCCGAAACTCTCTTTCCACGCTCCGTGCTGCACCGCGATCGCGGTGACGCGCACGCCGTCCTTTTCATAGACGACTCCGGCGCGAATCTCATGCACGCTGACGCGATAGCCGCCGGCCACTTCATGCTCCAATCCATTCGTGCGAATACGAATGTCTTCAGAATATGCGGCCAGCAGATGGCCGGTCATTCTCTGTAGACCGCGCGGGCCGAAAACCGGAAACGGCGCGCGCCGGCGCATTACCCACGAGGTCAGAATTAAATCCGCGTAGCCCAGCGTGTGATCGCTGTGCAGATGAGTGATGAAGAGCGCCTCTGGTCCGTTGATGGGAAGGTTCGCCGCCCGCAATCGCCGCATCACGCCCGCGCTTGCGTCGAACAGAAACACGCGTCCGTTGACGACCACTGTGGTCGCGGGACCCGAAGCAGCCGGGTCAGGATAAGGCGTCCCCGTGCCCAGCAAAATGACTTGAGTTGATTGCGCGGATGATTCGGTGTGGAGCGACGTTATCGGGTTGGGCTCGTTCAGGCCGGGAAACAAGGCCAGCCCGATGGACAGAAGAATTGTCAGTGCGATGTGCATAAGCTTAGGGCCCTTTCAATTCCATGCTGCAGGCACGACATTAAGAACTCTTTAATGGAACACCTCAACCAGCTTGCGAAGCAAGCAGTTTTTGCAGTGCGGCGACTTGTCGCCGCCTTGGAAAGTGCTGACAAGTCAGCGCACTCCATACCGCGTTCCCTCAGGTTGGAATTTTTCCGCGTCTCGACTAGAGTATGTGCGCCGACGCCAGGTATTTCATAGGAATCTCCGGAGGACCAATCCAATGAAGAAGATCAAGTTTGCCTTTCTAACACTCGCTGCTCTGGCTTTCGTGGCCATGTCGCTTTCAACGCCGCTTCGCTCCGTGCGCGCGCAAGGCGGCGATGGCGCAGGGCGCCTTATTTATCCCGAAACGAAAAAAGGCGAAGTCGTTGATGATTATTTCGGGACGAAGGTCGCAGATCCGTATCGATGGCTCGAGGATGACAATGCGCCGGACGTCGCCGCGTGGGTCGAGGCCGAGAACAAAGTCACGTTTGGCTATCTCGACAAGATTTCCTATCGACCGCAGCTCAAGGAGCGGTTGACTAAGCTCTTGAACTATCCGAAGTATGGCTCTCCTTCGCGCAGAGGCGATTGGTTTGTCTTCGCGAAGAACGACGGGTTGCAAAATCAGAGTGTCCAATATATCCAGAAGGGTCTGGACGGCACCCCGGAAGTCTTGCTCGATCCGAATAAGTTTTCCGCCGATGGCACGTCACAACTGGGCGGGTTCTCGCTATCGGAGAGCGGAAAGTATGTGGCTTATGGAATCTCGGAAGGCGGGTCGGACTGGAGAGATTACTACGTTTTGGACGTGGCGACGAAAAAGCCGCTGTCCGAGCATCTGCAGTGGGTCAAATTCTCTGGCGCGTCGTGGATAGGCGACCAGGGCTTCTTCTACAACCGTTATCCTCAGCCCGAGTCAGGAAAGAAGATGGCGGGGAAGAATGACTTCCAGAAGATTTACTACCACAAAGTCGGCACGCCGCAATCAGAAGACAAATTGATTTACGAAGACAACGAACACCCACAACGCCGACAGGGAATCGGCGTGACTGAGGACCAGCGCTTTGAGCTTCTCAGCGTCTCGGACTCTTCCGCAGGGAAGAGAGGAGATTCACTTTTCTTCCGCGAGCTGGCGCAGAGCGACAAGCCCTTCACTCCGATTGTCGCAGAGATTGGCGACGACAGTTACGGAGTGATCGACGACGTCAACGGCAAGTTCCTGATCGAAACGAATCACGGCGCGCCGAACGGCAAAGTCGTGCTTTACGATCCGCAGACAAAGACGTGGAAAGACATTCTACCGGAGAAACCGGAACCGCTGGAGACTACTTCGACTGTGGGCGGAAAGCTGTTTGCGACTTATCTAAAGGACGTGACAACGCGGGCTTACGTCTACAGCCTCGACGGCAGGCTCGAAAACGAGATTCAACTTCCGGGACTGGGCTCGGCCGGCGGATTTGGCGGACGCAACGATGACAAGTTCCTCTTCTACAGCTTCACCTCGTTCAACTATCCGCCGACGATCTTCAAATATGACATCGCGACTAAGAAGTCGACCGTGTTTCGCACCGTGGATATTCCCGGCTTCAAAGCCGCGGACTATGAAGTGAAGCAGGTCTTCTACAACAGCAAAGACGGCACCCGCGTGCCGATGTTCATCACCTATAAGAAGGGCCTCAAGCTCGACGGCAATAATCCGACGGTGTTGTATGGCTATGGCGGCTTTAACATCACCACGAACCCGACATTCAGCGCGCTGCGAATTGCTATGCTCGAGCAGGGCGTCGTGTACGCGTCGGCGAACATGCGCGGCGGCGGCGAGTACGGCGAGAAGTGGCATGAAGCCGGCACCAAGCTGAAAAAGCAGAATGTGTTCGACGACTTTATCGCGGCCGCGGAATATTTGATCGCGCAGAAGTACACTTCGCCGGCCCGGCTGGCGATTCATGGCGGATCCAACGGCGGACTGTTGGTCGGCGCATGCTCGAACCAGCGCCCTGAATTGTACCGGGCGGTCGTCGAACAGGCGGGCGTGATGGACATGCTGCGCTTTCACAAGTTTACGATCGGCGCGGCCTGGATTTCTGATTATGGTTCGAGCGAGCAGAACGAAGCGCAGTTCAAAGCGCTGTACGCCATTTCACCGATTCACAACGTCAAGTCGGGCACGAAATATCCGTCAACGCTGATTACCACCGCGGATCACGACGATCGCGTGGTGCCGGCGCACAACTTCAAATACGCGGCGGCGCTGCAAGCGGGGCAGGGCGGCGATAACCCGATCCTGATTCGGATCGACACCAAATCAGGCCACGGCGCCAGCAGCACCACGAAGACTCTCGAGCAGCAGACAGACATCTATGCGTTTCTGTTTACAAACTTGGGTGTGACGCCGAAATACTAGAGTCCGCAGATTACGCGGATTAGATACTCCGGGCGGATGCTGAATGCTCCATGCGTTTGGTGGCCGCCTGGATGTTTTTTGAATCTGCGAAATCGGCGTAATCTGCGGATTGAAATTCAGAACCGCAGCGACAGACAGCTCAATCCACCAACCATCTTCTGAAACTCGGTCATGTCGAGTACGATCGTTCGATAGCCCAGCTCTCGCAGAGTCCCTTCATATGCTGGGAAGCCCGCGGCCACCAGGACATGATCGTTGACCCTTACGCAGTTTGCCGCATACATCTCGCCGTCATTTACGCGAACCAAATCGTAACCGCGAAACTCCGGGCGATCGGCCAGCGCCTCAATAACTGCCAGGCGATTATCGCCGAGGTACGAGAGGCCGCTTTTCAAATGGAGAATGTGGTGTGTGGCACGCGCACCTTGCGCGTGAGTCGCGGGCGGGACGCCCGTGCCACTCTTTGTGATATCCACGAAGCTCGAGGTGTAACCGAACGGCGCGAGCAGTTCAGCCAACTGCTGCGCGCCTGCTTCATTTGTCCGTTCAGATATGCCGATGAAGAAATGATTCCCAGCTTCGCAGATGTCTCCGCCGTCAAGCGTGCCGGGCGAGTTAATCTCACCAAGTGAAGGGAAGAAATCAGCTAAAACTCTTCGTATGTTCTCGACTTCGGCGCTTCGACTTGGCGCACCGGGTCTTGTAAGCACGGAGCATTTGTCCGTGAGCACCGCCGTGTCCTCAACGAAAGTGGAATCCGGATGGCGCGGATCGGCCTCGAGCCTGATCAGCGTCAACCCGCATTGCTCCAACGCAGCGCAGTAGGCTTCATGCTGTGTGACGGCGCGCTGATAATTGGGAACGCCGAGATCGGCAGTAGTCAGGCCTTCAGCGAAGTTTGGGGCAGGCGGACGGACAATGGCTCTCGTGAACATCAGGGTGGAGATCGTAGTAGCCAGCTTCACGAACCGCGCTTCTTGCTATGCCAAACCTTCTTCTTTGCGCTCTTCTTCCGTCGCTTGACGCCGCGGCGGCGCGGAAGTTTTTTCGGATCGCCGGTCGCGGCTTTCCTTACGTTTCCGCCTTCGTCTTCGGCAATTTCTGCGAGCGTGCGCTTGGTTAGCACCGAAAACGGCTCAGTCTCAGCAATGTCTTCGTCTAGCGCGTATTTATCGCGGTGCTTGATCAAAAGCCACTGGCGATCGCGCGTGCGCACGAGCACGAACGAACCCTTTAACTTCTGTCCCAGCAAAGCGAATTTCAGTTCGCCTTTCGCAACCGCTTTCGAAACGCTGTTCGTGTTCTCAGGCCCGTAGATGCCAAAGTCCCAAACCATCACGGTGCCGCCTCCGTATTCGCCTTCAGGAATCACCCCTTCAAAGTTGGCGTAGGCCACCGGGTGATCTTCGACGTGCACCGCCATGCGTTTCACCGCCGGATCCATCGAAGGGCCACGCGGCACTGCCCAAGACAGGAGCACACCGTTGGCTTCGAGACGAAAGTCGTAGTGCAACGCCGTCGCGCGATGTTTCTGCACGACGAAGATGTTGCCCATCTCGGAAGTTTTCTTTTCCGGACCGGGCTCAGGCGTCTTGTTGAAGCGGCGCTTCTTTTTGTATTCAGCTAGGGACATAGGGACATTGTTTCAAGTTTCAAGTTTCGAGTTGGCGCGTTCTCTTTGCGCCTTTGCGTCTTTGCGTGAGGGTTATCCTGCGCAAGTTGTTGGTTCACGCAAAGGCGCAAAGGCGCAAAGAAAGTCATCCGCCAGTGGCCGCATCGGCTTTCTCTCCGAACAACTCAGATTGAATCGGGTCGAGGCCGAGGGCTTCGCGCACGGGCGCGAAGCTGCGGCGATGAATCGGCGCGGCGCCGAGTTCCTTCAACAGACGGCAATGCTCGGGCGTTGGATAGCCTTTGTGCGAAGCGAAGTTGTAACCCGGATGCACCGAATCGAACTCAGCCATCAGCGCGTCCCGCGTAGTCTTAGCGATGATCGAAGCGGCGGCGATGCTTGCTGAGAGCGTATCACCTTTAATGATTCCGCGCTGCGGCGCCGGGCAATAAGGAATGCGGCGCGCATCAACTAAAACAAAATCAGGTTGCGACTCAAGGCCTTCGACCGCGCGGCGCATCGCCAGCAAGCCGGCGTGATAGATGTTCAGCTTGTCGATCTCTTCAACTTCGGCGCGGCCGACTGACCAGGCGATCGCGTCGCCTTTGATCTGTCTTGCCAATTCGCAGCGCAGGGCTTCATCCAGAATCTGCTTTGAATCATTCAACCCGCGCAGCTTGTAATCTCTTGGCAGAATGCAGGCGGCGGCAATCACCGGCCCGGCCAGCGGCGCCATGCCGGCCTCGTCAACGCCGGCAACAAGCCGAAATCCGTCAGCCCATAATTCGATCTCAAATCGCAGAAGATTATGCAGGCGCTGTCCTTCAGCGCGATTCTTGCGCCAGCGTTCGCGGATTTGCTTTGCAAGATGCTGCGCGCCAGAACGCGCGTCGCTCTCCAAAGCTTCAATCAAGCCTTTCGGAACCGGGCGCTCGCGATCGACAAACCGTTCCTTGAGGTCAGGAATGGACTTGGCGAGCAGTTGATCGAGTGATGGCATGATAGTTTCAGAACCCCGAGCGATAGCGAGGGGATCATACACTCAAGTTGAGTTTCTGATCCGGTCGCATCCACCACCCCACGCGGGCTGCCCGCGCGGGGACCCCGGTCCGCTCCCGGTTCTGTCACGGTTGTCCGCGCAGCGCGCCGAGCGACTTTTGATCTAAAACGTAAACGTCCGCCGCGCGCGTAGTTCCTACTGAGATGCTGAAAGCCGGCCGGCTGGCCTGTCGCAGACGCAGCAGCATTGCCTGGTTACTAAAGTAGGTCCGCCCGCGGCCGTCGATCAAGAAATCTCGGGGTGCTAACTTCCCGAGTTCGGCCGGGTCAGATAACTCAACACAAACAAGGTCCGCGCGATTGACCCGCTGCGCGTAGTAGGCCGCAACCGTTGGCAACTCGCTGGCGACGCGCGCGCCCGGGCTCGCGCGTTTCGCGATTTCACTCAACGCATCCTGCATGTAAGCATCGTAAAATTCATCCTGAGGGAAATATTGACCGGCGCGCGCCGAGCCGCCCAGGACGTTCATGTAGAGTCGATAATGCGGCATGGCGCTCGCCGCTGACCATAAAGCCGAGACGATCACCAGCGACGCGAGCGCGGCGCGCACGTAGATTCCGGCTCCCGGGTTGTCAAAGACACGCGCGCAAATTCTACCGAACCATCCGGCCGCCAATTGGACTCCTAACGCCGCGGCCATGACGACAGCCGGCAACACGGCTGTAAAGTAGCGAGTGAATTTGCCGCCGCCAAACATGAACGTTATTCCCCAGAAGAACAGCCAGAAGATCAGAAAATAACGACCATCGCCGATCTTTTTTCTGAAAAGCAAAATGAAACCACACAAAGACCCCAGCAAGGTCAGCACCGGGAGTTTGACACCCATCAGGACGAAATAAAAGTACCAGGGTTCGCCTCGTAACCAATCTGTGTAACGATGCGGATAAAGCCGGCCCATGAATTCATAACTATCGTGACCGATCATTCGATCGCTGGCAAAGTTCGAAATGGCGCGCCAGGATCCGGGCAGCAGGATCGAGGGATTGCAAACCAGAAAAACGGCTCCCATCACGAGAAAGAATTTGAGAAATCTTTTCTTTCCAATCTGCCAGCGAGTGGCTGGGATTCCCTGGAAGGTGTAGTTGTAGGCAACGCTGATTGCGATCATCTGCGGAAGATACTTCGAAGCAAGCATTGCGCCCAGCGCCGCCGCCGTGGCCCAGTAGAAAGGTTCAGGCCGCCGGCCCGGCTGGCCCTCAGCGACCCGTTGGCCGTGCAGCCAGAACACGTTCGCCAGCAGAAAAAAGAACACGAGGAGCGAATCTTCTTTGGCGATGCGATTGAAACCGATGGCCAGTGGATCGAAAGCCCAGAGGGCCGCGGCGATGAGGGCCGCTTCCAGGCCGAACAGTTCAGAAGCCACCAGGAAAATCAGCACCACGGTCAGAGCCCCAAACAAAGCATTGGGAAGTCGCAGCGAAGTCTCAATCGGAAGGTTCAATTCCGGATGCGTCGCCACCAGTGACGTGGCGTTCCATTTCTCGGCGCCGATCACGCTGACGGTGAGCATCGCTTTCATTAACAGGGGGTGCTCCCCATTCGCGGCCGTGAGCCCGTGCGCGCGATAGTCCGAAACCGCGTTCAGCTTATTCAGTTCATCCTCGCTCAATCCTTCTGTGCTGAGGCCATTGACGCGGAAGCCAAAGCCCACGATTACAAGCGCGCTCAGGACCGCAACCAGGAGCGTTCGGCTGAGCGAATGCGCGCCGGCGTCGCCAAACAGTTCAGGTCTTAGACCGGCAGTAATTGCTGGCAGGGCTGCAGCGGACAAGGTCAAGAGTCTCCAGGGATTATCGAGAATTAAGTCGCAGTGGCGTGGCGTCCGGTCGGCAGCTCTGACGCCATTGTCTCAACTCAGATAGAAGGCCGTAGCTTAGCTTTAATCAAAGCTTCGGGGCAACTCCGGGGCCCCGGGCAAGTTTTTTCGCCGCTGAATTTCGCAGGATACCGCTTGCAATTCTGGCGCAAATCAGCGAATATTGGCGTTCGATTTTGGACCTTGTCCCTTCGCGTGCCGACATGCACTAACGCGAAGGATCCTAATTAACAATCGCAGGAGACTATATGGCACCAGCACTACAGCAAGAGAACGCTCCGACTTCTTCCGCGCCGCCGTCCAGGCTGGATGAGAAACTTCACCAGATTCTTTACAAGCCTGAAGCCCGCGCGGTGCTCGAACAGAAGGCCGAACTGGAAGTTCTGCCCGAGCCTCCTTACCCAATTCACGCTGATCCGCAGCCGATGACCAAGTCGGAATATCAGAAGCTGAACGCGATTCGCACCTGGAAAACGTGGGGCTCGCCCTATTTCAAATCGCGCTGGTACAAAAACGACCTGCGGCCGATCATCCCTTACCTGTTCACTGAGTGGAAGTGCAATCTCGATTGTCACTATTGCTGGTCCTACAACAACAAGGTCAAGGGCATGACTGAAGACACGGCGAAGCGCTCGATCGATTGGCTGCACTCGATCGGTTCGCGCGTGTTGGCGCTGATGGGCGGCGAGCCGCTGCTGCGGCCGAAGTTCATTCACAAGATCGTTAATTACAGTGCGAAGAAAAACATTTTCGTCTACCTGCCGACGAATGGTCGCCTGATGAAGCCCGAGGTGATCGATCGTCTGGGCGACGCGGGCATCGCCACCGTCAATCTGGCGGTCGATTCAGTCAAAGACCGGAAGTCTTTGCCGAAGGCGCTGGATCCGATTCGTCCGTACTTTGAGTATCTGGTTAAGCGGCAGCATCACTACGGCTACACGGTGATGTTCAATATCAACATCTGCCGCAACAACATGGATGACGTCAAAGAGTTGACGGAAATCGCGCACGACGCCGGCATTGCGACCGACTATCACATTAACGAAACGCCGATGATGTCGCAGGACCACTTCAAGCACCTTGACGAAAACGTCACTTATCTTACGCCCGACGACTGGTCAAAGGTGGACGACCTGCTGGATTATCTCGACGACAAGCGGCACAACGAAGGCTACAAAATGGTCAACCAGAGCAAGCACATGCAGGAGATGAAACAACTCATGCGCGGTGCTGTTCCGCCCTGGAAGTGTCGCGCCGGACACAACTCTCTGATTGTTCGCACTGATGGAACGCTGGCGCCATGCTTCCCGATGTACTCAGCCACTCATGACTGGGGCACTATCGAGAATCCGAAGTTCGATCACGCCCAGTTGGACGAGATGAAGCAGGAGTGTTCGACGCATTGTCTTTCGACCTGCAACTACATCCTCGCTTACTGCTATGACACCAAGCGCGTGCTGAAATGGGCAGCGAAGCAGGCGATGCACGGCTTCAAAGGATCGACAGACACGATTCAGTAAGTCACTAACCCACCGCCAACAGTTTACGAGCCGGCGATCGAGCTTTTTGTTCTCGATCGCCGCGTTTCTTTTCATCGATCAAACTTCATAGTTGTAGATTGAGCGGATCTGCTGCGAGCACCTCGCATAGCTGCGTTGCCCTCTTTTTAGGCCGATTTTAGGCCGAATCGAGCGTGTGTTCAAGGTTATTGGCAAATCGCCAACAATCAGCTACAATATTCGAAGTGTCCCGTCAGGTGCTCTGCCTGGAGGACAAATCCCCCGGCCCGCTCGCCCGCCATCAAGTCCAATGAAATTGTTCGGAAAACTAGTGCAATGGAAGGCCCAGCGGGGCAAATCCACGACTGGCCGCCTCGCATTGCTATCCGCGATTCTGCTCTGGTTCGTCGCGGTTGGAGCTGGCCTGTTATTCCTCTGGTCTTATGCAAACGCTCCAGGCGTAGCCGCGGCTGCCCCGAGCCGCTGGCCGACCGCCAGCCGCATTAAGCCAGCGCCAGACCGAGCGACGTTAGTTATGCTGACCCATCCTCAGTGCCCCTGCACGCGCGCCAGCATTGAGGAACTCGACCAGCTCATGGCCCACTGCCAAGGTCGCGTGAACGCCTACGTTGTGCTCATGAAACCGCATGGCTTTGCTGACGATTGGGTGGAAACTGATCTGTGGAGGCACGCGCTGCGAATTCCCGGAGTCAGCGTGCTGGTTGACGAAGATGGGACCGAGACACACCAATTTCGGGCAGAGACTTCAGGCCAGGTTCTTCTGTATGGCACGGACGGGCGTCTGCTTTTCAGCGGCGGCATAACGGGTTCGCGCGGACATGTTGGCGATAACTTCGGCGAGTCCGCGATTGAATCGCTGATAAATACCGGGTCGGCTGATAATGACCACGGTCTTGTCTTTGGCTGCCCGCTGTTTAATCCTGACTCTGAATGCAGGGGCGTCGTCAAATGAAAGTTTTGGAAACGAATTCACGCCTCTCAGCCTCAACTCTGGAGCATGCGAGCGAGCTGTTCGCGGCTCACCGGCAGACTATCTACGAAAGCACGGATCGTATGTTCGCCGTGCTGATGTCGATCCAGTGGATAGCCGGAGTGATCGCGGCGCTTTGGATCGCCCCGCGCACCTGGATAGGTACAACCAGCCAGACTCATATACACGTATGGGCGGCCCTCTTTCTCGGCGCGGCTATTAGCTGCTTTCCGATTGGTCTTGCCATTGTCAGACCCGGCGCAACAACGACCCGCTATGTGATCGCCGCCGCTCAAATGATGACTTCGGCGTTGCTAATCCATCTGACCGGCGGTCGCATCGAAACTCACTTCCACGTCTTCGGCTCGCTTGCATTCCTGGCGTTTTACCGAGACTGGCGAGTTCTCGTGCCGGCCACCATCGTCGTGGCCGCCGATCATTTTTTGAGAGGCGTTTTCTGGCCGCAATCTGTTTACGGCGTACTTTCTGTTAGCCAATGGCGCTGGCTTGAGCATGCGGGCTGGGTTCTCTTCGAGGACACCTTCCTTTTCATTGCCATCAAGCGAAGCGTTGGTGAAATGTGGGGCATGGCCCTGCGAACGGCTGAGCTTAACGACAACGAAGAGCGCTACAGAGCCGTGGTTGAGCAAACTGCCGAAGGTCTGGTCCTTGCCGATGTGGGTACGAAGCGCGTTCTCGAATGTAACGTCGCGTTTGCCGATTTGCTCGGTTATACACTTGAGGAAGCGCTGACATTGACAGCCTATGATTTCGTCGTTGACGAGCGGGAAGCAATCGATCGAAGGTCGGGGAGCCTGCTTGACAGAAGGCTTCCGATTACAGGCGAGCAACGCTTCCGCAGGAAAGACGATAGCATCATTGACGTTGAGGTAAATGTAAGTGTCATCGCCTATGGGGGCAAGGACGTCTTTTGCACAATCGTTCGAGATATCGGCGAGCGTAAGCGAGCCGAAGAAGCCCTGCGCAAGGCGCACGAAGAGCTGGAGACGAGGGTTCGCGAGCGCACGGCAGAGTTAGCCGCAGCGAATGAAGGCTTGCAGAGAGAGGTAGACGAACGAAAGCTGGCGGACGACGCGCTGCGTGACTCCGAGGAGCGTTACCGGCTCATGTTCGACAGTAATCCGTTGCCGCTCTGGGTTTACGATTTGGAGACTCTCTCTTTTCTGGCAGTGAACAATGCGGCGGTTCAGGGGTACGGATACTCTAGTGAAGAGTTCCTGGCGATGACCATCATTGACATTCGTCCGCCAGAAGACGTCCCGGCCTTGCTGGATACGGTAGCTAGACTTAGCGACGGATTAGACAACACGGGCAAGTGGAGGCATCGGAAGAAAGACGGCTCGATCATTGATGTTGAGATCGCTTCACATACGTTGGACTTTACCGGCCGGCGGGCCCGAATAGTTCTCGCAGTTGACATCACCGAGCGCGCGCGCGCAGAGAAAGCGCTGCAAGAAAGCCAGCAGTGGCTCGCGGCCGTCTACGACTCCTCGCGCGACGGGATCATTGTTGAGGAAAGTGAGCGCGTCGTTTATGTGAATCAGTCGTATGCGCACTTGTTCGGCTACAAGATTGATGAGCTGATTGGCCAGCCAGCTTGGCTGGTATCAGAGCAAGAGCCAAGTCAACGGATGCTTGAATACAGCCGGAGACGCGTGCGTGGCGAAGAGGCTCCCTCGCTGTACGAGTTCCGCGGAACGCGAAAGGATGGAACGACCGTCGATCTTGAAGCGTCAGTTTCAACAGCGAAGATAGGAGGAAAAACCTACATCATTGCGGCCGCCCGCGATATTACCGAACGGAAACGCGCGCAGGAGAAAATCGCCCAACTGGCAGAGATTGTGGCGTCGTCCCATGATGGCATGCTGAGAGCCTCAGCCGATGGCATCATTGTTAATTGGAACAAAGGGACTGAAAGAATCTTTGGCTATTCGGCTGAGGAAATTGTGGGCTCGCCACTATCCTTGTTGGTACCGGACGATCGCAAGGATGAGTTCTCGGAAATCTTCGAGAGACTTAAAAAAGGCGAGAGCATCGATCACTACGAAACCAAACGTCTCAGGAAAGATGGCACCCTCATTGACGTGTCTTTGACACTGTCTCCGGTAACGGATTCGTCAGGAGAACTCACTGCGATGTCGGCCATCATTCGCGACATCACGGAGCGTAAGCGTGCTGAGTCGGAAATTCTGCTTCAGAAAGCTCGCTTCCAGCAACTATTTGAGAACGCGCCGCTGGGTATTCTCCGGGTCGATCAGAACGACCTTGTGGTGGATGCGAATAAGGAATTTGAAGCAATCTTTCAATTCTCTTTGAACGAAATACGCGGTCGGAACATCAACGAGATGGTCGTGCCCAAAGCGCATCGCGAAGAGGGGACCGCACTCTCTTCTCGGGCTCTGCAAGGAGAGATCATCGACCAGGAGACTGTTAGGCAACGCAAGGATGGCACCCTCATCCCGGTTCACATATACGGTCTGCCCATTGTCGTCAATCAAGAGCCAGTAGGCGTGTTTGCAATCTATGTTGACCTTTCCGAGCGCAAGCTGGCCGAGGAGGAGGTCGCTCGGAAAACGCATGAACTTTCGGAGTTCGTTGAGCATGCGACTGTGGGAATACACTGGGTCGGGCCGGACGGGATCATCCAGTTGGTTAACCGGGCGGAACTGGAGCTGCTCGGCTACACCCGCGAGGAGGTCATCGGACACCACATTGCCGAGTTCCATGCCGACCAGCCAGTAATCCAGGACATTCTCGATCGGCTCAGCCGCGGCGAGGCGATTCAGGAATATGCCGCCCGCCTGCGGCGCAAGGACGGTTTGATCAAGGACGTGCTCATTGATTCGAGCGTGTTACGGGAGGACGGCAAGCTTGTTCACACCCGTTGTTTTACACGCGACATTACCGAACGCAAGCGGATGGAGCAGGAACGCGAAGTTATCTTCGAGATCATTCAGGGGGCCATTTCCACTTCGGATCTGGGCGATCTGTTTAAGCTTATCCACAAGTCGATAAGCAGCCTTCTTTACGCGGAGAATTGCTTCGTGGCGCTTCATGATCCAAAAACTGACTTGATGCATTTCGAGTTCTGGGTTGACAAACTCGATCCTTGTCCTCCACCGCTCCCGATGGGCGTAGGATTCGGCAGCTATGTGCTGCGAACCGGTCAGTCATTACTGTTGGACCGAGAACTCACCGAACGAATGTATCAAAGCGGCGAAGTCGAGAAGAGCGGGAGTGCTTCTGCTTCCTGGTTGGGCGTGCCTTTGCGGACACCAACACGCACCATCGGCGTGCTGGTAGTGCAGCATTACGAAGAAGAGAAAGCATATGGCCAACGCGATCTCGAATTTCTGACGTCAGTCGGGAGCCAGATCGCTCTGGCGATCGAGCGCAGACGAGCCGAGACAAATCTGCGTGAGACTGAAGACCAACTTCGACAATCGCAAAAGATGGAAGGCATTGGCACGCTGGCCGGCGGAATCGCTCACGACTTCAATAATCTTATGACTGCGGTTACTGGTTACAGCGAACTGGCGCTCAGAAGCCTTGAGGCGGACAATCCAGTTCGCTCCAAGATCGAAGAGATCAAAAAGGCCGGCGAACGTGCAGCTGCCCTAACGAGCCAGTTGCTCGCGTTCAGCCGTAAGCAAATCTTGCAACCCAGAGTGCTCGACCTCAACACGGTGGTAACCGGGATGGGCAGGATGCTGCCGCGAATAATTGGTGAAGACATCGATCTACGGATCGAGCTGGGTGGTTCGTTGGGCCAGATCAAGGCCGATCCCGGGCAGATCGAGCAAATACTAATGAACCTGGCAGTCAATGCGCGTGACGCTATGGCGGAAGGCGGACGTCTAACCATCAAGACCGAGAATGTTCAGATGGACGGGAAGTTTGCCAAGCGGCGTTCGGTCGTCGAGCCAGGGCGTTATGTGATGCTGTCGGTGTCAGATAACGGATGCGGAATGGATGCCGAGACGCGGACACACATCTTCGAACCTTTCTTCACCACGAAGGAAGTCGGCAAGGGCACCGGTCTGGGTTTGTCCACCGTGTACGGAATTGTGAAACAGAGCGGAGGAGGCGTCTGGGTTTACAGCGAGGTGGGACGAGGCACTACTTTCAAGATCTATCTGCCCAGAGTCGATGAAGTCGTTGAAACCGAAAAGTCCTTTGATAAAGTGCGTCCAGTGTTGCGCGGACATGAGACCGTCTTGCTGGCTGAAGACGAAGATATGGTTCGCGACTTGTGCAAAGAAATTTTGGAAGCGTACGGATACGCGGTGATTGTGGCGTCAAATGGCAAAGAAGGCCTGCGAGTGTGCCAGGAGTTTCAGGGTCGAATCGATTTGCTAATTACGGATGTCATAATGCCTCAGATGAGCGGGCGAGAATTAGCTGAGGGCGTAACTGCCCTTCGGCCTGACACCCGAGTACTCTATATGTCGGGATTTACGGATGACGCAGTGGTGCGACACGGAGTCCTTGACGACGGCGTCTTCTTCATTCAAAAACCATTTTCGCCAGATGCGCTGGTCCTCAAAGCGCGAGAAGTTCTGGATCATGGCGGCAGTTCGCCCGCCGATGGTGCAGCATTGATCCCGCCCCAAAATCCAATGAAACATTCAGAAACAATTCGGAGGAACTAAATCATGGCCACACTCCTACTAATCGATGACGACCCGTCCGTCAGACAAATGCTCGATATGCTTTTTTCCGAGACGCACGAATGTCACACGGCCGATCGCGCCGAGCAAGCCCTCGAATTCCTGGAGTTTCAAACTTACGATGTCGTCATCACTGACATTTCGATGCCCGGGCTTGGCGGCGTCGAAATCCTGAGACGCATGAAGCAGCGCCATGCTGCAACTCCAGTGATCGTTATTTCCGGAAGGGCGGATGAATACAAAGAGTCCCTGATCGACATGGGCGTATTCGCTTGCTTCTCAAAGCCGTTCCCTCTGGGTGAGCTTGAGGACACGGTTAATAACGCCATCGCACATCGGCAGCAATTGACTTCGCAAGACAGCGTGCAGCCGATTATGTAATCTCGTTTACTCTTCCCATGGCCGACCTGGCGTGAAAGCTTAGTAAGGAATTGAGGTAGAACTCCGCAGCGATTTGAGCCATTTGCCCTAATTGTGTCAGGCCTCAATATGGTCTTAAACAAACTCACAGCCCTTAGTCAGAAGTACTGGAGCGTCGGTGCAAAGTTAGGATTGTCCTTTGGCGTTCTGATTCTCATTGTCAGCTGCGTTGGCTGGCTGGGACTTCACCAAATGAATGGCGCCGAAGCGAATCTGGAGAAGATCGTTGATGTGCGATGGAGAAAGGTGCAGTTATCGAGAGAAGCCCAGACGTATTCGAACCTCAACAGCCGGATGACCATGCAGGTCTTTCTTGGCGACGAGGGAAAAAATATCGACTCTCAGATTGTCGGGATCTCCGCCAACAGTGAAAAGATCTCGAGTCTCATCGAAACACTCAGAAGCAAAGTAGCCTCGCCGGATGAAGGAAAACTTCTTGACGACATCGAGGCGAAACGGTCGCCATATGTTGAAAGCTACCGGCGCGCGCTCCGTACGTTGACTGTGCAGAAGCAGCCGTTGGAGGCAAGAGCCGTCATGGTTGAGGAGGCCATGCCACGGCTGGTTGAATACCATAACGCGTGGAATTCCTATGTAGCTTATCAGGGCTATCAGATGGATCTGGCACAGGACGAGGAACGCGCGAGCAATGCAACCGCCCGACTCCTTAGTATTCTCCTGATTTCGTTGGCGATTGTTTTTGCCGCGGCCATCGCCGTCGTCGTCACAGGTAACACTACCAGGGACATGGCCCGACGCAAGCAGGCGGAGGCTGCGCTGCAAACCGCCCACAGCGAGTTGGAAACCAAAGTCCGGGAACGTACCTCAGAGCTGGCGGCCGCGAACGCAGATTTGCAACGAGAGGCAACGGAAAGAAAGCTGGTCGAAGCGGCGCTGCGCAATTCCGAACTGCGCCATCGGCAAATTGTCGATTGCGCAAGTGACACGATCTACCGGATCGCTCCCGACGGTCATTTCACCTTCGTCAACCCCAGTGCCGCGGCGCTCGTGAAGAGATCGGTCGAAGAATGTGTGGGACTTCACTTCCTGCAGTTGATCAGAGAAGACTTTCGAAACCATGCGGCCCAGTTCTATCGCCAGCAGATCGCAGAGAAGATTCCGGTTACGTACTTTGAATTTCCCGCCGTCGCGAAGGATGGAAGCGAAGTCTGGATCGGCCAGAATGTGCAACTGATAATCGAAGCCGGCAAGGTCGTCGAACTACAGGGAATCGCCCGGGACATCACAAGTCGGAAGGAGATCGAAGAACGACTGCTGGAATCTGAGCGCCGCTATCGGCTGTTGTTTGAAAGCAATCCGTTGCCGGTGTGGGTTTACGATTTGGAGACTCTAGCTTTCCTGGCGGTCAACAATGCAGCGATTGACCACTACGGATACTCTCGTCAAGAGTTTTTGGGGATGACGATCAGTGACATTCGTCCGGCAGAAGATGTCCCGGCTTTACTGAATACTGTAGCTATGCTTAGCGAGGGATTAGACAACACGGGCAAATGGAAACATCTGAAGAAAGACGGCTCCATCATCGATGTCGAGATCACGTCCCATCCATTGGAGTTTGCCGGCAGGCCCGCCAGAATCGTCCTCGCAGTCGACATCACCGAACAGAAACGGTCTGAGCGAGCATTGCGCGAAAGCGAAGAGAAGTATCGAACCATTCTCGAGAACATCGAAGACGGATACTTCGAAGTGGACATTGCAGGGAACTTCACCTTCTTTAACGACGCGATGTGCAAGATGCTGAATTATTCTCGAGATGAATTGATGGGCATGAATAATCGAGCGTACTCGGATGAAGAGAACAGTAAGAAAGTGTATGAAACTTTTAACCGAGTCTATCGAACGGGGGAGCCTGCGCGTGGTTTTGATTGGCAGACCATCCGGAAAGATGGTGGCGTGCGGTTCGTGGAGGCCTCAGTGTCTCTCATTAAGGATCCGAGCGGTCGGCCAACAGGTTTCCGGGGGATTGTGCACGACATCACCGAACGAAAGCGAACGGAGGAAGAGCTGAAGGAAAGCCAGCAGTGGCTCGCTGCCGTCTACGATTCCTCGCGCGACGGGATCATTGTCGAGGAAAGTGAGCGCATCGTTTATGTGAACCAGTCGTATGCGCATCTATTCGGCTACGAGCCGGGCGAGTTAATGGGCCAGCCAGTTTGGCTTGTATCCGAGCAGGAGCCAAGTGAGCGGATGCTTGAATACAGCCGGAGACGCGTGCGTGGCGAAGAGGCGCCGTCTCTGTATGAGTTCCGCGGAATGCGAAAGGATGGAATGACGGTCGATCTTGAGGCGTCAGTCTCAACAGCGAAGATAGCAGCCAAAACCTACATCATCTCGATGTGCCGCGATATTACCGAACGTAAACGCGCGCAGGAGAAAATCGCCCAACTAGCCGAGATTGTGGCGTCGTCCCATGATGGCATGGTGAGAACCTCAGCCGATGGCATCATTGTTAATTGGAACAAAGGGACCGAAAGAATCTTTGGCTATTCGGCTGAGGAAATTGTGGGCTCTTCATTATCCTTGTTGGTACCGGACAATCGCAAGGATGAGCTCTCGGCAATCTTCGAGAGACTTAAAAAAGGCGAGAGCATCGATCACTACGAAACCAAACGTCTCAGGAAAGATGGCACCCTCATTGACGTGTCTTTGACACTGTCTCCAGTAACGGATTCGTCAGGGGAACTCACTGCGATGTCGGCCATCATTCGCGACATCACGGAGCGTAAGCGTGCCGAGTCGGAAATTCTGCTTCAGAAAGCTCGTTTCCAGCAACTGTTTGAGAACGCGCCGCTGGGTATTCTCAGGGTCGATCAGAACGATCTTGTGTTGGATGCGAATAAGGAATTTGAAGCAATCTTTCAATTCTCTTTGAACGAAATGCGCGGTCGGCACATCAACGAGATCGTCGTGCCTAACGCGCATCGCGAAGAGGGAACTAAGCTATCTTCCAAGGTCCTGCAAGGTGAGATTATTGACCAGGAAAGTGTCAGGCAACGCAAGGATGGCGCCCTCATCCCGGTTCACATATACGGTCTGCCCATTGTAGTCAATCAAGAGCCAGTAGGCGTGTTTGCAATCTATGTTGACCTTTCCGAGCGCAAGCGGCTGGAGAAGGAACGCCAGGCCGTCTTCGAGATTATTCAGGGGGCTATCTCTACTTCGGATCTGGGCGATCTGTTTAAGCTTATCCACAAGTCGATAAGCAGCCTTCTTTACGCGGAGAATTGCTTCGTGGCGCTTCATGATCCAAAAACTGACTTGATGCATTTCGAGTTCTGGGTTGACAAACTCGATCCTTGTCCTCCACCGCTCCCGATGGGCGTAGGATTCGGCAGCTATGTGCTGCGGACCGGCCAGTCTTTACTGTTGGACCGAGAACTCACCGAACGAATGTATCAAAGCGGCGAAGTCGAGAAGAGCGGGAGTGCTTCTGCATCCTGGCTGGGTGTGCCGCTGCGAACCCACTCGCGCACCATCGGTGTGCTGGTGGTCCAGCACTACGAAGCCGAGGATGCCTATGATCGGAGCGATCTGGAATTTCTAACGTCAGTTGGAAGTCAGATTGCTCTCGCGATCGAGCGTAAGCAGGCTGAGCAGGCATTGCAGGAGGCCAACAGACGCGCTCTGACCGAGTACGAGCGCCTGATTGAAAGAATTGCGGCTCTGGGTCAGACATTAGGAAACGCTCGCGATCTGACGATGATCTTCCGCTCCTTGCGAGACTTTGCGGGTGCATCAGTGCCCTGTGATGGATTAGTGGTCTCGCTGTACGAGCGAGAGAAACAAACTCGAAGAGTTGTTTATTGCTGGACCGACAATGAAGAGCTGAACCTCAAGAACGTAATTGAGGTGCCCGTGGGAGAAGGCATCACCGGGAAGGCGATTAAGTCGGGAAATGTAATCATCGACAACAACTTCAAGGCACTGGTGGGCGCCAGGGGAAAACCGGTGTTGCTCGGTGAAGGCGCTGACGACGGCATTCCCCGCTCAGCTTTGATCACCCCAATGACGGTAATGGGCCGGACCGTTGGATGCGTCGAGGTTCAGGTTCATCACATCAACGCGTATGTGCAAGAGCACGCCACGGCGATGCGGATGGCCGCTAACCTGGCCGCGAATGCCGTAGAAAATGTCAGCCTGATTGAGCGCGAGCAGGAGAAAGAAGAGCAGTTGCGACAGGCTCAAAAGATGGAAAGTATTGGCACGCTGGCGGGCGGAATCGCCCATGACTTCAACAATCTGATGACCGCAGTCACCGGTTATAGCGAGCTGGCCTTGAGGTCGCTCAGTTCCGACGATGCGCTGCGTCCGAAGATTGAGGTAATCAAGGGTGCCGGTGAACGCGCCGCATCTTTGACGCGCCAATTGCTGGCCTTTAGCCGGAAACAAATGTTGCAGCCAAGAATGCTTGACTTGAACACCGTGGTCACTGGCATGGCACAGATGCTGCCGCGGCTAATCGGCGAGCATATCGATCTTCGGTTTAAACTCGGCGATTTGCTGGGTCAAATCAAGGCTGACCCCGGACAGATTGAACAGGTGCTGATGAACCTCGCAGTCAACGCGCGCGATGCCATGCCCGAAGGCGGCGTGCTGACGATTAAGACCGACAACGTTCACTTGACTGAAAAGTTTGGCCGTTCTGATCTGACCATCGAGCCCGGCCACTATGTGCTGATGGCCGTTTCGGACACTGGATCTGGAATGGACGTTGAGACTCAATCGCACATCTTCGAACCGTTCTTTACGACCAAGGGAGTTGGCAAAGGCACAGGACTCGGCTTGTCCACGGTCTACGGGATTGTAAAGCAGAGCGGCGGCAGTCTGTGGGTTTACAGTGAAGTGGGGGAGGGAACGACCTTCAGGATTTACTTGCCCAGGGTAGATGAGCTCGTAGAGAGCGACGAGATTAAGGTTGAGTCAGCGGCTGCTCCTCGAGGGCACGAAACCGTCCTGCTGGTTGAAGACGAGGATGTGGTGCGAAATCTGTCGAAGGAAATCCTCGAGACCTACGGGTACTCCGTGCTCGTCGCGGCGAATGGCCGAGAAGCGCTCAACGTCGGCAAGGAATTCCATGGACAGATCGACCTGGTGATTACGGATGTAATTATGCCTTTAATGGGCGGCAGAGAAATGGCCGAGGGTCTGAGAACGATCCGCCCGGACGCCCGAGTCCTTTTCATGTCCGGCTTCACCGACGATGCCATCGTGCATCATGGCGTCCTCGACGAAAGCGTATTCTTCATTCAAAAGCCGTTTTCACCAGAGGCGCTGGCCACTAAGGCGCGCGAGGTGTTGGACCATGTAGCGAGTGTTTGATCTCTGTGTGGCGACTTCGGCAATTACCTGGCGGGCGGCCATATCGTCTTACCAGTCTTATCGACGTAGCCCTCCAGCAAACCGCTTTTGGTCATCGTCTCAATGCGGGCGAGCCCGCCGGAGATCAGGCCGAGGTTTGGAAGTCTCTTCTGACCAATGTTGACCGCGGCCAGGCCTTCGGCTGATCATCGCGATAAGGAGTTTGAGAACGGTACCGCTAGACGGTCTTTCGCCCGTCGATCAGATCTGGCTTGATGCGATAGAGCGCGATATCCACGGCGCGGCCCCAGGTGTCCAGCTGCGTCGCGCTGATTGCCGGAGTCAGGGAAGGGTTTCGTTCGGTGATGAGTTTCATCGCACGCTCCGTCTCTTCGGCATTGGTTAACTGCTCGGCATCGCCGATAACCATCACACTAAGCCAATGCGTGCTGTCGATTATTTCCTCGACTTGCAAACAGACCTTCGGGTTCGCTTCGATGAATTGCGTCTTCATTCCTTCGGTGGTGAAGAAATAAAGTTCTTTACCGTCGTAAGCATAGTTCATCGGCACTACGTAAGGCCGGCCCTCGCGCGCGCAACCGAGGTGGCCAAAGTTGGCCCGCTGCAATAGCGCGTGCATTTCCGCCGGCGACATGTCTTCAACTTTTAGCATCTCTTTACTCCCTGAGCGATTTCATATGAGCCGAGGGCGGCGTGTCAGAACCGCGAGCGGTAGCGACCGGATCCTACCACTCCCTTCTGAGAAAACTACGAACCGATTGTGCTTAGTTCCTTCAACGTTGACTCATTGATCCGGTCGCTATCGCTCGCGGTTCTGACACGCTGCTCGGAGTCCTACACTGTCAAACCTCTCGGCGCCAGCGGAAGCGATCGGAAGCGTACGCCCGTGGCGTTGAAGATCGCATTGCCGACCGCCGGAGCGAGACCGACGATCGGGGTTTCTCCGGCGCCGGCAGAGGGAATGTCCTTGCGATCGACCAGGACGACTTCGATCAATGGCATGTCGCTGAATCGCGGTACGCGATAGCTGGAAAACCTTGGGTTGAGGATTTTGCCGTTCTCAAACTGAATCGATTCGAAGAGGGCCCCGCCAATCGCCATCGTGATCGCGCCTTCGATCTGGTTCTTCAGGTGGGCAGGGTTGACGACAGCGCCGCAATCGAATGCTTCGACGACGCGAACAATCCTCACTTTGGGATTCTGTTTGTCTGCGTCTTTGCCTGAAGGTTTTTCAATCGCAATTTCGGCGCAGGTTGCCAGATAGCCGTCCTTCTCAAAGCCACATGCAATGCCAAAGCCGTGACCCGCTGCGGGTTTTGTCTGGCCCCAACCGAATGCCTTCGCTGCTGCTTCCAGCACCCCACGCATTCGTTCGTTCTTTAGGTTCTTCAAACGAAATGCCAGCGGATCCATGTTCAAGGCATGCGCCAGTTCGTCGATATGTGTCTCGCGGGCGAAGTGATTCGCCGTCGCCGCCAATCCGCGATACGAACCCTGACGCAGCGGCGAGTTTGATTGGTGAAATCGAATATCGTTGTTGGGAATGTCGTACTTGATCTGAATTCCCGAGTTACCTGAGTTGTAGTTGTGAAATTCCCACGCGGTGATCGTGCCGTCAGATTTGACACCGCTCTTGATATCGATCACGCCGGCCGGCCGAAAATACGCCCAGGTGAATTCTTCTTCGCGCGACCAGACAAGTTTGACCGGTTTGCCGGTTGCTTTCGCAAGACGCGCCGCTTCGATCGCGCACTCGCCGGTGTGTTTGCCGCCGTAACCGGAACCGGTGTCGGGAACGATGACGCGAACTTTGTCTTCCGAAATGTGAAATGCTTCCGCCAGTTCGGTGCGCACGCCAAACGGTCTCTGCGTGCCGGTCCAAACGGTGAGCTTGTCGCCGTTCCATTCGGCCACTGCGGCGCGCGGCTCGAGCGGCGCGTGCGCGATGTATGCGACGGTGTAAGTCTGTTCGAGCTTCTTGTCAGCCAAAGCCAGGCCATCGGCGATCGAACCTTGCGGACGAGCGCCGCCTCCGCCGCGTTGTTCGGCAGTTGGTTTGCGCAAGACAGCAAACAGTTCGGCGTTGGAAGGCTGACCGGGTGACTTCCAATCCACCGCGATGACACCCGCGGCCTTCGTCGCTGTTTGCTGATCGGCCGCCGCGACGCCAATAAAGTTACCGTCACGCACAACGCTAACGCCTGGCATCGCTTCGGCGGCCTTGGTGTCGGCTGAAATCAGCGTCGCATTGAAAGTCGCAGGGCGCACGACCTTTCCGTACAGCATGCCTTCCCGTTTGATATCGGAAGCGTACTCGTGCCTGCCGGTGACAAAGTCTCTAGCACCGACTTTCATAACCGACGTGCCGGCGATCGTCCAATCTTTCGGTGGAGTCGTAGCGATGTTGTCAGGAATGACTTTGACCAGCTTTCGGCCTCTGGCCACGTCCGCGAGCGAGAGCGACTTCGACTTGTCGTGATTGACGAAACGCGCGTCGACGATCTTCACCGATGCCGGCTCAACACTCAGTTGCTGCGCGGCCATTTCAATTAAGGCTTGGCGCGCTGCGGCCGCGGCTTTGCGTAACTGCGGCGCCATCGTCGGCGTGGAAAGGCTGCCGAACGTACCTCGATCAAAAGGCGTAAGATCAGTGTCACCCATCACCATGCGAATCGTCGCGACCGGCACATGCAGTTCCTCGGCGACGGCTTGCGCCAGAGACGTGCGAATGTTCTGGCCCATCTCGACCTTGCCGGTCAAGACCGTCACGCCTCCATCCTCGTCGATGTGAATCCACGCGCCGATGTCGCTGGGTTGGCGCTCGTTGCCTTGGCTGCGTCCGGATTCGCCTTGCCCGCGTTGTTGAGCCAGAGCGCGCCCGAGCGGAACGATGAAGACGATGCCGACGCCGAAGACTTTGATAAAGTCGCGCCGATCAAAATTGAACTTGTAGGTTGGACCTTCAAACAGTTCATATCGCTCAGCCTCGATTAGATCAATTCTGTCGCGTTCGTCGATCATTTCGACACCTCCTTCGCGGTGCCGGAGGCAATCTCGATCGCATTTACGATGCGCTGATAGGTGCCGCAACGGCAGATGTTGCCGTCCATGCCGCTGACAATTTCATCGCGACTGGGCTTCGGAGTTTTGTTGAGCAGTGCGGCGCCCGCCATGATCATTCCCGAAGTGCAGTAGGCGCACTGCATCGCGTCAGCTTTGATGAAGGCTTCCTGGAGGGGATGCAGCCTCCCATCTTTTTCCAAACCTTCGATCGTGGTGATTTGCTTGCCGGCGGCGCGCCCGACCTGAGTAATGCACGAACGCACCGGCTGTCCGTCGATCAAAACCGTGCAGGCGCCGCACTGCCCTTCGCCGCATCCGTACTTGCTGCCGGTCAGACCAAGATCGTTTCGCAAGACGCCGAGGAGACTGACGGCGGAGTCCACATCCACCGGCATTTTCTTTCCATTGATATTGAGCGCGGTGATTCTGGCCATCAGAAACCTCTTTCGGCTTTTCAAACTCTCCGGGACCGCTGATTGGTTGGAAGGTAAGTATACATCCGCCTCTGCGAGTTTTCACAAATGATGGGCGCCGAGTCCGCGCAAGCGGACGGTTGAAAATAGCCCACCGATTCATCGGTGGGATCAATTTGCGATTAGGCGGTAGAGTCCGCATAGCGGACGACTGACTCTTACCGCTTCACTATTTGCTATTCACGATTTACTATTCAACCGCTCTTTGCGCCGTCCGTTTCACGGACTACGACGGATTGAAACGCCGGTACCCAGCGATAAATCGCTGGGCTATTTTCAATCGTCCGCTGCGCGGACTCAGCCATGGTAGTGACTGAGAAGGCTGGGCTCGGTCGGCAAATCAAATCTTTACGGAGACACGATGAAAACAAATCGCTTCCTTAATCTTTCCGTTGCCGCGCTGCTCTTAGCCTTATTCGCGGTTGCTTCTTTTGCTCAGGGCCCGGGTGGGCAGATGTCTGCGCAACAGCGGGAACTCGCCGACTATATCAAGAGCCATTACACCAAGCGCGAAGTCATGATTCCGATGCGCGACGGCGTGAAGCTCTTCGTGTCGATCTACGAGCCTAAGGACACTAAGGAAAAGTATCCGATCATGTTCGACCGGACCTGCTACAGCGTCGCCCCTTACGGCTTGGACAAGTTTCGCACCTCGCTGGGGCCAGACGATCTCTTTGCGCGCGAAGGCTACATCTTCGTTTACGGAGACGTGCGCGGGCGTTATATGAGCGAAGGCGAGTACGAAGACGTGCGGCCCTACATTCCCAACAAGCAGGGAAACCAGATCGACGAAACCAGCGATACTTACGACACGGTCGATTGGCTGATCAAGAATATTCCAAACAACAACGGGCGCGTCGGCGTCTACGGCATTTCTTATCCGGGCTTTTACACTTCAATGGCCGGCATCGATGGCCATCCGGCGGTGAAAGCGATCTCGCCACAGGCACCGGTCTCTGACTGGTTTCACGGCGACGACAATCATCACAACGGCGCGCTGTTTCTGGCGCAGAATTTCTCGTTCTTCACTGGTTTTGGCCAGCCACGACCGACGCCAACTGCTAACAATGATTATGTGAAGCGATTCAATTACGGCACGCTGGACGGCTACAAGTTTTATCTCGCAATGGGAGGGATGAAAAATTCCGGAGACGCGTTCGAGAAGCAGTTCGGCTTTCGCCTCAAGTTTTGGGACCAGATGATGCAGCATCCGAACTACGATCAGTTCTGGAAAGATCGCAACATCTTCCCCAACTTGAAGAACATTCACGCCGCAGTGATGACAGTCGGCGGGTGGTACGACAACGAAGATCTATTCGGCGCGCTGGGAACTTATCAAAGCATCGAGCGTCAGAATCCGGGAATCTTCAACGTGCTGGTGATGGGACCGTGGTTTCACGGAGGCTGGGCGCGCTCGGACGGCGATTGGCTCGGCACTGCCTACTTCGGAAGCAAGACCGGCGTCTACTATCGCGAGCACTATGAACTCCCTTTCTTCAATCATTTTCTGAAAGACAAAGGCGACATCTCGCAGATCAAAGAAGTGAATGTGTTCGACACCGGCGCGAATCAATGGACGGATCTGCCAAATTGGTCGCCGACAGCTTCGACCGACACGGCCCTTTATCTAATGGACAACGGGAAACTCAGGTTTGGTGACGGCGTGACGGGGAAGCGGCCGCCGGGCGGACAGAAACTTTTTGACGAATATGTAAGCGATCCGATGAATCCGGTTCCTTACACGGAAAAGAGGAATGGTGACACAATAAGGTATCCGCGCGATTTCATGACTGAAGATCAGCGCTTTGCCTCAACGCGTCCGGACGTGCTGGTTTATCAGACCGATCCCTTGACCGAAGACATTACGGTGGCGGGCAGCATTAAGCCTGAACTCTTCGTCGCTTCGAGCGGCACCGACTCTGACTTTATCGTCAAGCTGATCGATGTTTTCCCGGACGATTACAAATTGCCGACGGGCGTTAATCCTCCAGAGGCTTCGACCGGCTGCGTCTGGACGCCCGGCGGCTACGAAATGCTTCTACGCGGCGAGCCGTTTCCGGCTCGGTTCCGCAACAGCTTTGAAAAGCCTGCGCCGCTGCGGCCCAATGTGCCGACTAAAATTTCTTACGTCATGCCGGGCATTGTGCATACATTCAAGAGAGGCCACCGCATCATGGTGCAGATCCAGAGCACCTGGTTTCCGCTGGTTGCGCGCAACCCGCAGAAGTACCTGGCGAATTATAAGCTGGGCACCGATGCCGACTTTCAAAAAGCCACCGAGCGTGTCTATCACTCGGCGGCGAATCCGTCGCGGGTTGTGTTGCCGGTGTTGAAGAAGTAGAAGGACTGGGTGAGGCCATTCGAAGTTTGAAAGAGGAGAGAGAGAGAGTCGGCGAAGCGGACGATCGAAAATAGCCCAGCAACTTATTGCTGGGATCGCGCGGGCCAGCCGGACGCGTTAGTCCGTGAAGCGGACGGCGATGTTACCGAGCCGGGAGTAATAGCGAGCGAGTGCTCCCGAACGTTGCGCGATGACCTGGCACGCTCGTGGTTCTGTACCAATAGTGTTTCAGCCGCCCGCTTCACGGACTGGATATGCATTCTCGCATCGGATCCCACCGATGAAGAGGCTGTGTCAAAACTCGTGATGTGTGGTTAACAAAGTGCTTTTGAACCGCAGAGGACGCCGAGGGATGCGCAGAGGGACGCAGAGTACGTCTTTCTCTGCGACCTCTGCGAAAAACTCCGCGACCTCTGCGGTTAGCTTTATCCATTTGTCTCCACTCAACCGAGTTTTGACACAGTCTCTGAAGTGCTGGGCTATTTTCAGTCGTCCGCCTTGCGGACTCAAGGAAGGAGAAACCTATGATCAAATGTCTTTTCATGTTGGCGATCGTCACTGCGTGCGTTGTCGCCGCGCGGGCCGCTGATCAAGACAAGCGAGTAGTGATTTATGACGGCGTTGCTACCGAAGTTGCCGTCGCCTCAAACCCATCGACTGATCTATGGATAGCGACTAGCGATCTCGCGCGCGCGACAAGATTTGTGATCAAGCCGCAGGGAGTTTGCCGCGATGAACTTTGCTTTCCGCTGCCGAAAAGCCGCAAGGCAGAATTCGTCTCAAAGAAGGGCACGACGACCTGGTTCAACCTGAGCGAGTTCGCGAAACTGATAAAGCAACCTGTCGTCACCGATCAGAAGAACGGCGTTTGGTATTTTGGTGCGCGCGCCTCAGAACAGAATGGATACCTGGCCTCGCTCGAAGCACCGAATTTCACACTTCCGGATCTGAACGGCAAGCTGCATTCACTCGCTGATTTTCGCGGGAAGAAAGTTCTGCTGGTCACCTGGGCCTCCTGGTGAGGCTGCCGCTTTGACCTGCCAGGCTGGCAGGTGCTTTACAAAGAACTCAGGGCCCGGAATTTTGAAATCATCTCGGTGGCCCAGGACACAGGCGGCGCGAAAGACGCGGGTCCATGGATTACCGCCGCGAAACCTGAATACACTGCGTTGGTTGACGAAAAGCAAATCGTCACCCAGAAGTACGGCATGGTCAATGTTCCTACCGCGGTGTGGATTGATGAACAGGGTCGGATCGTGCGCCCTAACGAAGTCGCTTTTATCGACGACCGCTTCAAGTCATTTACAAACATGGATTCGGCGCCGTACATCGATGCCATCCGCGACTGGGCGGCGAACGGCGCGAAGAGCGTTTACATTTTGAGCGAGGCTGAATCAAAAGCGCGTTTGAAACCCCCGAGTGATGATCGATCTCGGGCCGACGCGGAATTCGCGCTCGCGGAGTATCTCTACAAGCAAGGCAAAGGCGTCGATGCGATTCCTCATTTCAAAGAAGCGCAACGGCTCGACCCTGACAATTGGAATTACCGGCGGCAGGCCTGGGCGCTGTCAGATGCCGACCGGGACTACGGCACGAACTTCCGCAAAGAAGTGCAGAAGCTCAACGGCAAGCCCTACTACGAACCGCGCAAGCTACCGGAAGCGAAGAAGGGAGCGAACGACCGGCGCAACTAGCGAAAATTTCGCCGAAGTAGCGCGCCAGAGTTCATCAATGCCTGAAACGCGCAAGAGAAAGAGAAGCAAGCCGGAGCCGTCGGAGTCGCCGGGTCCCGACGTGATCGTCGATTTCATCTTCGACGACGGGTTGTTCTTCATCGCAATCAGCAACCTTAGCGGCTGGCCTGCTTACAAGGTCTCGGTGAAATTTGATTGCCAGATTTACGGATTCGGCGGCAAGGACATTTGCGCGTTGCCGTTGTTCGGAAACATTGAGTTTCTCGCTCCGCATAAAACGATCACAACCTTTCTGGATAGCAGCGGATCGTATTTTAGCAGTGGCGGTCCGACCAGGATTTCCGCGCGCATCTCTTATCACGATTTCCGGGGAACTAAGAAGGTCGCGACGATCAGACACGATTTGGAAATCTATCGTGAGATCGGCTTCATCCGCCGACCGAACAGCAGCGATTAAGAACCCACAAAGGAGAAAGCAGACATGGCTCGAATAGATCCTTACAAAAACTTTCGATTTCTGGTGGAGATCGAAGGCATCACGCAAGCCGGCTTTTCTGAATGCACCGGCTTTGGCTCAGAAGTCGAAGTGATCGAATATCGCGAGGGCGGCGAACCGACGGCCGTGCGAAAACTACCCGGCAGAGTTAAGTACCCAAATGTCGTTCTAAAGTGGGGCGTGACAGATTCCCACGAACTCTACGACTGGCACCGCGCGGTTTTGCAGGGACAGATTCAGCGCAAGTCCGGCGCTATCATCCTGCTTGATGATTCCGGAGCGCCGAAGGTCGTATGGAAATTCTTTGAGGCGTGGCCCAGCAAGTGGGAAGGCCCCGATCTTTGCGCTAAGGGCAATGACGTAGCAATCGAGACGTTGGTAATTACTTGCGAAAGGATTGAACTCGCTAGTTGAAAGCTGAGTGACTAGAACTGGTTTCATCACCGCCGGCCGGAGGCGATAGCGTTCTTGTAAACCACGCCGCCCTTCATCACAAACACGACGCGCCGCACAGCGGTGATGTCTTTCAACGGATCGCCATCGAGCGCAATGATGTCCGCTTGTCGACCGACCGTGATTGATCCAATTTCGCCGGCCATGCCCAGCGCCTGCGCGCCCAGTGAGTTGGCAGAGATCATCGCGGCCATCGGATCCACTCCGCCATCTCGCACGCGGTCAATGAACTCTTCGGCGTTGCGCCCGTGCGCGCCCGCCACGGCGTCCGTGCCAAAGACGATCTTCAATCCGGGAATCTTCGACGCGCGTTGCACCAGGTCGCGGTTCAGCGGCAGGATCTTCTGCATCGCCGCAAAACCTTCTTCGGTGTATCCGGGCGTGCCGAGATACTTTTCCTTGTTCAGCAGATAGTTCTCGATCACCAAACCTGCCTGCGGATCGAGATAAGTTCCTTTCTCAGCCATCAATTTGAGATCGTCGTCCGTCGCCAGTGTCCCGTGCTCGACCTGTGTGCATCCCGCCATCGTCGCCGCGCGCACAGCATTCTTGTAAGCATGAACGAGCGTGCGCAAGCCCTGCTTCTTCGCTTCATCGCAGGCCGCGTTCAATTGCTCCTGCGAAAGCGTCATCGCACCGCCCTGGCGGATGCTCTGCGCCGCGAAAATCTTGATCAGATCGGCGCCGGCTTCCTTTTGTTTTCTAATGTACGCGCGAATTTCATCCGGTGTCCCGGTTTGCGGGCCCCGTCCCGTTAGCGGCTCGACGGCCGTCAGGATGCGAGGGCCGGGGAGCCGTCCCTTAGCGATTAATTCGCGCAGGGGAATGTCCAGCGGCGAGCCGACGCTTTGCACCGTCGTGAAGCCCGCCATCAAAGTCACCCACGCATTCGACGCCGACTCGTACGCAGCTTCTTGCGTTGTCACTCCGGGCCCCGCATTCTTCCCATCCTTGCCGAAGCTCCAGGTAACATGCACGTGCGCGTCAATCCAGCCCGGCAGCACTGTCAGTCCGCGCAGGTCATAGTCCACGGGGCCCGCCTTCGGATCGATCGCGACAATCTTTGAGCCCTCGATCACGATGCGCGTGTTGTGCAGCACGCGGCCCTGGCCATCGAGCACCGTGCTCGCGGCGATCACGATGCGCTTACTCGGTGCAGGACTTTGCGCGGAAACTCGGTGCGCCTGGGCGCAGACGCTGACGATGAGAATGCATAGAAAGATTTTCTCGGATCGCATGGGGCGTGGTTCCTCCGTTCGGATAACATCTCTTATCATAGTGTCGGTGTATTCCCGAAGTCGGTAGTGATTTCACGGCGTAGCTGTGATAGATAGTAGCCGGGGGTAAGCGCGCAGCACGCCGCCCCCGGATCAGGTCAGAGACTTATTTCAGCCCGCGAATCGGGCGACTCATTTACGCCGCGGGCTCAATTGGACTAGACTTGCGACGATGAATGCCAGTGACCTCATCACGATCGACCCTGAGATTCTCGGCGGCGCGCCGGTCTTCAAAGGCACGCGCGTGCCCGTGAAGACTCTTTTCGAATATTTAGAGAACGATTACTCAGTAGAAGAATTCCTGGAGTGCTTTCCCTCGGTGAGCCGCGATCTGGTCCGTCAGGTTCTGGAACGCTCCGAGCAAGGTCTTTCTGTCTTGAGGAACCAATGAAGTGCAAATCGAAAACGTCGTTTGCTTCGCACGCACAGAAGCGAAACTCGAATCAAAGCATCATGTCACCTTTCGCGAAGCCAGACAGATCTTCTTCAGTAATCCTCGCATTCGCTTTGCGGAGACAGGACATACCGCCGGTGAAGATGTGTACGCGGCTTTTGGTCAGACGCTGGGCGGCAGATATCTTTCGGTCTTTTTCATCTACAAACCGGCCCGCAAAACCGCCGTCATCATCAGCGCTCGCGACATGAGCGACAAGGAGCGCAAAACCTATGGCAGAAAATAGACTAAGCAGCATTTCGAAAGCTGATTCGGATGAGAAGATTGGCGAGTTTTGGGACAGCCACGACTTCACCAAATTTGATACCGACGCGCCCGACGCTGACTTTGAAGTAGTTTCCACCGTGCCCGTCCATCTCGAATTGCTGAATGAGATCGAAAAGCAAGCCGCCAAGCGTGGCGTTAACGTTGAGACATTGGTGAATCAATGGTTGCAGCAAAAACTTGATGAAGAAGCCGCGTAGTAATGCGCATGTCCACAGCAAGGGAGAATACGACTACGGTAAGTGCCACGTCTGCGGCGAGCAGATGCAGGAGCAACGAATCAATCAGGACTTCTGGCTAAAGGGAAAGCTCATCGTAATTGAATCCGTTCCCGCCGCCGTCTGTCCTCAGTGCGGAGAGAAGATTGTTAAGGCCGATGTTGGGCGACAACTGGCGACGCTGATCGCAAACCTTCGGCGAGCGCCCAAGCGAAAGACAATCGCCGTCCCCGTGATTCGATACGTGAAGGCTGTAGCGTAATCCCTTCGTTTTGCCTTTTCCGCTTACCCATTTCCCCTTTTGCCCCTTACCCTTTGCCCTTGGCGCTTTGCTCCCAGGCCGGCCGCGTCACTGAGGTCTTCGTGCTGCGCAAAGGCCAATGGGTAAATCCGGGCTGGCATATGGATAGCGGGAAGTAGAGCGATTTCACGGGATAGTTTTGGGACGCGGATTTGGGCGCGGAGGTTTACGTCAACGCCGGACGATGTTAATTTAGCAAGCATGAAAGCGACCACTCGCGAACCGGAAGTCGTAACGCGAAACGGCAAGCCCGTGTCGGTAATTATTCCGATCAAGGATTACAAGGAACTTCTGGAGCGGGCCGAAGACGCGCAAGATGTCGCCTGGCTGAAGCGCGCGCGCCGCAACAAGCTTCACTACCGCCCGCTTGAAGATTACCTGGCCGAACGCCGCACCAAATAATCATGTATCGCGTCTTCCTCGAACGCGCTGCGGAGAAGGATCTCAAACAGCTCTCAGCAAGGTTGCAGAACCGAGTGATTGTGTCGATTCAGGCGCTCGCCAAGAATCCGCGCCCGGCGGGCTGTCGAAAACTTATCGGAGCCGACAATGACTGGCGCATTCGCGTAGGTGACTACCGCGTTGTTTACGAGATTGCCGACACCATTCGAGTAGTACGCGTAAACCGTGTTCGGCATCGCCGTGAGGTGTATCGGTGACAAAGAATTATAGTTAACGTTCGACCCTTCACCCTATGGCAATCTTTTCGCGAAGAATAGTCCAGCAAATGCTGAATGAGAACGCTTCATTCCTGAGCATGGAGGCGTTGGATCAGCACGTAGCACGTTTGAATACCAAGGGCTTTCAGCTTATCGATACTGAGTGGGAAGTTGCTGTTCTTAACGCGTTCAGCAAGGCCGGTGCTGTCGAGCATGAGGCGGCGCTACAAGGAACCGCTCGGCTAGACTTGCTGTTTACTCACGAAGACGGATCACAGCTTCTCGCAGACGTAGCGACAGTAAGCGATGAGGGTCACGAAAAAAAGACCAGCGTGAGAGCCTTCGAGATGGAATTGAAGGAACGTCTGGAGAATGCAGGTTTACTGTATAGAGGCTGGTCTCTCTCGGTCGGCTCGCACCCAACAACAAAATATCGTGAGCAGCCTAAACCGGCCCTTCCGCCGCGCACAGAATTCGCCAAAGAAATCTTTAACGCGAATTTCAAGAGGTTTCTCGTGCTTGTCAAAGAACACCCGAGTGAGGAGCGCACATACCATGTTAGTACGCAGAAGACTGCAGTAGCATTGACTTATTTACCGAACTACAAATATTTCATGACACAGCTGCCTACAAACAGTCCGGCAGTCTCAAAGAACAAAAATCCCGTATTTAGAGCCTTACGAATGAAGGCAAAGCAGTTGAGGAGGGCGGGCTACGACGGTACGAAAGCGATTGTTTTGTGCGATGGCGGAAGTGAGATGGTGCATAGCAAACCTCATAGCGCGTTTGAATTCAACTTCAATGCCGTCGACGCAGCCAAGGATTTCCTGCGCCAGAATCAATCGATTGATTTTGTGATCATGCTCGAGAGCGTTTCGACTGCCAGCGGCCGTTACGGCCCTAGCAAGGCTCCTTTTAGAAAGGTCCAAGTCACACTCATACCTAATGAGAGCTTTAATGGCTTGCCCGACAGTATCAAACAGATCGTCGCCGCCTTGGAGCAAATGTTTCCTGAACCCGAGAACACGGCAGACGGTGCCAGGGAAACGATACGAAACAAATTCGATCGGAAAGAACTCAGGCCGTTTGCGGGAGGATGGGAAGTGAGCAGCAATGAAGTAAAAATATCTGCCGCCGCAGTCTTAGCCTTGCTTGCGGGAGTCGTAACGCAAGATGATCTATTCAAGAACCTTGGCTTCAAGCCACAAAGCCGAAAGATCGCCGCGATTCGCAATCCGTTTCAGTATCAATTGAGCCAAAAGATGCGTGTGGAAAAAGTAGAAGTCGAGCACGTCGCTGAAGATGATGAGAGTTATTTGACATTTCACTTCGACGGCCCCGACCCCGCCCTTTCGCCATTCACAAATCCCAAACGTATGTGAGCTTGATCTGCGAATTGATTTCAATTGTGCGCCGGTATTCTCAACGGATCCCACCAATCCCTGCACCGACTGGATCAACTTCTCTGAGTCGTAGCCGGCACCGTCTTTGAAAACGATCTCGACCTTCTCGATGTCGCTGATATTGGCGGCGGGTTGTCATTCACGAACACCGCTTTGGATCGCTTGCATAGTGAGCGGATCCAAAGCGCCGTCGCCGCTTCACTCTGTCGGCGCACTCCATGAGCTAAGCAAGCCTTCCCTCACGGTCGGCTATTGCCCCGAAGTTCGTACGTGATCCAAAACAAACCTTATGGCTTCAATGACTAGCTGAGGCTCGTCGTCCTGGATGTGATGACTGCTGCGCGCGGTCACGATGTGCAAGCCATTCCGTGAGCGGCGAAACCATTCTTCATGCATTGCTCGCCACGCGTCGTGACCCTCGGCTGTCTGGTTCACAAACTCTAGCGCCGGATCAGCCCTTCATGCGCATAAGTACCTGGTTACGCACCTGAGTCATCGACAATTCTTTCGATTTTCAATGTTCGAAAATCTGAGAGGTCGAGCTTACTGATGAGTTCTGTGATCATGTCCATGCAGATGCATTCCTGGTTCGATCCTTCGGGATGCTCTTGTCGCAAACGGAGAAGTTCGTCACTGCGCCGCTTTAGTTCCTCTTGAATCAGACCTTTCTGTGATAGTTCACGGATTCGTTCGCGGCTGTAGAACTCAAGGGCCTCATACTCGCGCATCTCCGCGAGCGTTTCCGGCCGGATAAATTGCTCGTGCTCTTCGTGAACCACATAGCGCTTTCGGCGAAGATGGTCGTAACGGTTTTCGTCGATCCCATTCATAGAGTTTGGAGTCATGATAGCATTGCCAAAGCGCGATCTGCGTGATAAGTTCGGCGCATGGCAACAACCTCGGAAAGTCTGGCATTCGATCGCGGCGTTCGGCCGGTATTGGAGATTGTCCTGCCGGAAAAAGCGGACGCGGTTATCGGCTTTCGCGCCGACCCCGAGTTGCAGGCCCGCATAGAAGAACTCGCGCGAAAATCAACTGAAGGTGAACTCACAGACGATGAGCGAGCGGAATACGCAGGATACGTGCGGGCGAATAAGTTCGTAACCATTTTCAAACGACACGCACGACGAAGCTACTTGCCTTGATACTTCGACAGGATTGCGGCAAGCAGTTTTGGAGACACGTGGAAGGTAGTTTGCCGCAGAAGATCAATCGCCGCTGTCAGATCTAACAGTCCACGCTCGTGCGCCGCGGCCAAGACGCCGAGTGTTCCGATCACCCTTAGTCCTCGTTTTTCGGCTTCTTCGCGTCCGCGCCGTTCATCGATAATCACCGCATCAGCCTTGACGCGCAAAGCCAGAGAGATCGCATCACGTTCGCCGGCGTGAAGGTGGCTCAAATCTGGATCGGGTGCCGCAAGGTCAGGCGAGACTTCAAGCCAGTCTGGAAGACTAGCTCTCCACGTTCGGACAAGATCAGGCGTCTCCGGCGCGTTTAGCTCTTCGTATACGGAAGCAGGGATAAGAACGCGGCTGTACAGTTGCGGCAGAAGATTGATCTGTTCGATCAGGATGAGATAGTTGAGCGGTGAAGTGTCGCTGACAACCATTAGGCTCAAGTGATCTGGCGCGAGACTGCGAGGTCGTGCTCAAGGTCAGCTTCAGTGTAGTCGAGGTAAGCACCGGCCTGCTTAAGGAAGGCGTCAGTCTCCCCGCGAGAATTGAAGCCAAGCATCCGTTGCACTTCGGCGTGAGTCAGCTTGCCGCTGCGATAGCCATGGGCCGCCAACGCTTCCAACGCCACGCGCGAAAGGTCATCATGCGGACCCGCCAAACTTCTGGCGATTTCCGGTGGTAAGTCAATAGCGACATTCATAATAGTCTTTTCCCCATCGGTCTCGCTGTACGCAATCTATCACACTGATTCATCATTAGCGATTTTTGATCTCCTAACTCAATCTGCTAAGCCCAACTAAAGCCCTGCTTCGATAGTGGCAGGGAACGAATTCGTTTTCCCGTGACTGAAAAGATCGCGTTGCATACGGCCGGCAGAATCGGAGGCAGCGCCGGCTCTCCCAAACCTGTGGGCGGGAAGTCAGTTTTGAGGAAGTGCGCTTCGATCACTGCTGGCGCTTCGGAAATTCGCACGGGAGTGTATTCGTCAAAATTCTTCTCGACCGCGCGGCCATTCTTGATGGTGATCTGATATCCCATCAAATGGCTGAGCCCTTCGATGACTGAGCCCTGCACCTGGTTTAGGGCATTGAGCGGGTTGATGACCTGACTTCCGATATCCGCCGCTACCCAAACCTTGTTCACTCGCACTTTGTTTGCGCTATCGACGCTGACTTCGGCCACTTCGGCAAAATATCCGGCGTGACTGAAATGAAACGCAACGCCTTCACCGGTGCCCTTCGGAAGCTTCCGTCCGCCCCAGTTTGATTTCGCGGCCACCAACTCCAGCACGCCGCGCATTCGCTTGGCGTTGAATCCGCCACCAGGACCGCCGCCGCCCGGCCCGCCCGTTGTTGGGAGCGGGATTGGCGTGGTATCGAGAATCGAATAGCGAAATTCGATCGGGTCTTTGCCGGCAGCTTGCGCGAGTTCGTCGATGAACGATTGCATCACAAAAGCGATCGCGTTACTTCCGGGAGCACGCAGCGCTCCCGTCGGCACACCTGAGGCCATCACCGATGTCTCAAGAGAGAAATTCGGCACAAAGCGGGCAGGGAATTCGGTCGCGTTTATTCCCGCGGCGCTGCCAAATCGATCCCCCGCACCAAAAGTTACAAAGTGATTCCGCCAGGCGATCAGCTTACCCGCCGCATCGATGCCGCCTTTGAAGAAATGGAATCCGGCCGGCCGGTAGAAATCGTGCGCCATATCGTCTTCGCGCGTCCACAACAACTTAACCGGAACTCCGATCTGCTTCGCGATCCAGGCGGCCTCAACGACGTAATCGTTGCTGAGCCGTCGGCCAAAGCCGCCCCCGATGCGGGTGAGATGAAGCTTTATGTCACCCGGCGCTAGCCCGGTCGTCCGGGCGACGAGGTTAAGACCGGCCTGAGGTGTTTGACTGGGCGCCCAGATTTCCAACTTGCCGTCTTTGAAATGCGCAGTGCAGTTCTGCGGCTCCATCGGCGCATGCGCGATGAAAGGATAAGCGTAAGCAGCCTCTACAACCTTGGCGTTCTTAAAAGCAGCTTCGACGTCTCCGTCGCTGCGAAGTGATCGCATGGGCTTCTCTTTCGAGAGGGCTGCGGCCTGTTGAGCAAATCCTTCGCTGCTCTGCGCCGCCGTCGCTCCTTCGTCCCATTTCACTTCCAACTTCTCGCGCGCGGACTTTGCCTGCCACCAACGATCGGCGACGATCGCCACTCCGCTCAGGAGTCCGTTTAGGTCAGTGCCGCCCTCGACAATAAAGGCATGGCGCACGCCGGGCATCGACTTGATCGCGTCGAGGTTCGCCGAAACCGCCTTGCCACCAAAGACCGGACACTTGGCAAACACCGCCCAAAGCATCCCCGGCACAGTGAAATCAATTCCGTAGATCGGCTTTCCGGTCACGATCGCGAAGTTGTCTACACCCGCGCGCGGCGTCCCGATGATCTTGTAGTCCTTCGGATCCTTGAGCTTAACCTTTGACAGGTCAGGCGGTGTCAGCGTCGCGGCTTTCGCGGCGAGTTGTCCGTACCCGAGCGAACGCTTGCTGGCCGCGTGCATAACCTTGCCAGCGGAGGTTGTGCACTCAGACTCCGGCACGCCCCAGGTTTGCGCGGCCGCGGCAATCAGCATCTGACGCGCGGCGGCGCCCACTTGTCGCATCGGGTTCCAACTGTTGGGCGTAGCAGTGCTCCCGCCGGCGAACTGGCTCGAATACTTCGTCGCGTCCAAATCGGCCTGCTCGACACGGACATCTTTCCAATCGACGTCCAGCTCGTCGGCAATCACCATCGGCAGGGAAGTCTTTACGCCCTGGCCAATCTCCGGATTCTTGGCGACGATCGTGACGATCCCATCGGGCGCGATGCGTATGAAATTGTTGGGAGCCGGAATCACTGGAGCAGGTTGTTGGTTCTGGGCGAAAGCCGACGGTTTGAAGTACAAACCGAGCAACATGCCGCCGCCTCCGACCGCGGTAACTTGAAGAAATGATCTTCGGCTAATTGATTTCGATTTCACGGTTGCCTCCTGGCATAAACAAAAGTGGGAGTTCGCGATCGTGTCAGAACCGAGAGCGGTAGCGACCGGATCCTAAGTTCAACTGTCGCTAACACTTGGTCTTTGCAGTGTTGAGTCTGAGATCCGGTCGCTACTCTATATATGAAAGGGCGCCCCAAAGGTAGTAGCTTGGAGTTGTTCTAAAGACTTCAAGTAGACACCGAAGGAGAGCCCTATGAGAACGTATTATGTTGGAATGGAT
>Ga0080064_1000513_pt1 | contig 100082 bp, 94 predicted proteins | sample Subgrocontami54m_FD_69260 | JGI IMG/M metagenome (GOLD analysis project Ga0080064, IMG submission 69260) | Subsurface groundwater microbial communities from S. Glens Falls, New York, USA - GMW46 contaminated, 5.4 m (SPADES assembly) (version 2) ...
AGCCAGCAGCGTCCCCGCTTCGGCTCGAACGGTAATCTCCCCGCCCTTGGCCCCATTAGCCTCAATCCTCGACCCGGCCTCCAGCGTGATGTCCTTCTTCGCCCTGAATACGATCTTGCCGTTCTCGCCCAGCTCCGCGCCGCCGGCGCTGACGGTGCCCGCGTGCTTGATGGTGGTGCCGAAAATTCCGACCCGTCCCGCCCTCGCCACCACCTGTCCGACGTTGATCGCCTCGTTGTCCGGCGCGGTGAGTTCCACGCGGACGTACGGGCTCGCGGACTGCACCAGCTCTACGCTCTTGCCCGCGGCGAGTATCACTTCGCCTTGCGGGCTGGTGATGACGCCGTGGTTCTCGACGTTCGGCGCGACGAGGTACACCTGTCCGCCGGCGGGTGTCTGGATCGTGCCCTGGTTGACGATGCGGCCGGCGCCGATCTGTTCGTCGAATTTCAGTTTGCCGGCGAGGAAGTCGGCGTTGGAGAGATTCAGGCTCGAGGCAACGAAGCCGGGCATGTCGATGATGGCGCCGTTGCCGATGAACACGCCGTTCGGATTGATGAGGAACACGCGGCCGTTGGAGAGCAACTGGCCGAGGATGCTCGATGACTCACTCCCGACGACGCGGTTGAGCACCGAACTGGCGGCGCCTTGCTGGATGAAGCGGGTGATCTCGTCGCGGCCGACGGAGAATCCCTGCCATTGCAGAATGGCGCCGGGACTATTGGTGACGTTGAGCGCTTTACCGGCTGCCTGGAAGGTCGCGCTGCCCGACACGATGGTCGGCATGGTCGGATTGCCGTAGGCGTAGCCAAAGCACGACGCAACAGCCAGCGCAGCGAATTTCTGCCGAAGCTGCGGAGCGGCCAGGGAACGTTTTCGACCCATACATCCTCCCATGCGCGCCGGTGAGCTGTGAGGCCAGCGGTCGCGCAACTGCTTTTTAATACCGGTTTAAGCAAACAAAAAGTAACCCTTAAGTGCCATTTGAATGCTAGCACGTCGCACCAAAAATTGGAGCGATTCAGCGACACGTGTAGAGGCGTTGTGGCGCTCTGCGCATAGTCCGGATGGCTTATGGAATTGTCCGGATTTTTCGCTGCTCAAAACGTGAAAAAGTCACACATCGATGAAGCAAGATGCGACGACGAGCGCGTGCCGGACAGGCCGCGGTCGATTTTAAATGCTTCGAATGTGGCAGCGAACCGATGCCGGCGAACGCGGCATGTGAAGACGAACGGCTAAAGCGATTTTCTAGAAAACGTAGGCGAAGCTGGCGTGCGCGCGGCCTTCGCTCTTGCCCTGGCTGCCGCCAGAATCGGACACCACCGCGAAATCGAAACGCAGGCTGACGTTTACGCCGCTGGAGACACGCACCCCGATGCCGTAGCTCGCAATGCCCGAGGTCTGGAGTTCGCCCACCGCGGGTTCCTTGCGCGACACCCTGCCCCAGTCATAAAAAGTCACGCCGCGAATCCTGAGGCCCGATAACCAGGAGAACTTGCTGGCGATATCCGGTGTATAAAATTCAATGGTGCCGCGCGAGCCGTTGTCGTTCGACACTTCGCGCTCGAGAAAGCCGCGCACCGAGTCCGATCCGCCGATGCCGAATTGCTCGCCGGCCACCAGCTTGTGGCGGGTCATCTGCCCGTTCAGCGCAATGCGCATCTGCCAGTCGTTGGCGAAGGCGCGACTATGGTTCACGCCCCAACGGGTCACGAAGTAGTCCTTGATCGCGCCGTTGCGGGACGCCTGGAACGCGGCGGAATCGCCATCCGCACCCCACGGCATGTTCTTGTGGAATCCGAGGTTGAAGCCCGATTCGGTGGCCTGGGTGCGATACACGCCGCCATAGGTCACGCTGACCGGATGCACGCTCACGTCGGGCACCACGCCCAGCGACCCCCCGACCGGGGTCACCCGGTTGCTGTAGTCCCGCCAGTCGTAACCGAAGGCGAACTTGTGCTCCAGTTCCCCCCATCTTGGCAGGTTGAAGTTGTAACGCAATCCGAAAATCGTGCCGCTGCCGCTGACGTTGAACAGGTTCTGCACCACGCCGGAATTGACATTCGAATAGCCTGTGGACATATCGATCGAGTCGCCCAGGCTGTATATCGGGATGTGATACGAGAGCCCGAAGATGAACACGTTGGCGTTGGGCCGGGCCACGATTTCATTGGGACGATCGTGCTGATGCGGCGAGGTCACGTACTGCATTGACAGCACGTGGTCGCGATTGAGCAAGTTGGAATACTGAAAGCCCACGCCAAGCCGGAAAATGCCGGTCTGGGGGGTGCCGGTATTGTCGAAGGTCAGGCTCGCCTTGTAAGGCCGCTCATCGGAGACGCGCACCACCGCGTCGACCAGGCCTTCATCGGCCCCGCCGCGCAACAGCACCGTGGTCTGCTTGGCTGGACTTTCGTTGGCCAGTCGGAGGTCTTCGGCGATACGGTTGATATTCGGCGCGCTGCCCGGCGACAGTGACGGCAGGCTGTTGCGCACGTTGGCGTCGTCGAAGAACTTGTTGCCCTCGATGACCAGCTTGCCGACCTTGGCCTCGACCACCTTGAAGCGCACTTCGCCTTTTTCGAGTTCCTGTTCGGGCAGAATCACCTGAACCGCGCTGTAGCCCTTGGTGGTATAGGCACGCTCCAGCGCTTCGAGCGCGCGCTGTACATCCGAGAAGTCCTTCCGCTTCCCGGCGAATGGCGCGAGGATCGTGTCGATTTCCTGTGCCGTAACGAGCGAAGCGCCCTCTACAATGAAGCGCTGGATGTCGAACTTGGGATCCGCTGCCGCCGGCGCGGCGGGCGCTTGAGCGGCTGCCCACGGGCAGGCCAGTAGCAAGCTGAGCAGCAGTGCGATACGAGTTTTTTTCACGTTTTTTTCACGTAACGGCGTTCCCGTGTTTATGGCTGCCCCGATGGCGTTTTTTTGTGTCGCCTACTCACTTACCCGGTGCGAATCACGAGGTGCTACCCGATATTGCATCAAACACTTACCCACCTTATTTGAAGCGGATCCGCAGCCTGCCGGACCCGCCCGGTATAATCCCTTACTCAAGCGTTTCAATCAACACCTGTTGTAAATATACAACTACGCCCATGCCAGCTCCTGCAAAGCACGTGAGATTGCTCATCCTCGGTTCCGGCCCGGCCGGGTATACCGCCGCTGTCTATGCGGCCCGCGCCAACCTCAGCCCGGTGCTGCTGACCGGCCTCGCACCGGGCGGACAACTCATGATCACCACCGACGTCGATAACTGGCCCGCTGATGTCGGCGGCGTTCAAGGGCCTGACTTGATGGAAAGATTTCAGAAGCACGCGGCACGGTTCGAGACTGAAATCGTATTCGACCAGATCCATACCGTGCGCCTGGGCGGCAAGCCACTGACGCTGCTCGGCGACGCCGCCGAATACACCTGCGATGCCCTGATCATCGCCACCGGCGCCTCCGCCAGGTATCTGGGCATGGCCTCGGAGCAGAAATTCATGGGAAAAGGCGTGTCGGCCTGCGCCACCTGCGACGGTTTTTTTTACAAGGGCCGGGATGTCGCCGTAGTCGGCGGCGGCAACACCGCTGTCGAGGAAGCGCTGTACCTGTCCAACATCGCCCGCAGCGTGACGGTGATACACCGGCGCGACAAGTTTCGCGCCGAGAAAATCCTGCAGAAAAAGCTGTTCGGCAAAGCCAACGTCTCGGTGAAATGGCATCACGCCGTCGATGAAGTACTGGGTGACGACAGCGGCGTCACCGGCGTGCGCATCAAGGCAGTCCGGAGTGGTGACGCCGCCGGCGGCAATGCTGCGAGCGCCGCCACCGAGGATCTGAAAGTCCACGGCTTGTTCATCGCCATCGGCCATACGCCCAATACCGGCATCTTCGAGGGCCAGCTGGAGATGCACAACGGCTACATCATCACTGCCGGCGGCCGCGATGGCAACGCCACGGCCACCAGCGTCCCGGGCGTGTTCGCCGCAGGTGACGTGCAGGACCATGTGTACCGGCAGGCGGTCACCAGCGCCGGCAGCGGCTGCATGGCGGCGCTCGACGCGGAGAAGTACCTGGAGAGCCTGTGAGACGCGCTGTCACGGAAAACAGCGCGGCGATGTCGCCGTGCGGCGACGCGCAAATGAAATGCGAAAACCGGGGGGCGGCCCTGCCGCTGAAACGCTACACGGCGGCCTCGTCCGTCTCGCCGGTGCGAATCCGCACCACCTGCTCCACCGCGGTGACGAAAATCTTGCCGTCGCCGATCTTGCCGGTGCGCGCGGCCTTGACGATGGCCTCTATCGCCGGCTCCAGCATCTTCTCGGTGACCACCACTTCGATTTTGACCTTGGGCAGAAAGTCCACGACGTATTCGGCGCCGCGATAGAGCTCGGTATGCCCCTTCTGGCGGCCGAATCCCTTGACCTCCGTCACGGTAAGCCCCGTCACGCCGACCTCGGCCAACGCCTCGCGGACTTCATCAAGCTTGAACGGCTTGACGACGGCTTCAATTTTTTTCATCGCAGGTCTCCCGAACGGAACGAGCCGGAGTATAGCAAGTCCGCTCCCCGGCGGCGGACCGCGGCACGCCGGCGCGCTTCATTCGTAGCGCTCGCGGTAGCGCGAGGTGATCGGGTAGCGCCAGTCCTTGCCGAAGCCGCGATGGGTGACGCGAATGCCGACGGGCGCCTGGCGGCGTTTGTATTCATTGCGATGAATCAGTTCCACCACCCGCTGTACGTCTTCGCGGCGCAGCCCCCCGGCGATGATTTCCGCGGGGCTCATGTCATTTTCCATGTACGCGGCGACAATCGCGTCCAGGACTTCGTACGGCGGCAGGCTGTCCTGGTCGGTCTGGTCGGGCCGCAATTCCGCCGACGGCGAGCGCGTCAGGATGCGCTCGGGAATGTCCGGCCTGACCGAATTGCGATAACGGCACAGCCGGTAGACGAGCGTCTTGGCAATGTCCTTGATGACGGCGAATCCGCCCGCCATGTCGCCATACAGGGTGGCATAGCCGACCGCCATTTCCGATTTGTTGCCGGTGGTGAGCACGATGGAGCCGAACTTGTTCGACAGCGCCATCAGCAAGGTGCCGCGGATGCGCGCCTGCAGGTTCTCTTCGGTCGCATCCGGGGCAGAGCCCGCGAACTCCTGCGCCAGCAGCCCGAGAAACGCATCAAAGGCCGGACCAATCGGAATTTCATCGTAGCGCACCGCAAGATTGCGGATCAGTTCGCGCGAATCGAGAAGGCTGATGCCGGCGGTGTAGCGGGAGGGCATCATCACCGCCCGGACCCGCCGCGCACCCAGCGCATCGCAGGCAATGCATAGCGTCAGCGCCGAATCGACGCCGCCTGACAGGCCGAGCAACGCGCCCGGAAAACCGTTTTTGCCGATGTAATCGCGCACGCCCAGGCAAAGCGCCTTGTAGATTTCTTCCTCCGGGCCCGGCTCCGGTGCGACATCGCCGGGCACAGGCTGCCCCTCTTCGATGCTCACCAGGGCGAGCGCTTCCTCGAACGGCGGCAGGCGATGGCTGATGCGCCCCTCCCGGTCGAGCACGAAGGACGCGCCGTCGAACACCAGTTCATCCTGTCCGCCGACAAGATTGGTGAACAGCAGCGGCATGCCGGTCTCCGCGACACGCTCGCGCATCACGTCATAGCGGGTGTGCTGCTTGCCGGCGTGATAAGGCGATGCGTTCAGCACCAGCAGCACCTCGGCACCAGCCGCTTTGGCCGCCTGCGGCGCCTCGGCGTCCTGCACTCCGGGCGAATGACCGGACGGGGCGCCGCGATGTGCCGCGGCCGAACGCGCCGCGAGCGGTCCGTGGGCGCCCCAGGCGTCCTCGCAGATGTTGATGCCAAAGCGCGTGCCGCCCACGGAAAACACGCAGGCCCGGCCGCCGCGGTCGAAATACCGCGCTTCATCGAACACGGTGTAATTGGGCAGCGTGCGCTTGAAATAGATCGACTCGACGCGCTGTCCGCGGATTACCGACGCGGCGTTGTAGCGGCGGCCATCGGCCTGCGCCGGATGCCCCACCACCAGCACCATGTCCGGCGAGCGCGCCGCAAGGTCCTGCAACGTCGCCTCGCAGTCGCGGAAGAATCCTTCGCGCAGCAACAAATCCTCGGGCGGGTAGCCGCAGACGGCCAGTTCCGGTGTCACCAGCAGATCGGCGCCCGCCGCCTTTGCCCGGACCGCTGCCGCCAGGATCCTGTCCGCATTGCCGCGCAAATCTCCCACGGTGCAATTGATCTGCGCAATCGCGACGACGGCTCGTTTTCCCATCGGCAAATTTTACCATTGCGTCCGCCGCGGTCCCCGGGCGGCGCGACGCACTCCAAGCGGGTGCGCAGCCACGTCATTATCGGGCGATGCCCTTGTCCCGGCGCGACGCATCGCCAATAATGACGGCATGGACAATTTGCTCCAGCCATCGCGGCATGATCAGTGCGCACGTCCTTTCCGATAGCGCTACGCGTTCGCCCATCGCCGGGATGGCGCGCGATTTCAGTGCGCCTTCCGGCGCGCCTGACAATGCGCCGGCAAATGCCGCTGGCAAATGCTTCGGTGTGTACTGATTGAAGAACAGCTCAAGCAGCGCCGGCCCGCCCCGGACCGAAGCCGGCTCCGGAGGAACGCCCGTTGATATCCGCGTCGTCGAGTCGCTGGCCGGCATACCGGGCGACCAGTGGAATGCGCTGACGGACGGCCAGCCGTTTCTGCGGCATGAATTTCTGCACGCGCTGCACCAGACCGGCTGCGCCAGCGAAAAAAGCGGCTGGCTGCCGCAGTACGTCACCCTGTGGCGCGATGGCCGCCTCGAGGGCGCCCTGCCGCTTTATCTCAAAACGCACTCCTACGGCGAGTACGTGTTCGACTGGGCCTGGGCCGATGCGTACCAGCGCCACGGCCTGGCGTACTACCCCAAGTTGCTGTGCGCCGTGCCTTTCTCGCCGGTCAGCGGACCGAGAGTTCTCGCCGCCACCGCCGCGGACCGGGCCCGGTTGATCCGCTCGGCATTGACCATCGCCGAGTCGGTATCCTCGCTCCATGTGCTGTTTCCGCCGCAGTCCGAGGCGACGGAACTGGAAGGCGCCGGACTGATGCTGCGCCAGGGCGTGCAGTTCCACTGGCGCAACGCCGCCTACCGGCACTTCGAGGAATTTCTCGGCGCCCTGTCGCACGACAAGCGCAAGAAAATCCGCCAGGAGCGGCGTAAAGTCGCTGCGTCGGGCGTGACCTTCAGGCGTCTGGCGGGCGGCGAAATCACTGCGGCCGACTGGCGCTTTTTCATCCGTTGCTACAACACCACGTACCGCGCGCATCACTCCACGCCTTATCTGAACCTGCCATTCTTCGAGCGCCTCGGTGACGCGCTGGGCGAGAACGTACTGATGATCATCGCTGAGATGGAGGGCAGGCCGGTGGCCAGCGCCCTCAACCTGTTTGACCGGAAGACCCTGTGGGGGCGCTATTGGGGGGCCATCGGCTATCTGCCGGGGCTGCATTTCGAAACCTGTTACTACCAAGCGCTGGAATTCTGCATTGAGCGCGGCATCGAGACGTTCGAGGGCGGAGCGCAGGGCGAGCACAAGCTCTCGCGCGGCTTTCTGCCATCGCGCACCTGGTCTGCGCACTGGCTCAAGCATGATCGCTTCGCCGATGCCGTCGAACAATTCCTGCAGCGGGAGGCTTCGGGAATCGGACGCTACCTGGACGAACTGAACGAGCGCACCCCGTTCAAGCACCCCGGCAACAGCGCCGCCGCCGCCGCGGGCGCAGGCCCGGTTACTCTCGACCCCGACCCGGCTACTTGATTTTGGGCATGCCGCCGAGCAGCGCCGCAATCTGGCGCGTCGGCTGGCGCGGCGAGGCCACTGAGGGCTGCGGCGCCGCGCTCTCCGGGGGCCGGTAAGGTCCGCTGAAGATCGGGTCGGCGTGAACCGGGGCCTTGGGCTCCCGCGCTCTGGGGTCGCGGGCTCTGGGGTCGCGGGCTCTGGGGTCATGCGCCCGCGTGTCGCGCGCTCTGGGGTCGCGCGCTTCTCTCGGGTCACGCGCTTTGGGGTCCCGCAGACCACGCTCGCGTTCTCCGCTGCCGCCACGGGGGCGATGCTCGCGCGGCGAGGTGATCGCATCCCGGGCAGGCGCATCGCGGCGGCCGCGCGATGACGCTCCCATCAGCGACGGCGCCACGGCGAGGTCCGGCTCGAAGCCCGGGATGATCTTGCGCACGATGGTTGCGTTGAGCATTTTCTCGATCGCATCCAGCCGCTCGTGTTCTTCCGCGCACACCAGCGACAGCGCCTCGCCGCTTGCGCCGGCCCGGCCGGTGCGTCCGATGCGGTGCACGTAATCTTCCGGTGAACCGGGCAGTTCGAAGTTCACCACATGCGGCAGATCCTCGATATCGAGTCCGCGGGCCGCCACGTCGGTCGCCACCAGTACCCGCACTTTGCCGGTCTTGAAAGCGTCCAGTGCCTCCAGGCGCTCGAGTTGCGTCTTGTCGCCGTGGATTGCGGCGGTATGGATGCCGTCCTTGGTCAATTGATACGCCAGCCGGTTTGCGCCGATACGGGTCGAGGTGAAAACCAGCACCTGGCGCAATTCGCGCGACTGGATGATGTAGGCGAGCATTTCGCGTTTGCGCTCGCGCCGGGCCGGATGCACCACGTGCGTGACCGATTCGGCCGCCGCGTTGTTGCGCGCCACCTGCACCAGCACCGGATCGCTCAGGAACGAATCGGCCAGCGAGCGGATCTCGCCGGTCAGGGTGGCCGAGAACAGCAGATTCTGGCGCTGTTTCGGCAGCAGCGACATGATGCGCCGCACATCGGGGATGAAACCCATGTCGAGCATGCGGTCGGCTTCATCCAGCACAAACGCTTCCACCTGCTGCAGATTGACCGTCTTCTGCTGCACATGGTCCAGCAGCCGCCCGGGTGTCGCGACCAGAAATTCGACGCCGCGCCGCAACGCGGCCGTCTGCGGCTCCATGGCCATGCCGCCATAGACGACGGTGCTGCGCAGCGCAAGGTATTTTCCGTAGGTGCGGACGCTTTCCTCGACCTGGGCCGCCAATTCCCGCGTCGGCGTGAGAATGAGGGCGCGCACCGGATGCCGCGCCGGTGACGCGCTGCTATTCGCATGGCGCGCGATGCGCTGCAGCAGCGGCAGGGTGAAGCTCGCGGTTTTGCCGGTTCCCGTCTGCGCCCCACCCATGACGTCGCGGCCCTGCATGACCAGCGGGATGGCCTGCGTCTGGATGGGGGTCGGCTCGGTGTAGCCCTGCTCCTCGATCGCTTTCAGCAGTTCGGGCAACAACCCGAGTTCGGAAAAAGTGCTCACATTAACCCTTCAATTGCTTCCTCAGGCGTTCCTGGCGGAAGCGTCGGGTCGATGAGTGGGATCGGCGAGGAATGGGGAACAGGAAGAATAAAAAACCAGCGGGACAAGAAAGGAATCCGCGAACAGGGAATCCGCCGAGTGAAAGGGACCCGGCGCTGAAAATACCGGGAATCCGGGGCGAATTATAGCAAATATGCGCCCGGATTGCTTCAATTCAGGGTGCGCGTGCCCTCTTCGGCAACGCCCGCCGACAGCGGGTTGGGCAGCGCCAGTTCCACATCCCAGTCCGCCTTGCCGACCGCCTGCTGAATCAGCCGGCACAACGAGTGCAGCAGTTTTTCATCCAGTGTCAGGTGAATGCCCTGATTGCCCGCCAGCGGCAGCATCGACAGCACCGGCTTGCCTGAATCATCCCGCCGCATTTGCACCCGCCCCACCAGGATCGGCTCCAACCCGAGCGGCCGCTCGCGCGGCGCTTCCTCGTAGGGCTTGGAGAAGTCCGACTGCTGCACCGCCTTTTCATGCTGGAAGCCCAGCAGCGCCTTGCGCGCTTCGGGATCGCCCACCATCGCGAATTCCGGCGACGCCTGCGCCAGATTCATCATGGCCGGCCAGAGCAGCTTGACGCAGCGGCGCGTCAGCCACAGCAACACTTCCTTGCCGTCATCGGTGGACACCCGCAGCAGCAGCCGGTCCTGTTCGGCGTTGAATTCGAGCTTCAGTTGATGGAGTTTCATGGGTTCATGCCGGCGGCCGATCCAAAGCGCAGCAAAGTGGCGGAGTGTAACCCCTAAGGATTGACACGACCCGCAGGGTCGTTCTCAATCCGTTGTTCAACCCTGATGCGGCGAAATGAGTTTCGCAGCATCCGCGTCCAAGGGCAATGTGAAAGCGGGGCCGGGTGAACAGTGCTCATTCGCCGTGACGCGCCAGCGCCCAGGCGACGTGCTCGCGCACCAGCGGCGAGGCATCGGCGGCGCGCGCCCGCAATGCCCGGCTGATCGCGGCTGATCCCGGCGCATTGCCCAGTCCGACGGCGATATTGCGCAGCCAGCGCTCGAAGCCGATGCGATGGATTGCGCTGCCCGCCAGGCGTTGCCGGAATTGCTCCTGCGTCCAGCCAAAAAGCGCTGTCAGCTCGACATCATCCAGACCGTTGCGCACCTTGAAATCGTCCTCCTCCGACCAGCCGGCGTAGCGATTCCACGGGCAGGCGAGCTGGCAATCATCGCAGCCATAGACCCGGTTGCCGATCAAGGGCCGCAGCTCGACCGGAATGCTGCCTTTCAGTTCGATGGTGAGATACGAAATGCAGCGCCTCGCATCGACCTGGTAAGGCGCCACGATTGCCCCGGTCGGACAGGCGCCCAGGCAGCGGGTGCAACTGCCGCAATGATCGCTGGCGGGTTGATCCACCGGCAGCGGCAGATCGGTGAAAATTTCGCCCAGAAAAAAATAGGAGCCCGCCTCGCGCGTCAGCAGCAAGGTATGTTTCCCCCGCCATCCCAGGCCCGATTTTCGCGCCAGTTCCACCTCCATCACCGGAGCCGAATCGGTGAAGGTGCGATAGCCGAATGCGCCGATCTCGCCTTCGATGCGCGAGGCGAGTGCCCGCAGGCGTCCTCTGAGCACCTTGTGGTAATCGCGGCCCAGCGCATAGCGCGACACAAAAGCGCGGCGTCCATCGCGCAGCACGCCGGTGCTGTCCCGGGCGCGGGGGAGGTAATTCATGCGCGCGGAAATAATCCGGATGGTGCCCGCGGTGAGTGCAGCCGGCTCGCCTCTCAAGGCCGCATGGCGTGCCATATAATCCATCTCGCCGTGGTACCCGGCAGCCAGCCATTCACCCAGCCTCGCGCGGGCGGCCGACAAGTTGGTATCGCTTATCCCGACCGCCTGGAATCCCAGCTCCCGACCCCATGATTTGATGGCGGCGGCGAGCATGCCGATATCGAGCTGCTGCCTGTGATTCATCGACCTCATGTTACCGGCGTCCCGCTCAGGCTGCATCTGGAAAACGAGCTTGCGACCAGCCGCCTTGGTGCCGCTTTGGCGGCTCATGTGGCGCCGGGACTGAAAATTTACCTGCGCGGAAACCTCGGTGCCGGCAAGACCACCCTGGTGCGCGGCATGCTCCGCGCATTGGGGATCCGGGAGCGGGTGAAAAGTCCGACCTACACATTGGTTGAAGTTTATGTTATTTCTAAGTTACACTTCTACCACTTTGATTTTTATCGATTCCGCGACCCTCATGAGTTTTTGGAATCTGGTTTCAGGGATTACTTCGACGGGCAGGCGACCTGCCTCGTGGAATGGCCCGAAAACGCGCTTGGCCTGTTGCCGGAGCCGGACCTTGAAATCGAGCTCAGCGTGGCAACCGCAGCGCATGAAGGGCCGGCGGCCGGTCGTGTGGCGCAACTCAGTGCCCGGAGCGAAATCGGAGACAAGTGCCTAACGACATTGCGAGAAGGCTGTTGCTGAGCGCGCAAGGGCTGTTTCGCGTGGCGCTGGTCTGCTTTGCCGTGCTGTTCGTGGGCCGGTTCCTGATCACCGCCGCCGGCGCGGCAGAGACCGTCGGCAGCGTGCGCATCTGGCCGGCCCAGGATTACACGCGCCTCACGATCGAGTCCCGTGGCGCCATCAAACACGCCTTGCTGATGGTGAAAAATCCGGATCGGCTGGTCCTGGATCTGGAAAACATCGACCTGCCGGCACTTCAGGCCGAGCTCGCGGGAAAGCTGTCGCCGGCTGATCCGTATGTGTCCGGCGTGCGCGTTGGCCGCAACCGGCCCGGTGTGGTGCGGGTGGTGCTGGACCTCAAAACCGAAGTGAAACCGCAGTTGTTCAACTTGAAGCCGGTGGGAGACTACGGCCACCGGCTGGTGCTCGACATCTACCCGGCGGAGCCGCCCGACCCGCTGATGGCGCTGCTGCAGAAACCCGGCACGCGAACCGACGATCCGGTCGCCCCCGCCGATTCCGCTGCCGGCGCAGATGCCAAGATGGCGCCCCCGCCCCCTCCCGGCGAAGACAGGCCCAGGGCGCCTTCCGCCCCGCCCACCCGGGTCAAGCCCTCGGTCAACCGGCTCATCACCGTCGTCATCGATGCCGGGCATGGCGGCGAGGATCCCGGCGCGCGAGGCTACGGCGGCAGCTACGAAAAACACATCACGCTCGGCATCGCGCGCCGGCTGAAGGCCGTTATCGACGCCGAACCGGACATGCGGGCGGTATTGACGCGCGATGGCGATTACTTCATTCCGCTGCATTTGCGCGTTGACAAGGCGCGCCGCGTCAAAGCCGATCTGTTCGTTTCGGTCCACGCGGATGCGTTCATCCGTCCCCATGCGCGCGGCTCATCGGTGTTCGCCCTGTCGGAGCGCGGCGCAACCAGCATTGCCGCCAGGCTGCTTGCCAAACGGGAAAATGACGCGGATCAGATCGGCGGATTCAATCTCGATATCAAGGATCGCCACCTTGCCATGACTCTGGCCGATCTGAGCCTTACGGCGCAAATAAGCGACAGCCTCAAACTTGGGCAAGCCGTGCTCGGCGAGCTGGGGGGCATCAACACGCTCCACAAGGAACGGGTGGAGCAAGCCGGGTTCGCGGTGCTGAAAGCGCCCGACATCCCGTCGATCCTGGTCGAGACGGCCTTCATCAGCAATCCGGAAGAAGAACGGCGATTGAACGACAGCGGCTACCAGGAAAAGATGGCGCACGCCCTGTTCAAGGGCATCAAGCGCTACTTCTCGAAGAATCCACCTTTGGCCCGTTCGACCATCGCGGCGAATTCATACTCGCCGGCGGCTCCGGAACGGCGCTGAAGTCGGGGGCAGAGCACGCTGCCGGTTCCGGCGATCAGGCCTTGGCGAAACGCTGCCGCGCCCAGGCGATGGCAAGCGGCGACAGCGACAAGGCGACGATGAACAGGATCACCAGGGTCAGGTTCTGCTTGATGAACGCCACATTGCCGAACAGGTAACCGGCGTACGTCAGGGACGAAATCCAGAGGATGCCGCCGAACACGTCGAAAGCAAGAAAGCGCGGATAGACCATGCGCCCCATCCCGGCGACGAACGGCGCAAAGGTGCGTATGAGGGGCAGGTAACGGGCGATGATCACCGTCTTGCCGCCGTGGCGTTCATAAAATGCGTGCGTCCGCTCAAGCGCCTTGCGGTTGAATATCCGGGAATGCTCCCACCTGAACACACGCGGGCCGAGATAGCGCCCGATGCCGTAATTGAGGTTGTCGCCGAGGATCGCCGCAGCCGATAAGGTCATCACCAGCGCATGCACGTCCAGACCCGCGGCGGCCCACAGCGCGCCCGCGACAAACAGCAGCGAGTCGCCCGGCAGAAAGGGCGCGACGACCAGGCCGGTCTCGCAGAAGATGATCAGGAACAGCAGCAGATAGATATACGCGCCATGCTGCCGCAGCAGGACCTCGAGATGGCGGTCCAGATGGACCACAAGGTCCCATAGGAAGAGCAGGAAATCCACCGCGGCATTCTAACCCGCGAAGACTATAATTTCGCCTTCGAAAACGCGCCGCGCGGCTCATTGCGCAGCCTGGATCGCCGAGACCGTGCCCGCCATTTGCCTGCTTCCGGATACGCTGATCAGCCAGATCGCCGCGGGCGAAGTGGTCGAGCGGCCGGCTTCGGTGCTCAAGGAACTGCTCGAGAACAGCCTGGACGCCGGCGCGTCGGAAATCGCCGTCGTCCTCGCCGAGGGCGGCATCAAACATATCAGGGTGACCGACAACGGCGAGGGCATTGCCGCGCAGGATCTGCCGCTTGCGCTTGCCCGGCACGCAACCAGCAAGATCGCCAGTCTTGACGATCTGGAACAGGTGCGTTCGCTCGGTTTTCGCGGCGAAGCGCTGGCGAGCATCGCTTCGGTGGCGCGGCTCAGCGTGACCACGCGCACCGCCGATGCGGCGCACGCAACCCTCATCAGCGCCGAAGGCGGCGGACCGGGCGCTGCGCAGCCCGCCGCGCACCCCCAGGGCACCACCATCGAGACGCGCGACCTGTATTTCAACACGCCGGCCCGCCGTAAATTCCTGCGTACCGAGGCCACCGAGTTCGCCCATTGCGAGCAAGCGTTTCAGCGCGCGGCTTTGTCGCGCGCCGACGTCGCCTTCAGCCTGCGCCACAACAACCGCGTGATCTCGCACCATGCCGCAACGAACGGCGCTCGCCGCGCAGCCGGCGTGATTGGCGAGGAGTTCGCCCGATCCGCACGCGTTCTGGATGAGCATGCTTCCGGGCTGCGGCTGCACGGCTATGCCGGCTCACCGGCTTTCACTCGCTCCGGACGCGACGCGCAATTCCTGTTCGTCAACGGCCGTTTCGTACGCGACCGGGTGCTCGGCCACGCGGTGCGGCAGGCGTATCAGGACATGCTCCACGGCGAGCGGCAGCCCGCCTACGCGCTCTACCTCGAGATCGAACCCTCGCAGCTGGACGTGAACGTGCATCCGGCGAAGATCGAGGTGCGATTTCGCGATTCGCGCGCGGTGCACCAGTTCGTTTATCACGCGCTGGCCAAGGCCCTGGCCGGAACGGCGGCGCAGGTGCCGGCGCCCACGGCCGAACCGGTGTTCCGGTCCACGGCGCCGCCATCGAACGGCGGGCTATCCTTCGGCGTGCAGGAGTCGCTCGGGATCGCACAACCTGCGGCCGGCTACGAGGCGCTGTGGCGCCAGGCCGCGATGCCGGCTGGCGCCGCTACGCCAGCGGACACCACCGGGACGCCGCCCGCTTCCCCGCCGGACGCAGAGGGATTCCGCGCAACTGCGTACCGGCCGGCAACCTTCCGCGGCGCCGCTGCGGGGCTGCCGCACCCTGCCGGCGACAGCGCGACCGGGATGCCGCCGCTCGGCTATGCGCTGGCCCAGCTGCACGGCATCTATCTGCTGGCGCAGAATGAGCAGGGGCTGGTGCTGGTCGATATGCACGCGGCCCACGAGCGCATACTCTACGAGAAGCTGAAGCTCGCGCTTGACCGGCAGGCGCTGGGCACGCAACGGCTGCTGATCCCGGTCACATTCAACGCCGATCGCCTCGACGTCGCCACGGTCGAGGAAAGCGAAGTTGCGATCCGCACCCTTGGATTCGACGTGGCGCTGCTGTCGCCCACCGCCCTGACGGTGCGCTCGGTGCCGCCACTCCTGGCCGGCGGCAACATCGCCGAACTGGCGCGCTCGCTGCTGCGCGACATCCGCGAGTACGGCGCCAGCCGCGTCCTGACCGAGCACCAGAACGAATTGCTCTCCACCATGGCCTGCCACGGCGCGGTGCGCGCCCATCGCGCGCTCGGCGTGCTGGAAATGAACGCGCTGCTGCGCGAGATGGAACAGACCGAGCGCTCCGGCCAATGCAACCATGGCCGTCCCACCTGGTATCAGATGAGCCTGCCGGATCTCGACAAGCTCTTCATGCGCGGCCGATGAATTATCAGTTTTGATAAATAAATTGGCCACCAATGCAATGTGGGCGGGCACTTGATCGAAATAATATTCAAGAATTAACCGGCCGTATCTGCCGCCCTTCCGATGCCGCTCCCCTCCCGCCCCACGCCTGCCATTCTGTTGCTGGGACCTTCCGCAAGCGGCAAGTCGGCGCTTGCCATGGCGCTGGCGCGCGATTTTCCGGTCGAGATCATCAGCGCCGATTCGGCCCAGGTGTATCGCGGCATGGACATCGGCACCGCCAAACCCGATGGGCAGGCGCGGGCCGCAGTTCCCCATCACCTCATCGACATCATCGATCCCACCGGCGCGTACTCCGCCGCCCGATTTTGCACCGATGCGCTTGCCCTGATACGCGACATCGGCGCGCGGGGACGCATTCCGCTGCTGGTGGGCGGCACCATGCTGTACTTCAAGGCGTTGCGCGAAGGCTTGTCGGATCTGCCGCAGGCCGATGCGCCGACGCGCGGCCTTATCGATGCCGAGGCAGCCGAACTGGGCTGGCCTGCCCTGCACGCTGAACTGGCGCGGCTCGACCCCGTGACGGCGGCCAGACTGGCGCCCAATGATGCGCAGCGCATCCAGCGCGCCCTGGAGGTTTTTCGACTGACCGGCCGGCCGATGTCGCAGCTGCTCGCCCGGCGCAGCAGCGGTGCGTCCGGCTGGCGCGCCATTTTGCTCGGCCTCGCGCCCGCTGACAGGCAGGCGTTGCACCGGCGCATCGAGCAGCGCTTCGATGCGATGCTGGAGAGCGGACTGGTTGGCGAACTCAGATCGCTGCGCAGCCGCTTCGAACTTGCGCCCACCCTGCCCGCGATGCGCTGCGTGGGATACCGGCAGGCATGGCAGTTTCTGGAGGGCGAACTGGACGCCGGGGAGTTGCGCAACCGCGGCATCTACGCCACGCGCCAGCTGGCCAAGCGCCAACTCACCTGGATGCGCTCCATGCCCGGGGTGAGGCTGTTCGACTGCTTCGCACCCGGTCTGGCGGACCAGGCCCGGGCCTGCATCGATGAGGCGCTGCATGCGCGCTGAGCAACCGCCCGGGAGCAAAAAAGCAGCACCGCACGACAAGCGGGTGCTGCCCGAGCGGCTGGCAGCCGGCCTGGACATCGTCTCGATCGGCATCAATCCTTCGCTGTATTCGGTCGAGCGCGGTTTTAATTTCGCGCGGCCCGGCAACCGCTTCTGGCCGGCATTCAATGCGGCGGGACTCGTCCCCGAGCCGCTCGAGCCCGGAAAGGCGGCGATCGCCAGACTGCTGCGGCAGTACGCAATCGGCTTCACCGACATTGTGAGACGACCCACGGAGCGCTCGGACCAGTTGAGCGATGAGGATTTCCGCAAGGGAGCGCGTGCGCTGAAACGCAAGCTGCTGAGAATCCAGCCGCGCATCGCCTGGTTTCAGGGCGTCACCGCGTACGCGAAATACCTGCAGCACGCCGAAGGCGCAAAGCGCCCGGTGAAGGCCGGCCTGCAGCCCGAACGGATCGGCGCGACCCGCGTGTTCGTCACACCCAACCCGAGCGGCGCAAACCCTGCCGCCAACCCGCGCGCCCTGCTCGAGCATTTCACTGCGCTCAGAAACCTGCGCGATTCGGCGCTCCGGTGAGGCCAGAAATCCATCCGATTTGTCCTGCTGAACGCCGTAGTAATGCGCCGTACAGGGGAATTTATATACTTGTTGTGATATAAAATCAGGCATAAAAAAGGCGCCGTGCAGGCGCCCTTTCCGTCTCCGCCGCCGCTCAGACGATCAGCGGCACAATCATCAGCGCGACGATGTTGATGATCTTGATGAGCGGGTTCACCGCCGGCCCCGCGGTGTCCTTGTAAGGATCGCCCACGGTGTCGCCGGTCACGGCCGCCTTGTGGGCCTCCGACCCCTTGCCGCCCAGATGGCCGTCCTCGATGTACTTCTTGGCGTTGTCCCACGCGCCGCCGCCGGTGGTCATCGAAATCGCCACGAACAATCCGGTGATGATGGAACCCATCAACACCCCGCCGAGCGCCTGCGGGCCCAGCGCGATGCCGATGACGATGGGCACCAGCACCGGCAGCAGCGACGGGACGATCATTTCCTTGATCGCCGCGCGGGTCAGCATGTCCACCGCCCGGCCGTATTCGGGCTTGCCGGTGCCTTCCATGATGCCGGGGATTTCCCTGAACTGGCGGCGCACCTCGATCACCACGCTGCCGGCCGCCCGGCCTACCGCTTCCATCGCCATCGCGCCGAACAGATAGGGCACCAGCCCGCCGATGAACAGGCCGACGATCACCATGTGGTTCGACAGATCGAAAGTAAACGTCTTCCCGGCATGTTCCAGCGCATGCGTGTAATCGGCGAACAGCACCAGTGCCGCGAGGCCCGCCGATCCGATGGCGTAGCCTTTGGTCACGGCCTTGGTGGTGTTGCCCACGGCATCCAGCGGATCGGTGATGGCGCGCACCGAATCCGGCAGGTCGGCCATTTCGGCAATGCCGCCGGCGTTGTCGGTGATCGGCCCGAAGGCGTCGAGCGCCACGATGATGCCGGTCATAGACAGCATCGATGTGGCGGCGATGGCGATGCCATAAAGGCCCGCAAGCTTGTAGGCAAGCAGAATCGACGCGCACACCGCGATCACCGGCCAGGCGGTCGATTTCATCGATACGCCGAGGCCGGCGATGATGTTGGTGCCGTGACCGGTGGTGGAGGCCTGCGCGACATGGCGCACCGGCGAGAATTCGGTTGCGGTGTAGTACTCGGTGATGACCACCATCAGCGCGGTCAGAACCAGACCGACCAGCGCCGCGCCGTACAGATGCCAGACGGTGATCATCTGCCTGCCGCCGGCGAATTCGAACGGCACCTCGCGCACCACGTCGCCCATGATCCAGGCGGTGATCGGGTAGAAAGCGATCAGCGCGAGTATGCCCGCGACGACGAGGCCGCGGTACAGCGCGCTCATGATCTTCTTGCCGGGAATGGCCTTGACGAACATGCAGCCGATGATGGACGCGATGATGGCAAAGCCGCCCAGCGCAAGCGGATACACCACCGCGGCGGACGAGGTGCTCTTGATCGTCAGTGCGCCCAGCAGCATGGTTGCGATGATCGTCACCGCGTAGGTCTCGAACAGGTCGGCCGCCATGCCGGCGCAGTCGCCGACATTGTCGCCGACGTTGTCGGCGATCACGGCGGGGTTGCGCGGATCATCTTCCGGTATCCCGGCTTCGACCTTGCCCACCAGGTCAGCCCCGACGTCGGCGCCTTTGGTGAAAATGCCGCCGCCCAGACGGGCGAAGATCGAGATCAGCGAACCGCCGAACGCGAGGCCCACCAGCGGCTTGATGATGTCCGACTGCAGCGCGCCGGGGGCCGAAGATGCCGTCATGATCGCGTAGAAGCCCGCCACGCCGAGCAGACCCAGGCCGACCACCAGCATCCCGGTGATGGCGCCGCCGCGGAACGCAACCGTCAATGCTTCATTCAGACCGGTGCGCGCCGCTTCGGCGGTGCGCACATTGGCGCGCACCGACACGTTCATGCCGATATAGCCGGTGGCGCCGGAGAGCACCGCGCCGAGCGCGAAGCCCCAGGCGGTCGCCCAGCCCAGGGCGAAGCCGATGACGAAGAACAGAATCGCGCCGACGATGCCGATCGCCGTGTACTGGCGATTCAGGTAAGCCAGCGCGCCGGTCTGGATCGCCGCGGCGATTTCCTGCATTCGGGCATTGCCCGCGGGCCGCGCCAGTATCCAGTTGATGGACACGATGCCGTAGACGATTGCGATTGCCGCGCAAATGAGCGCGAACCAGATACCCGGGGACATTATTACCTCCGCTGAACGGGCCCTTTATACCGTTGCCGGCCGGGCCCTTGGTTCGTCAAAGCCTTAAATTGTAACAGCCAACCCGCTCACGACGGAATCCCTGGGACGGTGAATCGCGGAAGTTTCTTCCTGACCGGCACCTTTTTCAGCTTGACGTAATCGGGTAATCCATTGCGGAACGGCGGCGGCGCCTCGCCCTGAATGAGCGGCGACAGGTAGGCGCGGCAGCGCTCGGTGATATGAAAACCGTCTGCCGAAATGAAATTGCGCGGCATCATCTTTTCCTTGTTCGCCACATCGGCGAGATTGGCCGTGACTATGCGCCAGCGATAAGGCTTGTCCGACAGGCGCTCGATCACCGGCATCACGGCATTGCGGCCGGCCAGGGCGAGCCTGACTGCCGCGACACCCAGCTTGTACGACTGCTCCACGTCCACTCTGGATGCGATATGGCGCGCCGAGCGCTGCAGGTAATCGGCGAGGGCCCAGTGATACTTGTAGCCGAGCCTGTCTTTCACCAGCCGCGCGATGATTTCACCGGCGCCGCCCAGCTGGGAATGGCCGAAGGCATCTTTGAGGCCGCCCTCGGACAAAAATTTTCCCTCGCTGTTGCGCACCCCTTCGGACACGGCAACGGCGCAATAGCCTTCTTGATCCACGGTGCGCTTCACCCGCGCGAGAAATTTGTCCTCGTCGAAGCGGATTTCCGGAAACAGCAGGATCTGCGGCGCATCGCCGTCGTTCTCCGCTGCGAGGCCGCACGCCGCCGTGATCCAGCCGGCATGACGTCCCATGACTTCCATGACGAACACCTTGGTCGAGGTCTTGGACATCGACTCCACGTCGTAGCCCGCCTCGCGAATGGAGGTCGCCACGTATTTCGCCACCGAGCCGAAGCCCGGGCAGTTGTCCGTCACCGCCAGATCGTTGTCGATGGTTTTCGGCACGCCCACGCAGACCAGCGGGTAGCCCAGCTTCTCGCCCACCTGCGACACTTTCCAGGCGGTATCGGCGGAATCGTTGCCGCCGTTGTAGAAGAAGTAACCGATGTCATGCGCGCGGAACACGTCAATCAGGCGCTCGTACTGCGGCCGGCTTTCGTCCAGTCCCTTCAGCTTGTAGCGGCAGGAACCGAATGCGCCGCCGGGGGTGAATTTCAGGCGTGCGATGGCCGCTGCCGACTCGCGACTGGTGTCGATGAGGTCCTCGGTGAGGGCGCCGATGATGCCGTCCCGGCCGGCGTACACCTTGCCGATGCGATGCTTGTGCTTGCGCGCCGTCTCGATTACGCCGGCGGCGCTGGCGTTGATGACGGCGGTGACGCCGCCCGACTGGGCATAAAAGGCGTTTCTCGGTTTCATGGGATTGGGTTTCATTGATTTCATCACCGTCAGGAATGTGGCTCGAGCGCCGCGAGCACGCGCGCATTGATTTCCCCCACCGCGCCCACCCCGGGGATGCGCCGGTACTGCGGCGCCTCGGGATCCCCCGCGGCGGCCCACTTCGAGTAGTACTCGACCAGCGGCCGCGTCTGCGCCTGATACACCTCCAGGCGCTTGCGCACCGTTTCCTCGCGGTCGTCATCGCGCTGAATCAGATCCTCCCCGGTGACATCGTCCTTGCCGGCGATTTTTGGCGGATTGAATGTCACGTGGTACGACCGGCCGCTTGCAGGATGCACCCGTCGGCCGCTCATCCGGCTGATGATTTCCGCATTTGGGACGTCGATTTCCAGCACGTAATCGAGTCGCACCCCGGCCTGCTTCATCGCGTCGGCCTGCGGAATGGTGCGCGGAAATCCGTCAAACATATAGCCGTTGGCGCAGTCCGGTTCCCGGAGGCGCTGGCGCACCAATCCGATGATGATGTCATCCGATACGAGTGCGCCCGCGTCCATGACTTTCTTCGCCGCAAGCCCCAGGGGTGTGCCGGCCTTGACGGCCGCGCGCAACATGTCGCCGGTTGAAATCTGCGGAATGCCGAAGCGGGCCTTGATATGTGCTGCCTGGGTGCCTTTGCCGGCCCCGGGGGGACCCAGAAGAATCAGTCGCATGGCTCAGGTATCCCGGGCCGCAACAAGGCCGCGGCGCGTCACCGCGGCCGGCTGGCCCGGGCATGCAGCGCATTCAACTGGAGCAATCCGGGTTGGATCCATGTGAGACTTTCGTTAATTGTTTTTTGTGCACCGCAAAGGCCACTGCGCCATTCAACAGGCAAAAATTACCCTGTCCCGCAGGCGTGGTCAAACTGCGCCCGTACCCGAGCCAGGTCTTCCGGCGTATCGACCCCGGCCGCGGGGGCGCCGTCGAGACGGGCCACTGCAATGGCATGGCCGTGCCACAGGACGCGCAATTGCTCGAGTGCTTCAAAACGCTCGAGGGGCGAGGGCTCGAGCGCCGCGTACGTTTCGAGAAAACAGGCGCGATAGGCATAGATGCCGACGTGGCGGTAGGCGGGAAGGCCGGTCGGCAGGGAGTCCGTAAATGCCGTCACGCCGGGTTGCAGCGGAGCCGACCGCGCGGCAAAATCATCCCGCGCATACGGGATCGGCGCCCGGCTGAAATATCGCGCAAACCCGTTGCGGTCCAGCACCACCTTGACCACGTTCGGATTGAACAATTCCCCGGCCCGCGCGATGGGATGACAGGCCGTGGCCACCGATGCTCCGGGATGCGCCGCAAGCTGCGCCGCCACCAGCGCAATCAGCCCGGGATCGATCAGCGGCTCGTCGCCCTGAACGTTCACCACCACCGCATCGGGGCGCAACTGAAGCCGGCGTGCCGCCTCTGCCAGGCGATCGGTGCCGTTCGCATGTTCTGCGAGCGTCATCATGGACTCGAAGCCGTAGCGCTTCGCCGCCGCGGCGATTTCGGTGTGATCGGTGGCAATGAGGACCCGCTCCGCCCCGCTTGCCCGTGCCCGCTCGGCCACCCTGACCACCATCGGGCGGCCGGCGATGTCGCTCAGCATTTTTTGCGGAAGGCGGCTCGAGGCGAAGCGGGCTGGAATGATGACGCTGAAGGATGCCATCGGAACGGGCCCACCCTGGGCTGTGGCAGCGTCCGCCGGCATGCGATGGCGGCCGGACAAGTCAGAGGTCTTCCAGCGGATCGAGCTTGCGCGCCTCGTCCTCGAGCATGATGGGGATGTCGTCACGGATCGGAAAGCCGAGGCGATCCGGCCGGCAGACGAGTTCCTTCTCGCTTTTGCGATAGACCAGCGGGCCTTTGCAGATCGGACAAACCAGAATATCGAGCAGGCGCGCGTCCATGGATCCAGGTCCGGAGAGTTTGAATAAACGACGCATCGATTACGGCTTCGACCCGCAGCGCAACCAAGTCGTCGCGGGCGAAGGTCCGGCATTTTACCGCATCCTTTTCCGTCATCACGATGACATCGCACGCGGGCAGGCGCAGATCATCCGGGGCAAAGCGATGATGGTCGGGAAAGGGGTGGCGCGTGAATGACAGGCCCAGGGCCTCCAGGGTCAAGAAGAAGCGCTGCGGATTGCCGATCCCGGCCACCGCATGGATGCGCTTGCCGGCGAGCTCGGCGGGGTCCACGGGGCCGGCATTCGAACCGACGCGAAACAGCCCGGCAGGGACAAGCCGCATGCGGAAGACGGCGGGCGCGCCCGCGTGTCGCGACGGGCGGTGATGGGCCGGTGTGTTTTCATTTCCGCCACCGGCCGGATCGCAATTGATGACCAGCGCATCGACCGGCCGGCCGGCCGGCTCCCGCAGCGGGCCGGCCGGCAGCATCAGTCCGTTGCCGTGTCCACGCTGGTCCTCCACGGCAATTTCGACATCGCGCTGCAGCCGATAATGCTGGAGACCGTCGTCGCAGACGATCAGGTCACAGCGCGGATCGGCGGCCAGCAATGCGCTGGCCGCTGCGGCACGGTCGCGGGCGACCCAGACCGGACAGCCGGTTCGTTCAGCGAGCAGCAACGCTTCATCGCCCACCTCCTGCGACGCGCCGCCCGGCCGCGCCGGGCGCGGCGCCGCGTGGCTGCGCGAAGCATCGCCCCCGTAGCCCCGGCAAACGATACCCGGGGCGTGCCCCAGTTCGGCCAGGGCGCGAACCAGGGCGATGACGAGCGGCGTCTTGCCGGTCCCGCCCACAGTCAGGTTGCCGACGACAATGACCGGCACTGGCAGTCGTACCGACACAAGCGCCCCGCTTCGATAGAGCATGCGCCGCAATGCGACCAGCGCGCCGAAGACAACGCTGAAAGGGAACAATACGATCGACAGGACGCTCCTGCGGTACCAGTGGCGGGCAGCGAAGTCAGCGTTCAAGCGGGCCCGCCCGGCAGGTCCGGGAGCAGAAATGAATCGCCCCGGCAATGTTGAATCGCCCCGGCAATAGTGAATCGCCCCGGCAATGCGATGTGAAGAAGCGCTCAGCGCGGCGTCTGTTCGACGGCAAAGGCCACCTGGCCGTAGCCGGCCTGCCGCGCGGCATCCATGAGGCGGATCACCGACTGATGGGTGGCATTGTTATCGGCGTTGATGACCACCACCGGGTCTTTCTGGCCGGCGCCGGCGCGCCGCAGCACGTCGGCCAGTGCCGCGACGTCCGTGAATATCACCGGCTGGCGATTGACCCGGTATTCTCCGGCGGCACTGATCACGACGCTGATCTCGTTCGGTCGCTCGGATATTTTTTCGGCCTCGGCACTGGGCAGATTGATCTGCAGTTCGGCAAACCGCGAGTAGGTGGTGGTGAGCATCAGGAAGATGATGATGACCAGCAGTACGTCGATCAGCGGAATCAGATTGATGTCCGGGTCTTCTTTTCTGGTGCGGGCGAATTTCATCTCGCGAATTTCATGTCACGAAGCTCACGCCGGCCGGCGCGGATTGGCCTGGGTCTTCACATCGCCGATCTCGAGGCGCTCGCCATGCACCACATCGACCAGTTTCGATGCCTGCTGTTCCATTACCACCACCAGATCTTCGACCTTGCCGCGGAAATGGCGGAAAAAAATCATCGCGGGGATGGCAATCACCAGGCCAAAGCCGGTGTTGTACAGCGCCACCGAAATGCCGTGGGCGAGGACCTGCGGATTGGAGCCGGTGGGGGATTGCGAGCCAAAAATCTCGATCATGCCCACGACCGTGCCGAACAAGCCCATCAGCGGGCTGATCGAGGCAATCGTACCCAGTGTGGTCAGGAAACGTTCCAGTTCGTGGGTTACGGTCCTCCCGGCTTCCTCGATCGCATCTTTCATGACATAGCGCGAACTGTTGTGGTTGCGCAGTCCCGCCGAGAGCACCTGGCCGAGCGGCGAGTCCTGGGAGAGCCTGATGAGGACGTCCTCGGTGACCCCCTGCTGCCGGTACGCGGCCAGCGCCTTTTCCAGCAACCCGCTGGGCACGATTTTTGTCTCGCGAAGGATGATGAAACGTTCGATGATCAGCGCCACCGCGATGATGGACGCCAGCAGCAACGGATAAATCGGCCACCCGGCGGCCTTGATGATGTCAAACAACCGGCTCTCCTTCGAATTGCAAAAAAACGCGGACACTTTAGCCTGCAGCCGGTTTTTCAGCAAGGAAACAGCTATTTGTGCCCGACCGATTGCCCGCCGATCAGCACCCCGGAAGCGCGGCGCCGGCGCCGGGGAAACGGCTCGGAGCGGCGCTGGTCATCCGCGACGCGAGGGGCTTGCCCCCTCGCACACCCCGGAATCGGGGAAAACGCGGGGGCGTTTTCTCTCTGGTCAAGGGGCTCGCCGCCCCTGTTATGCTTGTGGATAAGGTTGTGCGCTGTTAGTGCTTACAGGACTTCCTTTGCTCTCGCCAGAGGGGAAAGAGCATTTGACGGTTTTGTCAACAATCTCTTTATTTGTTAAATATCAATGGTTTATATTTCGTGGTTATTCAGCTACATCATGTCGCAGAGTGAAGTGCTGCGCAGAATCACCATTGTGGATAGGTTACACTTCGGGAATGCTTGAAAGACCGGACTGGGCGCGGGTTTCCACGGGGTTTGCTGGGGGAATGCTGAGCGTTTCGGCACTCGCCCGAAGCGTCCGGGACCTGCTGGAACAGCGCTTTCCGCTGGCCTGGGTGAGAGGCGAGATTTCCAATCTGGTGCGCGCCAAGTCCGGCCACATTTACTTCAGCCTCAAGGATGACGCGGCGCAACTGCGCTGCGTCATGTTCCGCAGCCGCTGCCAGCATCTGGACTGGGAACCGCGTGAAGGGATGCAGGTCGAGGTCAACGTGCTGGTCACGCTGTACGAACCGCGCGGCGATCTCCAGTTGACCGTCGAAACCATGCGCCGTGCCGGCATGGGAGCGTTGTTCGAGGCCTTTGTCGAACTGCGCGATCGCCTCGAAAAAGAAGGCTTGTTCCAAGCCTCGATTAAACGGCCGTTGCCCGCGTTTCCCCGCACCATCGGCATTGTGACCTCCCTTCAGGCGGCGGCGCTGCGGGACGTGCTGACCACGCTGTGCCGCCGCAACCCCGGGATTGCCGTGGTGATCTATCCGGTACCGGTGCAGGGGGCGGGCGCCGCTGAGCGTATTGCCGCCATGCTGGGCCGGGCGGGAAAGCGAAACGAATGCGACCTGCTGATCCTGTGCCGGGGCGGTGGCGGCATCGAAGATCTGTGGGCCTTCAATGACGAGGGGCTGGCGCGGTCGATCCGCGACTGCCCGCTGCCGGTGGTGACCGGCATCGGGCATGAGACGGACTTCACCATTGCCGATTTCGTCGCCGATCTGCGTGCACCGACGCCCACCGGCGCAGCGGAAATGGCCAGCCCGCCCCGCGACGCGCTGCTCTCGCGCATTGCCTCCCTCGTCACCAGACTGCAGCAGCGCACCCGGCGCGATATCGAAAACCGGATGCAACTGCTGGACCATGTCACGCGCCGGCTCGCTCATCCGGGCCAGCGGCTCGAGGCGCAGGCCGCGGCGGTTCGTCAGTTGACCGCCCGCCTGACGCAAGCGGGGATTCGCGCCATCGCCGGAAGATGCGCACAACTGGAATCGCTGCTCACCCGCCGGCCGCTGCGACTGCCGCGAACCGGCGACCTGGCGATGAATGTCGCGTCACTGCAGTCCCGGTTGAGCCGGGCACACGCGTCCTCCCTGGCCGGAGGACTGGCACGGCTGGCCTCCCTCACGGCAAGCCTGACCCACCTTGATCCGAATCGCGTGCTGGCGCGCGGCTACAGCGTCGTGCGCAATGTCGAGGGCCGCATCATGGTACGGGGAACCGATCTTGCGCCGCAAGATACGGTGGACATCACGTTCGCAGAGGGCAGCGCGGCGGCGCGGGTGCTCAGCAGCCGGTAGTTGAGCGGCTCGAGGCTGCCGGCCGGTGCGGGGCGAAAATCCGCGCTTTTGTGATGGTGATGGCGCGTATGGTAAACTTCCGCTGCGAAAAAACGCAGTGTCAGAATATAAACGCACACAAGGAGGATCAGCATGGGCGCCATATTTCAATCTCTGAGCCGCACCATCATCGCAGGCGTGGTGTTGCTGGTGATCATCGTTGCCCTGGTCGGCGGCATCACCGGCACCTGGATAAAGGCGGATCACGCCTGGTGGGCTTTTCTGATCCGGTTCCTTCACGTGGCTGCCGGTGTGATGTGGATCGGGCTGCTGTGGTACTTCAACTTCGTGCAGACCCCTTCCATGCCGCAGATCCCGGACGATCAGAAGCCCGCGGTCAGCAAGGTCATCGCTCCGCGCGCGCTGTTCTGGTTTCGCCACGCGGCGTTGTGGACGGTCATCATCGGACTGGTGCTGGCGTACATGAACGGCTATATCCTCCAGGCGCTGATGCTGCAGCGTCCGTTCACGGCGATCGGCATAGGCATGTGGCTCGCGTTGATCATGGCCTACAACGTCTGGTTCATCATCTGGCCCAACCAGAAGAAAGCGCTCGGCATCGTTCAGGTCAGCCCCGAGGAGAAAGCCAAGGCGGCCAAGATGGCCGGCATGACGTCGCGCCTGAACACGCTGCTCTCCATCCCCATGCTGTATTGCATGGTGGCTCAGTCACACGGCGGACTGTAGCCGGCTCCGAGGGAGCCGGCATGCCCCCGCGAAAGCGGGGACATGCCGAAAGAGTATCCGCCGGTCATTTTTGACCAGGGCCCTTTTGGCCAGGGCCCTTTTGACCAGGGCCCTCCCCGGCCCTTCGTCAAGGGCCTTCGGGGGCAGGGCTAGCGAGCGGCCGGTGACTTGTCGATGCCCTGAATGCGGGCGCCCGGCCTGATGTTCTTCTCCGCGAACCATCCCCGGCTCATCTCCAGCGCGAATTTGGCCGGCTTTTTCGCGCAATGCGTCCGTTCGCTGTGAGGCTGCATTTCCTCGACATTGATGATTGCGCCGGATTCGTCGATGAACGCCACCGACAGGGGAATCAGCGTATTTTTCATCCACATGCATTGCGCCGCCGCATCCGGAAAGACGAACAGCATGCCTTCGTTGGGGCCCAGCGCCGGCCGCTGCATCAGGCCCCGCGCCCGTGTCTCAAAGGTATGTGCAACCTCGGCTCGAACGGCATGTATGCCGATTGAGACCGGCATTATCGGCAACTGCTGCGTGGACGACTGCGCAATGGCGGCGGCCGATAGCAGCATCATCAGGGCAAATCCCGCAGGCGCGGGTATCGCTCCCTTCATCTTAAGTCTTCCGCATGTGTTGTAAAACTCCGATTCAGTCGTCCACGACGCGAGGGGGCAAGCCCCCCCTCGCACACCCCGATATCGGGGAAAACGCCGGGGCGTTTTCTTCCTAGATCGTGAGAAAGGGTAACTATACCGCTGTGCAGGCTTCGCCGGTCCGGGTGGTGTATCCGGGTTCCTGCGGTGCAAGGCCGAAATAAAGGAGGCGCAGACCCGTGCCTGTTCGTAATCGTCTTTGAAACAGTCTGAAGAAACTGCCCCAGCCGCGTTCGCAAGCTCGTTAGCATGCTCCGGCCAAGACGATACCGCCGGAATGCGGCTCCGGCCTTTCGATTTGGTATACTCCCGGCCTTTCCGGATATTCCAGCCTGTTGCGTATCGTCGCATTTCGCGCTGCAACAGCGATTCATCCCCTGCTGGCCATCCCAACTCTTTTCGCAAACAGGAGTACCCAGTGAGCAAGATCAAGGTTAAAAACCCCATCGTCGAAATGGACGGCGATGAGATGACGCGCATCATCTGGAAAATGATTCGCGAGAAATTGATCCTGCCTTACCTGGATGTGGACCTGAAGTATTTCGATCTGGGTATCGAGCACCGCGACGCGACCGATGACCAGGTGACCATAGACTCCGCCGACGCCACCAGGCAATACGGGGTTGCAGTCAAGTGCGCGACCATCACCCCCGACGAGGCCCGGGTCAAGGAATTCAAGCTGAAGCAGATGTGGAAGAGCCCGAACGGCACCATCCGGAACATCCTCGATGGCACCATATTCCGGGAACCGATCATTTGCAGGAACGTGCCGCGGCTGGTTTCTCATTGGGACAAGCCGGTCGTTGTGGCACGCCACGGCTTTGGCGACCAGTATCGCGCCACGGAGCACAAGTTCGATGGTGCCGGAACCCTGAAACTGGTGTTTCAGCCGGCCAGCGGCGGGGCACCGGTGGAAAAAGAAGTCTTCAAGGCGCCCGGCGCCGGCGTCGCCATGGCCATGTACAACCTGGACGAATCGATTGCCGGATTCGCGCGCGCCTGCTTCAACTACGCGCTCAACCGGAAATACCCGGTTTACCTCTCAACCAAGAACACCATCCTCAAAGTCTATGACGGCCGGTTCAAGAATCTGTTCCAGGAGATTTTCGACAAGGATTTCCGGAAAGACTTCGACACGGCCGGACTCACGTACGAGCACCGGCTGATCGATGACATGGTGGCCGCCAACCTGAAATGGACCGGCGGGTACCTGTGGGCCTGCAAGAACTACGATGGCGACGTGCAGTCCGATACGCTGGCACAGGGTTACGGCTCGCTGGGCCTGATGACCTCGGTGCTCACCACGCCGGACGGCAAGACGGTCGAGGCCGAAGCGGCCCACGGCACCGTGACCCGCCACTACCGGCTGCATCAGCAGGGCAAACCGACGTCCACCAATCCGATCGCGTCGATTTTCGCCTGGACGCGCGCTCTGCAGTATCGCGCCCGGATGGACAATACGCCGGAGGTCCTCAATTTCGCGACCGCCCTGGAAAAAGTGTGCGTGGACACGGTCGAATCGGGCCGGATGACAAAGGATCTCGCCATCCTGATTCGGCCGGACTATCCGTTCCTGAGCACCGAGGAGTTCATGAACGCCGTCGATGCGGAATTGAAGCGGCGCATCAAATAGCGCCCCGCCACGGTCTAATACGAACGGCCCGCGCGGGCCGTTCGTTTTTTCAGTCCGGACGATCCGTTTTCATGACACGCGCCCGGCAGCAGGACTGGTTCAAATCAACCGGCAAGCGGCGCTACGCCCGAACCCGGGGCACCCTGTGGCGCGCCCGGATGAGGAATCAGCCTGGAGCTTGGATGTTCGAGGCTTGTTTGCCTTTCGGGCCTTGCGTGATCTCGAACTGGACCTTCTGTCCCTCTTTGAGCGTCTTGAAGCCGCTCATCTGGATCGCGGAGAAGTGCGCGAACAAATCCTCGCCACCATCATCCGGGGTAATGAAGCCGTACCCCTTGGCGTCATTGAACCATTTGACTGTACCGGTTGGCATAGAACCTTCCCACAATAAAGACACAGGACTACCGTACGCTGTGCCCGTACCTGCCTGCCGGTGCGTGGTTGCGATGAGTCGAAGCCGACAACAGGACAAACACAGGACAGCCTTGTACGCCGAATGAATCTGCTAGTCAAGTCAGTGCGCTCCGCCAACCCCGCCATCCGCAGGGACGTTTTTCTTGTACCGGCAGTTGCAGCGTCCGGCAACTGCTATTACATTGGAGGGGAGCTCCACGATCCGCCGCGCCGGTTCATCTTGACAGGGGTCGCGAACCGGCCAATCCGGGCGGAACGGTTGCAAAGGCAGCCGGTCCGAAGTATTCCGGCAGGGCTCAGAATGGTAAGGCTCACAGCACAGAGTTCGATGCAAAATGGCAACCCGTTCACGCGAAGGCACGGTCCTTGAGGTCAAGAAAAGCAGGACCAAGCCGCCCCCGATGTTCAAGGTGCTTCTCTTGAACGACGACTACACGCCGATGGAGTTCGTCGTTGCCGTGCTGCAGGGTTTTTTCTCCATGAGTCGCGAACAGGCCACGCAGGTAATGCTGAAGGTTCATCGCGAGGGGATGGGTGTATGCGGGCTGTACCCGAAAGACATCGCCACCACGAAGGTGGAGCAGGTAGCCGCCCACGCCCGAAAGCATCAACACCCTTTACAATGCGTGATGGAAGAAACATGATGATCCGGATGGAACAAGGAATCATGCTTCCCTGTGGAAGAAGTGCTCAGCGAGAGGATGCCAAATCATGATTGCGCAGGAACTCGAAGTCAGCCTCCATATGGCGTTCGTCGAAGCGCGCCAGAAGCGGCACGAATTCATCACCGTTGAGCATCTGCTGCTCGCGCTGCTGGATAACCCCACGGCCGCGGAAGTGCTTCGTGCCTGCGCGGCGAATATCGAGGAGTTGCGCAAGGCTCTCGGTGATTTCATCACCGCCCACACCCCCACCGTGGCCGGCGCGGAGGAAATCGATACCCAGCCGACACTGGGCTTCCAGCGCGTCATCCAGCGTGCCATCCTGCATGTCCAGTCCTCCGGCAAGAAGGAGGTCACCGGCGCCAATGTCCTGGTGGCGATTTTCGGAGAGAAGGATTCCCACGCGGTCTATTTCCTGCACCAGCAGGGGGTCACCCGCCTGGACGTGGTCAACTACATCTCCCACGGCATCACCAAGACGACTCAGGGCAAGGAAAGCAAGAATGAGCCGGAGCAGGAACAGGGCGGAGAAGACCAGCAGTCGGGCGGTGCGCTCGAGACCTACACCACCAACCTGAACGCGCAGGCGCTGGTCGGCAAAATCGACCCGCTGATCGGCCGCGAACGCGAACTGGAACGGGTTATCCAGACGCTCTGCCGGCGGCGCAAGAACAACCCGCTGCTGGTGGGCGAAGCAGGCGTGGGCAAGACCGCCATCGCCGAGGGCCTGGCGCGGCGCATCGTGGAAAACCAGGTCCCGGACATACTCGCCCGCTGCCAGGTGTATTCGCTCGACATGGGCGCGCTGCTCGCGGGAACGAAATACCGCGGCGATTTCGAGCAGCGCCTGAAAGCGGTGCTCAAACAACTGCTCGACAATCCGAACGCGATCCTGTTCATCGACGAGATCCACACGCTGATCGGCGCAGGCGCGGCTTCCGGCGGCACCCTGGACGCGTCGAACCTGCTGAAGCCCGCGCTCTCCAACGGCGCGCTCAAATGCATCGGCGCCACCACCTACAACGAGTATCGCGGCGTGTTCGAAAAAGACCACGCGCTGTCGCGGCGCTTCCAGAAGATCGACGTCACCGAACCTTCGATCGAAGAGACGGTGCAGATCCTGCGCGGCCTCAAATCACGCTTCGAGGCGCACCATGGCATCAAGTACAGCGCCAATGCCCTGTCGAGTGCGGCCGAGCTGTCGGCACGGTTCATCAACGACCGTCACCTGCCCGACAAGGCGATCGACGTGATCGACGAAGCGGGTGCGGCACAGAAGATACTGCCGAAGTCGAAACAGAAAAAACTCATCGGCAAACTCGAGATTGAGGAGATCATCGCCAAGATCGCCCGGATCCCGCCGGCGTCCGTGTCCCAGGACGACCGCAATGCCCTGAAGAACCTCGATCGCGACCTGAAGGCGGTCGTGTTCGGCCAGGACAAGGCCATCGATGCGCTGGTGTCGGCGATCCGCACCGCACGATCCGGATTGGGTAACACGCAAAAACCCATAGGCAGCTTCCTGTTCTCCGGGCCCACCGGCGTGGGCAAGACCGAGGTCGCCCGGCAACTCGCGCTGTGCACCGGCATTGAGCTGCATCGCTTTGACATGTCCGAGTACATGGAACGGCATGCCGTGTCGCGTTTGATCGGCGCGCCGCCCGGCTATGTCGGTTTTGACCAGGGCGGCCTGTTGACCGAGGCAATCTCGAAAAAACCCTACTCGGTGCTGTTGCTGGATGAAATCGAGAAAGCCCATCCGGACATATTCAACATCCTGCTGCAGGTCATGGACCACGGCACCCTGACCGACAACAACGGCAGGAAGGCCGACTTCAGGAACGTCGTTATCGTGATGACGACCAATGCCGGCGCCGAAGCGCTCAACCGGAACTCGATGGGCTTCACCGCCAGCAAGGAAAGCGGCGACGAAATGGCCGACATCAAGCGCATGTTCACCCCGGAATTCAGAAACCGGCTGGACGCGATCATTTCGTTCCGCTCGCTCGATCACGAGATCATCCTGCGCGTGGTTGACAAGTTCCTGATGCAGCTCGAAGGCCAGTTGCAGGAGAAAAAGGTCGATGCGATATTCACCGATGCGTTGCGCGAGCACCTGGCCAGAAACGGTTTCGATCCGCTCATGGGGGCGCGCCCCATGTCGCGCCTGATCCAGGATACGATCCGCAAAGCGCTTGCCGACGAACTGCTGTTCGGCCGTCTGGCAAACGGCGGCAAGGTGACCGTGGACGTGGACGCCGAAGGCAGGGTCTCGCTGATCTTCACCGAAGTGGACATCCCCGAAGTCGCGCCGGAGACCTGACCCGGGCGCAACCCCGGGGCCGCCGTGCCCTGGTGAAAAGGCCGCGCGACGCGGCCTTTTTGTTTTTGGGCGGGCTCGCGTGCGCTTGACAGCGTCAGAGCCGCCATGGAGACTGGCCGGGAGATACCCTTCAGGAGGAACCCGATGAAACAGCCGTTCTCAGTGGGCGCCTTGCTCTTTTGCGCGGCGACGGCCAGTGCCGGTTCCCTCGCCCAGGGCAGCGCCGCGCCGGCGCCGGGCAACAACTCCCTGGCCTCACGGAGCCTGGCTGCCAATTGCGCCAATTGCCACGGCACCAACGGCAGGAGCGCGGGTGTCATTCCTTCCCTCGCCGGCCAGTCCCGCGACAACATCGCGCGTGCCATGCGTGAGTTCCGCGATGGCAAGCGTCCCGCGACGATCATGCACCAGCTTGTCAAGGGGTACACGGAGGAGCAGATCGACATGCTGGCTGCCTGGTTTGCGGCGCAGAAATGAAGACAGGTCACGGCCGCAGCGCTTTTCAAAGCCCCCCCTGACAGGAGAATGGCATGAAGCGATTCAATCGCCGCGATTTTCTCAGGATTTCCGCTGCCGGCGCGGTGGGCGCCGCCCTGCCCGGCTGCGCCACCACCCCGCAGGCCGCCAAACCCATCGGCCGCGTGATCGTCATTGGCGGCGGATTCGGCGGCGCGACCGCGGCAAAGTATCTGCGCACCTGGAGCCAGGGCGCCATTGAAGTGTTCCTGGTCGAACGGGGTGCCGAGTTCATTTCCTGTCCGATCTCCAACCTGGTTCTGGGCGGGAGCCGCCAGATGTCCGACATCACGCGCGGCTACCAGAATCTGCGCAACTACGGCATCCAGGTGATCCGCGATGAGGTGACCGCCATCGATCCGGAAAAAAAGCGTGTCCGGCTGCGCCGCATCGAGGACCTGCCGTATGACCGCCTGGTGATGTCACCGGGTGTGGACATGATGTTCGACCAGATCCAGGGCTATAGCACCGAAGCGCAGAAGACCCTGCTGCACGCCTGGAAAGCCGGCCCCGATACGCTCGCGTTGCGCCGCCAGCTCGAGGCGATGCCCAATGGCGGTGTCTACCTGCTCTCCATCCCGAAAGCGCCCTACCGCTGCCCACCGGGTCCGTACGAGCGGGCATGCCAGGTGGCGCATTATTTCAAGGCGTCCAAACCCCGCTCGAAAGTGATCATCCTCGACGCCAACGAAGACGTGGTCTCCAAGGCCGGCCTGTTCAAGGCGGCCTGGCGCGACCTGTATGGCGGCATCGTCGAGTATCGCAACAACAGCGAAGTGAAGTCGGTCGATGCCGCCGCCAAGGCGGTGAGGACCGACTTCGACACCATCAAGGGAGATGTCCTGAACGTGCTGCCGCCGATGCGCGCGGGGGACATCGCGCAGTCCGCCAAGCTCATCACCGCCAACAATCGCTGGTGCGGCGTCGATTGGATGACCATGGAGTCCTCGGCCGTCAAAGGCATCCACGTGCTCGGTGATGCAACCCTCTCGGCCCCGGCAATGCCCAAGTCCGGTCACATGGCCAATCAGCACGGCAAGCTGGCCGCTGCCGCCATCATCGACCTGATGAACGGCCGCCCCCCCAACCCGCAGCCTGTCATCGCCAACACCTGCTACAGCTTCGTCAGCGACAGGGAAGTCATACACGTCGCCTCGGTGCACCGCTACGACGCCGCGCAGAAGACGCTGGTGCCGGTGCCGGGCAGCGGCGGCGTGTCCGCGCAACGCAATGAACTCGAGGGGCGGTACGCGTCCGCCTGGGCGCGAAACATCTGGGATGACATGTTGGCGTAGCCAACATGTCCAATTCACGAACGGGGGAAGGGGGAGTGCCCCGGGTACCCCGGGGACCCGAAAGTTACGAACAGGGGAAGGGGGAGTGCCCCCTTCCCCCGGGTGCCCCGGGGGTCCCGTAAGTCACGAACAGGGGAAGGGGGAGTGCCCCCTTCCCCCGTTACCCCCTTCTCCCCTTCGCTCCGTTTTATATCTGTTTTTGTAAAAAATTCGCTGTTGATGCTTTTGTAGCGGCGCGTTTGAGGAAATAATCTCTCGAATATTACCGGGCTATCCGGTGCCGGTCGAGCCGAATCCGGCGGCGCCGCGGGAGCTGGCGCTGAACGCCTCGACTACGTTCATCTTCACCTGTACCACCGGCACCACCACCAGCTGGGCGATGCGATCCATCGGCTGGATGGTGAACGCCTCCTGCCCGCGGTTCCACATCGACACCAGGATCTGACCCTGGTAGTCCGAATCGATCAGCCCGACCAGGTTGCCGAGCACGATGCCGTGCCTGTGTCCGAGGCCGGAGCGCGGCAACACGATTGCGGCGAGACCCGGATCGGCAAGGTGAATGGCGATACCAGTGGGAATCAGCTCGGTGATGCCGGGCTTGAGCACCAGGGAGGCGGGGATGCAGGCGCGCAGGTCGAAACCGGCAGCGCCTGAAGTGGCATATTGCGGCATCGATTCGCGCAGACGCGCATCGAGAATTTTTACATCCATGCTTTTCATCAGGGCTTGCCGATGGCAGCCGGGAGCATGGCCGAAATATGCGCGATCAACTCGCGCGCCAGGACGATTTTGGGCGCACGCGGCAGTTCGTGGACGCCGCGATCGTCGAACAAGGTGAGCGCATTGTCATCGCGGCCGAACGCGTGCTGCGCAAGATTCGCCGCGAGCAGCGGCACCTTCTTTTTGCGGCGCTTCGCCCGCGCATTCTCTTGCAGGTTCTCCGTCTCGGCGGCGAACCCGACGCAGAACGGCGGCCTCTTCAATGCGGCCACCTCCGCGAGAATATCCGGGTTGGGGGCCAGCTCGAGCGCCATGTTGCCGTTGCCACGCTTGATCTTGTGCGCCTTGGCGCCGACGACATGGTAATCGGCGACGGCAGCCACGGCGACGAACACGTCCGAGCGCGCGGCGCGCGCCATCACCTCCCGGTGCATCTCGCTTGCGGTCCGGACGTCGATGCGCTCGACGCGCGCCGGCACGGGCAGCGACGTGCTCCCCGAGACCAGAACCACGGTGGCGCCGGCCTCGGCGGCGGCCTGCGCCACCGCGTAGCCCATTTTTCCCGAGCTGAGATTGGTGATGCCGCGCACCGTGTCGATCGGCTCGTAGGTGGGCCCGGCAGTGACCAGCACGCGCCTGCCGGCGAGACTGCCCGCCGGGCTCGTGGAACCCATAAGCGCAGTTGCTTGCGGCATCAGTTCTTCGGGCTCGAGCATCCGGCCTGGCCCCACTTCGCCGCATGCCTGGTCGCCCGCGGCGGGGCCCAGCAAATGAATGCCGTCTTCGCGCAGCCGCGCGACATTGCGTTGCGTGGCCGGGTTGCGCCACATTTCGACATTCATCGCCGGCGCGACAGCCAGCGGGCAGCGGCGCGCGATGCACAGCGTGGAAAGCAGGTCATCGGCCTGCCCGTTCGCCAGCTTGGCCATGAAATCCGCGGTCGCCGGCGCGACGACGATCAGATCACGGTCGCGCGACAATTCAATATGTCCCATGTTGTCCGGGACTCGCGCATCCCACATGTCGGTGAAAACGGTCTTGCCGGACAGGGCCTGGAACGTGGCCGGCGCGACAAAGTGGCATGCGGCCGCCGTCATCACCACCTGCACGTCGACCCCCGCTTTGACGAACAGCCGGGTGAGTTCGCAGGCCTTGTAGGCCGCCACCCCGCCGGTAATGCCGAGCAATACCTTTTTTCCTGCTGCGACCGTCATCGCAATGAATCCCCGGGCGTTTAGCCGTAAAGCACGATTTTACGGGACAACCGGTCGAACTGCTCCCGGCCGGGGCAGATCCCCCGCCAATCCAGCGATCCGGACGAAAACAGCATGGCAATTTCCGACTGGCCCCTTGCCGAACGTCCTCGCGAGCGCATGCTGGCGCTCGGCCCGCAGGTTCTTGCCGATGCCGAGCTGCTTGCGATATTTCTCGGCAGCGGCCGCCGCGGCAGGAGCGCGGTCGATCTGGGCCGCGACCTGATCGCCGAATTCGGATCCCTGCAGGCGCTGCTGGCGGCCGAGCCGGCGCGCCTCGCCAGGGTTCCCGGCCTGGGCAACGCCAAGGTGGCACAGATCCAGGCAGTGATCGAACTGTCCCGGCGCGCGCTGCGCGAACAACTGAGCAAGCCCGCAGGGCTGTCTTCCCCGGGCACCGTAAAGGACTACCTGCGGCTGGCGCTGTACGGCCGCGAAAAAGAGGTGTTCATGGTGCTGCTGCTCGATTCGCAGCACCGCGTACTCGCCTGCGAAGAACTGTTTCAGGGAACCTTGACGCAGACCAGCGTCTACCCGCGCGAAGTCGTCAAGCTGGCGTTGCAGCGCAATGCGGCGGCGGTGATTTTTGCCCACAATCATCCATCGGGTGTTGCCGAGCCGAGCCAGGCCGACGAACTGCTCACCCGCACCTTGAAGCAGGCGCTGTCGCTGGTGGATATCCAGGTGCTGGACCATTTTATCGTCGCCGGTACGGCGACACTGTCATTTGCCGAACGGGGGTTGATGTGACTGTGGATTGCAATCGGGAGACAGACGGCGAGGGATGCCTCTCCTTCCCCTCCGGGGGCCGGTTAAATCACTTTTATTTCAGGGCGTTGACCTTGCGGCGCGCGGGATTCGTGCGCACGATTCCGCTTGAGTCAAAGGTCGCATTCCCCTATAATCTGCGGCTTTTCCGCACTGGAGCAGAACCATGGCACGAGTTTGCCAAGTAACCGGCAAGAAGCCGCAGGTAGGCAACAACGTGTCCCACGCGAACAACAAGACGAAGCGCCGTTTTTTGCCGAATCTGCAGTACCGCCGCTTCTGGGTGGAGACTGAAAACCGCTGGGTCCGGCTGCGGGTTTCCAACGCCGGCCTGCGCACCATCGACAAAAAGGGGATTGAAGTCGTCCTGGCCGACCTGCGCCAGCGCGGCGAAATTTAAGAGGACAGTGACATCATGCGCGAAAAAATAAAACTCGAATCCACTGCCGGCACCGGTCATTTCTATACGACCAACAAAAACAAGCGAACCACCCCGGACAAGCTGGAAATCAAGAAATTCGATCCCAGGGCCCGCAAGCACGTGATCTACAAGGAAACCAAGCTCAAGTAATCAGACTTCCCCGTCGATTATCCGGGCACGAAACAAAAAACCCGCCGCTGGCGGGTTTTTTGTTGTGCAACCGCCTGATGGCGGTTGCGCTCACGCGTAGCAGCGCAGCCGCTGCGAGAATTCAACCAGAGGGCGGATGCCGCTGGCTTCAGCGCGCTGGCACCAGTCCTCCAGCTCCCTGAGCAGTTGATCGCGCGATGCGCTGGAGCGTTCCCACAATGCCTTCAGCTCGCTTCGCATGGAATATACCGTGTTCAGGCGGCTGCTCTTGGACAGCGCGGCGGCCACCTTGGCGCGCTCCCTGACTTGCAGCTTGTTCTCGTCGTGATGCAGCCAGCGCTTCAGGTCGCGCAGCACCTGCACATCATTCGGGGCAAACTGGCGCAGCTTGCGAACCTCTTCGGCATACGTCGCCTTGAGCGATTTCGCGTACTTGGCCAGCACGTCGTAGCGATGCGTGATCACCGCCTGGAGAGTATCGATATCAATCACCGACTTGGCTTCGGCGAAGCGCGGCCGCGGCGCGATTTTCTTGACCTCGGCCAGGCCGAGCATGCGCAGGATGCAGATGTACATCCAGCCGATGTCGAACTCGTACCACTTGTTGGACAGCTTTGCCGAGGTGGCATAGGCGTGATGGTTGTTGTGGAGTTCCTCGCCGCCGATGAGAATGCCCCAGGGAAGGATATTGGTGCTGGCTTCATGTGTCTGCCAGTTGCGGTAACCCCAGAAGTGGCCGATGCCGTTGATGACGCCGGCCGCCCAGAACGGAATCCAGACGATCTGGGTGGCAATGACGAGCAGGCCGGGAATCAGGCCGAACAGCAGCACGTCGAGGAGGCCGAAAATCACCAGTCCAACAACGGAGCGGCGCGCATAGATATTGCGCTCGAGCCAATCGTCGGGCGTGCCCCGGCCATAACGCTCGAGCGTGTCCTTGTTGTAGGATTCCTTGACGTACAAAAACACGCCGCCCCACAGAACCCGGTTGAGACCATACACCTGGGGACTATGCGGGTCCTCTGCCAGCTCGCACTTTGCGTGATGCTTGCGATGGATCGCGGCCCATTCCCTGGTGACCATCCCGGTGGTCATCCATAGCCAGAAGCGGAAGAAATGGCTTGCCGCGGGATGCAGTTCCAGCGCCCGATGGGCCTGGCACCGATGCAGGTAGATGGTGACCGCCGCGATGGTGATCTGGGTCAGCGTCAGTGCGATGATGACAAGACCCCACCATGGTACATCGAGCACTCCGGAAAACAGCATATCGGATCAGACCTTTATGTAGTGGGCCGGCATCTGGCGCAACCCTCCATCGCTTTTGTTCGAAATCGTGTTTTTTGTGCGGATGGCTTCATCATCCGTGCAAAAACACGATTCATTCTTTCTTTGCTCAACCGCGATTCCAGGAACCGTTTTCTCAACCCCAAAACCGTAGGACTCCTTGATTTAGTCCGGATGGCCTCATCTTCCGGACTAAATCAAGGACCTTCGGTAAAAGCGGCGGATTCTACTTGAGCCGCTGATTGTACCTTGAATGTCTACTGATCCTGGTGCGGCTCAACCGCTTTTTCAGTGCCCGCGACCGCCTGTTCCGCGAGGTTCCGCACCACGCGCTGCGGATAAGGTATTTCGATGCCTGCCCGGCGCAATCCGAGCAGTATTTCGCGGGCGATATCGGAACGTACGTTGAGGCTGCCCTGTTCCGGGTCACGGATCCAGAATCCGACTTCCATGTCGATGCCGCTGTCGGCAAACCGCACCAGGAACGCCTGGGGTTCCGGATCCTTGATGACCCGCGAATGCGACCGGGCCGCGGCGCAGAGCACCTCCACGGCCTGATCGATGTCGGTGTCGTAACCCACCTGAACCGCTATCGCCAGCCGGATATCGGGGTCGGAGTGGGTGTGATTGAGCACCGTCTGGGATATCAGCATGTCATTGGGAACGATGGCTTCGCGCCCGTCCGGGCCGCGCAGAACCACATAACGCGTGGTGATCCGCCTCACTTCGCCGTGGAAATTGTCGACCGTGATCAGGTTGCCGATCTGCACCGATCGATCCAGCAGGATGATGTAGCCGCTGATGTAATTGCTGGCAACTTTCTGCAGCCCGAAACCCAGTCCGACGCCGAGGGCGCCGCCGAACACCGACAGCACGGTCAGATCCAGCCCGACCAGTTGCAGCACAACCAGCACCGCCACCAGGATCAACGCCGATTTTCCCACCCGCGACAGGGCCACCCGCAGGCTGGAATGCAGACTGTCGGCGCGCATCAGGCGGGCCTCGATCAAACTGCCGAGCCACAACGCCGTGAGCAGGGTGATCAGCGACCAGAATGCCCCCTGCAGCAAGGTCCACATCGAGACGCGGCTTTTCGCCACGCCGATGGCCATGTCGTCCAGATATTCGATGACGACCGGCGTAACCCCCAGGATGTACAGCGCCACCACGCCCCAGACCGCGACGGCGATGACGCGCTCGAACGAGGCCAGCAGACCGCCCGGGGCGATCACCAGCCGCAACGCGTAGAAGGTGATGCGTATCATCGCCAGCGACAACAGCAGCGGCACCGCCAGGCGCAGCAGGTTGACCGGCAGCCAGACGCCCATCACACCGCGCGCAATCATCACCAGGATGAGCGCCGTCACCGGAAACAGCAGCACCATCAGCCCGCCGGAGAATCCGGGGTTCGAAACGGGACTGTGAACCCGGGCGCGCTTGCGGGCGGCCCGCGCGATGATCACTGCCGCCAGGATGCAAACCAGCAGCGCCCCCAACTGCCACAGCACATGGGGATGACCGAGATCGGCCATCACGTCGATCAGCATGTTGGGCAATGGTGGTTTCTTCGGTTCGATGCTCAGGGCACGCTCACTGGCCGGCCGGATAAGGCAGCGCCTCCGCGGCATGGCGCCGCCAGTTCAGGGCAAATGCGCGGGCCATCTCGGCATTGCGGCGGAACACCATCACGTTCTCGGCGTTGCGGTTCTGCGCGGCGAAAGTCCAGTTATAGCTGCCGCTGATGACCACCGGTTCCCGGGTGCCCTCGTCGATCACCATGGTCTTGTTGTGCGCACTCTGGTAGCGCACCTCGAGCAGCACCGGAACACCGGCGTTGGCCAGATCGGGAATGCGCGAATTGTCCGCGCCAAAGGTTTGTTCGCGATCGGCGCTGACTCGGACCTCCACGCCGCGCCGCTTCGCCGCGATCAGCGCGTTGGCGATAGTGCGGCTGGTGAAGCTGTAGGCCTGCACCAGTATCTGGCGCCGCGCCGCGCCGATCGCCTCCACGATCAGCGATTCCGCGTTATCCCAGGGCGTGAATGCGACCTGCACCGTGCCGGTCGCCCCGAAGGGCGGCGCCGGCTGCCGGGCCTGCCCCCATGCGGCGCCGGACGCATCCAGCAGCAATAACAGACATAGCACCGGCCATGCCGCCGGCGACCACCGCGCCAGCCGCGGCGTTGACGGGTGTTCCGGCGCCGGCCCTGTTTTCATCTGCTGCGCTCCAATACCGCGGCAAAAAACCCGTCGGTGTGATGGCTGTGCGGCGCAAGCGTCAGGCAGGGGCCGGTGTCGAGCGCGATGCGCGCCCCAGCCAGCACGCTCGCGGCCGGCACCAGTACGAAGGCCGGATTGACGGCGAGAAACTGTTCCACCACGCCCTCGTTTTCTTCCCGAAGAATGCTGCAGGTGGCATAGACCAGCCGCCCGCCGGGTTTGACCAGCGCGGCAGCGCCGCCCAGGATGGCACTCTGCTTCACCTGCATTTGCGCAATGTCCTCGGGCTGTTGCCGCCATTTCAGGTCCGGGTTTCGTCGCAGCGTACCCAGGCCGCTGCACGGCACGTCGGCCAGCACCCGGTCGAGCTTGCCGGCGAGCCGCCTGACACGGGCGTCGCGCTCGCCTTCGATGCGCTGCGGATGAACGTTGGACAGGCCGGAGCGCTTCAACCGCGGCGACAATTTCGCGAGGCGGCTGTGCGACACATCGAAGGCATACAGCCGCCCGCTGGAATGCATCATCGCGCCCAGGGCGAGCGTCTTGCCGCCGGCGCCGGCGCAGAAATCGGCCACCATCTCGCCGCGCCGCGGCGCAACCAGCTGACAAACGAGCTGGCTGCCCTCGTCCTGCACTTCGATGCTGCCGTCGAGGAACAAGGGATGGCGGTTGATGGCCGGCTTGCCGGCAAGGCGCAGTCCCGTCGGCGAATACGGCGTGGGCTGCGCGTCGATGCCATCGCCGGTGAGACGCCGCAGCGCGTCCTCGCGCGAACCCCTGAGCAGATTGACCCGCAGGTCCAGAGGGGCCGGCTCCAGCAGGCCTTTCGCCAGCGCCAGCACCGCCTCATCGCTCATTTGCGCGCGCAGCCTCGCCAGCAGCCAGTCGGGCAGATCGCATGCCACTTCGAAGGGCTGGGGCGCGCGCGCCGCGGCCTTGATCGCACCGAGCCAATCGAGCTCCGCCTGCTTCAGGAACGACTCCAGTTCACGCAGGTTGGCACCGCGCAACGCCACCCATACCGCCAGCACCAGCCTGCGCGGCGCCACGTCGCCCGCCAGGGTGGCGAGCAACCGGCCGCGTCGCAGCGCGGCATAACAGGTTTCGGCTATGGTGGCCCGGTCCTGCTGGCCGATCTTCGGGTGATTGCGGAAAAACCGCGACAAGGTCGAATCGGCGGGAAAGGTGAGCGGCTGGATTGCCGCGAGCGCCTCGCTGTTCGCCTCGAGCAGGGTTCGGGAAAATCGCATCAGGTCGCGGCCCTGGTCGATCCGCTCTCTGATTGTCTCACTGATTGTCTCACTGATTGTCTCTCTGATTGTCTCACTGAGCGACGATGCGCGTCAGCGACTGCTCGATGCGCGTGCCGTCTTTTTCGATGAGCAGGATGCGCACCGGCAGCATGTGCCGTTTGCTGGCGAACCAGAATTCCGTTCCCCTTTCATTAGGGCCGCTGTTGCGCACCACGTGTATGGTTTCGAACTCGCCCGCGGGCGTGGTTATTTTCTGCTCGCCTGCCACGGTGAACTGATAATCCGAGATGTCCTTGCCATCGACGACGGCAACCCCGGTTTGTTTCCGCGGCAGCGACGAAAAAGCAAAGTTGTAGGCCAGGCTGAGGCGGTCCTGCGCGTTGTCGGGCAGCGGACGCGACTCCTGCCTGCCGTCGTTTTCCAGCACCAGTTGCTTGCGGGCCCAGTCGAAACGCGCGACGGATCCGGGCCTGCCGCTGCGCTCGTCGCGAAACTCCGACGGCTTCAATCCCTGAGGGCCGATTGCGCCCTGGCTGGAGCGCCTGATATTGCCGCGGCTGCCCAGCGCGAACACGCCTTTGCCTTTGGCGCTGGAGTGGATGCGGTAGGTCCTGCCATCCTGCTGCAGCGTCTCCGACACTTCGACCATGACGGTGCCGTTGCGCGCTATTTCATAGTCCAGCGTAACCTGTTGCGGCGGGGCGGCAAGTGCGGGCAATGCGGCGCCCAGCACCGCACCGAGAAGCGCACTGAGCAGCGCGGCTGCAACGGCACGCGACATGCGCCGGCATGGCATGCGGTTCTGCGTGAAATCGTCCGGTTCCGGATTCATCTCATTCATCACGTGGTCGTCAGCAGAAACTGGTCTGCCTCCTGTTGAAGAACGCGCACCGCCCCGTTTTCGATGACCAGCCGGTTCTCGACATGCCAGCGCACGGCGCGCGGATAAATCCGGTGCTCCTGGCGCAGCACGCGCGCGGCCAGCGCGGCTTCGTCATCCCCGGGCATCACCGCTACTGCCGCCTGGGTGACGATGGGTCCGTTGTCCAGCGCGGGGGTCACGAAATGCACGGTGCAGCCGTGAATCTTGACGCCCTGCTCGAGCGCCCGTCGATGGGTGTGCAATCCGGGAAAGGCGGGCAGCAGCGAAGGATGGATGTTCAACAGCCGGCCTTCAAAACGCCGCACCAACGGCTCGCCCAGGACGCGCATGAATCCGGCCAGCACCACCAGGTCCGGCCGATAGGCGTCGATCCTGTCTGCGAGTTGCGCATCGAATGCCTCGCGCGACGGGAACTGCCGATGATCCACGGTTTCAGCCGGAATGCCGCGCGCCGCGGCGATGGCGAGACCCGCGGCATCGGGCCGGTTGCTGATGACCGCGGCAACCGTCGCCGGCAGTCCCGCCTCCACGATCGCCTCCATGTTGCTGCCGCGGCCCGAGATCAGGATGACAATCGATTTCATTGCGCTATTCTAACCGCTCGTTCCTCTGCACCCGCCTGCCGCCGGCATGATTTCCCGAGACGCGTTCGTAACGAACGGCCCCGGATCAAAACGGATCGATGCTGCGCATTGCTTCGGCATCCATTTCCGTTATCCACAGATCAATCCGCGTCCAACGCAGCTCGCTTTTCAGGCGAGGTCGAACAACAACACCTCGGCGCCCTCGCCTTTTTCGATTTCGATCGCCCGTTCGCCGCGCGCCTTGAGCGCGTCGCCGGCAGCCAGCGGCTGGCCGTTCACCGTCGCCTTGCCGCGCGCCAGGTGCACATACGCTTTGCGCCCGGCGGCCAGTTCGTGCACCACTTTGTCGGCGCCCTCCAGCACACCCGCATAGACGGCCGCGTCCTGGTAAATCTTCACCGAACCGTCGCGCCCGTCGGACGAAGCGATAAGCCGCAGCCGGCCGCGTTTGGATGCCCTGTCGAAGTGCTTCTGCTCATAGCCGGGCGGGATGCCGGTAACGTTGGGCTCGATCCAGATCTGCAGCAAGTGCGTCGCCGCGTGCTTCTCGTGATTGAACTCGCTGTGGCGCACCCCGCTGCCCGCACTCATGCGCTGCACATCGCCCGGGACGATCGTGGAACCGTTGCCCATGCTGTCCTCATGCGCGAGCGCCCCCTCCAGCACGTAGGTGATGATTTCCATGTCGCGATGGCCGTGCGTGCCGAAGCCGGTGCCCGGCTGGATGCGGTCTTCATTGATGACGCGCAGGCTGCCGAATCCCATGTGCTCGGGGTCCTGGTAGCCGGCGAACGAAAAAGTATGGAACGAGCGCAACCAGCCGTGATCGGCGTAACCACGTTCGTCGCTTTTGCGGATTTCGATCATGGGTGTCTCCTGTTTTCATCAAGTCGATCGGTTTCGTTGAGCCGTGTCGGTCCGGCACAGTTCAACGTTCATGACCAATATGGGATTGAATAACAATAGATCAACTGTCGGAAAAGGGCGCGCAGGAGCGAACGCTGGTCTGAACCAATTCTGAAGAATCTCCTCAACCTCCCGTCTTCCTGGTCGCTGTCTCTCTTTGCTTGCAATAGGCCATGGCCTTCCCGTATATCTCGGCGGCCAGCGTCTTGAGCGTTAGTTGGTCGGACGGCTCGATGTATTCTCCCTTGAGTCCGCCGCGTTGATCCGACATCAGGAACGCGGTGGCGTCATAGAGGCCTTCGCGTTGCGCCTTTTCGCAGAAGATCTCGTATCTCTTTGCGTAGGAGGCATTTTTGAATTCCGGGAGCACCCTGAAATGCGGTTCCTTTTCCCTCACTGCCTTTGTCGAAGCAGCGTCATGCTCAAGGAGCATCAGAAAGCCGAGAAATGGCTTCATCGATGACGTAAACGCCTTCTCCTGATAGGCACGCCAGAAGTCGTGGGCGTTGCCGATCGCTTCCTCGATGCGATTGTTGAAGTTGTTTCCGTACGATGGCCCTGCCTGCGACTTTACTTCGATGCAGACGAGCAGATTGCCGTCCACGATTACGAGCAGATCCCAGCGCTTGGTAGGCCGGAAAAAGCCCGGGATATAGGCATCGATCTGTCCTGTAAAGACTTCAGCGTTCTTGACGCCTGCTTCCTTGAGCAGATCGCGGATCAGCAAGAGGAATCCGTCAAGCTGCTTTCCCCCGGTCACTTCCGCTCTTCGCCCTTGATCCCGGACTTTTCCGCCGTCCCGAAGCGGGCTCAGCTGCCCTGTCCTTGTCTTCCAGTAGTGGCGGATGGCCTTCTTGCCGCCGGCCTGGATCAGTTCGTCGAAGTTTTTCATCACCCCCCCGGACAAGATGGATGGTTGTCTCTGAGAAAAGGTTGGTCGTGTCCCTTGTCACCCGCATTGCGGACATTTCGAAATAGTCCGGCGTGATCTCCACGCCGATACTGTTGCGCCCCCATTTGGCGGCGGCAACATTGGTGGTGCCGGTGCCCATGAACGGATCGAGCACGGTATCTCCGACAAAGCTGAACATGCGCACGAGGCGTTCGGCGAGCGCAAGCGGATACGGCGCGGGATGATCGCGCGTGGACGCCCCGGTAAGCCCCGTCCAGATCTGCTGGAACCATTGCTGGTATTTGTCGGTGGAAATCACGCTCAGGATACGGGCGGCGAGCGAGGGCGAACGGTAACCGCCAGGCTTGCGCTGCATCAGGATGAATTCGATGTCGTTCTTGATCACCGCGTTCGGCTCATAAGGCTTGCCGAGAAAACCGCCGCCGTTGCCGTCGGCTTCGTAAACGGCATTGGCGATTTTGTGCCAGATGATCGGAGAAAGATTGGTGAATCCGAGCACCCGGCAATGCTCCTGGATCGAAGCGTGCAGCGGAATAACCGCATGCACGCCCGCGTTTTTACGGCGAGAAAGGCATACGTCCCCCACCACGCACACCAATCGCCCGCCTGGCACGAGTGCGTCGTAACAGCCACGCCAAACCTCGTCGAGCGCCTTCAGAAAAGTCTCATAGTCGTTGACAAAACCCAACTGGCCGTCCGTTCGCTGGTACTCCTTCAGCGTCCAGTACGGCGGCGATGTGACTACGAGATGCACGCTCGCCGGCTTCAGGAACGCCATGCGACGCGCATCCGCGTTGTAGAGCGTGTGGAAAGTGGGAATTCGACTGATAGCGTCTTCGATTGCGGCGATGCGTTTCGCATCCTTGGCAATGGCCGGAAGCGCCTTTTGGTGGTCGCCGAGCTTCGCAGGATCGAAGGGGAGAAAAACCGATAGGTCGAGGCTGTGTCCGGGAGGGGTCGGAGAATTCATATCGCGATTATAGGGCGCTCGTGACCTGCGATTCATTTACGCTTAAAGGTTCAATCAAGGTTCGCAAAAACCCGATGGCTCCGGCCTTGATGCCCCGTTTATGAAAAGTGGCTATTGAAATTGGTCAACTGAGGCGGGGCGCGCGGACGTGCTCGTCACCGGCGATGGCGACCTTCTCGCCTTGCCAGAACAGACGCGATTCCCGGTCGAAACGCCGGCGCAATATCAGCCACGCTTCGTGTAGCAGTTCGCCGCACTGTTCGGGATGCCGCGCGAGTATCGCTAGACGCCGGCGGCCGCCAGCTTCGCACGGATCGCCTCGATTCGATTGCGATTGACATTGAAGTCGCTGCTCCCGAGGCGTGCCGCGGAGCGCACGTGGATGACACCGCCCGGGTCGAGCTGAAACTCCGCGTCATCGACGAAGCCCATCAGTCTGCTGCTGAACTCGGCGTGCAGGTACACCTCATCTTCGCGCACGATGTTGACACGCTCCGAATCGCGCACCGTCTGCTTCAGCGCCTTCCAGGCCGCCTGGGGCGGTCCCTTGAAGCGGATCGGATCGATGTAGTGTCCGGGATCGGCCGCTTTGTCAACCTGGCTGCCGACGCAGTTTGGCGTGGATTTACACGGCGCTAGCCTGCCGCCGGCAATGCCGATGTTGTCAGGCCGCGTGCCGCTGAAAAGTCCCATTTGCGCTCCGAGTAAAACCAGCACTACGCCGGCCGCCAACACGATCGCGGCAATTTTTCCCGCTTTTCTCACGGTTTCTGGCTTTCATTGGCGACGCTTTTCGGTGCTCCGAATCGGCCTGTCAAAGCACCCTTGCGATCCCCGGCCCCACTATGCGCCGGGAAGGCGCGCGAGAAATCCGCTGATCGCCTCCCAGTACTCCGCAATGCCGCCGATGCTGTTGTGGTCGGCCCCGGGAAAACCGTGCCACTGCTTGGGCCCTGCCCAGGCATCGAACAGGCGCCGTGAATGCGACGGCGGAATGACACTGTCTTCACCGGCAACGAGACACAACATCGGCACCGCCAGCTGCGGGGCGCGCGACAGGGAATCGAACCGGTGTTTCAGCAGCAGGCGCACCGGCAGAAACGGATACACGCGCTGCGCCACGCTGGTGACGCTGTCATAGGGCGACACCAGGATGACCCCTGCGCTGCGCCGCTCGGCGGCGAGGTGCACCGCCACCCCGCTGCCAAGGCTGCGGCCCATGATCGCGATCCGGCCCGAATCGATGTCGGGTCGTCCCGCGGCGTAGTCGTACAGCAGTCGCGCATCGCTGAACAACGCCTTTTCCGCCGGACGGCCTTCGCTGCCGCCGTAGCCGCGGTAATTGACTGCGAGCAGCGCCCAGCCGCCGAACCGGCCGGCGTGGGTGACCATGCCGGAGACCTCCTCGGCATTGCCGCCAAAATAAATCACCAGGGGCAGCGGCTGGTCCGGCCGGACGGCGCCGGCAGCCGCGGGTCGCACCAGCCAGCCTGACAGGCGCGTGTTCGCTTCGGTGCGAAGCGCGATTTCTTCGAGCGCGTAGCCCAGGGGCGGCTGCGGCGACTTGCCCGCCGGCTGCGGATAGAACAGCAAGTGCTCCTGAATCAGATAGACCAGCGCCGGCACGCCGAGCGCAATGCCGGCGATCACGCCAAAAGCAGGCAGCACCCAGCCGCCGCGCCGCGCCGCGGCGCTATCGGGCACCTTGCCCTCCCTTGGGTCGCGACATTCGCGCCCGTTGACCTGCCGGGGCGCCGGCCGGTTCGACTGCTCGTTCGTCTTTGCAGGATTCGCCATTGCCGGCATTATAAGGACCCGCTCTGCTGCGGTTTGGTACGCTCGCCCGGATTCTTCGTAGTCATATCGCCCCTCACCAGATCATGTCGCGCTATCGCGGTCGGTTCGCGCCTTCTCCCACCGGTCCCCTGCATTTTGGCTCCCTGGTGGCGGCGCTTGGCAGCTGCCTGGATGCGCGTCAGCACGGCGGCGAGTGGCTGGTGCGCATGGAGGATCTGGACCGGCCGCGCGAGGTGGCGGGGGCCGCTGATGCCATCCTGCGCTCGCTGGAGGAATTCGGATTCGAGTGGGATGGCAGCGTCGCATTCCAGAGCACCCGCGCCGGCCGCTATGAAACCGCGCTGGCTCGTCTGAATTCAGACGGTCTGTTGTTTGCCTGCTCCTGCACGCGCAAGGAACTGGCCGATTCGATGGGCGGACACGCCCTGTCTCGCGACACCCGGGGACGGGACCGGGCCGTCAGCCGTGGCGCCGTTGTCCGGGGCGCAGCCGCACCAGCCCGTGGCGCAGCCGCACCAGCCGAACTGGTCTATCCGGGGACTTGCCGCAACGGCTTGGCCGCGGGACGCCTGGCACGTGCATTGCGCCTGCGGACAACCGGCCTGCCGATCGAGTTTGACGATGCGATTCAGGGGCATATCAGCCAGAACGTCGCAGCCGAAGTCGGCGATTTCCTGCTGCGCCGGGCCGATGGCCTGTTCGCCTATCAACTGGCGGTAGTGGTGGACGACGCCGAACAAGGCGTCACCGAGGTGGTCCGCGGCGCCGATCTGCTCGATTCGACGCCGCGCCAGATCTACCTGCAGCGGCTGCTTGGCTTTCCCGAACCGCGCTACGCGCACCTGCCCGTGGCAGTCAACGCGGCCGGAGAAAAGCTGTCGAAGCAGACGCTTGCCACGCCGCTCGATTCGAAACATGCGCCGGCTGCGCTGTATGAGGCGTTGCGTTTTCTCGGACAGGCGCCGCCCGCCGCATTGCGGACGCAGACGCTTCAGGCCGTATGGAAATGGGCGCGGCGCAACTGGTCGCTGGCGCGCGTGCCGCGGCAGCGTGCGCTGCCGGCGCCCCGGGGGATGTAGGCCCGCGGAACGTACCCTCGCTGCTCAGGCAGGCACGCGCTCGGGGCGCAGCGGAATCAGCACGGTCGCGAGCGACGTCAGCACCAGCGCCAGCGCCAGAAAATCGCTCCACAGCAGCCGCTCGCCGAGGACCAGCATGCTGCTGAACACGCCCACCACCGGCACCAGCAGTATGGAAAGCGATGAGACGGAGACCGGCACGATGACGACGATTTTCATGAACCCCCAATTGCAGAAAATGAAGCTGACCACGCCGGTATAGATGACGCTCCAGAACGGCCCCGGCGACAAGTCTGCGATTGAGAAGCTGCCCACCTCGAACAGCCAGGCCGCCACCGTGACCGGGAGGAACGCGACCAGCATCTGCCAGGCCATGAATGACGACGCAGGCAGGCCGACCGGCCAGCGTTTCATCAGGACCAGGCCGATCGCCCAGCTGATTGCCGCAACCGTCAGCAACAGGGCTCCCAGGGGCGCGCGTCCGACCGCCTGGATATCGGCGCCGATCAACAGCAGCATCGCCGCAAGGCCGCTGGCCAGGCCAACCATCTTTCGCGGCGTGATCTTCTCATGCAGCAGCCAGGCGCTGAGCATCACGCTCCACACCGGAAAGGTGAAGCCCAGTATCGCGGCCCGTCCGGCTTCCATCAGCTGGACGCCGAGCACGACCAGCACATTCCAGCCGGCCACGTTGAATGCCGAGATCAGCACCAGCCGGCCCCATTGCCCGGCCGGCACACGCAGCGGCAGGCGGCTCATCCAGGCAATCAGGAACAGGCCGCAGCAGCCGATCAGCAGACACACCGAACGGAAATGCAGCGGCGGCATCTCCGTCAACACCACTTTCAACAGCGGCCAGTTCAAACCCCAGCCCAGAGCGAGCAATAGCAGCAGGACCATGACCCGCGGCGGCAGGGTCTGCATCGTCGGCTTCACCTGCGGGCGTGGGCGCGAAGTACGGAGCCGCGCCGGGTGTGACAATCCGTGCCGCATCGGGCGGCGCCTGCTGCGGGCGCGGCTGCCGGTCGCAGAATTCCCGCGCCGCGCGTGGCGATCCCGTTGCTGTACTCGGCGATCACTCCGGGCCGCCGCTCAGTGCCGGCGCGCCTGATCCTCGAAGTCCGAATCCCACAAGGCGCGCAAACGCTGCTCCTCAGCCGGCGACAGCGACGCCTTGGCACTGGCGGCTACCGCTTCGTCGATCTGCAACACATCGGAAAATCCGATGACCGCGCTGCTCACCGCAGAGTGGTCCAGAGCAAATCTCACCGCGGCCTGCGGCAACGTGCGGTCTGCACCCGCCAGAAAAGCGATCTTTGCGGCGCGCTGGATTTCAAGGGCGTAATCGGCGCCGCCGGCCAGAGCCAGATCGACGGTGGGCACGGCGTAGCCCTGGCGCGCCCGGTCTCCTCCCATGGCGCCCGCGGCCACGGTCCTGATGGCGAGTATGCCCATGTCGTTATCCCGGGCTTTGTCCATCAACAGGCCAAAGTCCTGGGCGCTGAAATTTTCCGGCACCGCTTTGCCGGCGCTGGGGTTGACCAGGTTGTAATACGCCTGCACGGTATCAAACCTGCCGCTGGCCACCAGTTTGAGGAGTTCGTTCGTTTCCCCCAGGGCGGTGAAGCCGATGAACCTGAAAAATCGTTCGGCGCGCAACTGCTCGAAAACATCGGCGACCCCGCCGCTTCTCAGCACGTCCTCCGCGGTGACCGTATCGCCGCGTTCGGTTCTCGCCCGCACGGCGGCAAGCGGACTATGTAACTGCAACAGGTCGATGGAGTCCCGCCGCAATCGTTTGAGGCTGCCCTCCAGCGAGCGCCTGATGGCGCCGTTGATGTCGGATGACTGCTCAAAGGGAATACTGACCTTGGTGCCGACAAACACATCCGGCTTCAACTCCTCCAGAACCAGACCGAGACTGGTTTCGGACTGGCCGCCGCCATAATTGGCGGCAGTATCGAAGTAATTGATGCCGCAGTCCACGGCATGCTTTACCGCCCTGACCTGATCGGCATGCCCGCCTCTCACCATCAGCCCGCCGATGCTGCCGCAGCCAAAGCTGATCTCCGATATGTTGATGCCCGTTTTTCCAAGACGGCGGTATTTCATAATGCTAAACCGATGGGAAATTTCATTCAGCTTGTCCTTTTCGTGTGGATCCGGGCCACCGGCCGGACCCTTCACTTCATGAATTTCGGCAGGTAGGTGGCCAGCTCGGGGAAGGCGACGATTATCGCGAGCAGCACCACCAGCGCAATATTGAACGGCAATACGCCGCTGAACAGGGTGCCGATCGAAATATGCGGAAGCAGCTTCTTCACCACGAATATGTTCATTCCCACCGGCGGGCTGATCAGGCCGATCTGCACCACGATCACCACGATGATGCCGAACCAGATCGGATCGTAGCCCAGCGCCATCACCACCGGAAAAAACAGCGGCACGGTCAGGAGAATCATCGAAAGCTCTTCCATGGCCGTGCCGAGCACCACATAGATCACGCAAATCGCGGCGATCACCATCCACGGGTGGGCCTCATACCGGGTCACCAGGTTTTTCAGGTCCGCCGGCATGCTCGTATAGTTGACGAAGCTGGCGAATATCATCGCCCCGATCAGGATCATGAAAATCATCGAAGTCGTGTAAACGCTCTCCAGCAGCACGTCGGCCAACGTCCTCCAGTTGAGCGTGCGGCGCACGATGGCGAACAGGCACGCGGCGCCCGCCCCCATGCCCGCGCCCTCGGTGGCGGTGAATACGCCGCCGTAGATGCCGCCGATGACGCAGAGGAACAGCAACACCTCCGGCCAGACTTTTTTCGTCGCCGCAATACGCTCGGCCCGGGAGTGCGCTTCGCCCGGCGGACCGGCCTGCGGATTGCGCCAGGTGATCCAGGCCACCGCCAGACAGAGCAGGACAGTCGCGAGGATTCCCGGAATGATGCCGGCAATGAACAGCTTTCCTATGTTCGACTCGGTGATGATGCCGTAGATCACCATCAGGATCGATGGCGGAATGAGAATCCCCAAGGTGCCGCCCGCGGCGATGGCGCCGGCGGCGAGCGAATCCGAGTAGCCGAACCTGCGCATCGACGGATACGCCACCTTGGTGAAGGTCGCCGCGGTGGCGACCGATGAGCCGCAGATGGCGCCGAATCCGGCGCATGCCACCACCGTCGACATCGCCAGGCCGCCGCGCCTGTGGCCGAGAAAGGTGTAGGCGGCGTGGTACAGCTCGTCGGACATCCCCGAGCGCACCACGAAATTGCCCATCAGGATGAACAACGGCACCACCGAGAGGGTGTAGGCCAGTCCGGTTTCATAGGTCACCTGGGCAACCAGGGAAGCCGCGGCGCCGGGGTTCAACTTGTAGGCGACACCGGCGAAGCCCACCACGCCCATGGCAAAAGCGAGCGGCACGCGCAGGAAAAAAGCCAGCGCAAGAAACGCCGCCAGGCCGGCCAGCGCCTCCGTCATACCCCGGCCGCCTCGGCGGCCTCGCGCCGCGGCCGCCGGAGAGCCAGCACCAGCAGCGCCACGGCGGTAAGCGCCATCAGGATCGACATGGTGTAGGCAAGATGAGAGGCTTTGAATTCCAGTTCCGCGGTCGTCTGGCCCTTGCGGTCCAGATCCAGCGCCAGGATCCACAGCCGGTAGGACACGAACCCGGTGCACAGCAATCCGACCACGCAGGCAAACGCGTGCTGGATGCGCAACAGCCAGTCGGGGGTGATGGCCTCAAACAGGTCCACGGTGACATGCTCGTTCCTCAGCGTCACCACCGGCAGTCCGGCAAAGATCATTGCCGCCAGCAACATCTCGGTGACCTCGAAGCCGCCGTAGATGGGGCTGTTGAAGAAGTAGCGCGCGGCCACGTCAACGCAGGTGAGCAGCATCAGCAGCATCAGCAACGATGCCGCCAGGCAGCCGACGACCGGCGTGAGCGCCCGGTCGAAGCCCTCTAGTGGCTGGCGTCGCGAGGTCATGCAGCGTATCGCGGCGCCGGCGGCGAGCGCGGCGCCGCGATAATTATCATCGAGAAAACGCTTCTTTGAAAACGCTTCTAATGGGAAAGCCGGGCGCTCTCGGTGCGGAACATCTTGAGGATGGCGGCGCCGTCCAGGCCCCGGGGCTTGGCGCTTTTCTCGATCCATTCCTTCTCCAGCGAGGCGGTCTTCGCCTTGATATCGGCCACCAGCGCCGGACTGGCCTTCACCACCGGGATGTTCGCCGCCTGGAGCGCGGCCGCACCTCTTATGTCGGATGCGTCCCAGGCGCGGCCGGAGCGGCGCGCCAGCGCCTCGCCGAGCAGCGGCTGTATCAGTTTGCGGTCGGCCGCGGAGATCGCGTTCCATTTCGCCGGATTCGCGATCCAGGCCATGCTCTGGCTGTACAGCCCCCCCGGCACCAGGGTTACATGCTTCACCAGAGGCGTCAGTTTGAACGCCAGTGGCGTCTCCTTGGGCATGACCACGCCGTCGGCCACCCCCGAGGACAGCAGCTCATAGGTTTCGTTGATGGGTTTCATCATGGGCACCGCGCCGAGCGCACGGATGATGTCGCCCACCGGCGCGCTGCCGACACGGATCTTCATGCCCTGCATGTCCTTGAGCGAGGTGATCGCGTGCTTGGTGTTGTATATGGCGGCCGGTCCATGGGTCATCATCGACAGCACCACCACGCCCTTGTGCTCCTCCGCCTTGGCGAGAATTTTCTCGTAGACGCGCTGGTAGGCGATGGAGCTGGCCTCGGCGGTCTCGCAATAGAACGGGAACTCGACCGCGCCGTTGAGCAGGAAACGGCCCGGTGTATAGCCGTGGGAGAGGAACGAAATATCGGCCAGCCCGTCGCGGATGGCGTCAAACGTCTGCGGCGGCGCCGCCGCTGCCTTGGGCAGCATGTTGCACTTGACGCGGCCGGCGGTGACCTTTTCCATGTCGGCGCACAGCGGCACCAGTATTTCGGCGGTGATCAGGTGCGAGGGCGGCACCCAGGAGCTTGCGTTCAGCGTGACCTGCGCGGCAGCCGGCGCCGCAACGGCGAACGCGGCCAGACCAATCCAGCGTGTAATCCTCATTTTCCTCTCCTCCTCGATTGTCTTCGATTAACCCGATCCGGCGTCTTCGACTAACCCGGTCGAACCGGTGCTGCGGTCCAGTGTAGCATCGGCGCCCCTGTCACTCCACATGGCGCCGTTCATAACGTCACCGGGACGCCCGGTCACGTTTCCCGGGGTTCCTAAACAGGACGGCCACCGCCATCGACCGAAGTCCGGTGCATTACGCGCTGCGCATCGCCGTAGTCGTGGACCGCATAGTGCAGGGTGCAGCGGTTATCCCACATCACGACGTCACCGGGCCGCCACTGGTGCCGGTAGACGAATTCATGGCGTGACGAATGATCGAACAGGTATTGCATCAGTCCCCGGCTTTCCTCCCTGGTCATGCCGTCGAAATGGGAACTGAACATCTCATTGACGTACAGGCACTTGCGCCTGGTCACCGGGTGCGTGCGCACCACCGGATAACTCTGGTCCGGCGCGTTGGCGTTCTCGATGCCGGATTTGTAGAGAACCGTGTCCACATGAATGCATCGCAACCCCTCCAGCAGTTGCTTCATTCGATCGGAAAGCGCGTCGTATGCCGCGTAAGCGTTGGCGAACATCGTGTCCCCCCCGGCCGGTGGCAGGACCTTGGCGGCGAGGATTGCGATTCCCGGCGGATCCGGAAAGAAGGAACCGTCGGAATGCCACAACTCCGTGGCTGTCTTCGCCTTGCCCCGGTTGATCTGCGGCACCAGTTCCTCGTAGCCCTCAACTTTCTTCAGGTAGGGCGTGATGTAAACCGGTCCCCAGCGTCGTGTGAACCTGATCTGCGCATCAGGATCGACGAACTGGTCGCGGAAGACGAGCATCGTATGCGCATAGAAGGCGTCCCGCACCGCGGCGAAGCTCTCCTCATCGAGATCCGCAATCCTGGCACCTGATATTTCAGCCCCGATTGCCCCGCACAGCGGCCGTATGCTGACCTGCCTTTGCGCAATTGTTTCCACGTCGCCTCCTTTGCATTTCATGCTTATGGTATCAGAGGCGCGGGACTAAAGCCGGCGGCGGGACCGTCACGCGGCCATGACCAGCGGCTGCAGCGCCTGGCGCAGCGGCGCGGGCAGGGATGTCGGCCGGTTGGTGGCGCGATCCACGTAGACATGCACGAAGTGGCCCTGCGCCGAAGCGCGTGTCTCGTCGTTCCGGAACACCGCGAGCTCGTAGCGCACACTGCGGGCGCCAAGCCGGGCCACGCGCAAGCCCACATGCACCGTATCCGGAAAAGCCACCGGGCTGAAGTACTCGCAATGGGTTTCGACGACCAGGCCGATCACCGGGCTCGTGCCGATGCCGAGGACGCCGGCTTCGACGATACTGGATAACCGCGGTGTCGAACCAGGCGTAATAGACGACGTTGTTGACATGCTTTGTACCCGCGGGACAAATTTGGTTACCCTTTTTTGCGCGCATAATCGTTCTTGCGTTGCGGCAAGCGCCGGCAGACTTCGACCATGCCGCCGTACCGCCTGAAGGTCGTATCCGTGCAGCGTCGATTGTCCAGTCGGCTGGATCGGCGCTGGCGGTGATTCGCTTAGGGGAGTGAGAGATGAATTCGAACCAGGCAGGAAACGCCCCGGGCGCCGCCCTATTCCCGCGCGTCGCCATCATCGGCGGCGGGTTGGGCGGGATTGCCATGGCGGTGAAGCTGAAGCAGGCCGGCATCGACAGCTTCACCATTTTCGAAAAGAACGACGGGCCCGGCGGGACCTGGTGGGAAAATACCTATCCGGGCGCCCAGGTCGACATCGCCTCGTCCTTCTACTCCTATTCGTTCAAGCCGCACTACGACTGGCCACGCTCGCACGCGAACCAGGCCGAAGTCCTGCAATACATCCAGGACATCGTCGATGAGTTCGGCCTGCGCCCGCGGTTCCGTTTCGGCGCGCGGATCCGCCAGGTCGTGTGGAACGAGGCGAGTCACACCTGGACCGTGCATGCCCAGTCCGGCGAGGCCCTGGAGTACGACATCGCAGTCAGTTGCGTGGGATTTCTGAACGAGCCGGCGTACCCGGCGTGGCCGGGGCTCGCGGACTTTCAGGGACCGAAGTTTCACACCGCCCGCTGGGAACACCGGCACGACCTCGCCGGGAAGCGCGTCGCGGTGGTGGGAACGGGTTCCACCGCATGCCAGGTGGTTTCCGCGATTGCCCCGCGCGTCGGCCATCTTTATCTGTTTCAGCGCGAACCCGGCTACGTCGCGCCGAAGAACTATCGGGAATTCAGCTCGGGCGAACGCAGCAGGCTGCGCCGCTGGCCCCTCATCCAGCGGTTGCGGCGCATTCGCGCCTTCCTCGCGTTCGAGCGCCTGCGCGCCAGTGCGCTTGCCGACGGCAGGATGCAGCGCCTGCTGCGCCAGGCATGCGTGGATCACATCGCAGCGGGTGTGAAGGACGTGGAACTGCGCGAGAAAGTCACGCCGACCTACGCGTTCTACTGCAAGCGGCCGATTCTGGACGACTTCTACTATCCGGCGCTGAACCGCGACAACGTCGAAGTCGTTCCCCGCGCGGTCACCCGGGTCACCCGGACCGGGGTTGTCGATGCCGATGGTGTCGAGCGGGAAGTCGATGTGCTGGTGATGGCAACCGGATTCCAGGCGGCGAACTATCTCTCATCCCTGGAGGTGAAAGGACGAGCCGGCCGCAGCATCCACGAAGCGTGGGGAACCGAACCGAGAGCATTCCTGGGCTTGAGCGTGCCCGGCTTTCCCAACTTGTTCCTGCTGTACGGCCCCAACACCAACGGCGGCTCGGCCATTTTTCTGCTGGAGCGCCAGGCGGAGTGGATCGTCGCCACCATCAAGCGCATGCGCCGGCGCAAAGCCACGGCCGCGGAGGTCAGGCAGGACCTGTTCGATCGCTTTGTCCGCTGGGTCGACAAGGGCAACGCCGGCAAGGCCTGGGTATCGGGCGGCTGCAACCACAACTACTACTTTTCGCCCACCGGCCGGGTGGTGACGCAATGGCCCTACTCCAGCGTCCTTTACTGGCTCTTGACCAAAGCGCTGCGCCCCTACGCCTACGTTTTCCGGCGCCTGCCGGCGGCCGGACCCTTGCGCGCGCCGGCTACCGCCCGTGGCGCGGAGCGCGTCGGCGAGCGCGCCTGAGGACGCATTTCATTATCCGATAAACCGGGCCGAGAAATGTGTCCCCGATACCCTCGATTTTCGCGTCGGCTTTGCATTTGTTCAGTCAACCGGCGAACCCAGACCCAGTTCCTGACCCAGACGCATGGCGACCTTCCTGAAGAGCGCCGCAGGCACCCTGCCCAGCTTCGTCGCATCTGAGGCTTCTATAGTCGCAAGCTTCGCCGTGCGGATCACCGAAGGTACCGGCAGGCCGGCTGCAACCAGGTTTTGTACCGGCACATCGCCCGGCCAGCCCCGGTTTTCCGCGCTGGTGATCATCACGACCCAGAGCAGGCCATGCGCGTCCTCGATGCCGCCCACCGACGCGACCAGCGCCGGCCGCGATTGCCGTGTCGGACGGTCAGCATAGGGAAACGGCACTTTGATGACGTCGCCCTGCCTAAAGATTGCCATAGGCCTTGGTGTCGGCTGCGGAGTTCCACTCGCTGAAGGTGCGGAACGGATTGTCCGTCTTGCCTCCGCGGCTGGATTTGGTAAGGATCACGCGCTGATCATCGATTTCGTAAATCAGTTCGTCACCCGGTTGCAGGCGCAGGGCGGCGCGAACCGGTTGTGGAATGGTGGTCTGCGCCTTGGTCGTCAGCTTGCTGGTGATCATGATGGCTTCCGAGGTGGTAAGGAATTTTCTGATGGTAAGGATTTTCCTTGCAGAGATCAACAGGGTACGGGCATCGAGCCATTCGTCGCTCAGGTCTAAGCCGCAACCTCCGCCTTCCGCACCAGCACCAGCGCGACGCCGGCAACCACCAGCACCATTCCCGCCAGCGCGACCCCGGTGATGGTCTCGCCGAACAGCCAGTATGCCTGGAGCGCGGTGGTCGGCGGCACCAGGTAGAACAGGCTGGCGGCGTTGGTCGCGGCGCGGCGGCGGATGATGAGCGTGAGCAGCGAAATCGCGCCTATCGACAGCACCAGCACCAGCCAGCCGAGCGCAAACACGAACTCGCCGGTCCACTCCACCTGCATCGACTCGAAGGCCAAGGCGAACGGCAGCACCGCTGCAGCCGCGGCGATGAACTGGATCACCGAGCCGGAGCGCAAATCGAAATGCCCGGCGAAACGCTTCTGATACACCGTACCGAGGGTGATCGACGCGAGCGCCAGGATCACCATGGCAATGCTGTAGCCGGACAAGCCTGAAAGCGAGATACGCCGCTCCAGCACCAGCGCCACCCCGGCCAGTCCGAGCACCAGTCCCGCCCACTGCCGGCGCGATACGCGCTCGCCGAGGATGGGGGCGGCGGCGAACGCAGTCAGGATCGGTTGCAGGCCGCACACCAACGCAGTGGTGCCCGCCGACATGCCGGCATGGATGGCGGCGAAACATCCGCCAAGATAGGCCCCGTGCAGCAGCACCCCTGCAACCGCGATGTGGCCGGCCTGCCGCCAGGTGTCCGGCCAAGGCGCCTTGAACAGCAGCGCCAGCGGCAACATCAGCGCAACCACCAGGGCGAAGCGCAGCAGCAGAAACGTCATGGGCTCGGCATAAGGCAAACCCAGCTTGGCCCCGACGAAACCGGTGCTCCAGAGGAACACGAATAGCAGCGGCACTCCCCCCAGCCAATCGATGGCCAAACCCCGCTTAATTGTCATCAGGCCCGGCGTGGCCGCGCCGCCGGCCTGGATTCGCGTCGAATATCATTGATTTATATGTATTTTCTAAATTCATCGGGAAAATGTTGCGCTGCGCCAAAAAATACTTGACGGGGTGGGCTCTTCCTGTAAAATTCGTTTTGTTGCAGCGCAATAAACCGCGCCGCCCAGCACCACCGAACACTTGCCGCCTTTTAACTATCTGGAGATCTCTCATGTACGTAACCCCCGAGCAAATCGCCGCCAGCAACAAAGCCGGCGTCGAGGCGTGGCTGAGTTTTGCGCATGCGCAATTCGTTGCTTTCGAGCGCCTGACCTCGCTCAGCTTCAATGCCACCAAGACGGCGTTTGAAGACAGCGTCAGCCACACCAAGGCATTGATGAACGCGAAAGATGTGCAGGACTTCGTCAATGTCAACAGCGCGATGTCCCAGCCGGCGTTGGACAAGGCCATTGCCTACTCGCGTGGCGTGTACGAGGTCGCCACCCAGACGCACGGCGAAATGACCAAGTTCGTGGAAGCGCAATCGGCCGAGTTTAACAAGAACGTCGCCGGTGTCCTGGACAAGGTTGCGAAGAACGCGCCGGCCGGTTCCGATGTCGCCATCGCCGCCGTCAAGTCGGCCCTGGCAGCCGCGAACACCGCCTACGACAGCATCAACAAGGTCTCCAGGCAGGCCACCGAAATGGCCGAAGCCAACTTCAGCGCCGCCACCAGCGCGGCGCGGGATTCACGCAAAAAAGCTGCCTGATCAGCAGCGACAGTCAGTGCGCTGACACTCCTCCTCCTTGTCGGCGCGTTGAAGGGAACGCCGGGCTCCGCCCGGCGTTTTTCTTGGTGCGGCCGGTTCGCCGGCAAATGCCGCCTCAGGCTCTTTCACCTTGCCGGCGCGCTTCTGCGAAAAATCCCGCATGCCGGGTAACACCAGCGCAATGTTGCATCCCGCTCCACGCAGACCGGCGCGCCGAATTCCCGTTCGCTGGTCTTGCGTCCCCGCTCCCCGATGGGTTGCGTCATTCGATTTTCGTGATCACATCGACCCCGGCGGGCTGTCCGTCGCGCAGCGCGGCGAGCCGGTCCAGGGCGAGATGAATGAACGCCAGCCCGCCGTAGAGCGGCATCGCGAGGCCCGCCAGCGGCACATGGCCGAACACGGCAAGCGCGATGCCAAGCAGCATGAAATCGGACTTGTGCCGCGCCAGCAGCGTTTCGATCTCCGAGGGGCTGGCGTGCTCGGCGAGGGCGTCGTAACGGAACACGCGCTGGTTGAAATAGCCGAACAGCAGGACACCGATGAACGGCCACAACAGCGGCATCAGCCACAGCGGCAGCGACATGATGGCGAGCAGCGCCAACCACAGCAGCGCCGCGAGCGCGTTCCAGACGCTGCCGAGGAACGTGCCGCCATGGCGACGCTCCAGCCCCGGATAATCGCGCCCGGCGACATGGCGCACCATGACCGGCATGCCGAACAGCCCGATGATGAGCACCGCCGTCACCAGCACCAGCGGTATCAGCACCACCAGCAGCAGCAGCCCTGTCAGCCATGATCCGATCACGGCCAGGGGCCAGGTGGAGGCCATCCACTGAAACAACTCGTACTGGCGCAACTGGGAATCGATCCACGGCAGCGCCTGCGACCAGAACAGGATGGCCAGGCCGATCCACAACGCGAGCGCCGCCAGCACCGGCCACACCATCAGCATCAGCATGCGCGTGTGAAACAGGCTGGCGAAGCCCCGCGATAATGCCCTGAACAGCACGGTCAAAACGGCCTGCCGGTGTTGAGATTCGTCGAAGATATCATCGTCTGTTCATCTTTCAGGCTCTCCTGACAGTCTGCCACATCTTCATCAGACGCTTGACCGACACCGGCACCGGCGTGCGCAACTCCTGCGCGAAGAGCTGAACCCGCAGTTCCTCGAGAAGCCAGCCGAACTGTTCAAGCTGCGGATCGACGCTGCCGGTCGGGCGTTGCCGCGACAGCTCGCGCAGCCACTGTTGCGCGAGCGGCTGCAGTTGCGCGGCGGCCCGCGCATCGCGTGCCGGATCGGCGCGCAGCTTGTCCAGCCGCAATGCCGCCGCCTTCAGGTAGCGCGGGTAATGCTGCAGCCGCTCGTAGGGCGTCTGTTCGATGAAGCGCTTCGGCAACAACCGGGCAAGGCCCTCCTGAATATCCCGGCCGGCGTCGGGAAACGCCCTGGCCGCCGGCTGGAGTTTTTTCTGCAGCGCCTGGTATTCGCCGAGGATGGCGCCGGCCAGGCGTGCCATCTCCTGGGCGATCAGGCCGACGCGCGCGCGCGCTTCGTCGCGGCGCGCCTCGAACGCGGCGCGACTGCGCGGCAGCGGCTGGTGCATGCAGGTGCGGTCGAACGCGGCGGCGAGCAACTGCGCCTTCAGCTCGCCGGCGTCGCCGAAACCGAACGCGACGAATTGCAGCATCAGTTGCTGCAGCCCGGGCAGGCTTTTCTCGATGAATTTGGCCTGCTCCTTCAATTGCAGCATGAACAGGCGCCGCATGCCGGCGCGATGCAGTTCGCGCGCCTTGTCCGCCGCATCGAAGACTTCCAGCCTGACCGAATCGCCCTGGTCCACCAGCGCCGGAAACCCGATCAGGGTGGCCGTGCCGTGGCGGATCTCCATCATCTGTTCGAGATCGCCGAACGACCATTCGCCGTATGACGCCTTTACGGCGCCTTCCTCGCCGGCCCCGGTCTTCACCGCGCGGGCGAACTGCTCGCCCGCCTGCTCGCCCAGTTCGGCGCGCAACTGCGGCAGATTGCGGCCCATGCCGAGCTGCCTGCCGTGCTCGTCGACAATGCGGAAATTCATCGACAGATGCGCGGGCAGGGTTTCGGGGCGAAACGCGTCCGGCGGCACCTCGAGATTCAGTTCGCGCCGCGCATACAGGGAAATCGCCGCAGTCAGGGAATACGCTTCCGGACGCGGCGCATCCGGCCCCTCGAGCCAGCCGAGAAATCGCTGCGCGAACTCCGGTCCGGGCCCGAGCCGGTGGCGGGTGCGCTGCGGCAGCGATTTTGCCAGCAGCATCGCCTTCTCGCGGCGCAGCCCGGGCACCAGCCAGTCGCAGGCCGAAGCGCTCACCTGGTTGAGCGCCGCGAGCGGCACCGTCAGGGTGACGCCATCGCGCACCGAGCCGGGTTCATGAAAATACTCGAGCGCGAGTTCACGTCCGGCCAGGGCGATCCGATGCGGGAACTGCGAAGTGGTGATGCCCGCGGCCTCATGGCGCATCAGGTCTTCGCGCTCGAGGAACAGCAGCTTCGGATCGGCGCTCTCGGCGTCGCGGCGCCAGGCGTCGAATCCCGCGCCGTTATAAATGCCTTCCGGCACCAAGCTGTCGTAGAACGCGACAATCAGCTCCTCGTCCACCAGCACGTCGGGGCGCCGCGACTTGTGCTCCAGGGCTTCGATGTCCCGCACCAGTTTCTGGTTGTGCAGGAAAAACGGCGCGCGCGATTCGTACTCGCCGCCGGCGAGCGCCTGGCGGATGAAAATGCGCCGCGATTCGGCCGGATCGTACGGGCCGTAGTGCACCCGCCGGCCGGTGTAGAGCGGCAGCCCGTACAGGGTGGCGCGCTCGAACGCGGCCACGTGCGCCGGCTTTTTCTCCCAGTGCGGCTCGTAGCGATGCCGTTTGACGAGGTGCTCGCCCACCGATTCCAGCCAGGTCTCCTCGATCACCGCGACCGAGCGCGCGTACAGGCGGGTGGTTTCCATCAGTTCCGCTGCCATCACCCAGCGGCCCCCTTTTTTCGCCAGCGCCGAGCCGGGGTGGATGTAGAAGCGGATGCCGCGCGCGCCCAGGTAGTGCCCCTCCTCCGATTTCAGGCCGACATTGCCCAGCAGGCCGGCCAGCAACGCGCGATGCACCTGGGCATAGGTCGCGGGTTTTTCGGACAGCCGCCATCCCATCTCGGCGACCAGTTCCTTCAACTGCGAGTGGATGTCGCGCCATTCGCGCATCCGGTTGAACGACAGGAAATGGTCGCGGCAGGATTGCTGCAGCTTGCGCATCGATTTCCTGTGCGCCAGCGCCTCCTCGAAAAACTGCCATAGTTTGAGGTAGCCGAGAAAGTCCGAGCGTTCGTCGCGGAACTGCCGGTGCGCTTCGTCGGCCGCCGCGGCGCGCTCCAGCGGCCGGTCGCGCGGATCCTGCACCGACAGCGCCGCGGCGATGATCAGCACTTCGGCCAGGCTGTTCTCCTCTTTCGCCGCCAGCACCATCCGGCCCACCGCCGGATCGACCGGCAGGCGCGCCAGGCGCCACCCCGTTTCAGTGAGAGCGAGGTCCTCATCGACTGCCCCGAGTTCGGTCAGCAGCGCATAGCCGTCCTGAATGGCGCGGGGCGCGGGCGGTTCGATGAAGGGAAATTCCTCCACTGCCGGCAGGCCCAGCGATTTCATGCGCAGGATCACCGAGGCCAGCGACGAGCGGAGAATCTCCGGTTCGGTGTAGGCCGGCCGCGCCGCGAAATCATCCTCCGCATAGAGGCGCACGCACACGCCGCTGGCCACCCGGCCGCAACGGCCGGCGCGCTGCTCGGCCGCCGCCCGAGAGATCTTCTCGACCTGCAACTGCTCCACCTTGTTGCGAAAGCTGTAGCGCTTCACCCGCGCCAGGCCCGAGTCGATCACGTAGCGGATGCCGGGCACGGTCAGTGAGGTTTCGGCGACGTTGGTGGCGAGCACGATGCGCCGCGCCGCGTGCGGCCTGAATATGCGTTCCTGCTCGGCCGCCGACAGGCGGGCGAACAGCGGCAGGATCTCGGTGTGCGGCGGATGGTGCTTGCGCAGCGCCTCGGCCGCCTCGCGGATTTCGCGCTCCCCCGGCAGGAACACCAGCACGTCGCCGGGAATGGCCGCGCCGTCCCCGCCCGGCCGCGCCAGCTCGTCCACGGCGTCGCAGATCGCCTGGTTCAGATCGTGGTCGTCATCGCCTTGCCGGTCGTCGAACGGCCGGTAGCGCACCTCGACCGGATAGAGACGGCCGGAGACCTCGATCACCGGCGCGAGGCGCTGATGGACCGCTGCGCCGGGATGGACGGCTGCGCCGGGGTGGTCGGCTGCGCCGGGGTGGTCGGCTGCGCCGGGGTGGTCGGCTGCGCCGGGGGGAACGGCTGCGCCGGGGCCGTCTTCGGCGAAGTGCCGCGCGAAGCGCCCGGCATCGATGGTGGCCGAGGTGATGAGCAGTTTCAGATCGGGGCGGCGCGGCAGCAACTGCTTCAGATAGCCCAGCAGAAAATCGATGTTGAGGCTGCGTTCGTGCGCCTCATCGAGGATCAGCGCGTCGTACTGGCGCAGCAGCGGATCGCCCTGCGTCTCCGCCAGCAGGATGCCGTCGGTCATCAGCTTGATGTACGACTGCGGGCCGACCTTGTCGTTGAAGCGGATCTTGTAGCCGACCGCGCCCCCGAGTTCGGTCCGCAGTTCGTGCGCGATGCGGGCGGCGGTGGCGCGTGCGGCAATGCGGCGCGGCTGGGTGTGGCCGATCATGCCGTTCACGCCGCGGCCGAGTCCGAGCAGGATTTTGGGCAGCTGCGTGGTCTTGCCCGAGCCGGTTTCACCGCAGACGATCACCACCTGGTGAGCGGCTATGGTCCGGGCGATTTCCTCTCGCCGCGCGCTGACCGGCAATTCCTCGGGAAAATCCGGAACCGGCAGCGCGGCGCGGCGCGCTGCCAGCGCCGCATCGGAACCTCCGGCGCGCGGCGGCGCCCTCGTCATATGCCGGTCAACCGGCGCTCCGGCGGCGGGTCATGCGGCGCCCTCGGGGAAAAACCGCTCGGCGTAGCTGATCTCATCGATCTCATGCTCGTTCACCCAGCGGGCCAGCTCGTCGTGGCGCGGGAACCAGACACCGGGATGCCCGGCGATATAGCGCAGCAGCTGGTCCAGCACCGCGCTGAGCAGCGGCCGGCCGCCGAAGTGGCCGTGCACCGTGATGTTGATGAAGCCGTCCGGCTCCTGTGCGTAAAGAAAGTCGAACATGTCCTTGTAGCACTGGTAGAAGTCGCGCGGCGCGCCGCGCAGCACCCGGTTGTCGGCGTAGTCGCTGTGCGGAATCGCCACCAGCGTGCGCCCGCCGGCCGGCACGCGGCACGGCAGATCGAGATAGTTATAGTCGCCATGCCACAGCATCCCCGCCTCGGCCAGCAGATCGGCGGTTCGTTCAGTCGTGGCGATGGTCGAGCTGATCCAGCCGCAGGGGCGCATGCCCGATTGCCGCTCCAAAATGTCGAGGCTGCGCTTGATGAGCGAGCGCTCTTCGGCTTCGCCCAGACCGGGGAGCACCTGGTCCTGCGCATAGTTGTGGCCGGCCAGTTCGAATCCCGAGGCGACAATTTGCTTTACGACCGCCGGAAACAACTCCGCCGCGCGCGCACTGACGCAGAACGTGGCCGGCAATTGATGCTGCTTCGCGATGCGCATCAGCCGGTAAGCGCCGGCGCGGGCGCCGTATTCGGACCACTGGATGCCGGCCCGGTCGATGGCACCGGGCTTCGGCGGACTGGTCATCGGCGAGTAAGGCGGCGCCTTCCCCTCCGACCAGCTTTCCACCAGAAAGGTCAGCGCGACGACGGTGCGAATACCATCGGGCCAGATTGATCCGGCGTGTTTCATGCTCTTCTCCGGTTTGCCTCGAAGCGCGGGACGGCGCCCGCACGAGGCCGCCATTATCCCGTAACTGGCGCGGCCGGCGCGGTTTTGAGCGATTCGTCCGGGATATGAACTGCCGCGTGACCTTGCACCTGCTGTATTGCGCAGTTCTTAACCGGCCCAGGGCGCCGCCGAAACCACGCCATGCGCAGCGCATCGGTCACCAGGTTGGTTGACTCGCCCTCATCTGGAACAATTTGACGGCCGGCCAAACCCGCATGCCCTGCATCACGGCAAGCCGGTCAAGGCAGGCTCGAAGGCAATCATCACCAACTGGTTCAAGGCGCCGCGCCACGCCGCCGCCGGCTAGATTTTCGCGCACCTCCCTTTCGCCACTGGCGAGGCTTTGCGAATCGAGTGCATTCGACCTCTTCTTATTGGTATGCGGATAGCAATTGCGCATGGCACTGGCATGCGCCACCATCGTGCCCGCGCCGTGTTCGATTGTTGTGACATTTTCACGCACGAAATGCGTACTCCGGCCAGGGAGGCACGTTTCATCAGGGTGGCGCGCCATGCCGGCGGGGCTTCACGGAATCGGCAGCGTTGCCGTTTGTCGAAAATCCACTACAGCGAAATCGCGTTGCCACTACATGACATTTTCGCCGGATTGTCTATGATTGGCATATCCGAGATGCGGACGCACCACCCTCCCAGTGCGGGCGTATCGAGGTAAAACCCCGGTGAAAATCGGGGTTTTTTTTGCCTGCCGGAAAGTCACCGGCATGACTCCCATGACGCCCGCCGGTCCCCGAGCGAGCGCGCCTGATACGATAGCGCGCTGCACCGATGTCGCGGGAGGGATGCGCAATGTCAAAACATCTGGGTGGAGCGCCTTTTCGTATTGCCCTGTCGTCTCGGCCCGGAGCGTGCCGGCTCAAGGTTGCGCCGGTATGGTTGCGCTGGCGCTAGCCGCAGTCGTGTCCGGGGGCGCCGCGATGGCCCGGACGGTCGCCACTCGGCGGCAAGCTTCGGAACTTACCGGGACGCGCTGAGCAGCCGTTCAACATAACGGGCCAGCATATCGACCTCGATATTGACGCCGGCGCCGGGCCGCAGGTATTTCAGCGTGGTCACCGCCACGGTGTGGGGAATGAGATTGACCTCGAACTGGGCGCCTTCCACCGCATTGACCGTCAGGCTCACGCCCTGGACCGTGACCGAACCCTTGCGGGCCACGTAGCGCGCCAGTTCGGCGGGCACTTCGATCCGCAGCAGGTGACTTTCGCCGACCGGCTCGAAGCGGACCACGGCGCCCACGCCGTCCACATGACCGCAGACCAGGTGGCCACCGAGACGATCGGACAGCCGCAGTGATTTTTCCAGGTTTACGTCCCCGGGATTATCCAGCCCCACGGTGCAGCGCAGCGTCTCGGCGGATACATCGGCGTCGAAGCTGTTGCCGCGCAGCGACACGACGGTGAGGCAGGCGCCGTTGACGGCAATGCTGTCGCCGATCGCCACATCGTCGAGGCCGAGGCCCGCTACTTCTATGCTCAAGCGCCTGCCCTGCTGGAGGGGTTCGATGCGTTCGATCCTGCCGACGGCCGCGATGATCCCGGAGAACATCAATGTCCTCCTGGCGGGGCCGCAACGCCGGCGTCCCCCATGCCGTTCGCTGCCGCGGGACGAGCCTGGTCCGCGACGCGCTCGTCGCCCACCACCCGCGCAACGATGCGCACGTCGCCGCCGATGGCGGCGGTATCGCGGATGACCAGCACAGTGCGCCGGGACAATTCGGTCAACTCCGGCAGGCTGAACATGCCCCGTCCGGAATCGCCGATCACGCTGGGCGCCAGGTACACCAGCAGTTCATCCACGCAGCCTTCGCGCAGCAGCGAGCCATTCAGCCTCGCGCCGGCTTCGACATGCAGCTCGTTGATTTCACGCCGGCCCAGTTCGCGCAGCACCGCCGCGAGCTCGGTCTTGCCTTGGGCGTTGGGAATGAACAGCACTTCCGCGCCCCGGTCCCGCAGCACCGCTGCCTTGTCTTCGTTGGGCTGCGCCGCGATAACCAGCACCTTGCCGCCATCGGCAAAGAACAGGCGCGCGGCCGGATTGACTTCCAGCCGCGAATCGATCAGCACCCGCAGCGGCTGGCGCGGCGTCGCGACGTCGCGCACGCTGAGCTGCGGGTCGTCGTCCTTGACCGTGCCGATGCCGGTGAGGATGGCACAGGCGCGGGCGCGCCAGGCATGTCCGTCGCGGCGTGCCGCTGCGCCGCTGATCCATTGGCTCGCGCCATTGGCGAGCGCGGTGCGCCCGTCCAGCGAGGCCGCCACCTTGAGGCGTACCCAGGGTCGCCCCCGGGTGTGCCGGGAGACAAAGCCGATGTTCAGCTCGCGCGCGTCATCTTCGAGCAGCCCGGTCTGCACCGCAATCCCGGCTGCGCGCAATCGGTCAAAGCCCGAACCGGATACCGCCGGATGCGGGTCCTGCATCGCCGCCACGACCCGCGCCACCCCGGCTGCGATCAGCGCATCGGCACAAGGCGGCGTGCGGCCATGATGGCTGCACGGCTCCAGCGTCACGTAGGCGGTGGCGCCCCGGGCGCGCTCACCGGCTTCGCGAAGCGCATGGGCTTCGGCGTGCGGCGTGCCCGCCTTTTCATGCCAGCCGCTGCCGACAGCCACGCCGCCCTGCACGATGACGCAGCCGACGCGCGGATTGGGCGTGCTGGTGTACAGGCCTTTCCCGGCCAGCCGCAAGGCCTGCCTCATGAACTCCCGGTCGGCGGCTGAGAAGGACACGGCGAAATCGCGGGAAATCGGGCCGGCGCCGGCGCGGCAATCGCGCCTGTCAGCGCGCCACGGCCCTGCGGCCGCGCTTGGCGCCGGGGCGCTTGACCTCGAGAATTTTTTCGCGGAAATCGTCAACCCGCTGGAAGTCTTCGTACACCGAGGAGAAGCGGATATAGGCCACGTCGTCCATCTTCTTCAATTCGCGCATCACCATCTCGCCCACGACACGGCTCGACACCTCGCGCTCGCCGAGCGCCAGCACCCGCTGCTCGATGCGGTTGATGGCGGCATCGACGTATTCGGTCGGCACCGGCCGCTTGTGCAGAGCGCGCATGAAGCCGGTGCGCACGCGCTCGCGGTCATAGGCAGTGCGGTGGCCGCTCGATTTCACCACCACCGGCATCTGCAGCTCGGTGCGCTCGTAGGTGGTGAAGCGCTTCTCGCAATCCTGGCACTGGCGGCGGCGGCGCACGCTGTCGCCATCGTCGGACAGGCGCGAATCGATGACCGACGTGTTATCGGATTTGCAGTAAGGGCACTTCATGTCGAGCGTGGCAGGTGACAGGTAGGGGGCAAGGTGAATCAGGTCACTGCGGCGGATCTGGCGCCGGAGGTGCGGTACACCGGGTGCCGCCGGCACAGGGCCTCGACCTCGCCCCGCACCCTGGCAAGATGACTCTCGTCCGCGGGCGCATCGAACACGTCGGCGATGAGATTCGCAACTTTGTCCGCTTCCGCCGTACCAAAGCCGCGCGTCGTCATGGCCGGGCTGCCGATGCGAATGCCGCTCGCGACGAACGGCTTTTGCGGATCGTTCGGAATGGCGTTCTTGTTGACGGTGATGTGCGCCCGCCCCAGCGCGTTCTCGGCATCGCGGCCGGTGAGATTGCGCGCTCGCAGGTCGAGCAGAAACAGGTGGCAATCGGTGCGGCCGGAGACGATGCGCAGCCCGCGGCGGGTCAGGGTTTGCGCCATGGTGCGCGCGTTCTGCAGCACCTGCTCCTGGTAGCGCTTGAACTCCGGCGCCAGCGCCTCCTTGAACGCGACCGCTTTGGCGGCGATGACATGCATCAGCGGTCCGCCCTGCAGGCCCGGGAACATGGCCGAATTGATCAGTTTTTCGTGTTCCGCCCTGGCCAGCACGAAGCCGCCGCGCGGGCCGCGCAAGGTCTTGTGGGTGGTGCTGGTGACGAAATCGGCGATGCCCACCGGCGACGGATAGATGCCGGCGGCAATCAGGCCGGCATAATGCGCCATATCGACCATCAGGTAGGCGCTCACCGAGTCGGCGATGGCGCGAAACCGCTGCCAGTCGATCACCGGCGCGTAGGCGGATGCGCCCGCCACGATCATCTTCGGCCGGTGCTCCAGGGCGAGGCGGGCCACCTGCTCGTAGTCAATGTGCTCGCGCTCATCAAGGCCGTAACCGACCGCGTGGAACAACTTGCCCGACAGGTTGACCGACGCGCCATGCGTCAGATGGCCGCCGTGCGCCAGCGACATGCCCAGTATCGTGTCGCCCGGCTTGAGCGCCGCGAAATATACCGCCTGGTTGGCCTGCGAGCCCGAATGCGGCTGCACATTGGCGTAGTCGGCGCCGAACAATTGTTTCACCCGGTCGATGGCGAGTTGCTCAACCATATCGACGAATTCGCAGCCCCCGTAATAGCGCTTGCCCGGATAGCCTTCGGCGTACTTGTTGGTGAGCTGGCTGCCCTGCGCGGCCAGAACCGCGGGACTGACGTAGTTTTCCGAGGCGATCAGTTCGATGTGATCTTCCTGGCGCTGATCCTCAAGCTGGATGGCGCGCAGCACTTCGGGATCGGCGTGCGCGAGGTCGTTATGGCTGGAGAACATTCTGGGTAGGGCCCCGCGAAAAGGTACATTTTAGCACGCTGCCCCACTTTGGCTCCGACGGCTAAATCCCACGGTTTCAATGGCTTGATAAGGAAAACTGGGGTGCACGCGAGTCGGACCGCAACAGGTTGTACCGGCATTCCCGCCGTCTGGAACGGTCTGCCGATTCCGCGGCTGGAGCGTAATCCCGGCTTCACGACGGTAAAATTGCGCCATGCCAGTCAAGACCGTTCTCAATCAGGGGCGCGTCCCGGTGCGCATCTGGACCGACGAAGTCGAAAGCACGGCACTGCAGCAATTGCATAACGTGGCGCAGTTGCCGTTCCTGTTTCACCACGTCGCCGCCATGCCGGATGTGCACGCCGGCATCGGCGCCACCGTGGGCGCGGTCATTCCCACGCGGGGCGCCATCATTCCGGCCGCGGTCGGGGTGGACATCGGCTGCGGCATGTCGGCGCTGCGGCTGTCGCTGAAGGCGGCCGATCTCCCGGACAGCCTGTCGCGGCTGCGATCAAGCATCGAAGCGGCGGTGCCGGTGGGATTCGCGCAGCATGATGGCGGCGACACCCGCAGCGATGCCGCGGCACCGCTCGGCGCCCGGCTGCATCGCATCACCGGCAGGCACCCCGGTATTGCGAAAATGCAGCGGCAGCACGACAGCGTCTGGGTGCGCCAGCTCGGTTCGCTCGGCGGCGGCAATCACTTCATCGAACTGTGCGCGGACGAGTCCGATGCGCTCTGGGTGATGCTGCACTCGGGCAGCCGCGGCATCGGCAACTGCATCGGCCGCTACTTCATCGAGGCGGCGCGCAATGAGCTGGGACGGCGTGACGCGCGGCTGCCCGATCGCGACCTCGCCTGGTTCGACGAAGGCACCCCGCTGTTCGATGACTACGTCGATGCGCTCGGCTGGGCACAGGATTACGCCTGGGCCAACCGCCACGAAATGATGCAGCTGGTGCTGCAGGCGCTTGAAGAACACTTGCCGCCGTTTCGCATTTCCGGCGAGGCGATCAGTTGTCATCACAATTACGTCGCGCAGGAGACGCACTTCGGCGAGCGCGTGTACGTCACCCGCAAGGGCGCGATCCGCGCCGGTGCCGGTGAACTGGGCATCATTCCGGGCAGCATGGGCACGCGCTCCTACATCGTGCGCGGCCGCGGCAATCCGGATTCCTTCTGCTCCTCGGCCCACGGCGCCGGCCGGCGCATGAGCCGCACCGAGGCGAAGCGGCGTTATTCGCGGGCCGACGTGGCAGCGCAGACGCGCGGCGTCGAATGCCGCAAGGACGGCGGCATCATCGACGAGATCCCAGCCGCCTACAAGGACATCGACGCGGTCATGGCGCATCAGACCGATCTGGTTGAAGTGGTCCACACCTTGAAGCAACTGGTGTGCGTCAAGGGATGAGCGGCGCGGATTGCGCGCCGCCCGCAATGAGGGCCGCCTGAACATCACACCGTCTGCAACGGGGCGCCGAGTCAAGACGGCCTTATCATTTTTTAAAATGACTCTTGCCGTACAATGCCGCGCTTCGGGCAGTTTATCGAATCAATTCCGAAGATTATTCAAGCAAACAGGCTCAGGCGGGCAACACCGCGGCCAGCGCGCGCAGATCGGCGTTGCCTCCGGAAAGAATCACCCCGACTCGTTTGCCCGGCACTTCGTAGCCGCCCTCCAGCACCGCCGCCGCGCCGAGCGCGCCGGTCGGCTCCACCACGATCTTCATCCGCTCCCACAGCCGCAGCATCGCCGCCAGCAGTTGCGCATCGCTCACGGTGGTCATGTCGTGCACATGGGCCAGGACCAGCGGGAAGGTAACCTCGCCGAGGGCATGGGTGCGCGCGCCATCGGCAATGGTGTCCGGATTGCGGCAGGTCTGCAGCGAGCGGGTGCGAAACGAGCGGGTGGCGTCGTCGCCCGCTTCGGGCTCCACGCCGATCACCTTGCATCCGGGCGCGAGTTCGCCGGCGGCAATGGCGCAGCCCGACAACAGGCCCCCGCCGCCGCAAGGCACGAACAGGTGGTCGAGTTCCCCGACCTGCTCGAACAGTTCCTTCGCCGCCGTACCCTGCCCGGCAACGATATGCGGGTGGTCGAACGGCGGGATGAGCGCGAGGCCGCGTTCGGCGGCGAGCCGCGCCGCCAGTTCCTCGCGCACCACTTCGCGGCTGTCGTAGAGAATGACTTCGGCACCGTAGCCGCGGGTCGCATCGATTTTGACGGCGGGCGCATCGGCCGGCATGACAATGGTGGCGCGGATGCCCAGGTCCCGCCCGGCCAGCGCCACCGCCTGGGCGTGGTTGCCGGACGAATAGGCGAGCACGCCGCGGCGCCGTGCGCCCGGTTCAAGCTGGCTGAGCGCGTTGAACGCGCCGCGGAACTTGAACGCCCCCATGCGCTGGAAATTTTCGCATTTGAAATACAGCGAGGCTCCCGCCAGCGCGTCCAGGGTGCGCGAGGTCATCACCGGCGTGATACTGGCGTGGCCGGCGATGCGCCGTGCCGCCGCGGCGATGTCGTCGTAGCGCACGGGAAGCGTCTGTTCGCGGGAAGGATTGATCGGGCTGCCCTCGCGGAACCCGGCGCTTGTTGTAGCGCGCACCGCGTCAAACAGAGGTGAGGTCCAGGCGCCGTTCGATGCGGTCCAGCCGCCTATCAATGTTGTCGAAGCGTGCATTGATGCTGGCCATGTCGGTATGCAGTCCAGCCAGTTGGGTATGTACGCTCGCCAGTTGCTGCTCAATTGAACTGACTCGTTCAGTGAGGAAGGTGATTTTGTCGTTAAGTTTGTCCATGCCGGCGCGCATTGCGCGCAGGTGCTCAAGGATCAGGTTTTCGGTGTTGTCGGTCATGTTGTCAGGGCTCCGGGTTTCATTATAGGGTTATTCATGTCCTTACCTCCGCTGCCCCTTCGTTGCGCGGCGCGGCAAGCCCGGGCCTGAATGCCAGCCCGACTTTCTCGACGCTTCTGCCGACCCGGGACAGGACCGTCAATTGCAAGCCGCCGAGGCGGACCTGATCCCCGGGCAGCGGATAGCCGCAGGCGCTGCGCGCCAGGTAGTCGCCGATGGTGCGCCCCCGGTCGTTCGCATCGATTTTCACGCCGTACGCATCGGCGAGCGCACCAATGCAGGTCGTGCCGCTGAGGGTGAATCCGACCAATGATCCGGTCGATCCGGTCGTGGCGCCGTGGGTCCCGCCGTGGGTCCCGCCGTGGGGCCCGCCGTGGGGCCTTTTGTCATCGCGAATGTTGCCAATGGGATGGACGGTGGTGGCATTGGGCATGGCTCTCCTCAGTCAATTGTCCAGCGGGCGAGATGCCGGGCGCGGTTTTTTCCATCCGACGCCGGCTGACGCCGTGGCGCGAGGCTTGCTTTCCCTGCCGTCGCGACAGCGCGGCCGTGCGCCGGAGAAATCAGCCTAAAGAAGACACGGAGCCATCACTGAAGTTCAGCCGCGTCGAGGGCATTTTTATTTCTTTTTTTCTCCGAATCCGCCGACAGCGCTTCAGGCTCGAGCGGGATGACGGCCCGCCGCGGCAAAAAACACGGATCGAACTGGTACGCAATTCGCTCTTCTCAGCCCGCGCCGTTTCCCCGAATCGAATACGTCCCAGGGCGGACAACCGCGCCCCGACCCGATTCCGGGAGACTGCATCGTCGGACTCGCGATCACACGTCCTGCGCCGGACGGCATATGTTCCGGTCACACGCTCATGCGATTTGCACAGCCCCCGCGTGCGAAGCTTCGCTGCATGGCCTTTGTCGGAACAATGCGGGCAATCGGCGCGGCGGTCCGGGCGGCGAATTTCAGGGTCATGCTGCCATGACCGGGCGCGGCCGGAAGGCCCTTGCCGGTCCGTCTCAGCCTCGCGACCCGGCCGGGGCAGGTTTCGAACCCGGTTTCAACGGCAGTCTCCAGCACGGTTTTCAGATGGGGAGCACGATGGTCCAACGTGATCGACTGGTGGTGGTATCGAACCGGTTGCCTGTTGTTTTTCGCCGGACCGAGGAGGGCTGGAAAACCGAGCCGGGGGCCGGCGGGCTGGTCAGTGCGCTGTTGCCGGTGTTGCGCCACCGCGGCGGCACCTGGATCGGCTGGCCGGGCACGGACGGCTCCGAAGACCTGAACCAGGCACTCGCCGAAACCAGCGGCACGGCAGGCTATGCGTTGCAGCCGGTCCACCTGACGGCGCAGGAAGTCGATTACTTCTACCACGGCTTCGCCAACGAAATCATCTGGCCGCTGTTCCACGACATGCAGTCATTGTGCAATTTCGAGCCGATCTACTGGCAGGTCTATTGCGATGTGAACCGCAAATACGCCGACGCCATCATGCGCAGCAGTTCCTGCGGCCCGGACGACTTCGTCTGGGTGCATGACTATCACCTGATGAACGTGGCGAAGGAATTGCGCGCCATGGGAAGCAACGCCAGGATCGGCTTCTTCCTCCACATCCCGTTTCCGCCGCTCGACCTGTTCGTCACCTTGCCGTGGCGTTCGCAACTCATCGCAGCACTGCTGCAGTACGATCTGGTCGGCTTCCAGACGGTGCGCGACCGGCGCAATTTCGTGCGCTGCGTGCGCTCGCTGATGGGGGAGGTGCGTATCCAGGGAAAGGGCAACGTGGTCGTGGCCGACATCGGCAATCGCCAGGTGCGCTGCGGCGCCTTTCCCATCAGCATCGATTTCGAGGCTTTCATGCGCCAGGCCGCCTCGGCGCAGGTCGGCGCCAAGGCCAAAGAGCTCCACTCGCTGCTGCCGGACCGGCGGCTGGTGCTCGGCATCGACCGCCTCGATTACACAAAGGGCATTCCCAACCGGCTGAATGCCTTTTACAACCTGCTCACCCGCTTTCCGCAACTGCGGGAGAAGATCTCGCTGATCCAGGTGGTGGTGCCGAGCCGCGTCGATATTCCGGAATACGGGGAGCTCAAGATCACCATCGAGCAACTGGTGGGGCGCATCAATGGCGAGTTCATGCGTCCGGGCGGCTGGGTGCCCGTATGGTACGTCTATGGCAGCCTCACCCGGGTAGAACTGCTGGCCTACTACCGGGCTGCGGACATCGCGCTCATCACGCCGCTGCGCGACGGCATGAATCTGGTTGCGAAGGAATACTGTGCCGCCAGCATCGAAGAGGACTGCGTGCTGATCCTGAGCGAATTCGCCGGCGCCGCGACGCAAATGCGCCACGGCGCGCTGCTGGTGAATCCGTTCGACATCGAAGGCGTGGCCGATGCCCTGAAGCAGGCCTACGACATGAACATCAGGGAGCGCCGGGCGCGGATGCGGCGATTGCGCCGCTCGGTGCGCGAATACGATATTTTCTGGTGGGTGGACTCGTTCATGCACGCCGCCTTCACCAAGGATCTGCGCGACTTTCCCCCTCCTGACGCGCACACCGCCGAAGCGGCCGAGGAATTGCTGTTCTCCGAAGGCATGCCCGAATCCCCGGTGTTGACGAACGCCTTCTAAGAAGAAAACGCCCCGGCGTTTTCCCCGATATCGGGGTGTGCGAGCGGTCTTGCCCCCTCGCGTCGTGGACGGCTAGCCGGGGCGCCCCACGGGCAGAATTGACCCAATCCGTCGCGAATTCAGAAGTGGCGGTGCCTCACTCGCTCCGTAAGAGTCTGGTATCACGTACAATACCACTGTGCCAAAGGCCCGGATCATCATCGACACCAATGTATTCATTTCGGCCCTGCGTTCGCGTCGCGGCGCCTCGTTCAAGCTGTTGTCGATGCTGGGCGGAAACTCGTTCGACATCAGCGTATCCGTGCCATTGGCGCTCGAATACGAAGCGCTCGCCAAGCGACGGGCGCGCGCCCTCGGCCTGGACGCAAAAACGATCGACGACATCCTCGACTACGTCTGCCAGATGGCGCGCCGACGCGAAATCTTCTTCCTGTGGCGGCCGTTCCTGAAAGACCCCAAGGATGATCTGGTGCTGGAGCTGGCGGTGGAATCGGAAAGCGAATTCATCATCACCTACAACCGGCGCGATTTCGCCGGAACAGAGACATTTGGCATCAAAGTACTTACGCCGAAAGAGTTCTTGCAGAAAATCGGAGAGATCAAATGAGCACCATCAGTCTGCGTTTGCCGGAATCCCTGCACAAGCAGGCAAGGGAATTGGCGAAGAAGGACAACATCTCGATCAACCAGTTCATCGCCACGGCAGTAGCGGAGAAAATGTCCGCGCTGCTGGCGGGCGAATACCTGGAGAAGCGGGCAGCGCGCGGGAGCAGCGCGCGCTTCAAACGCGCGCTTGCGCGCGTCGCCGACCGCGAGCCCGAAGAGCGCGACCGGCTCTAATCCGGCTCTACACCATTTTTTACTCCGCCTCCTCGATCCAGGCCATCCGGATCGCTTCGAGGATCTTCTCGCCGCAGTGCTTCGGGTCGTCGTCGAAACGGATAGAAGGAAAATCAAGCCGCGGCCTCCGGGCCGAGGAAGCGGTTCTCAGACGTCGGTCCGGCGCGCAACTTTGCCCGCCGGCCCCAGCCAGCGCTCCAGCCGGCGCGCCTGCCCCCGGCCGATCTGCAGCGCGCAGGTATCCACCGGCGCCGGCTGCGGGCGCACGCTTAACCGATGCAGTTCGTCGCGCCGGAAGACATGCAGCATGAGCTCGGCGCCCGGCCTGGCGCGCGCCAGCCTGTCGGGACCGTTCTTGCCGGGGCGCACGCCGTTGATGGCTACTATTACGTCCCCGGCGGATAGTCCGGCCGCCCGCGCCGCGCCGCCCTCCAGCACGTGGGTCAGCAGCAGGTCTTTGCCTTCGCCGCGGACGCGCGCGCCCAGTGAGGCCGGCATGTGTATCCGGTCCGCCGCCGCTTTCCCGGCGCCAGGCGCAGCCTGGCCGCCCGCGTCGGTGGGACTGCCCGCGGTGCGCATCTTCATCCGCACGCCCTGGCGGGCAAGCAGGCGAGCCAGCGGCAGCTCGGCGGTGCTGCGCAGCCATGTGTGGAAATGCCGCCCCAGCCGCAATCCGGTCACCCGCTCGGCGAGCCGCTCGATGCCGTCCTCCGCCACGCCGCGGCCGGTCAGGCCGTGCTCGCGCCACAGGGCGCGCATCACGTCATCCAGCGATTTGCGTCCGGCGGTCTGCTCGCGGATGGTCAGGTCCAGACACAGCGCGACGAGGCTGCCCTTGCCGTAGTAGCTGACGCCGGCGTTGGGCGAATTTTCGTCCTGCCGGTAGTACTTGATCCAGGCATCCCAGCTCGATTCGGCCAGGGTCTGCTTTTTCCGGCCCGGCATGCGCAGCAGCGACGTGATGGAACGCGCCAGCCGATCCAGGTACTGCTCGCGCGAGATCAGCCCGGCGCGCGCCAGCGCAAGCTCGTCGTAATAGGAAGTGATGCCTTCGAACGCCCACAGCAGACTGGTGTAGCTTTCGTTCTCCAGCGCATAGGGCGTGAACACCGCGGGCTTGATGCGCTTCACATTCCAGGTGTGAAAGTATTCATGGCTCGCCAGGCCGAGAAAATCACGGTATGACTCATCCGGTTGTTTCATGTCCGCCGGCGGCAAGGCATCGCGGGCGCACAGCAGCGCCGTCGAGGCGCGATGTTCGAGACCGCCATAACCCTCGCCCACCGCAGTGACCAGGAACACGTACCGGTCCATGGGGGCGGGTTCGCCGAAGAAGCGGATGTGCTCCTCGCAGACCCGCTGCAGATCGCGGCTGAGGCGCCCCATGTCGGCTTCGTGCCGGCCGCTGAGGACGATGTCGTGCGGCACCCCGCAGGCGCGGAACGTGGCGAGGGTGAATTCGCCCATTTCGACCGGATGGTCGATCAGCTCATCGTAGTCCGCCGCGGCGTAGCGGCCAAAGCCGTAGCGCGCCGCGCCCGCCTCCCGCATCGCCGTCGCGACGCGCCAGCGCCGATAGGTCGGGCCTTGAGTCCCACCCGTGCGCTTGCCTGCGGGCGGCAGGATGTCCACTTCGCAGCGCCGGTCTTCCTGGCCGATGACCTTCGGGAACACGCACGCGCCGTTGAAAAAACCGTGGGTGGGATCCAGATGCGCACCGCGCACCGACAGATCCCACGCATAGACCTCGAGCACCACGCGCAGTGGTCCCTGCGCCGGCGCGGCGCGCCAGGTGTGCTTGTCTTCCTTGACCAGCGCCACCGCCCGCCGGCCGGCTGCGGCGCGGATCGAAACGACATGACGGGCGAAATCACGAATCATGTAGCTGCCCGGGATCCACGCCGGCAGCGCGAACCGCTGTCCCGCCGGATCCGGTTCACCGACCTCGCAGCTCACCTCGAACAGGTGCGCCTCGGGATGCGAGGGAAAGATGCTGTAGCGGACCGGCGAACCGCCAGAGCCGGCGTGCCGGCCCTGGCGACCGGAGATGGTGCGCCGCCCGCCTGGATTAGCCATTTTCTTCATCATTCCCGAGCACAGGTCCGTGTCGCCGGGGCGCGTCGCGCCGGCTGAAAACAGGCCCGCGTGCTCAGCGCACCAGCAAGGTCATCTGCGCTTCGCCGCGCAACAGCGCGATGCGCAGCGGCGACTCGCCGGCGCGCAACGCCGCGAGCAGCTCGGCGACCGAACGAACGCGGCGCCGGCCCACGCCGTAGATGATGTCGCCGGGCCGCAGGCCGTTGGCGGCGGCGCGGCTGCTGGGTTCCACCGCGGTGACGATGGCGCCGGCCACTTCACCGTACATCGGCATGCCGGGCTCGATATTGGACACCCGCGCCCCGCCCAGTTGCGGCACCGATTCGCCGGGAATGCTCGTGGCCTTGAACAGTTCGCCGACCTGGAGCTTTATCTGCTGCGGTTTGCCGTCGCGCAACAGTTGCAGCGTCACTTCTTCGCCCACCGGCACCAGGCCCACCCGGTTGCGCAAGTCGCCCGAGCTGCGCACCGGCCGCCCGTTGACGGTGGTGACGATGTCTTTGGCGCGCAAACCGGCCTTGTCCGCGGACGAGCCCTTCTCCACCTGCACCACCACCGCGCCCTCGGTTACGCTGATCTTGAGTTCGCGCGCCAGCTCGTGCGTCAGATCCTGGGTGGACACGCCGAGCTTGCCGCGACGCACTTCACCGAAGCGCAGCAGCTGGTCCATCACCAGCCGCGCCATGGTGCTCGGCACGGCGAAACCGATGCCGATGTTGGCGCCGCTGGGACCGAGGATGGCGGTGTTGATGCCGATCAGTTCGCCGCGCAGGTTGACCAGCGCGCCGCCGGAATTGCCCGGATTGATGGAGGCATCGGTCTGGATGAAATCCTCGTAGCCTTCGATGCCCAGCCCGGTGCGCCCGAGCGCCGAGACGATGCCCGAGGTCACCGTCTGCCCGAGGCCGAAGGGATTGCCGATGGCCACCACGTAGTCGCCGACGTTCATGCCGTCGGAATCGCCGAAACGGACCGCGGTGAGGTTCTCCGCGGGAATACGCAGCAGCGCGATGTCGGTGGCCGGATCGGCGCCGATGAGCTGGGCCTTCAGCGCGCGCCGGTCCTTGAGGGTCACCACCACCTGCTGCGCGTCCTTGATGACGTGAAAATTGGTCATCACCAGACCGCGCGCCGCATCGATGATGACACCCGAACCGGCGCTTTGCTGCGGCCTGGCCTGCCTGTCCGGAATATCGAAAAAACGCCGGAAAAACGGATCGCGCAGCAACGGATTATCCTGCGCCGGATCGCGCGTCAGCACCGAAATGTTCACCACCCCCGGCGTCACCTGCGCCAGCATCGGCGCCAGGGTCGGAAGACCGCGCGGGTCGGCCACTACCGGCGGAGCGGTTTGTGAACAGACCGGAGCGGCAGAAAACGCCAGAAGAAAGAACCAGAGAGGGGTTCGCATGATGCCTGGATTATGAGGCGTGCCCCGCTGATTTCAAGCAGGTCATGCAGAATCGAGATTCCCGAGCGCGTGCAACCGACCACCCCGCCTGCTTCGCCGGCGCCCCTCCCTGAAAACAGGAGGGGAGGTGCCTGTTAATTACTTCTTCATGTGCTTCTGCAAAAACGCCATCGAGCGCTGCCAGGCGAGGTCGGCGCTCGCCTTGTGATAGCTGCCGCGCTCGTCGCAATGGAAGCCGTGGTCGGCACCGTCATAGACGTGGATATCGGCCTGCGGCTGCTTCTTTTTGATGACTTCGACGTCGGAAAGAGGAATGTGCGCATCCTTGGCGCCAAAGTGCATCTGCACCGGGATCTTCGGCTGCTTGTCGGCCATCTTGGCGATGAAGCCGCCGTAGTAGCAGACCGCAGCCGACAGGCCGTTCAGGTCGGCAGCGGCGGCGAAAGCGACCGTCCCGCCGAGGCAGAAGCCGATGATGCCAACCGGACCCGCGCTCTTGATCTCGTCGATGGCCGCCTGGGTGTCGCGCAGCATCGCGCCGAAATCGGGATTGGCGACGAAGCTGAATGCCTTGGGCATTTCCTCCGGGGTGTAGCCGCATTCGAAGTTCTTTTCGGTGCGGTCGAAAATGGCCGGCGCAATGGCCACGTAGCCTTCACCTGCGAGCCGGTCGCACACCGCGCGGATGTGCTGATTCACCCCGAATATTTCCTGGATGACGACCATGCCGCCCTTGACCGCACCCTTGGGATCGGCCCTGTACGCGCCGAGCTGGAACTTGTCGGCGGCTGTCAGCGTGAGTTTATTGCCCAATTGGAATCTCCTTGTCGTGGTGGAAACGGCAGTTGATTTTATCCGACATTGCGGCCCGGGTTCACGCCCGCCCGGAGGTCGGCCGGGATGTCGATGTCGCGCAGCACCCCGGGATCGTCCACCTCGTACAAGGTCACCCAGTCGGGCCGGCTGCCGATGATGTGGCGCGCCCCTTGGTCGCCGCGCAATGCCATCAATTCATCGCCGAAGCGCCTCGCCAGTCCGACCGGATGGCCGCGTTGGCCCTGAAATGCCGGTGCGGCGATGGCCGCGCCCTCCGCCAGCGCATCGGCAATGACCCTGATGGTGGCCGGCCGGATGTACGGCATGTCGGCCAGCGCCACCACCCAGCCGCTGGCGTCCTTTGCCGCCCGCGCCGCGCGCGCCAGGCTCGCGCCCATGCCTTCGGCCGCATTGCGGCAGGTGACCACTCTGCAGCCCGCGTCCCGCAGCATCGCCGCCAGCCTGAGCCTGCCCGGGCGCACCACCGCTATCGTGTCGGGCAACGCCGCCACCAGATTGCGCGCCGCCGCCACCGCGATCGGTGTGCCGTCCTCGAGCGGGTGCTGCAGCTTGTTGGAGCCGAAACGGGTCGAAGAGCCGGCGGCGAGGAGGATGCCGGTGGTCATGCCCGCAACAGCCGGAGCGGTTTCCCTTGCCCCTTGACGGACGCTGAAAATCCTCCAGCCGTGCGCTGCGAAGTCAGCTCTGCGGCACCGCGCAGCCGGCCGTCACGTTGACCTTGGGCGGCTCAACCAGCTCGGGGATGGCGACGCCGTGGCGCACCGCGGTCATTTCCGCGAGGATGGCGACGGCGATTTCGGGTGGCGTCTTGGAGCCGATTTTCAGGCCGACCGGACCGCGCATGCGGGCGATTTCGGACTCGGCCAGATCGAATTCGGCGAGGCGCTTGCGGCGGGTGTCGTTGTTCTTTTTCGAGCCGAGCGCGCCGACGTAGAACGCGGGCGATTTGAGGGCTTCGAGCAGCGCGGCGTCGTCCAGCTTCGGGTCGTGCGTCACCGCGACGACCGCCGTGTGCGCGTCGGCGTTCATCGCGATCACCACATCATCGGGGTAGCCGCGGTTGAGCGGCACGGTATCCAGCGTCCACTCGGCTGCGTACTCTTCGCGCGGGTCACAGACGGTGACGTGATAGTCGAGCGCCTGCGCCATCTGGGCCAGGTAGCGCGACAACTGCCCGGCGCCGATAACCAGCAGCCGCCACGTCGGGCCGTGCACCGACTTCAGTACCTTGCCGTCGAATTCCAGGTAATCGGACCATTTGCCCGGCTCGATCCTGACCTTGCCCGACTCCATGTCGAGGAAGCGCGCCACCAGTTCATGGCGTTCGATGATCCCGAGCAATTCGGTCAGCTTCGATTCCGCGGTAACCGGCTCCAGCACCAGCTGCAGGGTGCCGCCGCAGGGCAGGCCGAATCGCGTCGCCAGTTCCTGGGTGACGCCGTAGGTGACGGCCTCGGGTTTCGTTTCGCCGGCTTTTTTGCCGGCAGCGGCGAGCGACTTGACCCTGTCGATCAGGTCGTCCTCGACGCAACCGCCCGACACCGAGCCGATCACCTGCCCGTCGTCGCGGATCACCAGCATCGCGCCCACCGGGCGCGGCGCCGAACCCCAGGTATGCACCACCGTGCCCAGGGTGGGCCGATGACCCGACTCATACCATTTCAGTGCGGTGCGCACCACTTCCAGATCTACGCTGTCCACGGCAAGCCTCGGAATCAATATAGGGTTTCAGATTAGCGCCATCGGAGACCAGGGTCAAGGAAGAAGACTGAAGGAAGAAAGAGCCAGGAAGTTGCCGGCCCTTCGGCGCTGGCAGCGCTGCCAATTCGCATAGTATATACTCCATCTATACGAGCCAACGCGGAGTGGGGATATGGAGACCACGGCAAAGTTGTTCAAGAACGGCAGCAGCCAGGCAGTGAGGCTGCCCAAAGAATGCCGCTTCGAAGGCGACGAGGTGATCGTCAAGCGATTCGGCGACATGGTCATCCTGGTGCCAGTGCGATATACCTACCGGGGACTGATGGCGCAGCTGCGGGACATCGGTCCGATCGGGCTCGGGGGGCGGGCTCAGCCGCGACGGCGCGACAAGCGGGATTTCTAAAAGCGCGTGCGCTATCTGTTCGACACGAATACCTGTTCGTACGTCATCAACCAGCGCAAGGGGTTTGAATCGGTTACGCGCCGAATGGACGGTCTGCGCTACGGCGAGCTGGTGCTTTCGTCCATCGTGCTCGCGGAACTGCAGTTCATGGTGGTGAAAAGCGCCGTGCCACAGGCGAAGCGCGAACTGTTGCTGCGGTTCCTGCTGCAATTCCATGTCGCGCCGTTCGATGAATCGGCCACCCTCGCATACGGGCAATTGCGTCATCGGCTTGATCTGCGAGGCAGTCCGATCGGTCCCCTCGATACCCTGATCGCGGCCCATGCCCTCAGCCTGAAGGCGAAAGTCGTGACTAATAACATCAGGCATTTCGGGCAGGTTCCCGGACTGGCGGTGGAAAACTGGTACACAGATCCCCGAGCCGGAAAGTAGCGCTTCCGGCTGCCGGGCATGGCGGCAGCGGTATTGATATTTCGAAGATTCATTTTTGCTGTACCCACAAAGTCGGCAATACCGTGCTTGCGCTGTGCAGCGCATACGGCAGGCCGCGCAAGGCGCTCGCCGATCCGTGCAGGTACGACGATCTGCGCTATTACGAGCGCGCCCTGCGGACAAACCAGGGGCGACCGGCTACGCGCCGACATGCGACGGGCCGCGCGGGGCGGTGTGCAGGCTTTGGGCGCCCCGGCGTAAAGACCAGCACCGCCTCGTAGGTGGTCAGCCAGTCCGACAGCCAGTGCACCGGCCCGCCGCGGAAGAACGAGGCGTAGGCAACCAGGTGCTCGAGGCCCGCTTGCGCCATCGCCTTCGCCATCAGGCCGCGGCGGCGCTCGAGTTCGCCTTTGCTGAAACGCGGGTAATCCTGGCCGACGATCCCCTGCAGGCGCGGCACGAGCTTGAGCGCCGGCTTGTCAGGGTAGCGGGACATGGCTAGGACCTCCGGTAAGGGACCGCGCTCGACTGTCCGAGCCCATTGATGAACACGCGCTCATCCGGCGCCTGCCGGCCTTCGATCCGGTCGAGACACCAGTCGGCGATCATGGTGAGCCAGTTCTCGCCGAGATAGGACGACAGATTGTTGCCGCCGATGGCGTGGCGCTCGCCTTCATAGACCACGAATTTCTTTGGCGCCTTGATCTTCGCGAGCAGCGCGTCGGTGAATTCGAGCGGCGAGAGCTCGTCGTCCTGGCCCGCCTGGATCAGCACCGGGCACTTGATCCTGCCCGCGTAGGGATCGAGCGTGAACTTTTTCTGAAAGGCATCGAACTTCGCTTCATTGTCGTAGCCGGCCATGTACATGAAGCGCATCTTGAAGGACGGCGAGGACATGTCCATCAGCGCGTTCATGCCCGTCTCATGGCACACGAAAGCGACGGCGGCGCCCTTCAGCCGCTCGCCGAGCGCCGCCGCCGCCTGCAGGCCGAAAAAGGTCCCCATGCTGACGCCCCAGAGCACGATGCGCTTCGCGTCGATGTGCGGATGGGCGGCGAGCCAGTCGCAGACCGCGACCGCGGCGTCGGCGTGGTTGCGCTCGGTGACAAAGATCTCGCGGATGGTGCACTCTCCCTGGCCGGGGCCGTCGTAGATGAAGTGGGCCATGCCGCGCTCGAGGAACTTGTCGCCGTACATCGAGCACATGATCTCCTTCGAGCCGTCCATGCCGTCGATGCCGATCACGCAGGGAAATTTCTCGCCCGGCCCGGGCGCACGCGGCAGGTGGAGGTAGCCGGGCAGCGAGGCCGGCCTGGAACCGCGCCCCTTGCCGCCAAAAGGTATCTCCACGCGCTCGATCGGGCGGTTCATGAGCGCCGCGAACCGGTCGTAGCAGGCGACCATACGCGCGTTGTAGCCGATGGATTTCTCGTTGTTCTCGAAAATCGGCCAGCGCGCGGCCGAGTACAGCATCGCCGCGATGAAGTAGCTCTCGCGCGCCGCCACCTTGCGGCCCTGCTTGTCGAAAGCCTCGGCCTTGATCTCGCGCCTGAGCGCCGCGGCGGCGAATTCGCGGTGGATGTCGGCGAACTTGCGCACCCGCATGCCGACCATGCGGAAGTCGGCCACCGCGTCCGGGCCGGCCGGGTACATCGTGTAGCCCAGACGCGGCTGGTCCCATTCCATGCCGACCGCCTGGATGACGGAATCCATCAGCCAGCGCTGATCGCGCCAGCGCTGCACTTTCTGCTCGGTTTTAGCACGCATCATTTGTCACCCCCCTTCGGTTACCACCCGCGTTTACCACCAGGACCAGTTGGAATTGCCTACGAGAACCAGGGAAAACCAGGGAAACAGCGTCACGATCGCGAGGAACAGCACCATGGTAAGGGTCATCGGCATCGCGCCCATGAAAATCTGCCAGGTGGTGATGTTCGCGTCTCCGAGGTTGGCCTTGACCACGAACACCGACATGCCGAGCGGCGGGGTGAGCAGCCCGATCTCGATGGCGACGATGGTGATCAGGCCGAACCACACCAGGTTGATGCCGAAGCCGTCCAGCGCCGGCAGCACGAACGGCAGCAGGATCAGCATGATCGACAGCGAATCGAGGAAGCAGCCCATGATCAGCACCACCACCAAGTAGCCGGCGAGGATCACCGGAAAGGCGAGCTTGGCCGCCTGCAGCCACTGGCCCACGGCATACGGCAGGCCCGACACGGTGAGCATCTGCGAATAGAGCTGCGCCGCCATCAAGAGAAAACAGATCGCGCAGGTCACCCGGCCGGTTTCCAGTACCACGTCCCAGAACGCCTGCCGCGACAGCTCGCGCCGCGCCAGGCCGATGAGGAAGGCGGCCAGCGCGCCGGCGCCGCCCGCCTCGGTGGGCGTGAACAACCCGCCGTAGATGCCGCCGAGCACGATCCCGACCAGGACGCAGATCGGCAGGAATTTGAGCCCTACCGCGTAGAGCGGCGCATCGTCCAGCGGCCCCCGGTGCGCGTGCCCGGTTGCCGCGGGTTCGGCGAACACGAAGCCGGTGCGCGAATACGACAGCAGCAGGATGCACACGCCGAACGCGGCGGCCAGCAGCAGGCCCGGAATGATGCCCGAGATGAACAGATCGCCGATCGAGGTATTGGCGATCACGCCGAAGATGATCATCAGCAGGCTGGGCGGGATCAGCATGCCGAGCACCGAGCTGCCGGCGACCACCCCGACCGCGAACGGCAGGGTGTGGCCGTGGCGCACCATCTCGGGCACCGCCACCTTGGTGAACACCGAGGCCGAGGCGATCGAGGTCCCGGTACAGGCGGCGAACACCGCGTTCGCGGCCACCGTTGCGATGCCCAGGCCGCCGCGCACGCGGCGCATGAAGCGCGCCGCGACGTCGAAGGTGTCGCGTCCCATGCCGGTCGCCGACACCAGCAGGCCCATCAGGACGAACAGCGGAATCACGCCGAACACTTCGTTGGCGATCGAGGTGGCGGCGGAGCTGGCGAGCAGCTTGCCGGCGACCGGCAGTCCCTTGATGGCCCACACGCCGGCAAAGGACAGCAGTAGCAACGCGACCCCGATCTGCATGCCGCTCTGGATCAGCACCAGGCTCCCGGCGATGCACAGCGCCCCGATCGCGATGTCGCTCATCGCGCTGCGGTGACTCCGCGGAACTCGCGCCAGGCGTGGAGCAGGTACTGGATGGCCGAGACCGCCGCGCCCAGCACCACCACGGCGAGAAACGGCCACACCGGAATCTCGACTATGCCGCCGGTGCCCTTGTAGTAGCCGCCTTCGTAGTTCTCCACCAGGATCGGCAGCACGTACCAGACGATCAGCGCCATCAGGGCGCCACCGATGACGTGGAACAACCCATAGAAGGCGCAGGCGGTCCGGACGTGGCGCCTTGCCACCCATGCCATGATCAGGTCGTTGGCGATGTGGCGGTCTTCGCGCAGCGTATTCGCCATCTGCAGGAACACCACCGCCACGATCGCCAGGCCGAGGAATTCGGTGACGCCGGCAATCGGCTGGTCGAACAGATCGCGGCCGATGACGTCGGCGTTAACAGCGAGCGCCATCACGATGATCAGCAGCGTGCCGGCGACGTTGAGCACCATTGTCAGCGCGCCGAACCAGGCGCGCCCCGGACCCCTCATTCCTTGTCCCAGTCGCGCACCGGCTTGATGCCGGCGCTGCGCGCCTCCTGCATCAGCGCGGTCAGCGCCTTGGTGCCCGGCAGCCCTTGCTTGTCCGTCGCGCGCGCCCACTCCTTGGCGATGTTGGGCATCGCCCTGGCCCAGCGCACCTGCTCCTCGCGCGGGAATTCGTAGAGCTGCGCCTTGAACCCGGGCAGCGCCCGGTAGCCGCTGTCACCCGCTGTCATGTAGGCGCGGTCGCCCAGCACGCCCCAGCTCTGGGCCACCTGCTGCATGATTTTCTGCAGTGCGGGCGGGAGCTTGCGCCAGGTGTCGAGGTTGACTGTCAGCACCGTGGTGTTCTGTGCGCCGAAGCCGACCTTGGTGAGATACGGCGCCGCTTCCGGGTACTTCATCCCGGGAAACGACGAGGGAAACACGATGAAGCCGTCGATGACGCCGGTCTTGGCGGAGTTGTAGTACTCCATCATGTTGCTCGACACCGGCGTCGCGCCGGTGCCGCGCAGCCAGGCGAGCGCCGCCCCGGCGGTGGCGATCTTCTTGCCCTTGATATCCTCGAGCTTGCGCACCGGGAAGCCGGTGAGCAATTCGTAGGAATCGACGCCGCCGCCGGCGAGGCGTATCTGGTTGAACTTCTCGTACTGCGCATTGAACTGCGGCAGCGTCTCGTGCAGCCGGTTCATCACGCGGGCGAGCAGCAGCACGTCGCTGGTGAGGAAAGGCACGACGAAAGTGATCTGGGCGAGCGGCAGCTTGTCCGGGTAGAAAATCGCCGGGATGTAGCCGATGTCGGCGATGCCGTCCTTGATCCCGTCCAGCATCTGGATCGGCCTGATCAGGGAGCCGGCATAGGCCTCCTTCCACTCGATCTGGAGGTTGAGGTTCTGCTCCTTGACGCGCTTGTTGACCTCGGGGATGAAAAATTCGCTGATCAGCGCAAGCGAAGGTAGCGCGCGCGGCGGCTGGCCAGCGGCGATCGTCAGGCTGATCTTTTGCTGCGCGGCGGCGCCGGACACGATCAGCGCGGCCGAAAGTGCGACGGCGAATCGCGTGGTTGCGGTTCTCATGGTTTCCTCCTCCTGTACGACGATTAGTCAGGCGCTTGGCGCGCTTTTCGCAAAAAAACTTGCCCGGGTGTATTCCTTCGCGCCCTCGGGACCCATGGCTCCTGCGAGCTCCCTGGTGGCGTGGAGGTGATCTCGTTCATAACCTCGGATCGAGTGAAGGCAGGCCGAAAACGATCCGCCCGGCGTTCACCGCCTGGATGTCCCAGGCCATGGTGATCTGCGACACGCCGGCGTGGATGTCGCGCACCGCAAGATGATACAGGCTGTCGCGGCCGAGGCCGCGCGCGCCGGTGAGCGGGTGCAGCCGCTCCACCGCACGCAGGCACAGTTGCCCGGCATAGGCGTTGTTCAACCGCCAGCGGGCGCGCTGCAGGAGCGGCGGCTTTTCGCCGCTCTCAGCGATGCGCATGGCGTCGTCGGAATCCTTGAGCAGCACCGCCTCGGCGGCGTCGATCTCGGCGCTCGCCTCGGCGATGCGCACCTGCGCCGTGGGCAGCTCCGCCATCTTCGCGCCTGTGACCGCAACGCGGCCGCGCAGGTCCTCGACGATCAGCTCGAGCGCGCCCCTGGCGATGCCGAGGCACACGCCGGAGAACAACTTGGTTCCGACGGACCACGGCGGCACCTGGTAGAGCGGCGCCGGGTTTACCGCGCTGCCGGGCGAAGGCCCGCCGCCGATCAGCCGGGTATCGAGCACGCGGTGCTCCGGAACGAACACGTCCTTGAACACGATCGACTTGCTCGCCGTGCCCGACAGGCCGCTGACATGCCAGTCGTCCTGCACCGTGAACTGCGTTTTCGGAACCAGGACGAAGCGGTGGTCGGGCGGCCCCTTCTCGTTGGGGATGAAGCACTGCAGATTCTCCCAGTCGGCGAAGTCGATGCCGCTGGCGAAGCTCCAGATGCCGTTCAGCACCAGCCCGCCCTCGACGTAGCGGCCGCTGCCGCCCTGCGTCGGAAACGACGAGGCGCACAGCGCTCGCGGGTTGCTGCCCCAGACCTCGTCCTGCGCCTCGGGGCGGTGCATGCCGATGATCCAGTTCTGCGCCGCGAGGTTGGTGAAGACCCAGGCGCTCGAACCGCAGCCGCGGCCGAGCTCGCCCGCCACCTCGACCAGCATGCCGATCGGCATCTCGTAGCCGCCATAGCGCGCCGGCTGAAACAGCTTGTAAAAGCCGGCCTCCTCGAAGGCGCGGTGCGTCTCGGCCGGAATGGTGCGCTCGGCGTCGGTCTGCAGCGCCTTGGCGCGCAATATCGGCACCATGGCGCGCGCGCGCTCGAGGATATCTCCCCGGGTCGCCCGCCCGGCCGCCGAGGCATTATCTCCAGCCATCGATCGCTCCTTCACTCTATCCCGTGTCCCGCGTCATGTCCGGCCTGGGTCCGGCACGGTGCATGGTGCATGGGACGGCCCGCCGGAATGGTACACCCGTAGTTTGCATGCCCGTTTTTTCCGGAAATGAAATGCGCGCAACGTCCGGCCGGCGGCGGATGAGCCGCCGGGAGCCGGGCGACGCGCCGGGCGCATGTTGCAAGTTATTTGCTTATATAGCGGCATTCCGCTACGATTTTCTTCCGTTCCCCGCAAAGCCTGCGCGCATGTCCCACAGCCCAGCATTCCCCGGATAATTTTCGCCCCACGCATCCGCCTGTCATACCGGCGTGGCGAATCCCGGCACCAACGCATCGCATCAACAACAAGGAAAGAGGAGGCACCATGACCGTCAAGGTCTCAATGAGCGTCAACGGCAAGCCGGCCAGCGCGGAAGTCGAAGAACGCACCTTGCTGGTGACGTTCATCCGCGAAAACCTGCGGCTGACCGGCACCCATGTCGGCTGCGACACCGCCCAGTGCGGCGCCTGCACCATCCACATGAACGGCAGGGCGGTGAAAAGCTGCAACATGCTGGCGATGCAGGCCGAAGGCGCCGACCTGCTGACCATCGAGGGCCTGGCGAAGGCCGACGGCACGCTGCATCCGATGCAGGAAGCGTTCCGCCAGCATCATGGACTGCAGTGCGGCTTCTGCACCCCGGGCATGGTGCTGAGCGCGATCGATCTGGTGAAGACGCATCCGAATCCGAGCGAAGAGCAGATTCGCGAGCAACTGGACGGCAACCTGTGCCGCTGCACCGGTTACCACAACATCGTCAAAGCCGTGAAAGCCGCGTCCCAGACCATGGGAGCTTGAGTCATGGGCGCCACCTCGTTCATCGGTGCTTCAGTCAAACGCAGGGAAGACTATCGTTTTCTCACCGGCGCCGGCAGCTATACGGACGATCTGGCCATGCCCGGACAGACCTACGCGGTGTTCGTCAGATCGCCCCACGCGCACGCCGCCATCAAGGCCATCCGTAAAGAGGCCGCCCTGAAATCGCCCGGCGTCGTTGCGGTCTTCACCGGCGAGGACCTCGCCGAAGCGAAGGTGGGGGGATTGCCCTGCGGCTGGCTGATCACCGGCGTCGACGGCCAGCCGATGAAGGAACCGGCGCACCCGTGCCTCGCGCAAGGCAAGGTGCGTTACGTCGGCGACCACGTCGCCGTCGTGATAGCGGAAACCCACCAGCAGGCGCGTGACGCCGCCGAGCTGATCGAAGTGAATTACGACGTGCTGCCGGCCATGGTGAAGACCGGCGAGGCGCGCAAAAAGGGCGCGCCTCAGCTTCACGAGAACGCGCCCGGGAATACCTGCTACGTCTGGTCGATCGGCGACAAGGGCGCCGTGGACAAGGCATTCGAGAATGCAGCGCACGTGACTGCGCTCGAATTCCTCAATAACCGGCTGGTGCCCAACGCCATGGAACCGCGCGCGGTGAACGCCAGCTATTCGCGCGCCGACGACAGCTGGACCTTGTACGTCGCCAGCCAGAACCCGCACGTCGAACGGCTGCTGATGACGGCGTTCGTGCTCGGCATCCCGGAACACAAGGTGCGGGTGGTGGCGCCCGACGTCGGCGGCGGCTTCGGCTCGAAGATCTATCTGTATGCCGAAGACGTGGTGCTCACCTGGGCCGCGAAACGCGTCAACCGGCCGATCAAGTGGACCTGCGATCGCAGCGAAGCCTTCCTCTCCGATGCCCATGGCCGCGACCATGTCACCAAAGCCGAACTGGCGCTGGACGGAAACGGCAAGTTCCTCGCGCTGCGCGTCGCCACCACCGCCAATGTCGGCGCGTACCTCTCGACCTTCGCCTCGTGCATCCCGACCATCCTGTATGCGACCTTGCTCGCCGGCCAGTACACCACGCCCGCGATCCACGCCGAAGTGACGGCGGTGTTCACCAACACTACGCCGGTGGACGCCTACCGCGGCGCCGGCCGCCCCGAAGCGACCTACGTGGTGGAGCGCATCGTCGAGCAGGCGGCGCGCGAACTGAAACTGGACCCGGCCGAAATCCGCCGGCGCAATTTCATCACCACCTTTCCCTACCAGACGCCGGTGGCGCTGCTCTACGACATTGGCAACTACGAAGCCACCCTGGCCGAAGCCATAAAAGTCGCGGACGTTGCCGGTTTTCCGGCGCGCCGGACCGAAGCCGCGCGGCGCGGCAAGCTGCGCGGCCTGGGCTACGCCTGCTACATCGAGGCCTGCGGCATCGCGCCTTCGAACGTGGCGGGCGCGCTGGGCGCCCGCGCCGGACTGTTCGAAGCGGGCGAAGTGCGGGTGCATCCGACCGGCAAGGTCACCGTGTTCACCGGCTCACACGCGCATGGACAGGGACACGAGACGACGTTCGCGCAGGTCGTGGCCGAGCGCCTCGGCATTGCCATGGAAGACGTGGACATCGTTCACGGCGACACCGGCAAGGTGCTGTTCGGCATGGGCACCTACGGCTCGCGCTCGATCGCGGTGGGCGGCACGGCCATCGTCATGGCGCTTGACAAGGTCATCGCCAAGGGCAGGAAGATCGCCGCGCATCTGATGGAGGCGTCCGACGCCGACATCGAGTTCGCCGACGGCGTGTTCCGCGTGGCCGGCACCGACAAGAGCGTGCCGTTTGCCCAGGTGGCGCTCAGCGCCTACGTGCCGCATAACTATCCGCTTGACAAGCTTGAGCCCGGCCTGAACGAAAACGCCTTCTACGATCCGAAGAACTTCACCTTCCCCGCAGGCTCGCACATCTGCGAAGTCGAGATCGACCGGGACACCGGGAACACCCGGATCGTCAACTTCACCGCGGTGGACGACTTCGGCAAGATCATCAATCCGATGATCGTCGAGGGGCAGGTGCACGGCGGCCTGGCGCAGGGCATCGGCCAGGCGCTGACCGAGGGCTGCTACTACGACGGCGATTCGGGCCAGCTCATCACCGGCACCTTCATGGACTACTGCATGCCGCGCGCCGACGACGTGCCGGACTTCCGGGTCGGCACCAGGGAAACCGCCTGCACCCACAACCCGCTCGGGGTCAAGGGCTGCGGCGAGGCCGGCGCCATCGGCGCGCCGGCCGCGGTCATGAATGCCATCACCGACGCGCTCGGCGAGCGCGACATCGAAATGCCGGCCACGCCACAGCGCATCTGGCGCGTCCTGCAACACCGCAAGGCTGCCTGAGACAAAGGAGGAACAGAAAATGTATTCGTTCAAGTACCAAAAAGCCAAGTCCCTGGCCGACGCCGCCGCGATCCTGTCGAAGGACGCGGACGCGAGGCCGCTGGCCGGCGGACAAAGCCTGATCGCGGCGATGAAGCTGCGGCTGTCTCGGCCCTCCGACGTGGTGGACCTGGGCAGCATCGGCGAATTGCGCGGCATCAAGGTGGAGGGCAACGCCATCACCCTCGGCGCAATGGCGAGGCACGCCGAGGTTGCCGCTTCAGCCGAGGTGAAGAAGGCCAATCCGGCGCTGGCCGCGCTGGCCGGCGGCATCGGCGATCGCCAGGTGCGCAACATGGGCACCATCGGCGGCTCGCTCGCCAACAACGATCCGGCGGCCGACTACCCGGCGGCGGTGCTGGGATTCAATGCCACCATCACCACCAACAAGCGCAAGATCGCTGCCGACGATTTTTTCAAAGGCATGTACGAAACGGCGCTCGCGCAGGGCGAGATCATCACCGCCGTCACGTTTCCCAATCCGAAGCGCGCGGCCTACATGAAGTTCCGCAATCCGGCCTCGCGTTATGCGATCGTCGGCGTGCTGGTGGTCGATACCGGCAGCGGCGTGCGCGTGGCGGTGACCGGCGCCGCACCGAGCGTATTCCGCGTCACGGAAATGGAAAAAGCGCTGACCGGCAAATTCGCGCCCGAGTCGGTGGCCAACATCAAGGTGTCCGATGCCGATCTCAACTCCGACCTGCACGCCAAGGCCGACTACCGGGCGCACCTGATCACGGTGATGGCGCGGCGTGCGGTCGAAGCCGCGCTGAAGTAGCTGGTTTTCTCCCTGCCCCCGGGACGGATGGGGCGGAGGGGCCCCATCCTCTCCTTGGGGGCGGAGGGGCCCCATCCTCTCCTTGGGGGCGGAGGGGCCCCATCCCCTCCTTGGGGGCGGAGGCGCCCCATCCCCTCCTTGGGGGCGGAGGGGCACGCTCCCCTCCTTGGGCCGGGGCGAGGGAAACACCTCGCGCAAAAGACCGCAGGAACGCAAAGGTATAATCATCTTCGCGTCCCCTGTTTTTCCTCCGCGTCCTACTCCGGAAATCATGGCCACCCTTCCCCAGTCCATAGACGAAACGCTCGAGTTCCTTGCCGGCGCCGATTACGTTGCCGAGCGCAGCCTCGCCACCGCGGTGTTCCTCGCGCTGCGCATGGGCAAGCCGCTGTTTCTCGAAGGCGAAGCCGGTGTCGGCAAAACCGAGATCGCCAAGGTGCTGGCCTCGGGGCTGGACCGGCCGCTGGTGCGCCTGCAGTGTTACGAAGGCCTCGATGTGGCTTCCGCGGTATACGAATGGAATTACTCGCGCCAGATGCTGGAGATCCGGCTGGCGGAAACCGAAGGCGTGCTCGCCCGGTCCGGCGATGACTTGCAGGCCCCGGACGGCAAGCGGGCCTCCGGCCAGGCCAGGGAACGCCTGTCACAGGATATTTTTTCCGAGCGCTTCCTGATCCGCCGCCCGCTGCTGCAGGCGCTGCAGGGCAAACCGGGCAAGGCGCCGGTGCTGCTGATCGACGAACTGGACCGCACCGATGAACCGTTCGAAGCGTACCTGCTGGAAGTGCTGTCGGACTTCCAGGTGACGATTCCGGAACTGGGCACCATCAAGGCCAAGGAACCGCCCATCGTCATCATGACCTCCAACCGCACCCGCGAAATCCACGATGCGATCAAGCGGCGCTGCTTCTACCACTGGGTGGATTACCCGGACGCGGTTCGGGAACTGGACATCCTCAAGCGCAAAGCGCCCGAAGCGTCGCGGAAATTGTCGCAGGAGGTGGTGGCATTCGTGCAGCGCCTGCGCAAGATGGACCTGTTCAAGCTGCCCGGTGTCGCCGAAACCATCGACTGGTCGAAGGCGCTGGTGGCACTGGACAGGATGACCCTCGATCCGGAAACCGTCAACGACACCCTGGGCACCCTGCTCAAATATCAGGACGACATCGCGCGCCTGAAAGGCAGCGAGGCGGAGCGGCTGCTGGCCGAAGTCAAGGCCGAGGTGGCGGCGGCCTAGCCCGGGCATCCGAAACCCGGTGCGGAAAACGGCGCGAAGGTCTGCCCGCCATGCCGATATCACCGGCCGATAGTCCCACCGGAAACTCCCGGGACGGCCCGCACGGCGCCGTCGAAGGCCAGCGCCTCGCCGAGAACGTGATGCATTTCGCGCGCGTGCTGCGCGCCGCGGGGCTGCCGGTCGGCCCCGACCGGATCATCGGCGCGGTACGCGCGCTCGAAGTCGCGGGCGTGCAGCGACGCGACGATTTTTACTGGACCCTGGCGTCGGTGTTCGTTGACCGGCGCGAGCAGTTCGAAGTGTTCGCCCAGGCGTTCCACATCTTCTGGCGCGACCCGCAGTTGCTGGAGCGCATCATGGCGATGATGCTGCCCGACGTGGATGGCCGCGCGCCGCAGGAAAAAAAGCCCGACGCCGGCAACCGGGTGAGCGAGGCGATGTACCAGAAGCCGAAGCCGCAAAATCCGGAAGGCGAGCAACCGGAAAAGATCGAGCTCGACGCGAGCCTGTCGTTTTCCGCGCGCGAAGTACTGCAGCGCGCCGACTTCGAAACCATGACCGTCGAAGAACTGGTGCAGGCGAAAAAACTGGTCGCCGAACTGCGCCTGCCCATTCCGGAAATCCGCACGCGGCGCTTCCGGCCCGATTCGCTCGGGGCGCGGGTGGACATGCGCGCCACCCTGCGCGCCAGCCTGCGCAGCGGCGGCCAGTTGATCGCGCTGCGACGCCGCACGCCGCGCCATCGCCATCCGCCGCTGGTGGCGCTGTGCGACGTGTCCGGATCGATGAACCGCTACTCGCGCATGTTCCTGCACTTCCTCCACGCCATCACCAGCGACCGCGACCGGGTCACCAGCTTCGTCTTCGGCACGCGTCTCACCAACATCACGCGCCACCTGCGCCACCGCGACGTCGATGTGGCGATGACCGGCGTCGCCGACATCATCGCCGACTGGTCCGGCGGCACCCGCATCGGCCAGTGCATCACCGAGTTCAACCTGCGCTGGTCGCGCCGCGTGCTCGGCCAGAACGCGGTGGTGCTGCTCATCTCCGACGGGCTGGACGGCGATGTCGGCGAGGGCCTGGCGGCGCAGATGGAGCGCCTGCACAAGTCCTGCCGCAAGCTGATCTGGCTCAACCCGCTGCTGCGTTATGAGGGATTCGAAGCGCGTCCGGCCGGGGTGCGCGCCATGCTGCCGCACGTCGATGAATTCCTGCCGGTGCACAACGTCACCAGCCTGCTGGATCTCGCCACCAAGCTGGCCGGCTCGCACCAATACCGCAGGTAACCCGAGCAGCAGCGGGACGCGGTGCTGGACACGAGTCGCCCGAGTGTGGCCATCATTTCTGTGTGTGCCACCGCACATACGTGTGCCACCGCACATACAGTTCCTGAAATCGCGAGTACGCTGCGCCCGTCAGCCCAACACATCCGCTCTCTTGAACACATCCGCTCTCCTGCCCTCCCTTTCTCCGCTCTCCTGCCCTCCCTTTCTCCGCTCTCCTGCCCTCCCTTTCGTCCAGCCGTTTGACCGGCGTATACGCAATCCTCCCTACTCCAAAGTAAAGGCGAAAACACATGAGCGCCAAAAATGGTTTCATCCCGATCGAAGCGCCATCCGTGAACAAACACACCAGTAAACTGCCCGCGATTCTCAAAGCCCATGAGAAGGAGATTCTTACCGATTGGCTGAAGGAACAACTCAGGGCGCTCACCTTGCGGGGGGACCTGCTCAACGAAGCGGATCTGCGCACCGAGTCGCGCGAATTCCTGCGTTTGGCTCAGGAAGTGACGCAGAAGTCCTCCGCCCAGGACTTCAACGACCCCATTTGGACGGAAATCAAGGCGATGCTCGCGGCGCTGTCGCGTTCGCGGGCCGGCGCCGGTTTTACTCCCGCGGAGACGGCGACCTTCGTCTTCTCTCTCAAGCAGCCCCTGTTCACCCGGCTCCGGGCGGAACTCAAAGGCGACCCCGACGCTCTTGCCGACGAACTGTGGGGCGCCACCGTGCTCATCGATTTGCTCGGGCTGTACACGGTGGAGGTCTATCAGGACAGCCGCGAGAAGCTCATCTCCCGGCAACAACGCGAGCTCCTCGAACTATCGACCCCGGTGGTAGAGCTGTGGGACGACATACTGGCACTGCCGCTGGTCGGAACGCTGGACAGCAACCGCACGCAGATCGTCATGGAATCGCTGTTGCAGAAAATCGTCGAAACCGGTTCGTCGATCGCCATCATCGATATCACCGGCGTGCCGACGGTCGATACACTGGTCGCGCAACACCTGCTGAAGACCGTGGCGGCGACGCGTCTCATGGGGGCCGATTGCATTATCAGCGGTATTCGCCCGCAGATTGCCCAGACCATCGTGCACCTGGGCGTGAACCTGGGGGACGTGACCACCAAGGCGACGCTTGCCGATGCCTTCCGGTTTGCGCTGCAGCGCACCGGCGCCAATCTTGAAGACGGCAAGTCCAACCGGGCAAAGGGTTCGAGCATACCGGAGCGCGGCTGATGGATCGCATCCCCATCCTGAAAATGGGGCGATACCTGCTGGTCACGATCCAGGTTGACATGCACGACCAGCTTGCCACTTCGCTGCAGGACGACCTGACGGAAAAGATCGCCAAGGAACGCGCCCGAGGCGTCCTCATCGACATATCCGCACTGGACATCGTTGACTCGTTCATCGGCCGCATGATTGCCGACACCTCGGCGATGGCGCGGGTACTGGACGCCGAAACGGTTGTGGTGGGAATGCAGCCCGCCGTCGCGATCACCCTGGTTGAGCTTGGCTTACCCCTGGAAGGAGTCTTTACCGCCCTCAATGTCGAGAAGGGAATGACGCTGCTGCACAGGAAACTGGCGCAGCGTGCGTAATGCTCCGGCTGTTCCGGCGTGAGCACCGGCGAGGTGGTTTCGCTGCGCACCACCCAGGACATCGTGTTGATGCGGCAACGGGTGCGCGAACGCGCCATCGCGGCGGGGTTCAGCCTGGTGGAACAGACCAAGCTTGTCACCGCGGCGAGCGAACTCGGGCGCAACACCGTCATCCACGGCGGTGGCGGCGAGGTCTCGATCCAGGCGGTCGAGGAAGGTGCGCGGGTGGGTCTGCAGCTTGTTTTTTCCGATCGGGGGCCAGGCATTGCCGACATCGCCCTTGCCCTCCAGGACGGCTATTCGTCAGGCCACGGACTGGGCATGGGTCTCGGCGGCGCCAAACGCCTGAGCAATGAATTCCGCATCGAATCGAGCGTGGGCGAAGGCACCCGGATAACGATTGGCCGCTGGAAATGACGGAACTAGCAGAAGTGGTGGCCATCGACGATCCCAGCGGCGTGGCCGAAGCCCGGCGCCATGCCGTGCGGCTCGCGCGTCTGATCAAATTCAACAAGACGGCCGCGGGAATACTTGCGATAGCCATCACCGAAGTCGCCGGCAACATCGTCAAGCATGCCCGGAGCGGGAAGATCGCGATGCGCGCCATCGAGATGGCCGGACTGGCCGGACTGGAGGTGCTGGCTTTGGACAAGGGACCTGGCATCACGAACATCGCCGAATGCATGCGCGACGGTCATTCCACCGCGGGCAGCCCCGGCACCGGGCTGGGCGCCTTGCAGCGCCTGACCTCCCATTTTGAACTCTATACGCGGCGCGGGATCGGCACCATCGCGCGTTTCGAAGCGTGGCCCGGCGATGCGCCGCGTCGTGTGCCCTCGGTCAATCAACTTGAACCGGGCGGAATCTCCGAACCGATGCCGGGAGAAGTGGTTTGCGGGGATGACTGGGTCATGACGTCCTGGCGGGATCGCCACGCGGTGTTCGTCGTGGACGGCCTCGGCCACGGCCCGGACGCGGCCTTCGCGGCCCGCACCGCGGTCGCTGTGGCCGTGGAATGCGCGCAATCCAGCGCCCCGGATATCATGGACGCGGTCCACGATGCGTTACGGCCGACGCGCGGCGCGGCGGCGGCGGTGGCGATTATCGAACCCGGGAAGGAATTGTGCACGTTCTGCGGCGTGGGGAATATTTCGGCCGGCATTCGC
>Ga0080064_1000515_pt1 | contig 99936 bp, 84 predicted proteins | sample Subgrocontami54m_FD_69260 | JGI IMG/M metagenome (GOLD analysis project Ga0080064, IMG submission 69260) | Subsurface groundwater microbial communities from S. Glens Falls, New York, USA - GMW46 contaminated, 5.4 m (SPADES assembly) (version 2) ...
AGGGTAGGTTGGCACTACATCGCCGCTTTCGAGGGTGCCTCCGGCCTGCGCCAACGACTTGCGACGGAATCCACCCCTCGGATTTCGCCTCCGATTGACCCAAGTGCGGAAGTTGGGCTAGCGGTGCTTGCCGTTCTTGCGCGGCTTCGGGAGCCAGCGGTCCAGCGCCTCCTTCTCGGCGGCGGCGAGGCCGGCGAAGAGGGGGTCGTTCGGCCCGATGTGCTCCCTCCGCGCGATGGTGCGGAAGGCGGTCTGGATCTGGCGGGCGCCCCAGTCGCTCACCCGCTTCTCCAGCGCATGGAGGCGCAGGAGCGGGAGGAGCGCGCGGCGATCGCCGATCCGTGCGAGCGCGTCGACGACGGCCTCCGGCACTCGCCGGGCGCCGTCCTTGAGGAGCGACAGGAGCTCGGGCAGACCGTCGCTCACGCCGACCTCCGCGAGGAGGAGCAGCATGCGGAGGCGCGTCGTGTGGCACCGCTCGACGACCCGCGCCTCGTGGGAGCGCTCGGCCAGCGACTTGAGCCGGCGGAGGTGCTCGAGGACGGCGGGGATCGCCTTCCGGTCGCCGAGGTAGACGAGGCTCCGCGCCATGTCCTCGATCAGCTCGAACGACTGCGACGAGCGCGGCTCGTTCAGGCGGGCGAAGACGGACAGGAGCGGCTCGAACGCCGGACGCTGGATCTCCTCGAGCGCGGCGAGGAGCGTGTCCTGGGCGTACGGGTTGGCCGTCCGGGCGAGGCGACGCGAAAGGGCCTCGGCGCCCTTCTTGCCGTTGCTGGCAAGGTTGGACAGGGCCGACAGCCGCGTCTCGAGGTCGTCTCCGAGCAGGTCGTTGACCAGGTTCGTGAGGTCGTCTACACCGCGCGCTTGTCTCACAGGGCGCTCCAGCGTGCGCACCCGGGTCCGCACGCGTGCGGCGCTACTTACCGTGGTTTCGTCCATCAAGTGACCCCCTCAAGCGACCGCGATCCGGCCCGCCCTCACGTCGAGGGACAGGCGACGAAATGTAAATTACGTCGTGCGGAATCCCGATGCAAGCGATTTGCTCGGCCTTTTTTCTACCGCTCGAGCGCGAACTCCTCGAAGCGGCCGTCGGCGCGGATCCGGGAGCCCCACACGCGGTGGAGGCCCTGGTGATCGGAGGGGCCGAAGCTGAGCGGCGCGCCGATCCCGAGGTCAAACGACTGCACGCTTTCGAGCGTGTCCGCGAGCTTCTCCGTGTCGAGGTCTCGTCCGGCCCGACTGAGGGCCTCCACGAACACCTTCGCGGCGAGGAACCCCTCGAACCCGACGAAGCTCGGGGCCTCGTCGGAGAAATTCTTCTTCATCGACTCCCTGTACGACTTCGCGCCGGGCAGGTCCGAGTCGAAGTGGGGGACGACCTGCGTGACGATGACGCCCTCGGCGTACATCGCTCCCATCGACATCAGCTCGTCGGAGAGGGCCCGTGACCCGACGAACGATACGTTGGCGAAGGTCGCCTCGAGCTTCGCGTCCCTCAGCAGCCGGATGAACTTCGCGCAGGGACGGTAGGTCCCGACCATGGCGATCCCCTTCACGCGGTCGCGGCGGTCCAGGATCCTCGCGACGGCCTCCTCCACCTCGTCGGTGTTCCGTTTGTACCCGACGCGGAAGACCTCCCCGTGGTAGCCGGCGATCCGGAGCTGCTTCTCCACGCCCTTGAAGCCGGAGTCTCCGTAGGAGTCCTCCTGCGCGAAGACGGCGACCGACTCGGGGGCGAGCCCCAGGGGGCCGAGGAAGTGGCGGACCATCGCGGCCGTCTCCTCCGCGTAGCTCGCCCGCACGTTGAAGACGTACCGGTCGGGAGGGTCGTTCCGGAGCATCCCGGCGCCCGTCATCGCACCGAAGAGGATCGTCCTGTCAGCGAGGGCGATCGGCAGCACGGCGGCGGTCGTCGGCGTGCCGACGTTCCCGATCAAGGCGAAGACCTTCTTCTCCCCGAGCAGCTCGCGCGCCGCCTTCTCGGCGCGCTCCGGCTCGTAGCCGTCGTCGAGCGAGACCAGCTCGATCCGCCGCCCGTGGACCCCGCCGGCCTCGTTCGCGTCGGAGAGGGCGCAGCGGATCCCGCGCTGCATCTCGCGGCCCAGCTCCTTGGAGGGGCCCGAGAACGGCGCGCACATCCCCAGGAAGACCTGGGTGTCCGTTGCGCCGCGGACCTGTCCGGAGGACGCGCCCGGCGGCGACGGGTTCTCCGGGCGTGGTGCGGCCGACGGCTCGGACTGCATCAGCTTGACCACGCCAACGATGCCGATCAGCAGGAGCCCGGCCGCGATCGCCACAAGGAGACCACGTTTCGAACCCGCGGGCGCAGCGGCCGACGACGGCCCTGGCGGGACCGGCGCGGGTAGCGAGGTCTGGGTCGTTCCGTGAGGAGAGGGCGTGGCGGTCGCCACGGTCGGCGAGGACGGGCTGGGCGGCGCCGGCGCCCCCGAGGCCGCGGCGTTCAGCGCGGCGACGAACTGGGCCGTGGAGGCATACCGCTGAGTCCGGTCCCGGTGCATCGCCCCCGCGATCACGTCCCCGAGGGCCGGCGGCAGCCCCCTGGCCTCGTAGTCGATCGGCGCGGGGGGCTCCTGGAGCTGCTTCATCATCACGGCGGTGGCCGACTCGCCGGCGTACGGGTCCTTCCCCGTGAGCATGAACTGGAGAATGGCGCCGAGGGCGTAGATGTCCGACCTCGCGTCCGCGTCCGCCGAGTTGTGGATCTGCTCCGTCGAGATGTACCCCGGCGTCCCCATCGCCGTCCCCGTCGCGGTGAGGCGGTCTCGCTCGCCGCCCTCCTTGCCCAGGCCGAAGTCGAGGACCTTGACCATGTCGCGCGTCGCGGTCACCCGCGAGAGGAAGACGTTCGCAGGCTTGAGGTCCCGGTGCACGAGTCCCTGGCTGTGGGCGGCCCCCATGGCGTCGCAGATCTCGCGCATGGTCGCGACCGCGGTCTCGAGGGGGAGGCCCTTCCCGACCGGGACGCGCTCGGATAGAGTCGAGCCCGTGAGGTGCTCCATGACGAGGTAGAGGAGCCCTGCCTCGGTCTGGCCGAAGTCGATCACGGAGACGATGTTCGGGTGGGCGAGGTGGGAGAGGAGCTTGGCCTCGCGGAGGAACCGCGCGCGGAAATCGGAGGCGACGGCGAGGTTCGGCAGGAGGACCTTGAGGGCGACATCCCGCGAGAGGGCGAGCTGCGTGGCGCGGTAGACGGCGCCCATCCCGCCGGCGCCGATCGCCTCGTCGATGCGGTAGGTCCCGTTCAGCACGCTCCCGACGAGCGGGTCCTTGGCGAGGATTGTGGCCTCGGTGGCGCGCTGGTCGCGAGGGCAGGGGCCTTCGGGGTGGAGCTTCCCACAGATGGGGCAGGCAACCATGGGCCTCTCGTGGCGGAAGAGAAGCGATTCTGCGTGGACGCTATCACTGCGGTGCCGGCCGTGTCACGCGGAATCCCGGCTACCCCAGCCGGAGCTGGCGCTCGGCGTCGACGACATCGCGGTTGAGGGAGGCCATCCCCTTCTTCAGCCGCTCGCGGATGGGGTGCGCCGGGTCGACCGCGTGGTACACCTGCCGCTCGAGCTGGTTCGTCAGGCGGAACGCCCTGACGATGTCCCCGTCGCTCGCCGAGGTGTACGACTCCAGGTCCGCCCACTCGCACCCGCGGCTCCAGGCGTCCACGCCCGCAGCGAACAGGAAGTCCAGCTCCTTCGTCGACTCCGCGATCCCGTGCGTCTTCTCCTGGAAGCGCAGGTCGTGCACCATCCGCACCGCGCGGTCCCTCACCGCCCCCAGGCGGCGCCTCTCGATCTTCTCGTACCAGACCTTCTTCTTCGCCTCGAACACGATCGCGTTGAAGACGACGTTCATCTGCTCCGCCGAGAGCTGGTCCAGCAGCCCCTGGAACAGGAACTCAGTCACCTGGATTTCGTACCCGTTGATCCGCCTCGCAAACTCCCCCTTCTCCGACAGCCCGTCCCCCTCGATGTACCCGAGGTGCCGCAGGAAGTTCAGCCTCCGCCGCACCTGGTCCACCATGCCCCGGAACGCCCCCCCGCCGTGCGTGCGCTGCTTCCCCCCCCGGGGGTGCTCCGATCGGAAGTTCGCGAAGCTCTTCTCGCACGCCTCGAACAGGTTTTTCCCCAGCCGTACGTAGAGCGAGAGGAGCGTGGAGTACGACAGGTTGAACTGCGAGTCGACCTCCTCCACCGGACCCGTCAGGATCCGCTCCACCTGGTCGTAGTGGACGAAGGGCCACTCGACGCTTGCGTACACGTGCCCGAACTCGTCCATCCCGCGCCTTCCTGCGCGCCCCGCCATCTGCTGATACTCGCGCGTCTTCAGGTACGAGCGCCGGACGCCGTCGAACTTGTGGAGCGAGTCGAAGATCACCGTCCGCGCCGGCATGTTGATCCCCAGCGCGAACGTCTCCGTCGCGAAGATCAGCTTCACGAGGTTCGCCGTGAACATCCGCTCCACGACCTCCTTCACGGTCGGGAGGAGCCCCGCGTGGTGGTACCCGATCCCCCGCATCAGCAGGCGGTGGAGCTTCTCGAACGCCGGCTCCCCGACGAGGGCGTACCGCTCGCCGAGGTCCGCCAGCAGGTCGTCGGCTCGCTCCCGCTCCTCCTGCGTCAGGAGGCTCCGGAAGACGTTGTCCTCCGCCCGCTCCTCGCACTCGCGGCGCGAGAAGACGAAGTAGAGGGCCGGGAGCTGCCGGCTCGCCTGGATGTGGTCGAGGAGCTTCCGCCTCCACAGCCGCTGTCCCTCGCGGTCGAGGAGGTCCTTGTCGCGGCCGCCCGTGATCCGCCTCCAGTCCTCCCAGCCCGCCCCGCGCGTGCGCCTGAGCTTTTCGTCCATTTTTTTCAGGTCCGCGAGCCCCCCGATCCCGAACCCCTGGAGGTAGAGGTGGTGCGCCAGCGGCACGGGTCGTCGCAGCTCCTCGATCACCTCGATCGGGACCTTCCGGATGTGCCGGATCCACGCCGCGAACTGCCTCAGGTTCGGGACCGTCGCCGAGAGGCACACGAAGCGGATGTGCTCCGGCGCGAAGATGATCGACTCCTCCCAGACCGTCCCGCGCTCCTCGTCGTCGATGTAGTGGACCTCGTCGAAGATGACGTAGTCGACCTCCGCGAGGCGCCGCGGGTTCTCGAAGATCGTGTTGCGCAGGATCTCGGTCGTCATGATCAGGGCCTGCGCCTCGGGGTTGATCGAGACGTCGCCCGTGAGGACGCCGATCCGGTCGCCATAGACGCCGGAGAAGTCGCGGAACTTCTGGTTCGAGAGGGCCTTCACCGGGGCGGTGTAGATGATCCGCCTCCCCTCGCGCATGCAGCGGTCGAGGGCGTACTCGGCGATGAGCGTCTTCCCGGCGCCGGTGGGGGCGCCGACGAGGACGGAGTGGCCCTGCTCAAGGGCGTGGATTGCCTGGATCTGGAAGTCGTCGAGCACGAAGCCGCGGTAGGTGGGCGGTGCGCCGTGGTCGCCCGCCGGCGGCTCCGGGTCGTTTGGGGAATCGGTGCGGATCACTATTCTGGTTCCGGTTCCGGCTCCTCCGTCTCCCGCTCCTTGTCGAGCTCCTTCTTGAGCTCCTTCTTCAGTTCCTCCTGGTCCTCGAGCTTCTCCTCGCGCTCCTTGAGGGCCTGCTTCCAGCCGTCGAACTGGTCGAGGAACTTCTGCTCGCGCGCGGTCGGCGGGACGGCGATCCGTATGAACTGCGTCTTCAGCCGCTCGTAGGTCTCCTCGTTCCACTCGGACCCCGGCGGGAACTCCTCGAGGAGCCCCTGGCGGTCCTCCCCCGCCTTGTCCGCGCGGTCCTTCACGAGCTGGTCGTGCGTCGCCAGGAACTGGCGCTCGTCCTCGGTGAGGCCCTCGGGGTCCCGCCCCAGGAGGTCCGCGTAGCGGTTGTCGTCCCAGCCGTTCGCCGGAGAGAACTTGTCGAGCGTGTCGTTGCGCCCCTTCCGGTCGACCGCCTTCTGCCAGTCCTTGTACCGCGCGAGGAACTCCTGCTCCTCCTCCGTGAGGGTGGAGGCGTCCTGCTGGGCCAGCGCCTTGCGCCGCTCGGGGCTCCACTCGCTCGTCGGGAACTTCGCGAGGAGCTCCTGGTCGCCCGGCGACGCCACGTCGCTCCCGGGGGCCTCGCCGCCCAGCTCCGCGGCCGATGCCCTGTCGCGCTCGGCGATCTCGGCGAGGAGCCTCCGTCGCCGATCCTCCTTGTCCTTGAGGATCCGCTCCTTCTGCTCCTGCGTGAGGCGGTCGAGGCGGACCGCGCGGGCGATCGAGCCCCCCTCGAGGACGATGGCGCCGTCCGTCTCGGGGCTGTCGAAGCTGATGTCGATCTTGACCTTCCCCTCGATGCACCAGACGACCTCGCCGCGGAAGACGGTGCCGTTCGTGAGCGTCAGCTCCACGCGGTCGCCGTCGGTGATCGAGGCGAGGGGGTCGGACTGGGCGAAGGCCGAGGCCGCGAGGGCCAGGCCGAGGACGAGGATGCGGTTCATATCTCTCTCCCGATGCTCATCGTGAGGATAGCAGGCTCGGCGCGTCCCGTCAAACCGGCTGGCCGTCTACCACTTCTTCCAGCGCCAGAGCGTCACGAGGCACACCACCGAAAGCGCGGCCAGGGCGAGGATGCCCCAGAATGCCACGGGGTGATCGTGGGAGAACGGCATCTTGACGTTCATGGAGAAGGCGCTCACGACGAGCGTGGGGACCATGAGCCCGATCATGAAGATGTTCAGCGACTTCATGAGGACGTTCAGGTTGTTGTTCACGATCGAGGCCCGGGCGTCCATCAGGCTCGACAGGATGTTCGACAGGATCTCCGCCTGGCGATAGCACTGGTTGTTCTCGATCGCCAGGTCGTCCAGGAATTCAACTGCGTCGGGACCGAACTGGGACTTCGCCGCGTGCGACTTGAGCTTCTCGATCACCACCCCGTTGGAGTTGATCGCGTACAGGTAATACACGAGGCTTTTTTCGAGCGTGAACATGTTCAGGAGGTAGCGATTCTCCATCGACGTGGCGATCTTCCCCTCGAGCTCGCCGGCGATCAGGTTGAGGGCCTTGAGGTGGTCGGTGAAGTGCGTGATGGTCCGGGAGAGGCGGCGCAGGACCACGTCGAACGGCGACTTCAGCCTCGTGAAGTGCCGCCCGTCGAAGAGGGGGGTGTCCTCCGCCTGCACGATCACGACGCGGTTCGGGAAGAGGAAGAGGCCGTAGGACCAGACCTTGAAGAGGAAGTTGTCCGCGGAGGAGTAGTTCCGGGGGCGCTTGAAGATGATGGCCAGGTGGTCCTCTTCGGTCTCCAGTCGTGCGAGCTCGTCGGGATCGAGCGTGGAGGCGAGGGTGTGCTCGTCGATCTTGAGCGTATCGATCAGGTAGCGCCGCTCGTTGTCGTCGGGCGTCGAGTAGACGCAGATGGGGCAGTCCTCCGCGACATCCTCGACGACCTTCCCGTCGGTGATCCTGTAGCGCTTGAGCATGGGGTCGTGCCAGAGGAGGAGAAGAGGAGAAGGTGCGGCGCCGTCGAGAGGGCGAAACCAGCGAGCCGAGATTCTAGGACCGCGCGCGCCCCCCGTCAACCCCGTCGACGATACGCGGGGGCTTGTCCTCCCCCGGCCCAGGGCGACTCGGGTGGACCCGGCGGAACCCGGCTCCACGTCTCGTTTCCCGGGTCCCGCTCCCGCGACCGCCATGGAAGGGCCGAGCCGCACGACATTTCCGACACCCGTAAGATTCCCTTCGGGAATTCCGTTGACACGTCGGATCCCGGTGTGCCACCATTTCGTTCACGCAGGTGAATGTCAGGGGGGTGGTGTCTTTTCGATTCTTGGGTCTACTTCCAGAGGAGGAGCAGAAATGAGGAGAGCGATTCTCCTGACGGCGCTCGCGGGGATGTTTGTCCTCGCCGGTCAGTTCGTCAGCATCGCGCAGGCGGGCTGAGGCGAGCCGTCGCCCTGCAACATGGACCGTGTTGTCCGTGGATTCGAGTGTCAGAGCTGTAATGGCTTCGTCATCGCCCAGGAGCTCGTGACGTCCGACCAGGGCGGCGGGCGGATCTGCCCGAAGGATGGCGGCAGCGTCGTCCCGACGCAGTTCTGCGAGAAGACGGGCTGGCAGTGCCCGAGCTGCAAGCTGACGTCGCGCAAGCCCGACGAGTGCAAGAAGTGCGGCCAGGCCCTCGAGAAGGTGACCGACCGCGCGAAGGTCGTGGATCGCTGCACGAAGTGCAAGACGAACTACACCGAGGCGCAGCCGGGCAACAAGTGCCCGACCTGCAAGAAGGGTCTGAAGCCGTTCTGCGAGAAGAGCGGCAAGTTCCCGCACGGGACCGACCCGACGAACTGCGGGAAGTAGTCCTCACCGGAAAACGGACGGGGAGCCCAGGCGAACGCCGGGGCTCCCCGTTTTCGTTGGTAACCGGGCGTCGCCAAGGGTGTACGATCCCCCAGAGCCATCAAACCTGGAGGGAGAAATGCAGACGACCAAGCTCGTGTGGGGCGCCCTGTTCGTCGTCGCGGCCACTGCCGTGGGCGCAGCCGCGTGTGCTGTCCTGGCCCGGAGCGAGATGTCCACCGCCCAGGACCGCATCGACCGCCTGGAGCGCGACATCAAGGCCGTCGGGGGGAACAAGGCCAAGGGCCTCGCCGACGAGGTCGACCGCCTGAAGTCCCAGCTCTCCGACCTCGAGAAGTCCCTCGCCCTCGCCCACGACAGCGCCTCCAAGGCCGAGAAGCACGCCACCGAGGTCGCGGCGTCCGCGCAGCAGAAGATCGACGTCATCGAGCAGCGCGTCGCCAATGCCCCCACGGGCGGCGGGGGAGGCGTCGACGCCGCCACGCTCGAGGAGGTCGTCAACAAGAAGCTCGAGGAGAAGGGCGTCCAGGCGGGGGGCGGGAACGGCGACGAGAAGCGGAAGCCTCCGCTCGCCGAGCTCTCGCGCGAACTGGGCCTGACGCCCTCCCAGGAGGACGCCGTCGCCGAGTCCGTGAACGCGGGGAAGAAGCGGATCGCCGAGCTGCTTCAAATCAAGCGCGCCGACGGGACCTGCATGATGGACGAGCTCATCGCCATCTTCACCGACCCCGCTACCGGGAAGGACCCCGGCTACGCGAAGACGAAGATGACCGAGATCTTCGCGCGACTCTTCACCGAGCCGATCCCCGGGCGGGGAGAGCCGTACATCGCCGAGGTCCTGCGAATTCAAGGGGATGTGAAGCAGAGGCTCGAAGCCAACATGTCCGCCGACCAGTACAAGCAGCTCGAGCGCTCGAACGTCGACGTGACGGAGATCCAGACGGGGTACGACCCGTTCGCGGAGTACCTGGCGCAGCAGCATAGGTAGGCGTCCGTCGCCCTCCCGTTTCCATTCCCGTTCCCCTTCCCTTTCCCAGCGTCTTGGGGGCGCTGGGAAGGGGAAGGGGAAAGGGAAGGGGAACGGGGACGGAGAAACCGATTCCCCACCCCGGGGGTTTCTGTAGGATACTGGGGCGGGGCCCGCGCCCCGCCTCGCGGCCCCGCATCGAGGACGCGCCATGCGCCGAGCGCTCGCACTGTCCGTCCTGCTCCTCCTCCCGCTCCTCGCCGAGGACGAGGGGCCCTGCGGCCAGCTCCCCGAGGGGAAGCCGCAGCGAATCAAGGGCGGCGAGTCCTTCCCGCCCCTCCCGCTGCCCGCGACGCCCCTGCGCCGCACCGAGCGGAAGCGCGAGCCCGCGCCCCCCACCCTCATCGGCAAGGTCGTCTGGGGCCAGAACCGCGTCAAGACGCTCGACGACGGCCGCAAACAGTCCTGGGCCGACTGGAACCTCGACCCCAACGACGTCCACCGCCTCCTCAAGGTCGCCAACGGGAAGCTCGGCGTCCGGTACCGCGCCGTCACGCTCTACCTCAAGGCGTTCGCGTGGGACCCCTGCGAGGTCCCGATCCTCTACTTCACGGGCCGCGTCCCGCTGGAGATGGACGACGAGACGATCGGGAAGCTGCGCGAGTACGTCCTCGCCGGCGGGACCGTCTGGGGCGATGCCTGTCACGGCAGCGCCGAGTTCTCCAACTCCTTCCGTGCCCTCATGGCGCGCGCCTTCCCCGACCTCCCGATGAGCCGCCTCGCCGCCGATCACCCCGTCTTCTGGTGCCAGTTCGCGTGCGACAAGCTGCGGTACTCCAAGGCCGTCACCGACCGCCCCAAGGGGGACCCCGTCCTCGAGGGCGTCTGGGTCGGGTGCCGGACGGCCGTCATCCTGACGCCGTACGACCTCTCCTGCGCGTGGGACTCCTCCCACTGCGACGAGACGGCGAAGTGCGTCCTCGACGTCGACGCCTTCAACCTTGGGATGAACATGCTCTCGTACGCGCTCGCCTATTTCCCGCTGGGGAGGGCCATCGCGCGGGCCAGGGAGCTGTCGACCGACTCGGGGATCGGCCCCGGCGACTTCGTCTTCGCCCAGGTGCGTCACACGGGGCACTGGGACCCCGACCCGGGCGCCTTCGCGAACCTCGTGAAGGAGGTCCTCGAGGAGACGAGCACGCGCGTGAACGTGGAACGGAAGGCCGTCTCGCTCGCGGACCCCGCGATTTCGAACTACCCCTTCCTCTACATGACGGGGCACGACACGCTGCTGCTGTCGAAGGAGGAGGCCGAGGGGCTGCGGAGGTTCCTGAAGAGTGGCGGGTTCCTCTTCGTCGACGCCTGCTGCGGGAGCCTGGAGTTCGACGCGTCGTTCCGCGGCGCGATGAAGCTGGTGCTTCCGGATGCGGACCTTGCGAAGCTCCCCAAGGAGCACCCGCTCTTCACGAGCCACACGCCGGTCCCGCAGGTGGCCTACACCGACCGGGTCCTCGCGAACTTCCCGGGGCTCGCGGAGCCGTACGTCGAGGGGATCGAGATCGACGGGACGACCCGCGTGATCTACAGCCGCTTCGATCTCGGCTGTGGCTGGGAGGGGGAGGACCACCCCTGGGCGTCGGGCGTGCGGCGCGACGACGCCCTCAGGATTGGGATCAACGCCGTCGTCTACGCACTGACCCACTGACGCCCTGACGGGCGTCACTCCCTGCGCGCCCTCACGGGCGCGACTCCAGGAGACGTCATGGAAAAGCTCGTCGTTCGCGAGGGGATCGCGAAGGGGAAGGAACTCGCGCTCAAGGGCGACACGGTCGTCCTGGGGCGCTCCTCGTCGTGCCCGCTGCCGCTCGGCGACAGCGGCGTCTCGCGCGAGCACTCCAAGGTGATCCGCGAGAACGGCGGCTGGGTCGTGGAGGACCTCGGCAGCCGGAATGGCACGCGCCTGAACGGGAAGCCGATCGCGAAGCGCGAGAAACTCGCTTCAGGCGATCGGATCCAGATCGGCGGCGCGATCCTCACCTACGAGACGGACGACGCGAAGACCAAGTCCGAAGTCCGCTTCGAGTCGCTCGAGGCCGTGAAGGCGCTGCGCGAGGCTCGTGACCGGATCGTGGCGGAAGTCCAAAAGGTCATCATCGGCCAGCGCACGGTGATCGAGCAGGTCTTGATCGCGCTTTTCTCGCGGGGCCACTGCCTGCTCGTCGGCGTGCCGGGCTTGGCGAAGACGCTCATGGTGCGGACGCTCGCGAGCGCGCTCGACCTGGAGTTCAAGCGGATTCAGTTCACCCCCGACCTGATGCCCTCCGACATCACCGGCACGGACGTGCTCGAGGAGGACCCGGAGACCAAGGAACGGAACTACCGCTTCGTCCGCGGGCCGATCTTCACGAACCTGCTCCTGGCCGACGAGATCAACCGCACGCCGCCGAAGACGCAGGCGGCCCTCCTGGAGGCGATGCAGGAGTACCGGGTCACGGCGAGCGGCTGCACGTACGACCTCGCCCAGCCGTTCTTCGTCCTCGCGACGCAGAACCCGATCGAGCAGGAGGGGACCTATCCGCTCCCCGAGGCGCAACTCGACCGCTTCATGTTCAACGTGAAGGTCGATTACCCGACGCGCGCAGAGGAGGTCGAGATCGTCCGCGCGACGACCTCCGACATCGAGCACGCGCCCAAGACCGTGCTCACGGCGAAGAACATCGTGGAGTTGCAGAAGCTCGTGCGCAAGGTGCCGGTGAGCGAGCACGTGACGACGTACGCCACGACGCTCGTGCGTTCGACGCGGCCGAAGACCGAGGAGGCGCCGAAGTTCATCACCGACTACGTCGCCTGGGGCGCGGGGCCGCGCGCGGCGCAGTGCCTGGTCCTCGGCGCGAAGGCCCGGGCGATCCTGGACGGCCGCGTGAACGTCTCGTGCAAGGACGTCCAGGCCGTCGCGGAAATCGTGCTCAGGCATCGCATCTTCACGAACTTCAACGCCGACTCGGACGGCTTCACGCCCGAGGACGTCGTGAAGCGGCTCCTCAAGGAGGTCCCCGAGCCCGGCGAGCCTCCGAAGACCAAGTAGGAGGCCCGGATGCCCGTCGCGGACCAGCAAGCTGGCCTTGCCAGGCGGATGCTGACGCCCGAGGCGCTCAGGCGCCTGGCGAACCTCAACCTCGTCTCGAGGTGGGTTGTCGAGGGGTTCGTCTCGGGGCTGCATCGCTCACCGTTCCACGGGTTCAGCGTCGAGTTCGCCGAGTACCGGCAGTACGTGCCCGGGGACGACCTGCGGTTCCTCGACTGGGCGGCCTACGGCAAGAGCGACCGGTACTACGTCAAGAAGTTCCACAGCGAGACGAACCTGAAGGCCCACCTCCTGCTCGATACGAGCGCGAGCATGGGGTACGCGGGGAACGGGGGGCCGACCAAGCTCCGCTGGGCGGCCTGCCTCACCGCTGCGCTCGCCCGGCTCATGACGCGGCAGCAGGACGCGGTCGGCCTCGTGACGTTCTCGGACCGCATCCAGAAGTTCCTGTCGCCGAAGGCGAGTCCGAGGCACCTCCGCGACCTGATGACGGTGCTGGAGGCGGCCACGCCGAGCGCGGAGACCAAGACGGGGGAGACGCTGCATGCGCTCGCGGAGTCGGTCAAGCGTCGCGGGCTCATCGTGCTCATCAGCGACCTCCTGGACGACCCGGACACGGTGTTGAAGGGGCTGAAGCACTTCCGGCACAAGAAGCACGAGGTGATCGTCTTCCACGTCCTCGACCCGGCGGAGGTCGAATTCCCATTCGAGGGGCTCGCGGACTTCAAGGACATGGAGACGGGCCGCAAGATGCAGGTGCTGCCGCTCGCGGTCCGCGAGGCGTACCTGAAGGCGATGGAGGGGTTCGTCGGGCGCTTCAAGAAGGAGTGCAACGAGTCGCTCATCGACTACCAGTTGGCGCTGACCTCGTCCCCGTTCGACGAGTACCTGGCGCGGTACCTCCACAAGCGGGCGCGCGTGAGGTGAGATGCTAGGGCTTCATTTCCTCAACGCCGCCTTCCTCGCCGGCCTCGGCGCCGTCGCGCTGCCGATCCTGATCCACCTCGTCCACAGGAGGCGAGCGAAGGAGGTCCCGTTCTCGAGCCTCCGCTACCTCCTCCACATCGATGAGCGGGTAGCGCGCAGACACCGCCTCCAGGAGCTCGCGATCCTCGCCATGCGCTGCGGCGTGCTCGCCCTCGTCGCGATGGCCCTCGCGAAGCCGCTCTTCCGCCCCGAGGGGACCCCCATCGGCGGGCGCGGCGCGACCACGGCCGTCTTCGTCATCGACGACTCCTACAGCATGGGCCTCGCCGAAGGCGGCGTGACGCTCTTCGAGCAGGCCCGCAGCTCCGCGATGGCCATCGCCAAGGCCCTCCGCCCCGGCGATGCGGCCCTCCTCCTCGCACCCCACCGCATGCCCCCCGCCGAGGAGATCCGCCCCTCCAACGACCTCGGCGCCGTCGCGAAGCAGATCGCCTCCATGCGCCTCTCGCACGAGCCAACGCTCCTCGCCTCGGCCCTCGCGGCCGCCTACGACGTCCTCGCCAAGGCCGAGACGCCCAATCGCGAGCTGTACGTCCTGTCCGACCTGCAGGCGAACGGCTGGGACCCGATCCTCGAGAGAGGGTTCGGCGAGCGTACGAAGGACGTCGACGTCTACCTCGTTCCCCTGGGCGGGGGGGAGGTCCGGAACCTCGCCATCACCGAGGTCGAGGCCGTGGCCGCCGGTGGCCTCCGCGAGGCACCCGTGTGGGTCACCGCGCTCGTCTCGAACGAGGGGAGGCGCGACGAGCAGGCCCGCCTGCAGGTGATCGTGGACGGCCGCGCCGTCGCCGAGCAGGCCGTCTCCGCGGCCCGGGGAGAGACCATCCCCGTCGCCATCACCCTCCCTGCGCAGTCCGCCGGCCTCCACCGCGGGACCGTGCGCCTCTCCAGCGACGCGCTCGCCGAGGACGACGAGCGGCACTTCGTCGTCGACGTGCGCGACGCCCTCAGCGTCCTCCTCGTGAACGGCCGCCCCGCGCGGACCGCCTACGAGAACGCCACGTACTTCCTCGAACGCGCCCTCCGCCCCGAGGTACAAGCCGACGAGTCGCGCTCCGCGATCGTCCCCGAGGTCTGCAAGCCCGAGGAACTCGCCGGCCGCCCCCTCGCCACGCACGCCGCCGTGATGCTCTCCAACGTGCCCTCCCTCACGCCCGACGCCGCGAAGGCCCTCTCGGACTGGGTCCGGGGCGGAGGAGCGCTCGTCGTCTTCCTCGGCCCCGACGTGAAGATCCCCGAGTGGAACGACATGCTCGCGAAGACGGTCCTCGCCCCCATCCGCCTCGGCCCCGTGGTCGGCTCCGAATCTGGGGCGGAGGTCTTCTTCACGCTCAGGGACCTCGCCCCGCGCCACCCGCTCCTCTCGGCGCTGTCCAGAAGCCGCCCACCGGCCGACCTGACGACGCCGCGGTTCTTCCGGTACGTGAAGATCAGCCTCGTCGGCGACGCGCAGGTCCTCGCGCGATTCCCCGGCGGCGACCCCGCGTTCCTCGAGGCCCGCGTCGGGGCCGGCCGCGTCTTCGTCTGCGCCTCCGGGTGCACGACCGAGTGGACGAACTTCCCGCTCCGCGTCTCCTTTCTCCCGTTCGTGCACAATCTCGTCTATTGGCTGTCGGAAGGGGGCAGGGGTGCGACGTCGATGGCCGTCGGGGCGCCGCTGAGGTTCCCCTATGCCGCCGCGAGCGGCGTGCGCGGCGTGCAGATGACGCTTCCCGAGGGGAAGGAGGTCCTCAAGTCCCGCAGAGAGGCGGTCGGCGCGTGGGAGGCCCTCTTCGACCCGATCCGCGAGCCCGGGTTCGTCGCCTGGAAGGAAGATGGCGGGGACGGTCGCGGCGGCGTGCTCGCCGTGAACGTCGACGCCGAGGAGAGCGACCTCGTGCGCGTCTCGAAGGACCAGGTCGAGAAGGCCTTCCCCGCCGGCGCCGTTCGGCTCCTATCGCCAGGCGCCGAGATCGTCTCGGAGAGGGAACGGAGCCGCAACGGCGTGCCGCTGGGCGACGCGTTTCTGATCCTGGCCCTTGCCATGCTGCTAGGAGAGCTGTATCTCTCGAATCGGATCGCCTTCGGCGCCCGGCCGAAATCCGCCGCAACTTCGGGGGCGGCGCAACTTTCCGGGCTCCCCGGAGGTTCATAAGAGAAGCCGAACTGGGAGGTTTCGAGATGGTCCGACTGCGCGCGCTCGCCATCCCCGCGCTCCTCGTGGGGCTCGCGAGCGGACTGGTCTACGCGATGATGCAGATCCACGACCTGACGTTCGAGGTGAAGGAGCTGCGGAGCCGCCTGTCGCGGTCCGAGGCCCCCACGACGCGCCTGGAGGCGACGACGACGGTCGTCCAGTTGCCGTCGCTGCCCTCGGCGGACGACGGGTCGCTCGAGGACGACGTCGCGAGGATCGACATGGAGCTGGCGGCGCTGCGCGCGGCGCTCGGCGTCGGCGCGATGGAGGTCGTCGCTGACGGCGCGGCGGCATCCGACGTCCCGCGCTTCGTCGGGGCCCCCGGCGCGCCGGGCGTGGTTGCCCTCGGCTCCGGCGAAGCGACCGTGGTCCTCTCGAAGATGTCCCCCGAACAGCAAGAGCAGTTCAAGAAGGCCGTCCTCAAGGTCGTGACGGACCAGCGGCGCGAGGACGAGCAGAAGCAGCGGCTCCAGATGGCCTCCAAGGTCGTCGCGGACCTGGCCAAGGCCCTCGGCCTCGCGGGGCCGCAGCTCGACCGCGCGAAGCAGATCCTCGCCGACGGGACGAAGAAGGTGACCGACCTGCGCAAGCAGATGACCGACGCGAACTCGAAGCAGACCCGGACGGACATCGCGGGGGTGTGGACCTCGATGGACCAGGGTGTGAGGTCCCTCCTCACCGCGGAGCAGATGACGCAGTATGACACGTGGCGCACCACGAAGATCGCGAAGAACTACTTCGGCCCTCCGGCGTCGCAGCAGAAGCCCGCGCCGAAGCCGGCAAAACCTGGGAAGAGAGGTTGATCATGAGCGAACCACGGAGCGGGAGCCGGGTCGGCGGCGCGGTGGCCGCCTTCCTGTTCGTCGGGCTCGGCGGCGGGATCCTATACTCGGCGCTGAGGATCCACGAGCTGACGTTCGACCTCGACGAAATCAGGCAGAAGATGGGGCGGAAGGCCTCCCTCCCGACGGCGAGCACGGGGCCCTCGGCGCCGGCCGTGACCGTGCTGCCCTCGGCGACCCCGGCGGCGGGGGACCTCACCGGCGAGGTGGACCGCCTGCGCAAGGAGCTGGAGGCGCTCAAGGCGGCCCTCGGCGCGCAGCCGGCTCCCTCAACCACGACCGACGGATCCTCCGCGCCGGCGTTCATGATCGCGAACCCGCCCGCGGACGGGAGCCTCCCGGAGCCGCTGGTGGTGGCGATGGAGTCGATGACGGCCGAGCAGAAGGTCGCCTTCAAGAAGTCGGTCCTCGCCATCGTCGACGAGCGCGAGCGGGAGCATGACGCGAAGAAGCAGGAGAAGAAGAAGAACGAGGTCGTCGAGCAGCTCGCGAAGCAGTTGGGGCTCACGGACACGCAGCGGGACCGGGTGCAGATCACGGTCGATCAGGCCTCGGCGCGGATCTCCGAGCTGAAGAGGTCCCAGAACGACACCAACCAGGACCAGGTACGCAACGACATCAAGACGACCATGAAGACGGCCGACGACGGGATACGCCTCCTGCTGACCTCCGAGCAGGTCAGCCTCTACGACCAGTGGAAGACGCAGCAGAACCCGCGCCAGATGTTCGGCGTGGGTGGCGGAGGTGGCGGCGACGGCAAGCCCAAGTTGCAGAAGAACCCCAATCGCTGATGCGGGAATGACGACGTTCCGGCTGTCGATCGCGAGCGCGCTTCCGGGCGTGCTCCTCCTCCTGATCGCCCTCGCGGCGATCGCGGGGGTGATCTGGATGTACCGCGGCGGGCTGCGAGGCCCCTCCAGGCGCGCCTGGCGCACGCCCGTGACGCTCCGCTTCGTCGCGATGGGCCTCTTCCTGCTCGTCCTCTTTCGCCCCGTGATGTCGTGGGAGACCAAGGAACGGCAGGACGCGCGCGTCGTGGTCCTCCTCGACACCTCGCAGAGCATGTCGGTCGCGGACGCCTCGCAGGGGACGCGCCTGGAGGCGTCGCGCCGCATCCTCGGCGTCGGCGACGAGGGGCTTCACGAGGCTCTCTCCGAGTCGTTCGGCGTGTCGTACTACCGCTTCGACCGCGACGTGCAGCCGCTCGCGCCCGCGGACGTCCGCGAGGGGAAGATCGCCGCGACGGGAGAGGCCTCCGATCTCAAGCGCGCCCTCGAGGAGGCGGTCCGGTCGGAGGGGGACGCGCCGATCGCGGGGGTCATCGTCTTCACGGACGGCCAGGAGAACGGGAAGGACCTCTCGACGGCGGCCGCGAGGTCGCTCGGCGTGCCGATCTTCCCCGTGGGCCTGGGGAACCCCGATTGGGACTCGGGGCGCGTGGCGGACCTCGCCGTCGCGAAGGCCTCGGCGACTCCCAGCGTGATGGTGAATGACGCCCTGTCGGTGAAGGCCTCCGTGTCCTGTTCGGGCCTCGAGGGGCGCACGGTCGGCGTCGAGCTGAGGCACGGGAAGGACGTCCTCGACCGGAAGACGATCGCGATCAAGGCGGGACCGAACGACGTGACGCTCTCGTGGACGCCTCGGCAGACGGGGATCTTCGAGTTGGCGGTCGCGGTCGACGCGCAGCCCGAGGAGAAGGTCCTCGAGAACAACATCCGGTACCTGCCCGTACTCGTCACGGGGGACAAGGTGCAGGTCCTCTTCTACGAGGGGGCCTTGCGCTGGGAGTACAAGTTCGTCAAGCAGGCCTTCCAGCGCGACCCGAACCTCCAGGTGAGCTGCCTCGTGAAGACGAACGAGGACAAGCTCTACGAGCAGCCGGCGCCGGGCGTCACGCTGGGCGGGGCGTTCCCGGGCACGGTGGATGCGCTCTCGCGGTTCGATTGCGTGGTCCTCGGCGACCTGACGCGGGGCGACCTGCCCGACGAGAAGGCGGCGGCGGTGAAGGCGTACGTCTCGGAGAAGGGGGGCGGGCTGCTCTTCCTCCCGGGGCGGCGCGCGCTCGGCGAGGACGGGATCCTCGGCGGACCGCTCGGCGAGGCTCTCCCCGTGGCGCTCGCGGGGGGCGAAGAGAAGCGGGGCGAATTCGCGTTCGAGCCGACCCGATCGGGGGCGGGGCACGCGATGCTCTCGGGGCTGGAGTCCACGCTGGGGAGGCTCCGGCTGGAGAACGTGTACGTCGTCGGCGCTGTGAAGCCCGGGACCGAGACGCTCGCCTCGGCTGCTGGGTCGGTGCTCCTCGCGGTGCAGCGCTACGGCCAGGGGCACGTCGGGGCGTATCTCTCGGACACCGACTGGAAGTGGGTGATGAACGCGAAGGGGCAGGGGGGCGAGGAGGCCTTCGCGAAGCTCTGGGGGCAGATGCTCCGCTGGCTGGCGCAGCGCGACGACGCGAAGGGCGCGGGGCCGACGCTCCGCATCGTGACGGACAAGGACGTGTTCTCCTCGGACGAGACGGTCCGCGCGACGCTGGAGGGGCCCGAGCCGAAGGACCTCCTCGAAAAGCGCGCGACGATTTCGACCGAGGTGACGGACGCGGACGGGAAGCGATACGAGATGGCGTTCGAGGCGGCGGGGGACAGGGTCGCGGGGGTCTTCCGTCCGCCGCATGGAGGCGAGTACACGATCGCGGTGAGGTGGCTCGCGGGCGGCCAGGAGAAGGCGAGCGCGACGCGCACGGTCGTCGTGGAGCGTCCCGCGCGCGAGATGGAGAAGCTGGCGCGCGACGCGGACCTCCTGCGGACGCTCGCGGCGGTCTCGGGCGGGCGGTCGTTCGACGAGTCCGACGTCGCACAGCTCCCCGAGGCGCTGCGCGCGGGCTCGCGGACCACGATCTCGCGCGTCGAGAAGGGCGTCGACTCGAGCCCCTGGCCCTACACGCTCTTCGCTCTGCTCCTGTCCGCCGAGTGGTTCCTCCGCAAGCGGAGGAATGTGATTTGATGCCTCGTGACGTCTTGCCGGAACTGACCATGCTCCGAAGGGGCCCCGATGCCGCGAGCTGGGCATCCGCCGTGTCTCGCCGAATGGCGATTGAGTGTGGATGGCCCCGAAGGGGCCGCAAGAGTGTAGCCAGGGCCGAAGGCCCTGGAAGCGGGATCCCGATGGGATCGGAGCCCCGAAGGGGCGACAGATGTGCGCTTCTGTCGCCCCTTCGGGGCTCCGACGGCCGCATCGCCGCAATCCCAGGGGCTGACGCCCCTGGCTACACTCTGTCGGCCCCTTCGGGGCCTGGCCCGTTCTGGCGACTACGATCGTCCGCGGCGTGCGTTCTGACGGGGCCCGCAAGCACCGTTGAGACGTACTCACCCGTTCTTTCGACCCAGGACGAGCATCGCCTGCCCCTTCAGAATCGCGATTTGCTCCGACAGTTCCGCCAGGGCCCTGAGCTCATGACGCTGCTCGGACGAGAGTTCTCCGTCGTTGTTCAGGTCCAGGAGACGGGTGAGCCTGCGCTGGGTTGCGCGAGGGAACTTGAACTCGGCCAGCTCTTTCAGCAGCTCGCCGGTGCCGAGGGTTGGCTTCGACATAGAGGAGCCTCTCAAGTTACTGACTCCTGGATTCTACCCAGGGGATTCCGCCTCGCCAAGGAGGGGATCCCGTGGAGGCGGGTGGCATGAAGTCGAGGTCACGCACCGCAGCGTTGATGATGGTCCTCGCCGGCTCGTCGATCGCTCTGGCGGAAGGGCGCGTGGGTACGCTGACGCTCTCCGACGGCACGGCCTACACGGGCGAGGTCTCCCTCACCAAGGGCAAGAAGATCGACCTCTACGTCGTCGACCAGAAGAAGCGCTACTCCGTCGACCTCGCCGAGGTCGTCGAAATCACCACCGAGGTCGAGAAGGAGTCGCTCGAGCACCCGTGGCACTTCATCGAGGAGAGCCGCAGCGAGAAGGTCTACCTCCCCGAGACATACCCGCTCCGCAAGTACCTCCTCCACGTCAAGCTCGCCAGCGGTCCCGAACTCGTCGGGCACGTCACCGCGGCGCCGATCTATGTCCGCGTCGAGGACGAGAAGCTCCGCTACCTCCTCCTCGCCGACCAGAAGGGCGAGGTCAACGAGTCGCTCACCGACCTCGTCTACGTGAAGTCGGTCACCTTCGAGGGTGCCGAGGCGGGAGGGGGGAAGCTGTGCCGCCTGGGCATCGATGCGCCTGGCGCCCTCGAGGTTCGCGCCGTGGATGCAGCCCGTGACCGCGGCTTCGAGGCCCAGGGAAAGTCCCCGTTCCGGGTGACCGGACTCCTCCCCGGGGGGTATGATCTCTTCGTGAAGTACGACGACCGCATCCGCTGTGCCGTCACGGCCCCGGGCGAGCTCACCGAGGTCGAGAAAAAGGAGCTCGGCGCCCGCGTCCAGCAGATCGAGGAGTTCTTCGACGAGAAGCGCATCCGTGGGTACTTCGGCGGCCGCGACCGCGCCAAGGTCCTCCTTGAGATGCGCCGAGTCAAGGACACGACCGACAAGGACGAGAGCGGCGCGTCGTACCACCACGTCCGCTGGGAGGTCTGGTCGCTGCACAAGCTCGAGACGACGTGGCAGGTCGACGCGCGCGTCTTCCTGTTCCGCGAGCGACTGGACCCCGGCGCGCCCTTCCCCGAGACCGAGGTCGTGATCGATCCGAAGCTCGGCGACGTCCGCCTCGACCAGCAAGCTGGCTCTGCCAGCGCCGATCGGACCGTGAGCGTGGAGTAGCCCGATGCAGAAGCTGGAATCGACGATCGACTCCGTCCGCTCGAAGTGGGTCCTCGTCCGCACGCTGGAAGGGGCCGCTCTCCTCGGCGCGTACGCCTGCCTCGGCCTCCTCGTCGCCTTCGGCCTCGACAATCTGCTTCACCTGTCGCTGCTTCCCCGCCTCGTCCTCACCGCTGCCGTCCTCGCCGGATCGGGCTGGCTCGGGTGGACGCGCCTTGCGGCCCCGCTCCTACGGAAGCCCAGCGACGACGCCGTGGCCCTCCTCATCGAGCGTGGGAAGCCCGACCTCGAGAACCGACTCATCAACGCCGTGCAGTTGTCGCGAGAGACCCTCCCCGACGGCTCGGTCGGTTTCGTCGACCTGGTCCGCCAGGACGCCGCGCAGGTCCTCTCGCGGCTCGGCGTCGAGGGGGTCGTCCCCGTCCGCCTCGCGAAGCGCGCGGGCACGGTCGCGTGCGCCGCCCTCGGCGTCCTGGTCGTCTACGCAGTCCTTCTGCCGAAGCACTTCCAGAACGCGCTGGAGCGCTTCGCAAGGCCGACCCGATTCGTTGCGCCACTCACCGAGACCAGCCTGCGGGTCGAGCCGGGGCATGTCCGCCTCGCGAAGGGAGAGGGCTTCACGGTCGCCGCGCACGTCAGTGGCGTGGTGCCGCAGAAGGCCGTCCTCGAGGTCCACGGGGCGGCCGACGGCGACTACGACATGCAGTTCCGCGGCGAGGCCTTCACGTTCGAGGTCGCAAATGTCACCGCGAACATGACCTACCGCGTCCTCGCCGGGGACGCCGAGAGCGAGGAGTTCCGCGTCACCGTCGTCGACCCGCCCCGCGTGGAGCGGCTCGTCCTCGACGTCGTTGCTCCGAGGTATGCGAGGAGGCCGATCGACCACCAGGACCCCGCCGCGGGGCCGATCCGCGCGATCGTGGGGAGCGTCGTGACCGTGACCGCCCACGCCGATCGCGCGCTCGAACGGGCCACGCTCCGGTTCGGGAGCGGCACGTCGATCGACATGGAGATCAAGGAGGGACGCGTCGCGAAGGCCGAGCTCGGCGTCCGCGAGCGGGACAGCTACGCCATCGTCCTCGTCGACCGCGAGGGGCTCCAGGACCCGCGGCCCCAGGTCCACCCGATCGAGGCGATCCCCGATGGGCCGCCGACCGTCGAGGTCCGCGAGCCCGGCCGCGACCTCCAGGTGACCGCCGACGCCGAGGTCGCCCTCTCCGTGCACGCCAAGGACGACGTCGGCCTCGCGCGGCTCGACGTCCTCGGCCGCGTGGAGCCCGACGGCGAGGAGAAGGCGATCATCGAGTGGATGTGGGGGGACGTGAAGCTGGAGATGACCGCGGGGCATCTGCTGAAGCTCGCGGAGCAGAAGCTGCCGCAGGGGGCCGCGCTCTCGTACTGCGCGCGCGCGATCGACCTGAAGGGCCAGGAGGCCCGCTCCAGGGCGTTCACGATCGCCGTGATCTCGGAGAGCCAGGAGAAGCAGCAGACGCTGTCCGACCTTGCCTCGCTCAGGGATCGCCTGCGCTGGATCCTCGAGAAGCAGAAGCAGGCGCGCGGGGACCTGGCCAAGGGGATCGAGGCGCGTGCGAACGACAAACAGGGCCTGGAGACGGCCCACCGCGTCCGCACCCTCCAGTTCGAGGTCCGCCAACTGTCGCTCCAGGCCCTCGCGGACTGGAAGGGGGAGGAACTCGCGAGGCTGCCTGGGCGAGAGAAGCTCGCCGCGCTCTCCGCGGACGAGATGGCCCGCGCGGTCGACGTCGCGGAGTCGATGGAGAGAGACCAGAAGCATGATCAGAGGGTCGCGACGGGGACGGGGCTCCTGCCCGTCCAGGACCGGATCATCGCCGTGCTGGAAGAGGTCCTCGGGTCGCTCTCGGATCTCATCGCGAAGGTGAAGGCCTCGAGCGACGCCTCCGAGGCGGTTGCGAAGGCCACCGAGGAGGAAGACGCAAGGCAAAAGCTCGAGGACCTCGCCTCGAAGCTCGAGGAGTTCATCAAGTCGCAGAAGAAGGCAATCCAGGCCACGCAGGAGTTGGACAAGAAAAACCCCGATGACTTCACCGACGCGGACCGCCTCAAACTCGAGGGGCTCAAGGCGACCGAGGAGAAGTGGGGGAAATTCCTCCAGGAGGCGGGGACCGACCTCTCGAAGCTGCCTCCACAAGATTTCTCGAACGGGAGCATCTCGAAGGAGATGATCGAGGCCGCGAGCCAGGTGGAGCTCGCCGCGGACGCCCTGACGAAGAAGAACGTCGAGATGGCGGTCCCGTTCGAGCAGTCGGGGCTGGAGCTGGCCGAGGCCATCACGATGAACATCGAGCGCTGGCTCGCCGACGCGCCCGACACGCAGAAGTGGAACATGGAGGAGCCGACGGGGGACTACGACGTCCCGATGGCCGACCTCCCCGAGGAGCTGGAGGACCTGGTCGGGGAGCTGATCGACCAGGAGGAGGAGATGACGGAGGAGACCGAGGACGTCACGTCGAGCTGGATGGACTCCATCAACGAGGGCGCGGGCTGGACAGCGATGGACGGGCCGATCTCGAACATGAGCGCGAAGGGGATCACGGGCAACCTCCAGCCGAACAGCCAGGAGGTCGGCGGGCGGAGCGGCGAGGGGCGGAGCGGGAAGTCGAGCGGCCAGATGGTGGAGGAGACGGCTTCGGGGAAGGGCGGAAAGCAGACGCCGAGCCGCGCGACGCCGGACCCGTACGAGGCGGGGCAGGTGAAGGACACGAGCACGGACCCGACGGGCGGGGCCACGGGCGGCGGAAAGGTCTCCGGCGTGAACCAGGAGGGGCTCCGCGGGACGCCCCCGCCGGCGATCCAGCAGCAGATGGCGCGGATTGCGAACCAGCAGGCGGAGATTCGCCAACAGGCGGAGCGGATCGAGTACGGCCTGGAGCGGCGGAACTACCAGTCGGACGACCTCTCGCAGGCGGTCGAGCTGATGAAGGAAATGGAGAACGACCTGGGCCGCCTTGCGGGGCGCGACTACGGGGAGCTCCAGCGCCGCGTCGTGGAGAAGCTCCAGCAGGCAAAGAAAGTGGTCGGGGCGCAGGTGCGCTCGAACGAGGACACGGCGGCCCACCTCCCGAAGCGGATGCGCGACGAGCTGGAGAGCGCGATGGACGAGGAGGCCCCCGCCGAGTACCGCGACCTGATCGAGGACTACTACAAGAACCTCTCGGAGGGGAAGTGAGGCGCCTTCTCTTCGTTCTGCTCGTCATCGCCGCGTCGCTCCTCGCGGGGGAGGGGAAGAACCTCGTCCCGAACGGCGACTTCGAGCGCGGGAAGGGGGACCCCGCGAAGTGGGACCGCGTGGATGGGCTGTGCACCTTCTGGGTGGAGGACCCCCTCCGCGGTGGGAAGTGCCTGAAGTGCGACAGCGACGTGCTCGCCTCCGAGTACCGCGAGCGGCAGGAGGAGATGAAGCTCCCGAACCCGCCCGCAGCGAAAACGAAGACCCCCGTGAAGCCCCCCGGGTACAACGCGGTGGGCGGGATCGAGGGGGTCACCTACTGGTCCGACTGGATCGACCTGAAGCCGCGCATGCGCTATCGCCTCTCCGTCGACTACCGCACCGACGAGGAGTTCGCGCGGAAGGGGCTCACGCCGAAGGTCTTCGTGAAGTCCTACGCCGAGGTGACGGAGAAGGTCTTCGAAGGCGGGAAGAACATCGACAAGACCTACCGCCGCGTCTTCTGGAAGATGTACAAGGACTGCAAGGACAGCGAGGCCGACTGGACGACTGCGACGCTCGAGTTCAACCCGACGCGGATGAAGCCCGAGGTCAAGTGGCTCCGCGTGATGATCATGGCGTACTGGCCGCGCGGGACCTACTACTTCGACAACGTGCGGATCGAGGAGATCGGCGAGGAGAAGGAGGGCGCACCCAAGGACCCCGAGGGTGAGCCGGTCGAGGACGAGGGGCCCGCCGAGGGCCCCGCCGATTCCGAGGGCCCGGAGGTGTACCCGCCCAAGTAGCATGCGACGCCTCCTGCTGCTGCTGATCCTCTCTCTCGCCGCGTCCGCCGAGGACGCGTGGTGGGACTCCTCCTACGCGTGCCGCCGGCCGGTCCAGGGCATCCAGGCGATCCCCGGGCGCCATCCGAGCGACGGCTGCGTCGTGACCTTCACGACCGGCGGCGCATGCCAGCCCTCCCTCGTCGACATCCGCGTGATCTCGCGCGGGAACATTGTCCCGCACCGCGTCCTCTCGATCGGCGACGAGGACCGCGTGACGGTCGTCTTCGAGGCCAGGGACCCGAAGGCCCCGACGTGGGTCTACTTCGGAAACACCAACGCCTCCCCGCCCAAGGAGACCTATGCGCCCCAGGCCGGCCTCGTCCTCGAGACCCGGGAGTCGGGGAAGGGGAGCGCCGACTCGTGGGAGCGCTTCCAGGCGCTCCTGCAGGGGAGCCCGGTCGTCCTGGGCCGCGGGCTCGCGCGGACCATCTCGATGGGCTTCAACCCGTACGGACGTGCGTACAACTACATCGCCTCCTACACCGGCTACTTCCACGTCCCCGAGTTCGGCAACTACGAGTTCGCCACGAACTCCTGGGACGCGTCGTTCGTCGTGATCGACGGTCGCCTCGTCGTCGGCTGGCCCGGGAACCACGACCCGGGCGGGGTGAACGGCGAGCACCACGGCGAGGTCGACCTCGCCGCCGGCGTGCACAAGATCGAGTACTACAACGCCATCTCGGCGCGCGGTCAGGGGTGCATCTGCGGGTGGAAGCCCCCGGGCCAGGCGCAGTGGACGGCGATTCCCGAGACGGCCTTCGTCGGCGGCCACCGCGCTGTCGCGGGGCCGCTGGAGAGGCGCGGGAAGGCGACCTTCGCCGACTTCGACTGGGCGATCACGAGCGACCTGGGCCTGGAGGGGCAGGAGGTCACGTCCGTGCAGTTCCGCGAGGTCCTCCCGCGCGCCAAGAAGGCCCGGGAGCTGGCGTGGGACTTCGGCGACGGGGTCCAGGGGCAGGGGAGCAAGCCGCAGCACGTCTACCTCGAGAACGGTCGGATGCGGGTCCGCCTCCGCGTGACGCTGGAGAGCGGCGACTCGGACGAGGTGACGCAAACGGTCCGCGTCCAGCCCTTCTGGGCGATGGGGAGCGACGGGGCGGAGAAGCGCGCGAGGGAGTATTTCGCCATCGTGAGCGAGTACCCGCCGTACGCGCTCTCGCCGGCCGCCTCGATGCAGCTCGCGTGGCTCTACCTGCAGATGGAGAAGCGCCACGACGCCGTGAAGGCCTACGCGGCGGCCTTCGCGCGGATGCCGGCGATCGAGACGCAGCGGGTCGCGGAGCACGCCTTCCAGTACGGGGACCTGCTGACGCTCGGCTTCGGCGACGGGGCGCTCACGGCGCCGCACTACGCCTACGTCGCCCGCGTGGCGAAGGACCCGGTCTGGAAGGTTCGCGCGCTCGTGCGCCAGGCGGAGGCGCTCCTGGAACGCGAGGGGGCCCTCGACGAGGCGAGGAAGGTCCTCGACGAGGCGATCGAGGCCGGGAAGAACGCGCGAACGGATTACGTGCGCTGGGCGCGGATTCGCAGCGCGGACGTGACGCTCCTGTCCGGGGACCGCGAGGGGGCGGAGAAGGCCTACCGGGACATCCAGTTCGGCCGGGACAGCCGCGTGTTCCGGGGCGACCCGGGCCTGGCGAAGGGGGACCACGTCCTGACGTTCGAGGAGTCGCTCCGCACGAAGGACGTGGAGACGGCGCTCGGCGAGGTCCGCCAGCTCGAGTGGGAGCAGCCGCTGGAGCGGCTCTCCGGGCTGCCGGACTGGATGAGAGCGCGCCTCCTGCTCGCGCAGGGTCGGGAGGCGGAGGGCGCGGTCGCGCTGACGCGGTCGATTGCCTCCGCGCCGAGGGGGACGTACGCCGCGTCGGTGCTCCTCCAGCTCGGGGACCTGGAGGCCAAGACCGACGGGGCCAAGGCGCGGGCACGGTGGGAGGCGATCGTGGCGGGGTTCCCGGAGAGCCCCGAGGCGAAGGTGGCGGCGAGACGGCTCTCGGGCGGCAAGTAGCCCTACCGGCGGATGTACTTCGCCATCAGGACCTCGTTCCCCTTCGCGTTGAATTTCACCTCATCCATCAGCTCGCGCACCAACTGGATCCCGAAGCCGCCGGCGCGACGGCCGTCCTGGATGCGGCGGATCGCCTCCTCGGCGGCGCTCCCGTGGGGCGAGGTGACCTCCTTCGCGTTGAACCCGGTCCCCTCGTCCTGGACGCGGACGTCGACGCGATCGGCCCCGACCCGGAGTGCGACCCTGACTCGCAGGGACGGGTCGAAGTTGTTCCCCCACTCGATTGCGTTGGCCATGAGCTGGCGGAACCCCGTCGTGAGCGACTCCACGTCGGCGGGCGGGAGGGCGCTCGCCGCGAGGAGGGAGAGGAAGTTCTCGAGGCGGTCGACGTTCTCCATGTCGCTCGACGCGGTGATCTCGACCCAGCCGTCCTTCTGCTCCACGGTCGTCGTGCGGTCGGCCTCGCGGGTCATGGCCAGCTCGACGACGCGGGCGAGCTCGACGAGCTGGAACGGCTTCGCGAGGAAGCGGTAGGCGCCGAGGTCGAGCGTGGAGAGGATGTTCTCGGCCGTCGGGCTCGCGGAGATGACGACGACGGCGAGGTGGGGGTTGGCGGAGCGGGCGACGCGGATGAAGTCGACGCCCCCGAGGCGCGGCATGAGGAGGTCGGAGATCACGGCGTCGAAGGCGGTTTCGCCGACGCGGTCGAGCCCGTCCGCCCCGTCGGCGGCGAGGACGACCTCGTAGCCGATCTTCTGGAAGTGGTGCCGGACGACCTTGGCGATGTTCTCGTCGTCCTCGACGACGAGGATGCGACCCTTGTTCAAGCCATCCCTCTCGGTCGGACGAAACAGGATATGTCTAGCCTGGGTCGGGGCTGCGGGTCAAGAGCGCTCTTGTGCGGGCGGGCAGGGAAGGGTTCCCGGGGCCCGTCGGATCCTTTAGAATGCAACTTGCGATGACGCCACCATCGGGGAACACACGTCGGTTGCACCTGCCCGTGCCGCTCGTTCGCCAGGGGAACAACTGTGGCTGCGGCCTGGCGGCCATCTGCATGCCGATGAACTACCACGGGGTCCCCGTCACCATCCACGACCTCGAGCGGCACAAGCTCGTCACCCCGGCGAAGCTCCATCGATTCGGGATCGGCCCCGGCTGCCTGGGGCGGATCGCGCTTTCCTATGGGTGTCGGGTCAGCATCGTGGATCCCGACGCGAGGGACGTCACCAGGTCCTTCGTCAAGGAGGGGGGCGACTGGATCGCGGAGGCGCCGACGAAGCGGCACATCCTGGAGGCGCTCCTGGCAGGGAACCCCGTCGTGGCCTGCATCCCGGACAAGACGGAGGCCTTCGATGGGTGTACGCACCACGGCTCGCACTGGATCACGATCCGGGGGATCGAGGGGGAGGACCCGGTGATCCACGACCCCGCGCCGTGGCGGAAGGCGGAGCGGTGCAAGCCTGGATACTGGGACGACTGGGGGTGCTCGATGCTGGTGATCGGGCCGCCGAAGGGGGCGGGGGTGCCCTCTGGGCCGGCGTCGAGCGCTGCGTCGTAGCGGCCCCGGAATTCGCTTGATCCGACCCCCGCCCGGGGAGTACGCTTCCTTTGAAGTTGAGACTCATTCTCAACTCCGAGGAAGCCGGATGGAGTCCGAAGGAGTCAGGCGGTTCGAGGAGTTCCTGAAGGGGCGGGGCCTCAACCTCACGGGGCAGCGCCGCGCCATCGTCGAGCACGTCTTCGACGACCAGGAGCACTTCACCGCGGACGGCCTCTCCCAGGAGCTCCGCGACCGCGGGATTGCCGCCAGCAAGGCCACCGTCTACCGCACCCTCGCCCTCCTCCTCGAAAGCGACCTCCTCGAGTCCCACGACTTCCAGCAGGGCTTCCTCTTCTACGAGCCCAAATTCGGCCAGAGCCACCACGACCACCTCTTCTGCGTCTCCTGCGGCGAGATCAAGGAGTTCCAGGACGAGCGGATCGAGGAACTGCAGGAGCGGGTGTCGAAGAAGGCGGGCTACAGGGTCCTTTCCCACACGCACAAGGTCTTCGGCCTCTGCCCCAAGTGCCAGGGGAAGGGGCCCCGGAACGGAACGGCCCATGGTTCACGTAGCTGACATGGAGGAGACGATTCCCTCGACCCCGCCACCCCCGCAGCCGGGCCGGCCGCTATGCCAGCGTCTGCTCAGGTCCGAGGACCTCCTTGGGCAGGCGCGCAAGGTCATCATCCTCCACGGAGGGGAAGAGTACGTCCTGCAGGTCACGAAGAGCGGGAAGCTCCTCCTGACCAAGTAGTCCACCCAGCCAGCGGTGCCTCCGCCACGGGCACGGCCAGCCAGGTGACCCGGGGGTTGCCCCGGATCGTTTGCTGGTTCTTGCCCGTCATTCGGAGGTGTCGCATGCGTCACGTCAGTCTCGTCTTCCTGCTCCTGGTAGGGCCGGCCGCCTGGTCCTCGGCGGCCTTCGCCCAGGGGAGCGACCCGGGGGTCCAGGAGAAGCTCGACCGCGTCCTCCAGGCCGTGGAGGCCATCCGCCAGGAGGGCGCGGAGAAGGACCGGCGGATCTCCTCGCTCGAGGCACAGGTCGAGAACCTCTCCCGCCTCCTCTCGGAGGGCGCGGGCGTCCCCCAGGCCCCAGCGGCGCCCGCCGCGGGGACCCTCCCCGGCGAGGCGCGCGAGTTCGACGAGAAGCGCGTCTCCCGAGGCTTCGGCGGTCTCTACACGAAGCCCTTCCTCGCCAAGTTCGGGCAGAACACGTACCTCGGCGGCTACATGGACTTCAAGTACGTCGAGCGGAACAACGAGAACGACTTCTTCGACCAGCAGCGCCTGATTCCCTTCATCTACAGCGACGTCTCCGACCGGGTGAAGTTCGCGACAGAGATCGAGTTCGAGCACGCCGGCCCGCAGAACAACCGCGGGGACGGAGAGGTGAAGATCGAGTTCGCCACGCTCGACTTCCAGGTCGAGGACTGGCTCAACTTCCGCGGGGGCCTCATCCTCTCCCCGCTCGGCAAGCTGAACCTCGTCCACGACTCGCCGATCCAGGACCTGACCGACCGTCCGCTCGTGAACACCTTCATCATCCCCACGACGCTCACAGAGGCGGGTCTCGGGCTCTACGGCACGATCGAGCCGGAGGGCGAGGAGAGCGAGTGGCAAGTCACCTACGAGGTGTACCTCGTGAACGGCTTCCAGGGGCTGCAGGAGAACCCGGTGGTCTCCCGGTTCGACCGCGTCACAGGCGTACGCGGCGGGCGCGGGAGCCAGCGACTCGACATCAACGACAACGGCGCGGGCGTCGGCCGCGTGGCGTATTCGCCCTTCCTCGGCTTGGAGATCGGGGCCTCGGCTCATGTGGGACCCTACGACCAGGACAGCGAGCTGCTCCTGGCCATCACGGCAGTCGACGTGACCTGGCAGGGCGGGCCGTTCGAGGTGCTCTTGGAGGGGGCCCTAGCCGACCTCGCGCAGAACGATCTCTCGCGGAGCCGCGGCATCCCCGAGGAGCTGATCGGTTACTACGGCCAGGTAAACTACCACTGGATGCCGCAGTGGTTCCTCGACACGTTCAAGACGATCTCGCGCCCCGAGTCGACGTTCACGAGCGTGGTCCGCTGGGACCAGGTCGACCTCGACGGGAACCACCTCGACCGCCTGACGCTCGGACTCAATTACCGCTACACCGAGGACACGGTCTTCAAGTTCGACTACCAGTGGGACCTCGAGGACCTCGACCGCCGCCGCGACGACGGCCAATCGTTCCTCTTCTCGTTCGCAACGTACTTCTAGGACGACGCATCCGTGTGCATCCGTGTGTATCCGTGGATCGTCCTTGCGGCCCTGATCACGTGGGCGGAGGACGGAAACACCCGCGTCTACGTCACCGAATCCGACGCGCTGCGTGAGGCCTACCCCGACGCGACCGCCTTCGCCTCGGAGGGGTTCCGCCCCTCCGAGGACCAGCGGGCCCGCATCGAGGGGCGCTCCGGGCGGCCCCTCCACGAGGACGAGTTCCGCGTCCACTCGGCGTGGAGCGGCGAGAGCCTCCTCGGCTATGCCGTGATCACCGAGGAAATCGGCTGCTTCAAGCCAATCACATTCCTGGTGGCCGTCGACACCGCCGGGTCGGTCCTCCAGGTCTCCATCCTGGTCTACCGGGAGTGCCGCGGCGGCGAGATCGCCCGCCTCCGCTTCCGCAAGCAGCTCCTCGGGAAGACGCTCGCCGACCCGATCCGCCAGAACCAGGACATCGTGAACATCACGGGTGCGACGAACTCGGTAAGGTCGATCACGGACGGTGTCCGGAAGGTCCTGGCCGTCATCGACGAGGCCTACTCGTCCCCGGGGCGTCGCCCGGCCCCGCCCGGCGCCGCCGTCGCCAGGGAGGACGTGGAGGCACGCGGGACGGTGCGTCGTGCGCGCCAGGCGATGGGCTCCCTCCTCGAGATCACGGCGCTCGACGCGCTCCCCTCCGACGTCGACGCGGCTTTCCGCGAGGTGGCGCGGTTGGAGAAGGTCCTCAGCCACTACCGCGCGGACAGCGAGCTGTCGCTGGCCCTCCGCGCCGCGCGGACAGGCCCGGCGCGGCTGGGCGAGGACCTCTTCGAGTGCCTGATGGCGGCTCGGCGCACCTGGGAGGTGAGCGGCGGGGCCTTTGACCCCACGGTGGCGCCGCTCGTCGAGGCCTGGGGGTTCAAGGGGGGCGCCGGGAGGGTCCCCTCGGACGACGAGCTGAAGAAGGCGCTCGCCCGCGTCGGCTTCGGCCACGTGACGCTCGATCCGGAGCGGAAGACGCTGGCGCTCGACCGCCCCGACGTCGCGCTCGACCTGGGCGGGATCGGAAAGGGGTTCGCGGTCGATCGCGCGGCCGCGGTGCTCCGCGCTCGGGGCGTGAAGTCCGCGCTCGTCGACTTCACCGGGAACATGTACGCCATCGGCGCGCCGCCCGGGGAGGAGGGGTGGCCGGTGCTCCTTCGCCACCCGCGCGACCCTGAGTCGAGCCTCGGCGTGGTGTTTCTCAAGGACCGTGCGATCAGCACTTCAGGCGACTACGAGAAGTGCTTCGTCATCGACGGGAAGCGCTACCACCACCTCATGGACCCGCGCACCGGCAGGCCGAGTGAGACGGCCTGCCAGGCCACGGTGCTCGCCGCGACCGCGACGGAGGCGGACGCGCTGTCGACGACGATGTGCGTCCTGGGGCCCGATCGGGGCCGCGAGGTCGCGATGACGATCGGCGGCGTGGAGACCCTGATCGTGGCGGAGCCGGCCCCCGGCGGGGATCTGCGGTGCGTCGGCACGCCGAAGATCCTCTCGGAGCTGCACGTCGACGAGGGGTGTGGGGCCGTGGAGGGCGCCGAGGGCTGAACGAAGACGCAGGGTCGCCTGGACAGGTGACGTCGTCTTCGCGGGCTTCGTGGATCGGCGCGCCGTCGAGTACAATCCGGCCATGCGTCCCCACCTGCTTGCCTGCCTGATCGCAGCGGCGGTCGCCGTCGCCGTGGCCGCCGCGGCAGGGCGGCCTGCAGGGGTCCTCCTCCTGCCGATCCTCGCGGCGCTCGTCGTCCCGTTCGCGGCCTCGTCACCGAAGGGTCACCTCGGGTTTGCGTCCGCTCTCGGACTCACGTTCGGCGGAACGGCATGGGGGGTTCTCGCAGGGCTCGGCGCCGCGAAGGCGCTGACGCTCTTCCACCTGCTTGCCGCGTTCTCGCTCCTCCTCGCCGCGGCGTGCTCGCCTGCTCGCGCGAGAAGGGCCTCCCCGGGCGTCGTCCTGCTCTCCGGGGCCATCCCCGGCTTCCTCCTCCTCGGGACCGTGTTCTACGCCGACCCGCTGGTCCATGCGGCGGAGGGGAGCCCGCGGCTTTCCCGCGCCGTCGTCACCACGTCGATCTCCGCCAACCCGATCCTCGTCCTCTCGCAGCACGTCGGCGACGAGGACCTCCTGCACACCGCCTTCTACGGCCGCTCGACAATCGGCGACCGCTTCTTCGTCTACCTCCCCGCCTGGCAGCCTTCCCTCGCCTTCGGCGCCGTCGCGCTCGCCCTGTGGGCCCTCTCCCGCCTCCTCGCCCGGCCGGAAGTTTGACGCTCCTCCGGCCCGGGTGCTAGACTCCGCCGTCTTCTCCGCGGAGGCGTCATGCTCCTGGGCCGTGTCGTCGGGACCGTCTGGGCCACTCGCAAGGACGAGCGCCTCGAGGGCGTGAAGCTCCTCATCGTCCAGGCCGTCGACATCGCGGGAAAGGCCCTCGACGGCTTCGTCATCGCTGTCGACAGCGTCCAGGCGGGGCCCGGGGAACTGGTCCTCGTCGCGCAGGGGAGCTCGGCGCGCCAGACCGCCGCCACCAAGGACCGCCCGGTCGACGCCGTCATCATGGCCATCGTCGACCGCTTGGACGTGGTCCCCGACGAGCAGACCCGCAAGGAGTTCGACGCGCGCCGCAAGCCGATCGAGGAAGCGCTCAAGCGGGTCCGCGAGACGTAACATGCGCCGCGTGTTCCTGACGGAGTCCGACGTCCTGCGCGCCCGCGACTCGGGCGCCGCCCTCGTCGTCCCCCCCGAGGCCGAGCTGACCCCTGCGGCCCGCGATGCGGCCGCCCTCCACGGGGTGGCGCTCGTCGGCGCAGGCGCCCCCGCGTCCGCCTCGATCCCCGCCGCACCGCAGGTCCTCGCCGTCGCCCTCGGATGCGACCACGGGGGCCTGGACCTCAAGCGCGTCCTCAAGGCGCACCTCGAGTCGCTCGGTTACCGCGTCGAGGACGTCGGGACCCATTCGACCGAAGCGGTCGATTACCCCGACATCGCCGAGGAGGTGGGCCGGAGGGTCGCCGAGGGGCGCTGCGCACGCGGCGTGGTCATCGACGCCGCGGGAATCGGGAGCGCGATCGCCGCGAACAAGGTGCCTGGCGTCCGCGCGGCCAACTGCCGCCAGCTCCCGGAGGTCGAAAACAGCCGCAAGCACAACGACGCCAACGTCCTCTCGCTCGGCGCGAGGTTCGTGCAGCCCTCCGAGGCGAAGGACCTCGTCCGCGTGTTCCTTTCGACGGCCTTCGAGGGGGGGCGGCACCTCCGCCGGGTGGAGAAAGTGGGGGCGTTGGAGCGCAAGTTTCAAGGGGGAGGGGGCCGATGAACCTAGGAAGGGTGATCGGCTCCCTATGGGCGACCCGGAAGGGGGAGACCTTCACCGGCGTCCCGCTCCTCGTCGTGCAGCCCATCGGCGGCGACGAGAAGCCCCTCGGAAAGCCGCTTATCGCGGCCGACACGATGGGTGCGGGGCCCGGCGAAACCGTCTTCTACATCACCGCTCGCGAGGCGGTGCTGGCGCTCACAGGGGACATCGATTCGCCCACCCCGGTAGACGCGACCATCGTCGGGATCGTCGACTTCCTCGATGGGAAGGAGAAATAGATGATCTTGGGGCGCGTCACGGGAACGGTCGTCGCGACGAAGAAGCACCCTCGCCTCGAGGGGAACCGGCTGCTGATCGTGCATCCGGTCGACCTCGAGAAGCGGCTGACGGGGAGTTCGTTCCTCGCCCTCGACGTGGTGGACGCCGGGGAGGGGGACCTGGTCATCGTCAACCGCGAGGGAGGCGGGGCGAGGATCGTCCTGGGGGATCAGCAGATCCCCATCCAGGCGATCATCGTCGGCGTCGTCGACGACGTGGACGCCGGCAAGCTGGCCTTGCCAGTCGAGAGGCGCCCGTGAGCCCGGAAACGAGGGCTTCAGGGGCCGTGAGGAGGATCGATGCGCTGGTCCTGGGCAGTGCTCGCCGTGTGCGGGCTGGCGTTCGCGGGGGACGGCGACGAGGATGGGCGACTGAACCCCCCGAGGCCGATCGAGAGACCCTTCACGCAGAGGGACATGGAGGAGATGCAGCGGGGGCTCTGGCGCGTGAGGATTCGGCGCAACCCCATGCAGATGCCCCTGGCCCCCCGGCCGCTCAGGCCGCTCGGGCCGCGCGGGATGCCGCTGCCTCAGGGCGGACCGGGACAGGTCCCGGCGGAGGCGGCCGCGCCGGATGCGAACCAGCCGGAGGCGGACGGGCCGCAGGAGGTTGCGCCGCCCGGAGCCGATCCTGGCGTTCAGCCGCCCAAGGGAGGCGGCCAGCCGCCCGTCGTGAAGCGGCCGCCGCCGCTCCCGTTGCCGAAGTAGAAGTCTTCCAGTTCTGGACAACGTCGAGTTGCTCCGCCGGAAGAGAGGGCCGTCGGATGCGATGAGAAGGAGGGTCAGTCCGATGGTCCGTGCGGTGTGTTCCTGGCTCGTGACCGGGGTCGTGGTCGCCTCGATGGCCGGCTGCAGCGGCGGTTTCTGGCAGAGCGACGATGAGTACCGCGATCGCGCGGTCTCCGATCGCTGCGACGACCCGGACTGCCGCGAGTGCGTCGCGTCCGTGAAGGCGGAGCCGCGCGCCGCGGCCCCGAGGACGCAGGTGGCGGAGGCCCCGGCGCCCGCGGCGGCGGGGGACCCGGAGCTCGCCACGATGCGCGCCCAGATCCAGAAGCTCCAGGCCGAGATCGCCCGCGTGAAGTCGCAGACGCCCTCGGCCCCGGCGCCCGCAAACGACGGCGCCTCGTTCGCGTCGCTCGCCCGGATCAACGGCGAGATGAACGAGCTCCAGGCGCAGAAGTCCTCGATCGAGCGGCGGATGTTCGAGCTCGAGGAGCAGCGGCGGATGCTGGCCTCGGGCGTCGGCCGCCCGAACGAGCCCGTGCAGATTTCCAAGAGGGCCGACCCGTCGGACGCCGCCCTCCAGGCGGAGGAGGCTCGCCTTCGGGAGTCCCTCAAGCAGTACGATACGCCGCGCCGATAGGCGCCCCGGCGGGCCCGTGAGAAGGCCCGCGGACGGGGCCCTGCGGCCCTCCCCGGGGGGGAACGCCCCCCCGCGGGGGGCCGATCGCGCCGGCGAGAGGGGGTCCCGTGTCCAGTGCCAGCGCAGTCCTGGGAAGCCTCGGCCGGTGCGAGGGTTGCCCGACCGTCGGCGCCTGCATCTCCCGCTGCCCCGACCTCGTCGAGGAGATCCTCGGCGCAGGGGCCTGCCGCATCGGCGCGACGCCCGGACTCTGGGTCGTCCCCGCCGCCGTCGCGAAGCTCATCGACCACACCCTCCTCAAGCCTGACGCCAAGCTCGCCGACATCGCCCTGCTCTGCGACGAGGCGAAGAAGTACGGGTTCGCCTCCGTCTGCGTGAACCCCTACTGGGTCCGCGAGTGCGCCAAGCGCCTGGCCGCCTCCCCGGTCAAGGTCTGCACCGTGATCGGCTTCCCCTTCGGCGCGACCCGCGGCGACGTGAAGGCCTTCGAGGCGAAGTGGGCCCAGGACGACGGCGCGACCGAGATCGACATGGTGATCAACATCGGCGCGCTCAAGTCGGAGGACCCCGCGACGGTCCTCAGGGACATCGAGAAGGTCGTCGAGGCCGCGGCGCACAACACCGTGGTCAAGGTCATCATCGAGACCGCCTACCTGACCAGGGACGAGAAGGTGAAGGCCTGCGAGCTGGCCTCCCAGGCGGGGGCGGACTTCGTGAAGACCTCCACGGGGTACGCGCAGGGCGGGGCGACGCCCGAGGACATCGCGCTGATGCGGAGCGTGGTGGGGCAGGGGATGGGGGTCAAGGCGAGCGGCGGGGGGAGGGACTTTCCGACCGCCGTGAAGCTGATCGAGGCCGGGGCGAGCCGCATCGGGGCGAGCGCGAGCGTGAAGATCGTGACGAGCGGCGAGAAGACGACGGCGAAGGGGTACTGATGGAGCGGAAGCCGAGGCTGTTCGGGACGGCGGGGATCCGCGGCCTGACGAACGTGGAGATCACGCCGGGGCTCGCGCTGTCGATCGCCCGCTCGTACGGGGACTGGCTCGGGAACGAGGGCCTCGCCGCCGTGGGGAGGGACACGCGGTACGGCGCGCCGATGCTCTCGATGGCCGCGGCGAGCGGGCTCGTGTCCGCCGGGATGGACGTCGTCGACTGCGGCGTCATCCCGACCGGCGGCCTCGCGGCCTACGTGCGACATGCGAAGGCGAGGGGGGCGGTCCTGATCACGGGCTCCCACACGCCCCCCGACCGCATCGGCGTCATCGCCATGCTCGCCGACGGGGCGTACGTCCCCGAGGCGACGGCCGTCGAGATCGAGGATCGCCACGAGCGGGGAGAGAAGGGGTTCCACCGGGTCCCCCCCGACCGGATCGGCTCGGTGCGCGTCGCCCACGATGCCCTGGAGGTCTACCGGAGCTTCCTCCTCTCGTACGCGGACGTGGAGCCGATCCGTCGCTGGCATCCGAGGGTCCTCGTCGACCCGGCGAACGGCACGGCGAGCCTGATCCTACCGGGGCTCCTGAGGGAGCTGGGGTGCGACGTCGTCGAGCTGAACTGCTCCCCGAATCCCGTGCCGGCCCGCCCGAGCGAGCCGCGCGCGAAGACGCTCACGGAGGCCTGCGCGAAGGTCCGCGAGCACGGCTGCGACATCGGGATCGCGACGGACGTCGACGCCGACCGCGTCCTCTTCATCGACGCGGCGGGACAGTGCGCCTCGGAGGACGTCATCGGCGCGATCTTCGCGGAGGAGGTCCTCGCGCGCGCGGAGGACAAGCTCTGCGTGAGCCCGATCAACTCCTCGGGCCTCCTCGACTGGGTCTGCGCCAAGGTGGGGGCGCGCATCGAGTGGTGCCCGCCGGGACAGCCGTCCACGGTGGAGAAGGTGAAGCAGGTCGGCGCCGTGTACTCCTACGAGGAGTCGGGGAAGTACTACTTCTGCAAGGAGGCCCTCTGGTGCGACGGGCCGCTCGCGGCGCTCAAGCTCCTGTCGATGCTCGGTCGCGAGAAGATCGGGCTCGCCCAGCTCGTCGCGCGGTATCCGTCGTTCACGCAGGTCAAGGTGACGGTGGAGTGCCCCGACGCGATCAAGTCGCGGGTGATGGAGCGGCTGCGGGAGAGGTGGGAAACGGAGCTGGTGGACGGGCGGAGGGAGGACGTCACGATCGACGGCCTGAAGCGCGTCTACCGGGACAATGCCTGGCTCCTGCTCAGGAAGAGCGGCACGGAACCGCTCGTGCGCGTATACTCTGACGCGATGGAGCCAGGGCGGGCGAAGGCGCTCGTCGAGTCGGGGAAGGCGCTTCTCGCCAGCGTCATGCGGGAGGTCCAAGCTCGGAGCTGAACATGACGGACTTCCACTCGGCCGAAATCGTCAAGACCAAGGCGGGCCGCCAGTACCACATCGGCCTAGCCCCCGGCGAGGTGGGCAACTACATCCTCATGTGCGGCGACCTCGATCGCGCGCGGAAGACCGCCGAACGATTCGAACGCGTCAGGGTGGAGAAGGCGAACCGGGAGTACCGGACCTACACCGGGAGCTGGAAGGGCCTCGAGCTGTCGGTGATGGCGACCGGGATGGGCCCTGACAACACCGAGATCGCCATCGTCGAGCTGTGCCAGATCGCCGACCGCCCGACGCTCGTGCGGATCGGATCGAGCGGGGCGCTCAAGCGGGAGATCGGCCTCGGCGACCTGATCGTCTCCACCGGCGCGCTCCGCCTCGAGAACACGAGCACCTATTTCGTCTCGGAGGGATACCCCGCGGTGGCGCACCACGAGGTCGTCCTCGCCCTCCTCGAGAGCTGCCGCCGCCAGCGCCTCGTGCACCACGTGGGCGTGACCGCGACCGCGCCGGGCTTCTACGGCGCCCAGGGGCGCGACGTCCCGGGCTTCCCGCCGCGATTCAAGGACCTCGACGCCGAGCTGGCCCGGATGAACGTCTCCAACCTGGAGATGGAGGCCTCGGCGCTCTTCACGCTCGCGACGTTCCGGGGACTTCGCGCCGGCGCCGTGTGCGCGGCCTACGCGAACCGCCCGGCGAACAAGTTCATCGACGCGAAGATGAAGGAGAAGGCCGAGGACGCCTGCATCAAGGCCGGGATGGGCGCCATCGAGGTGCTGGCCCAGATGGACTCCGCAAGACGCGAGGCGAAGGTCCCTCACTGGACCCCGTCGCTCGGCCTGCGGCGGTCGTAGGGGGGGCCTACACCTCGATCGTCATCCCCTCGCGGGCGGCGCAGACGGTGATGGGGAGGTTTCTCTCCGCGACGTCCCGCTTCACCCGCTCCTCGAGGGCGCGCAGGTCGGCGTCCTTTCGCGTCGGCTCGTGGTGGAAGAGGACCAGGTTCTTCGCGCGCGCGCGGACGGCGAGGTCGACGGAGTGCTCGACCGCGCTGTGCCCCCAGCCGCGCTTCTTCTCGTACTCCTCGAGCGTGTACTGCGCGTCCGCGATGAGTACGTCCGCGTCCCGCGCCAACTCCACCGCGCGGCGGTTCGCGTGCTCCACCACCTCGAAGATGCGCGACTCCTCCTCCTTGGTGAAGACGTTGTGGTACGGCTCGAAGTCGCCCGTGTAGACGACCGTCTTTCCGCCGCTCTCGATCCGGTACCCCAGCATGTAGACGGGGTGGTTCAGGAACTTCGTCGTGACCCGCGCGTCCTCCGCCTCGAACGTCCCCTCATCCAGGTCGTGGTACTCGATCGTGGCCGACAGTTCGCTTGTCCGGACGGGGAAGTAGCTGTAGTCCATCTGCAGCGTCAGGACGTCCTTGATCCCGGTCTCGCTGTGGAGGTTGCGCGGCCCGTAGACGTCGATGGAGTTCCCCGGGGCGTAGATCGGGACGAAGAACGGGAACCCGTTGATGTGGTCCCAGTGGGTGTGCGTGATGAAGAGGTGGAGCTTGAGCGGGCCCGGTTGCGACAGGAGAGACATTCCCAGGCCGCGGATCCCCGTCCCGGCGTCGAGGACGAAGAGCCCCTTCCCGGTTCGCACCTCAATGCAGGAGGTGTTCCCGCCGAACTCGACCGTGTCGGGACCCGGGACCGGGATCGACCCGCGGACCCCCCAGAACCTCACCAGCATCTCGACCCATCCCACGGGAAGCAGGAATCGTTCACCGCAGAGGCGCAGAGGACGCAGAGACGCGCAGAGTCGTGATCGACGGGAGCCGGGCTGTCGCGGGTCAGGGGCCCCTTGCCAGCCATGACGTCTCAGCGGGCCTCTGCGTCCTCTGCGCCTCTGCGGTGACCGGTGACGGAAGCAGAGGGGGCGATTCTAGCCCGGTCGTGTGGGAGCGCAAGGGATCCATGGAAGGGAACTACATCGCGACGTCCAGGATCCGGCCGAGGACCCGATCGAAGCTCTGCCGGAACTGGAGCTGGCCCGCCGAAGGGACCTCGCGGAGGACCTCGCTGCTGATCCGGTCGACCACGCGCGCCTGCGTGATGCCGATCTCCTGGAGCACCCGGAATTGGACGCCGATCTGCGGCGCATCGAACCTCGGGCGGGACGGCTCTTCCGACCGGGCCCGCTCCGCCCTCTCCGCGGCCTGCTGCTGCGCGCGCTGCTGCGCCTCGACCATGTCGTCGGTCGCCTGCGTGGGGAAGGGGTCGGCTTCGGGACGGGGGAAGGGGGGCTGATACGCCACCTCGGTCCCCTGGGAGGGGCCCTGGAAGGTGACATTGCCGCTGACCGGCGTTACCACTTCGGTCTCCCTACACGCTCGGTAACGTCCGTGGACTGCGACCGTCGACCTCCTTGTCGACGAGACGATTGCCCTTGTCGCATCCGGTACAAGCTTAATCGCCTTAAGGGGCCGGAGTCAAGGGCCGAACTTCGGAATCCCGGTCCCCACCCTGGGTTGCGAAGAGGGCCCTGAGAAACGAGAGGGAGAGCGTCCCGGCCCTCTCCGGCGCCTCCGCGCACGTGTAGAGCTCGATCGTGAGGAAACCGCTGTACTCCGTCTCCTCGATCGCGGCCCGGATTTCCCGGAAATTCACGTCCCCCTCGCCCGGGACGAGGTGATGGTGGACTCGTCCTCGGATGTCCTCCACGTGCATGTTCCAGATGCGGCCACGCAGGGCCCGGATCGCCGCGGCAGGGTCGTCGCCCACGACCTGGGCGTGCCCCAGGTCCAGGTTTGCGCCCAGGAGCGGGTGATCGACTTCGCGGAGGACCGAGAGGAGTCCCTTCAGGTCGCCCACCAGGAACCCTGGTTCGTATTCGATCCCCACCCGCAGGCCGATCGGCTCAGCGGCGCGGAGGACCTCCCGAACCGCTGACACGAACCACGCGCGCCCCTGGCCCCCGTCGTTCGTGTCGCCAGGGCCGCTCGTCAGCGACATCACGCCCGCGCCGAGGTCCCGGGCGAGGGCGACCGCGTCCAGGAGGTATCGGAGGCGCGCCTCCCGGTCCCAGGCGACGGCCGAGGCCAGCGTCGGGCCCGGGTCGGACTCATCCGCCCCCGGGCGGAGCGCCCGCGAGGTGTTGACGTTCAGGTTGGAGATCGCCAGCCCGAGCCGCTCGATGAGCGCGCGGACCTCGCGCGCACGATCGGGGCGCACCGGCGGGACGAGGTGCGGCGTGTCCACCAGAAGTTCCACGCCATCGAAGCCCAGCCGGCGGATCGACTGGATCGCCTCGTCCAGTGGCCATCGCGTGTAGGCGTTCGTGCTGTAGGCGAGGGGAGGGCTCATGGGAGCGCGATCACCCCGAGGACGGCAGGTCGGCGGGCCCCGGTGGCTCCCGGGAGGTTCCCCGGCAGGCCGCGCAGCGTTCGCCATCCGAGCCAGGCGAAGGCGAGCGCCTCCCGCGCGAGGACGGGTACGCCGAGGACCTCGCTCGTCTGGAGCGGCAGCGGGGCGAGTCGCGCCCGAATCCTCTCCATGAGGAACTCGTTCCGGCACCCGCCGCCGCTCGCGATGACCTCCTCGGGACAGGGCCGCACGAACCGCGTCAACGCGTCCGCGACCGAGCACGCGACGAGCTCGACCAGCGTCGCCAGGACCATCTCCACGCGGCGCCCACCCGTGACGAGCCGCGCGGCGAAGGCGGCCCCGAACCGCTCCTTCCCCGTCGATTTCGGCGGCCGCCGCCGGAAGTAGGGGTCGGCGAGGAGGCGCCCGAGGAGTCTCCCGTCGACCTCGCCGAGCCTCGCCATCTCCCCGTGGGCGTCGAAGCCTATCCGCCCGCGGCTCCAGCGTCGAATCGTCTCGTCCAGGGGGCCGTTGGCGGGACCGGTGTCGAATCCCCACGCCGGCGAGCCATCCGCCGGCAGGACGCTCACGTTCGCGATTCCGCCGAGGTTGAGCAGGACTCGCGTCCGCCCCGGCGCGCGGAAAAAGGCTTCGTCGGCCAGCGGCACGAGCGGCGCCCCCTCGCCCCCAGCGGCGATGTCGGCCGGGCGGAAGTCCGAGACCACGGGCAGCCCCGTCCTCGCCGCGATCACGCTCCCGTGCCCTACCTGGAGCGTCGAGGGCGTCCTCCCCCGCGGGACGTGACGGATCGTCTGGCCGTGCGAGGCGACGAAGTGCGGCCGCACGCCCGCGCGTCGGATCGCCCGGTTCGCCGCGGCCGCGAACGCCTCCGCGACCTCGAACGACAGTTCGCAGACGTCCGCGAGCCGGGATCGCTGCGCGGCGAGGATCCTGCGCCGGAGCGATTCCGGGTAGGGGAGGTGGACCTCCGACAGGATCCGCGCCGAGGCGCGCGGTCCGTGCTCTGAGAGGCGTGCCACGACGGCAGACACGGCGTCCGCCGAGGTCCCCGACATCAGGCCGACCGCGACCGGTCGGGCCGGAATCCGGGGCGGGAACGGGGCGCGGCGGATCACTTCTGCTTCTTCGGAGGGCGGCGGACGAGGAGGTGCGAATTCTCGATCGCCTTCAGCACTTCCCTCGCACGCCAGGAGACCTCGCGGTCCGCGTTCGCGGCCGCCTCCTCGAGCCTGGGCTTCGCCGCGGCCCCCGCCACGAGGAGCAACTCCGCCGCACTGTGCCGTACCGCGTACGTGGGGCTCGACAGGTCCCCGATCCAGCCCGCGATCCGGGCGGGCAGGTCCTCCGGCGGCGGGACCGGGTCCTCCAGTCGGAAGCAGTAGAGCCGCCCGCGCGCCTGGAGCAGGATGCGGTCCCCGAGGGGGAGGATCGCCCCGCTCGGCTCGGGCCACTGGTTCTTCTCCTCCTCGGGCGGCCTCCAGTCGTACCCGTCGAACTCCTCCCCGTCCTCGTTGCGCCGGAACGACAGCGATCCGTTCCCCCAGCACAGGCACCCGTTCCCCGCCACCGCCGCGCGCGCGTACGTGCCGGGGATCTGGAACCAGACCCGCTTCCCCGTGGCTACGTCGACGACGTACATCTCCGACCCGGAGACGAAGAGGGTCCCCTGGCCGTACCCCGCGGGGTGCATTCCCGTCGAAACGGGGTTGTTCCACAGCTTCTTCCCCGCCCGAGGCGAGATCGCCCACGCGCACGGGGTGTCCGCCGCGCTGAACAGGACGACCCCGTCGGCGGCGATGGCCCAGGAGCCAGGGGGATTCGTGCGACGGGACTCGAGCGGGTTGTTCGGCGCGTTCACGGGCCCCCCTGCGGCCGGGGCGCCGTAGGCGTAGGTCCAGAGGAGGTCCCCGCTCGCCGCGTCGACCGCGGCGACGACGCCCAGGTTCGTCGCCACCACGACGGCGCCGTCCGAACAGGCGAGGATGGCGTCAGGATCGCGTTGGAAGACGCTCCACGGGCTCGCGCCCGAGGGCACGGTGGAGAGGAGCCTCCTCCACCGGGGCCCGCCGTCCCCGCTCTCTCGGTCGAACGCCAGGAGGGTCGCGGTGCGCGCCCCCTCGTTGTTCACCATCGCAATCGTGTAGAGCCCCTCGGGCGTGAGGATTGGACAGGAGAGGCTCGCTTTCCCCTTGAGCGCCTCGTCCTTGTCGGTGCTCCACGACCACAAGCGCTTGCCGTTGGCGGCGTCGAGGACGTGGACCTCCGAGAAGCGCGGCATCGGCCGGCCGCCGCGGCCCTCCGTGTCGCGTCCCCGGTCGCGGCCGTACTCGAACGCGAGGAGCCCGTCGTGGACGCACGGCGCGGTCGGCTTCGGCTCGGCGACTCCCATCTCGCGCTGGATCCAGATCATCGCCGCGGCCTGCGCCGCCGCTTGCGGGACGCGGTAGCTCCAGACGTGGTTCCCTCGGGCGAGGTCCTTGCAGAGGACCGTGTCGCCGGCGATCAGGAACAGCCGCTCGCTCGCGACGACGGGGTCGCTCGCGGGCCCCGGGCCGCCCATGCCCCTCGCCTGGACGGCGTTGTCCCCCAGCGGCTCCCCCTCGTTCACCTCCTGCGACCAGAGGTAGCGTCCCACCGGAGGGACCTCGGGGAAGACCCCCTCGCCGTCGAGGCCGCCTCCCCACCGGGGCCAGTCCTTCCGCGGCTCGGGCTTCGTCGAGGCCGCCTTCGCCCTGAGCGCCTCTTCGATCGGGATCTCCCTTCCGTCGACGGTCACTTTCGCCTCGGGCCACTCCTTCTTGGCACGACGCGCCAGGAACAGGATTCGGCCGGTCTCGCCAAGCGACGCCGCGATCTCCGCGATCCGCATCGCCGTCGCGGGGGCGTCGCGCGTGGGGGAGGGGTCGTAATCGAGGAGGTCCTCGAGGACACGGATCGCCTCCCGAGGGTGCGCACCTTCCGCCGCGAGGAGGCGCCTTGCCTCCCAGGCCGCGTCGCTCGCCGGGTAGAGACGCACGACTTCCCACAGCGCGTCCGGATTCCCCGCCGCCGCCGCCAGGGCCTCCGGTGCCTTCGCGCCGACGAGGGCCTGGTACGCCGCGCGCCCCTCCGGGGGGAGGGCGAGGAGCGCACGACGGGCTGCCTCGCGCCAGCCCAGCGCGAAGACCTCGTTCACCTGCACGACCCCCTCGACGGGCCCCTTCTGCTCCAGGAGCGCCTGGTACCCCGCCACCGCCTCGTCCCAGCGGGCCTGCTCAGCAGCGGAGCGCGCCTTCGCGAACTCGGCCGTCGCCGCAGGGGCGTCCGGGAGGGCGATGTCCCCCTCGGCCCGGACCGCGGCCGCGGCCAACGCCAGGACCAGGCACGTCGAGCGGAGCCTCATCGCTTTCCCAGCGCCTCCCTCAGCGATCCCTGCGCGCGGGCCAGGACCTCCCGGGCGCCTCGGAGCGGCAGCCCGGTGGCGAACATGACGACCGCGGCCTTCACGTTCTGCCTCGCGCGGCGTAGGAGGTCCTCCGCGAGCGGGGCGGGGAGCCCGGTCAGCGTCGCCACGAGGCGCTTCGCGCGCTCCTCCAGCTTCCGGCTCATCGGGCGGACGTCGACCATCCACCGATCGTACACCTTTCCCAGTCGTACGAACGCGGCCAGCGTGATCATGTTCAGGGCCATCTTCGTCGCGGTGCCGGCCTTCAGGCGCGTCGACCCCGCGAGGACCTCCGGTCCGACGGAGAGCTCCACGCGCACATCGGCGGGGACGGGGTCCCCGATCGGCCGCGCGCAGGTGAGGAGGAAGGTCCACGCCCCGCGGCGCCGAGCCTCCGAGAGGGCCCCACGGACGAAGGGCGTCACGCCGCTCGCCGCGACCCCCCCGAGGACGTCTCCCTCGCCGACCCTTCGCCTGCGGACCTCCGCCCGGCCGTCGGCCTCGCGGTCCTCGGCCCCCTCGCGGGAGCGGAACACGGCGCCGCGCCCCCCGGCGATGATCGCCTGCACCTGCTCGGGGCGCGTCCCGAACGTCGGCGGGCACTCGGCCGCCTCGAGCACGGCGAGCCGTCCGCTCGTCCCCGCGCCGGCGAGGAACAGGCGTCCGCCGCCGCCGAGCGCCGTGGCGACCCGGCCGGCGGCCAGCGCGATCCCCTTCCGCGCTGCGCGGACCGCCGCGACGACGCGCGCGTCCTCCTTGCTCATCAGCGCGAGGATGTCGGGCGTCGAGAGGCGATCGAGTCCCTCCGCCGCGGGGTTCCCGGCCTCGGTGTCGAGCCGTGCGTAGTCGAGCGTCCGCCCCACCTACTTCTTCTCCTCCTTCGCAGGGGCCTCGGAGGATGGGTCATCGATCACGCTGAGGATCTCCTTCTTCTCCAGCTTCTCCGCGACCTTCTCCAGGAAGGCGCTGGCAGCCTCGGTATCTCCGAGGTGTCCCTCGATCGAGATCACGTCCTTCCCGCGCAGCTCGATCGCCACGCCGCCAATCGGGGTCTTCCACGCGTAGGCGTCCTCTCCCCTGGGGATCTCCGACTTTGCGACCTTCCACCTCTTCGCCAACCCGTCGCGGAGGGCGTAGAAGAACTGCCGCGCGTCCCCGTCGGAGTCCCACGTCGTCGCCCACGCGACGACCGTGTGCGCCTTGTTGCCGTCGTTCCATGCGACGAAGCCGTCCCCGTCCCACCCCTCGCTCGCCGTCTCCGCGGCGTGGTCGGAGGCCTCCAGCTCCTGCAGGCGGACCCGCGTGCCGAACTCCCCGAGCGAGTCGCGCGCGACCTCCTTGAACCCCTTGGGGAGCTCCGCCGAGAGGTCGGGGACGAGCATCTCCATCGGGTAGTCGCGGTCGTCCGAGAGGTACTTCCGCGGATGGAGGACCATCTCGCTCGAGGCGGGGATCGACGTGAACAGCTCGCTCACGCCGGCCCAGCCGTCCTGCGCCTGGACCTCGGCGACGAAGCGGAGGCCGATCGCGTAGGGGCTCACCAGCGACTCGCGGAGGTAGCGGGGGGCCTCGGCCATCTTCGAGCCCTCCTCCGAGCCCGTCATCATCTTCTGTGCGAGCTCCTCGAGCCCCTCGGGGTCCGGGAGGCCGACCCCGTTCGCCTCGTAGTAGCGCGTGAGCATGACGAGCATGGCCTCCCCCTCGACAACGCAGCCGAGGGCGTGGGAGACGTCGCCGTCCTCGTCGACGAGGCGGTTCTTGTCGATCGCCTCGAGGCCGTGGAACTGGTCCTGCAGGGCGTGGGTCAGCTCGTGGACGGCGACCATGTCGCTCCACTTCACCGTGCCCTCGTCCTCGGGGTCGTCCTTCATGCTCTCGATGAGGCACAGCTCGCGCTTCTTCTCGTCGTAGAAGGCGGCGACCTCGGAGACGTGCAGGTCGATGAGGAACGCGCGCAGGTCCATGTCGTCGGGGATGAGGCCCAGGCGGGCGTACGCGGCCTCGAAGCCGGCGGCCTCCTCGACGGGGAACTCCTCGTCGAACCCCTCGACGAAGCTCTTTCGGACCTCCTCGTCGGTGAGGACCCTCATCGTGACGGGCGTCTTGAACTTCCGGTCGCGGATCCGCTCGACGATCGGCACGGCCGTCTTCGCACGGGCGAGCATTTCGTCGGGGGTGTCGGCCCAGGCGATCGCGGACAAGGCGAGGAGGAGGGCGTACTTCATTCTCCGGTCACGAGCCTCCCGAGTACGGGGTCCCATCGGATGCGGGTGCGGTTCTCGACCCACCAGCGGTCCCATCGGCGGACGGCGTCCCCGTGGGGGCCCGGATCGGCCTGCGGGTCGAAGTCGAAATCGAGGTCGGTCTGGGCCTTCAGGTGGGCGATGGCGAGGCCGCGGACGGCGTCGTCGGGGGATTGGAGCAGATCGATGGCGCGGCCAATCCCGCGGTCGATCCACTCCGCCTCGGTCTTCGCGCGGTCCTCGAGCCACCAGGTCATCCAGGCGTTGACGGAGGCGTCCTCGATTTTCTTCGCCTCCGGCGGGTCGGTCGCCGGGTCGAAGACGAAGAAGGGGATGCACTGGTGCGTCCACTCCGCGAGGCGGTCGGCGACGTATTGGCGGAGCGTGAGGTCCAGGACGACCTCGGGCTTGAGGAGCTTGAGGAGGGTGGGGATGGCCGCGCGGTCGCGGAGGGAGACGAGGCACGAGACGGCCATCTGGCGGGTCAGGAGGTCGGTCTCGGCGGCCTCGGCGACGCGGACGACGAGGGAGACGGCGCCCTCGGCCCTGCGGTCGGCGAGGATCTGCATGGCGCGGCGCCGTTCCTCGGGGGAGCCGCGCTCGACGAGGACGGCGAGGCGGTCATCGGGTGCGTCGCCGGGGACATCGGCCCCCTGGGCGAGCGCGGCGGCGAGGATGAGGGCGATCACGTACGACCTCCGGTCCCCGTCGTTTACCATGCGCGAGAGAGGGGTGTCAACGCCGGGCCGGCATCTGATAGGATGGGCCTCCATGCGGCTCGCAACGTGGATCCTGGCGGTGGCCTTGTCGTCGACCTGCCTCGCGGGGGAGGGGTGCGGCGTCGAGATCGGCGAGTTCGTCCTGGCGCGCACGCGGATCGAGAAGAAGGTGAGCGCGGACCTGCTCGTGAAGAACGTCTCGGGGAGGGACCTCGCCGGCCTGTCGATCGTGCTGGTGCTCTTCGAGGAGGGGAACGAGGTCGCGCGGTCCGCGCCGGCCGTGAAGGACGCGCTCCCCGCGGGGCGCTCGTGCCGCCTGGAGGCTGCGGCGGACGAGGCGCCGAGGTTCACCTCGTACCGACTGATCGTGTCGTATGTCGACGCCGGGCCGCACGAGTTTGCGTTCGTGGGCGCGAGCCCCGAGGCGGCGCCCGTGCTCGAGGGGGCGGCCGCCGAGGCGCCGCCGGGGGACGTCCCGCCGACCGCGGGGGGGAAGTCAAAGGCGGCGACGGTCGGGCTCCCGGGCCTCTTCTGCGTCGACGGCGAGTGGGTCGGGGAGGGGAAGAGGCGGCGCTACACGGGCGACGTGTACTTCCTCCAGCTCGCCTTTCGCGACGCCGAAGGCAACCCAGTCAACCAGACTGGCACGGTCGAGGTCATCGCGCGGCAGGGGAAGAAGACGGTCGCCAACGTCCGCCGCGCGGTGCAGGAAGGGCACTACAAGCTCGACGCCTCGAAGCTGACCGCGAGGACGGCCACGCCGGAAGTGGTCTGCTTCGACGCGGAGGGGGGCGTCATCCTCGTCGGCGTGCTGCGCTGGAACGCGAACGACAAGTTCGCCGCGCAGATCGACGTGGCGTTCCTCTCGGCGGAGGGGGACCGCTGGACGTGGAAGGCCCTCGAGGACCCCTGGAGCGAGGACGCCAAGGGCCCCGAGGCGCGCTAGGTGCGGGACGCAGCCTCGTCGCAACCGTCGCATCCACGGCGACCAAGCACTAGAATCGGCGGCGCAACCGATGGACTACCTCCAGCACAACCTCGACTTCCTGAGACCAACGGTCCCGCACATGGTGAAGCTCCTCGAGGGGCTTCCCCCGTCGGGAAACGTCCATGTCGAGATGGCCCGCTCCGGCAGCCCGACCGCGGCCGTGACCTGCGAGGACGGCCGCGTCGTCTGGCTCCATAGCCGCTACGACCCGGAGAAGGAGGCCGAGAGCTTCGTCGCCGAGTTCAAGGTTCCCACGCTCCAGTCGTTCCTCGTCCTGGGGCTCGGCCTCGGGTACCACCTCCTCGCCCTCTTGCGGCGCGCCTCGACCGAGGCGAGGTTCTTCGTCTTCGAGCCCGACCTCCACGTGTTCCGCGAGGCCCTCCGCGCGAACGACCTGGTCCCCCTCTTTCGCGGGGGGCGGTGCATCGTCTTCGCCGGTCCGCTCGCCGAGGACGCCTACGCCTGCCTCCGCAATCGCATCGAGGAGGTGATGAGCGGAGAGGTGACGATCGTCCCCCACGCGCCGACCCGCAGCGCGTATCCCGACTGGTTCGATCGGTCGTTCCGCGGGATCAGCGACTTCGTGAAGAGCGGCGTCACGATCTTCCGCACCTCGATGATCCTCCCGCGGAAGAACACGCTGAACCGCATGCACAACCTCCCCGACTACGTCTCGACGCCGGGGATCGAGGTCTACGAGAAGCGCTTTCGTGGCTATCCCGCGATCGTCGTCTCCGCGGGGCCGTCGCTTGCGGGGAACATCCACCTCCTCGCGCAGGCGAAGGGAAAGGCGGTGATCATCGCCGTCTCGACCTCCCTGAAGGCCCTCCTCGCGCGGGGGGTGGTCCCCGACTTCGCGGCGCTCCTCGACTACCACCGGATCTCGAAGCGCTACTTCGAGGGGATCCCGCTCGATCAGTGCGCGCCGCTGGTCTGCGACCCGAGGGCGAGCTGGGAGTCGGCGGAGGCCTACGCGGGGCCGAAGGTCTTCTCGAACGACGACACCATGAACCTCCTCGTGAAGGGGCTGAAGATCCAGAAGGGGGTCTTCCTCGGGGGGGCCACGGTCGCGCACCTGGCGTTCGGCTTCGCGTGCTACGTCGGGGCGGACCCGATCATCTTCGTCGGGCAGGACCTCTCGTTCCCGTGGAACATCACGCACGTCCCGGGGACGGCGATCTACACGCAGTGGCACGCGGAGGTGAACCGGTTCCACACCTACGAGATGAAGGAGTGGGACCACATGCTGCGCTATCGCCCGAAGATGCACCGGATCGAGGACGTCTTCGGGAACCCGGTCTACACGGACGAGGGGATGTTCAGCTACCTGAAGGACTTCGACATGCTCTGCCCGGCCTGCGGGCGGACGGTGATCGACGCGACGGAGGGCGGCGCGCGGATCAAGGGGACCGAGGTGATGACGCTCGCGGAGACGCTGGCGAGGTACGCGACGCGGGAGATTCCGAGCGAGCGGTTCGCGTTGACGCAGGCGACGGAGGGGGAGCGGCGCGAGAAGTTGTTCGCTGGGAAGGCGGAACTGGAGGGGCTGCTGGAGGACTGCGACGGCATGGAGCGGGTCCTGTCGCGCGCGCTGAAGGGCCTCAGGAAGGTCCGGGAGAGGCAGGAGGAGGGGAAGGACGCGAACCGTCTCGTGGCGCGGGTGGTGAAGCTGAAGACGGAGTTGGCGAAGTACGACCGCCTCTACAAGCTGCTCGTGCAGGTGGCGAAGGCGGACGACGTGGTCCGCTCGCGTCTCGACCGGACGATGCGCGCGGAGGGACTGACGGGGATCGAGAAGCAGAAGGGCCAGGCGTCTCGAGACGAGCAGTACGTGACGGGGATCCTGGAGTGCTGCCGCTACTACCGCAAGGCGCTCGAGGAGGGTCGTGAGGCCTTCGACCGCGCGCTCGCGGGGGTGACGACGTGCGCGTAATCGCCTGGATCGACGTCGACCTCTTCGCGAACGGGCGCGGGCTCACCCCGCGGTGCCTCCACGACCTCGCCGGGCTGCCCGTGCTCGCGCGCGTCGTCGAAGGGGCCCTCGCGTGCCCCTCCGTCCGCGAGGTCGCCGTCACCTGTCCCCCCAGGGACCGCGAGACCGTCCACGCCGCACTCGCGGGGCTCACCTGCCGCGTTCTCGGCGTCGAGGCCCCCGACGTCGTCAACCGCGCTCTCCGCCGACGCGCCAGGAAGTGGGCCGGCCACTCGTGGCGCGGCGGGATCTCCTCCACCTACCTCTATGACGAGGAGGGGAACCCCGGCGCGATGTACGCCGCCCTCGTCGCCCTGGAGGCCTCCCACGCCCTCAAGCTCTCCCCCTCCGGCCCGTTCGTCGATACCGCGATGGTCGAGGCGATGATCGCGCAGGTCCAGACCCTTCCGCCCAACCAGGACTTCTGCGTCTCGTCCGCCCCCCCGGGCCTCAACTACGAGGTCTACGGCCGTACGACCGCCGCGAAGTTTGCGCAGGGACGGGACACCATCCGCACCTCGCTTGCGCTCAAGCCCGGCGAGCTCATGCCCGACCCCACGTCGTTCGATTTCTGGCACGCCCTCGACGTCGACGTCGTTGCCTGCTCCGCGCGCCTCCTCGTCGACTCCGCGCGCGGCGAGGCCCTCGTCCGGGGCCTCGTGGAGGCCGAGGGGCTCGGCCTCCTCCGCGCACCCGCGGCCGAGGTCGTCCGCGCCCTCGCGCGCAGGCCCGGGCCGTCGTGGTGGAGGCTCCCCGAGGAGGTCGAGGTCGAGGTCTGCTCGGAGACGGCCGTCGCCTTCGACCTGCGGCCCGTCGTGCGACGCGACGTGCCGCGCATGGACCTCGCGACGATGGAGGCCCTCGCAGACGGCCTCGCGGGCGCCGATGACGTGCGCTGGAGCTTCGGCGGGCTGGGCGACCCGCTCCTCCACACGGGGCTCGAGGACCTGATTGGCGCGGCGAAGCGGAAGGGCGCCTATGGTGTCCACGTCGCGACCTCGGGCGCGGCGGTGACGCGGGAGGCCGCCGCGATGCTCGCGCGCTCGGACGTCGACGTCGTCACCGTCGAGCTGACGGCCGCGACGCCTGAGGGGTATGCGAGGCTCCATGGGGATGCCTCGTTCGCGAAGGCCGTCGCCGGCGTCGAGGCCCTCCTCGCCGAGAAACGCGATGGCGCGCCGCTCGTCCTCGTCGAGTGGGTCAAGGTCAAGGAGCTGGAGGGGGAGTTCGAGGCCTTCCACGACCACTGGGCCCCGAAGGCCGACGGCGTCGTCATCCGCGGCGCATGCGGCTACGCAGGGCAGGTCGCCGATCGCGCCGTCATGCACCTCCTCCCTGGGACGCGCAGCGTCTGCGAGCGGCTCCAGCGTCGCATGTCCATCCTCCCGAACGGCGACGTCACGCTCTGCGAGATGGACTACCTCGGGAGGCACGCCGTCGGCAACGTCCTCCGCGACCGCGTGGAGGACCTCTGGCGAGGTCGCTTCGAGGAGGTGCGCCTCGCGCACGCGCGCGGGGAGTTCGGCGCGCACCCGCTCTGCTCCTCATGCCAGGAGTGGGGGGCCCTGTGATCGCGAGATTGACCCGCGGCCGGCCGACGGAGTAGACTCCGGCCCATGGAGAACGACCCCTCCCGCAAGCGCAAGCCGTACCGCCGTCCGACGGTCACCTCGGAGAGGGTCGAAGAAACCGTCCTCGCGGCCCGTTGCAAGAAGCAGCCTTCCAACCCGAGCTTCAACTGCCAGCTCGTGAAGCGGTTCTACGGGTAGTAAGGGTTGTCCCCCTCCGATACAACCGTCCCCGTGCTGGCTCGAAGCGACACACGCACTCGCAGGCGATCCCGGCCGAGTCGTTGCATCGTATTCAATCCCCTTTCCCGTGAGGAGTTGGGGTGCGTCCGTCCGTCTACTTCCTGGGGGGGTGGCACCCGGGTTGCGGTTTCTCCAGGTCTGGCCCGAGTTCTATTCCGCCTATGAAATCACGTCGAGACCATTCGCTCGCCCTCGTCTTCGCAGTGCTCCTGGCGGGGGCCGTGCCGCTCCTTGGCCAGACCGACACGTGGACGAACGGGGGGGCGGACAACCTCTGGAACACGAACGGGAACTGGACCACGGCCGCGCCGCCGCTGGCGACGGAGACGGCGAGGTTCGGGACGAACTTCGCCGGCGGGTCGAACTCGAACTGCCAGATGGCGACATCGCGAACGGCGCTCGGCGTCTCGATGGGGACCTACACATCGACGATCAATATCAACGGGCAGACGCTCACGCTCAACGCTGGCGCAGGGAACTTCACCACGGCGACCGCGAGCGACTTCACGATCGCGGGCGGGGGAGGCACGGTTTCCGGAAACTGGCTGGTGCAGACGACCGCGGGGAACATCACGACATTCAGCGGCAATCTGACAATCACCGGGAACTACTCCAACACCATTTCGCACACGCTCACGGTCAATGCCGGGATCATCCTGACGATCAATGGCAACCTCAACCCGACCGCGGCGCTGACCATCGCGGGGACGGGGACAGTCGTCGTCCTGGGGAGCGTCACGGGGACGGGGAACATCACCTTCTCCTCCTCGGCGACCCTGAGGATCGGGGGCGGGTACACGAACACGGGGACCCTGACGGCCGGCACGACGAGCACGATCGAGTACAACGCCGCGGGGGCGCAGACGGTGCGCGCCGCCGTGACGTACAACAACCTGACCGTCTCGGGGGGCTCGACCAAGGCGCTTGCCGCGGGGACGACGACGGTCAATTCGACGATGACCGTGAGCGGGGGAACGACGCTCGACCTGACGGGGCAGACCTTGTCGATGGTCACGGCCGCGTTCAACGGCTCGGGGACGATTCTCAGCGGGGCGGGGACCGGGACCATTTCGGGGACCGTGACGGTTGGCGGGACGGCCGCGATCACTCTGAGCATGGGCAACCCGATCACGTGCTCGGGGGCGTGGACGCTCACGGGGACGCTCTCCGTCAGCGGGGCGGCGAACCTGTCGTTCGGCTCGACGCTGGCCGACAATGGCACGCTGACGCTCGGGGGGACCGGGACGGTGGCCGTCACAGGGACCGTCAGCGGGACGGGCGTGGTCGATTTTACGGCCGCGCAGACGCTTGATCTGAGTGGCGGTTTCACCACCTCGGGGCCCTTCACCGCTGGGACGGGGACGGTGCGGTACGTCCTCGGCGGGGCGCAGACGGTTCGTGGCGGGATCACCTACAACCTGCTCGTCCTCGCAGGGACGGGGACGAAGACGATGGGGGCGTCGGCGACCGTGAGCGGCACATGCACCGTGACGAGCACGCTCGCGATCGGCGGGACGACGCTGACGATGGGGGCGTCGAGCGACCTGGCCGGGGCGGGCGGCGTCACGATGGGGGCCGGGGTGCTCCTCATCGGGAACACCTGGTCGGGGACAGGCGCCTTCACCAACGGGACCGGTACCGTTGACTACTACCGTGCGGGCAACCAGACAATCCGGTCCGGAATCACCTATGACCAGCTCACGACGTCGGGGAACGGGAGCAAGACGCTCGTGGGGGCGACGTCGGTGGACACGACCGTGACGGTCAGCGCGGGAACGACGCTCGACCTGGCCGGCCAGACGCTCACGATGAACACGGTCGGGATCGCCGGGTCGGGGACGATCACGAATAGCACGGGGACCGGGACAATCTCGGGGGCGACCACGGTGAGTGGGGGGGCAACGATCGCGCTCGATCTGGCAAACCCCGTCACCGGTTCGGGGGCCTGGATCGTCACGGGGACGCTCAATGTTGGCGGCGCGTCGACGCTCTCCTTCGGCTCCACGCTCGCGGTCGGCGGCACGCTGACGCTAGGCGGGACGGGGACCGTCGCGGTGGCGTCGACGCTGAGCGGCACGGGGCCCATCTCCTTCACGGCGGCGCAGACGCTCGACCTGAGCGCGGGGTTCACCAACTCCGGGGCGTTCGACGCGGGAACGGGGACCGTCCGCTACATCCTGGGCGGGGCGCAAACGGTCCGTGGCGGGATCACCTACAACCTGCTCGTCCTCGCAGGGACGGGGACGAAGACGATGGGAGCCTCCGCGACGGTGAACGGCGTCTGCACGGTGACGAGCACGCTCGCGATCGGCGGGACCACGCTGACGATGGGGGCGTCCTCGGACCTGACGGGCGCAGGGACGGTGACCTCCGGGGCGGGGATCCTCAATATCGGCAATGCCTGGACGGGGACCGGGACGTTCACCGCGAGCACGGGGACCGTGAACTACAGCGGCGCGGGGGCGCAGACCGTCCGGGCGCTGACCGGGGCGAACGCCTACAACAACCTTACGCTTTCGGGGAGCGGGACGAAGTCGCTCGCGGCGGGAACGACGACCGTGAATGGCATCCTCTCGCCGTCCGGGACCGCGACGTTCAGCCTGGGGACCGCGACGCTGACGCTGGCGGGGACCCTGACCACCGCCGGGACCGCGACGCTGGACCTCGGGACGGGGACCTGCAACGTCGGCGGCGCAGGGACCTCCACGGTCGCGAGCGGGACCACGCTGCTCCTCGCCGCGTCGGGGGGGAGCGCGCCGACGCTCTCCTTCGGAGCGGGCGCCGGGCCGCTCAACGTGAACGGGGGCTTCGCGGCGACCTGGTCGAGCGGGCCGAAGCCGATCGTCACGGGCGCGGCGGCGGAGGCGGATCTCAACCTCCTCGGCGCGACGGTCAACATCACGGGGCTCGACTTCCGCAACGGCCCCGCCGACGGGCTCCTCGTGGGGCAGAACGGCGGTGCGAACTGCACGATCACGGCGTTTCGCGAGGTGGACTTCACGCTGGTGGCCGCGGGGTCTCGCCACCTCACGGTGATCGCCGCCGCGCCGTTCTCGCTCCTCGCGGAGGACTGCACGTTCGATGCGACCTACCTCCCCGGCGGGGCGAACGTCCGCGTCGACAAGAACACGGGTGCCGGGGACACGGTCGTGACCGTCGTCGGGAGGCCAACGCCGCTGGGCGGCTGGGGGCAGGAGGCGGCCGAAGGGGGGCCGGGGACGGGGCCCGACGACGACGACGACGCGGGTCCGAGCGCTGCGATCTCGCGGGACGGCCAGTGCACCTGGGCGTTCGGCGGTGGTCAGCTCACAACCTCGCCCGGCACGGGGGAGGTCTACACGGATCCCGATACCTACACGGGCGGGCAGGGATACCTGACCTCGCACTACAACTGGAACGACTTCGGGTTCATCGGGAGCTACGTCCTCGTCCGCACCAGCACGGCGAATGACCTCCTTGTCGCCCTCGACGCCTCCGGGAAGCCGAAGTCCTACAGCCCGTATTCCTTCGATAAGGCGACGTATGGGCGGATCGTCGGGTCTCCGTGGACCGCGTCCCTGGGGGCGGGAGGGAGCTTCGTGGCCGACGAGGTCATCATGTGGTTGACGGACAAGGGGTACATCTTCGTCGTGGAAGACACCGGGAGCGCGCTCGCGGACTGGCCGGCCCCGCCAGCGACCGCGATCTACCCGAGGCGGCCGTGGGTCGTGGACCCGGGCACCCCCGTTGCGACCAAGGGGTACTCCCTCCTCATTTTCGACACCGGCGGGGACGTGGCGGGGAACGACAACGACAGGTTCTATTTCTGCGGGGCCGACGGTACGACGAACGGAATCTACGTGACGAGCTGCTTCACTCCCGGCGGCGACGAGGCGAAGTGCCTCTCGGGGTGGCCCGTTCAGCCTGTGGGTCTGAAGCCCTCGAGGAGCTGGATGGCCTACCAGGAGCAGGGCGGGTCGGAGTTCCTCCACGTCGGGACGGACAGCGACGCCCCCGTCGATACGCCGGCGACCGACGGGCACATCTTCCGGGTCAACCTGGTGACCGGGGCGATCGATCAGGAGTACGGCCCCACGAAGCCGGGGAGCCACGTCCGCGGCGGCCTGCAGATCCTCGACGACCCGGAGTTTCCGAGCGACGCGCGGATCTACGTGGGCTGCCACGAGGACGCCGCCGGCGGGAACCAGGCCAGCTTCTTCTCGATCATCGCCGACGACACGGATCCGAACGTGTACCTGGACGAGTGGGCGCCCAACCAGTGCGGGACCGGGGACATTGACACGCTCGCCATGTTCGACGACGCCCAGCTCTACTTCGGGGACTCGGACGGCGTCTTCTGGGGACTGGACCGGGTCACTGGGCTCGAGCTCACCGCCGGTGCCTGGCCCGGAGGAGTGACGCTGGAAGCGGGGCAGCCGATTCGCTCTTTTCCGATGATCCCGATCTACGGCGGGGGCCCGATCTGGGTCGGAAACGACAACGGGAAGGTGTTCGTGGTCAGCCGTGCGGACGGCTCCCTGCAGCGCACCTACCGCCTCGGGGACGGCAAGAAGGTCCGGTCGCTTTCCTTCACGGACGACGGCGCCGGGAACACGGTGGTCGCCGCGATCACGTCGGACGGGTTCGTCTACCTCCTCGAGCCGTGACGCCGATTGACGAGTCGCGGGGGCGGGGATAGACTCGCGGGCGATGAAGCAGACCGGTCCACACCCGGGTCCGGGGAAACGCCCGTATCGCAAGCCCACCGTCACGTCGGAGCGGGTGGAGGAGACCGTTCTCGCCGCCCGGTGCCGCAAGACGCCCAGCACGCCCGGCCCGACCTGCCAGGCCGCCAAGAGGTTCTACGGATAGGCGCACGATGCCCCCTGCGGTCGTCTCCCCATCGTTGGACCCGCGCGCGAAGCTCACGACCCTCCGCCAGCGTCTCGAGGGAGTCCTCCTCGGGAAGGCGGACGTCATCCGCCTCGCGCTCGTCGGCCTTCTGGCGCGCGGGCACCTCCTGGTCGAGGACGTCCCGGGCGTCGGAAAGACGACGCTCGCGCGCGCCCTCGCGCGCCTGATCGCCTGCGAGTTTCGCCGGATCCAGTTCACGCCGGACCTCCTCCCGAGCGACATCACGGGCGTCTCCATCTTCGATCAGGAGAAGAAGGCGTTCGTCTTCCAACCGGGGCCGATCTTCGGGAACATCATCCTCGCCGACGAGATCAACCGCACCTCGCCGCGCACGCAGAGCGCGCTCCTCGAGGCGATGAACGATCTGCAGGTGACCGTGGACGGCAAGAGCCACCCGCTCCGGACGCCGTTCATGGTGGTCGCGACGCAGAACCCGCTCGAGTTCACCGGGACGTACCCGCTCCCCGAGTCGCAGCTCGACCGCTTCCTCATGAAGATCCAGGTCGGATATCCCTCACACGACCAGGAGAGGCGGATCCTCTCGGAGCGGAAGGCGCACGACCCCGTCGACGGGCTCTCACCCGTGCTTGCGGCGGCGGAGGTGGACCAGCTCGCCGAGCGCGCGAGGGGCGTGCGGGTGGATCCGTCGATCGTGGACTACATGCTGGCGCTCGTCGAGAAGACGCGGCAGGACGCGGCGCTCGTGGCGGGGGTGAGCCCGCGAGGAGGGATCTTCCTGTATCGGGCCGTGCAGGCGCTGGCGTACGTGGAGGGGCGGGACTACGCGGTGCCGGACGATGTGAAGACGCTCGCGATTCCGGTGCTCGCGCACCGGGTGATCGAGAGGTCCAGGCGATCGCTCATGGATGGGAGGGCGGGGGCTTTGGGGGTGGTGCAGAAGGTGCTGGAGCAGGTGCCGGCGCCGCAGTAGGGGCCCGTCGTGGAGAGGGTTCGATATCTGACATCTGATATCTGACATCTGATATCAGATATGTTCCGGTAACGCGGCGCACTCCGGAGGAGTGAGGTAGCATGAACACGCGTGGAGCGCAGAAGATATCTGATATCAGACCTCAGATATCAGATATCAGATATCGATTCGGCCATGCCCGCTGAGATTCTCCTGATAGCTGCGGTCCCCCGCACGCATCGCCCGCGCCTGACCCCCGCGGGCATCCACTTCTCCGTGATCGCGGTCCTCACCGGCTTCGCCTCCATCGTCCTCGCGAACAACCTCCTCTTCCTCGTCTTCGGCCTCGTCGCCGGCCTCTTCGTCGTCTCCGCCATCGCCGCGGGCTCGGCCGTCCGCCGCATCTCAGTCGTCCGTCGCCTGCCTCACCCGATCTTCGCCCAGCAGCGCTTCCGCGTCCGCCTCGAGGTCGAGAACGGCCACCCCTTCTGGCCCGTCTTCCACGTGGAGCTCGAGGAGCTCGAGGTCGGCCGTCCCGGTCCCCGCGCCTTCCGCGCCCTCGCGGCGCGCATCCCGTCGCGCGGGTCGGCCGAGGCCGTCTACACCGCCCGCCTCCCAGAGTCGGGGTGGACGAACTTCTCGGCCATCCGCCTGACGACCGAGTTCCCCTTCGGACTCCTGCGCTGGTCGCGGGACCTGCCGCTCCCCGCCACCGTCCTCGTCCTCCCGCGCCTCGGCCGCGTCTCGCCGAGGCTCTTCGAGGAGCGGTTCTCGCCGTCGACCTCGGCGGTCTACTCCGGGCTCGGACGGAGAGGGGACGACGAGTTCGCCGGCCTCAAGGAGTTCCGCCTCGGCGACGACCCGCGCCTCATCCACTGGAAGTCCTCCGCGCGCCATCCGGGGCGCCTCCTCGTGCGGGAGATGGAGAGCGTCAGCCTGGAACGCGTCGTGATCGCCCTCGACCTCCGCGTCATCGCGCGGCGGGAACGGCTCCGTCGCCGCCTGCTCGAGACCGCGGTGAGCTTCGCTGCGACGCTCGCGGGGGAGCTGGTCGCGCGAGGGCACCCGGTGGCGGTCTGGACGTTCCGCCCGGGCCTCGAGGAGCTGGAGGCGCGGCCCGGCGATGGGTCGCTCTACGGCCTCTTCGAGGGGCTCGCCCTCCTCGGGACGGACGCCCCAGGGCGGATCGAGGACCACCTGGACCGCGCCGGGCCGGCGTTCTTCCAGCAGAATCGCGTCATCCTCGTCGGACGGGGCGCGCACCGGATCGCCTCGTCGAGGCCGTGGGGCGCCTTGATCACGGCGATCGATCCGGGAAGGCCCGACTTCGCGCGGCTGTTCCGGAGGTCCGCATGAGCGCTGCGGCGAACTCCAACTCCAAACTCCAACTCCAATCCGCGGGCTCGGGGCGGGTAGGGTGGAGGAGGGCGTGGAGGACCCTATCGCGCGCGAGGGGGGGCCTCGTGCCGATCCTCGTCGGGGCGGCCTCGTGGGGAGCCCTCGCCGCCAGCGGCGTCGGGGCGCGTCCGGCCGCGCACGCGGGAGGCCTCCTCGCCGCCGCCGGGCTCGCCCTCTCGCCGTGGCGAGGCCAGCCGGAGCGCATCGTCCTGGCGACGCTCGCCGTGGTCCACCTGGGGGTCGCGTCCACGGCGCCCAGGGACCCGTTCTTCCTCGCGCTCCTGTGCGCCTATGCCGTGCTCCTCTGCCGCGGCCTGCTCGAGCTGGAACGGTTCCGGCTCCGCCGCGCGGCGCGCGAACTTCCCGCCCACGTCGGGTGGAGGACGCAGATCGGGCTGACCGGAGCGGTCCTCGCCGTCGCCCTCCTCCTCTTCGCCGTCGTGCCCCGACCGTCGAGGCCGATCGAAATCCTCGTGGGCGACGGGCCGCCCCCGTCGACGGGCGGGGCCCGCCCCGGCGGCGGAGCCGTCTCGGGCCTGGACGATTCCCCCGGGATGACGGAGGGAGTCTCGGTCGCGCTCGACCCGGCCGTGGTGGCGGAGGTGCGCGTCCTCGACGACGCCGGGAAGCCCATTCGCCCGAAGACCCCGCTCCGCCTCCGGGGGAGGTGCTTCGACGAGTATCGCGACGGGAGGTGGAGGCGGACGACGATCGATGCGCCGAGGCAGGGCGAGGACGGCCAGGTCGCCCTCGACCCCGTGCCGCACGAGGGGCGCACGAAGCTCGTCCACGAGGTCCGCCTCTTCGGGCTCCGCACGCGCTCGCTCCTCGCGCTCCCCGATCCCGAGTCGGTCTCGGCGGACCGGCTCTGGTTGGACGGCCGCGGAAACCTCTCGTTCGACCGGGAGATGGAGGGGGAGACGCGCTACCGCGTGGTCTCCTGGGGACTCCCCGCCCACCCGAGGGGGGTGGACACGGCGAAGGCCGACTGGCAGGGCCAGCTTGCTGGGGGGGCCGCGGCGCCGCTGGCCGAGGGGCTCGGGTTCCTCGCGCAGGTGGCGCAAACGCACGCCGGCGGGGACCCGAACCCGTGGGGGAAGGCGAAGCGAATCGAGGAGTTCCTCGAGACGGAGTTCGAGTACACCCTCTCGACGCCCGCTCCGGCGCCCGGGCGGGATGCCGTCGTGGACTTCCTCTACCGCCAATCCGGGTACTGCATCCACTTCGCGAGCGCGATGGCGCTCATGCTCCGGAGCCAGGGCGTCCCCGCGCGCCTGGTGAGCGGGTTCATGGTGAGGGAGTGGGACGACGAGGGGCAGCGGTACCTCGTGAGGAACTGGGACGCCCACGCGTGGGTGGAGGTCCCCTTCGCGGGGATTGGGTGGGTGGCGTTCGACCCCTCGCCGATCGAGGGGACGCCGGCGCCCTCGGCGGAGTCCGCGGGGGAGGCGGCCGCGGCGCCCCCGGCCCTCCCGCCGTCCGAGGGGGTCCTCGAGCGGGTGCAGGGGGCCTTCGCGGGGTTCGGCGGCGAGGCGCAGGCCCGGGCCCTCGGGCGGGTCGCGAGGTGGTGGCCGCTGGGCGTCCTGGTCGTCGGGGGGATCGCCCTGCTTGCGTGGCGGAGGGGGCGCGGCGCGGCCGCGGCGACGCCGGGCTCCGTCCCGCGGCGCCGACGTGGCGCAGGGTTCTGGGACGAGTTTGTCCGGCAGGCCGCGAGGCGCGGGCTGCGACCTGCCCTCGGGACGACGCCGCTCGAGTTCGCCGGGCGCGTGGAAGAGGCGTTTCCCGGCCTGGACGCCCGCGGGCTCGTACGTCTATACTACCGAGTCCGCTACGGCGAGCGCCCGCTGGGCGCAGAGGAGACGGCGGCGGTGCGAGGTGCCCTGGAAGATCTCACCTCCCGCCGATCCCCATCCGTGGATCGTCGGGGATCCAGGCGATGAAGGTTGAGAAGACCGCCTCGGGGCGGTTCCGCATCAGCGAAGGCGATTTCTCCATCGAGGTGACGCAGGCCTCGTACGAGGACCTGTACTACGCCCTTCCTCTCGATGCGCCGACGCTCTTCCTCCTCCTGAACGAGACGGTCCTCTCGCGAAAGGAGGAACGCGAGATCCTGAAGAAGATCGTCGCGGTCTACGGGAACATCCAGGGGGCGATGCCGGTCCTGGGGCGCGAGGTGGAGCGCTGCGACCCGAAGACGGCGGAGGTCGAGGTCCCGGTGGTGGGGCCCAGCGACTCCGGCCCCGCGACCGACTCCGAGACGCGCATCTCGCTCGCGGGGTTGGTGGAGGAGGTCGTCACGCACAAGCCCGGGGCGCCGCGTCCCGCGTCCCCGGCGCCCCTTCCCGTTCCCTCGGCGAGGCCGCCGGGAAAGGGCAAAACGCGGAAGACCAAGAAGTCGAAGATCCGTCAGGCGCAGGCCGCCGCGGCGGACGACGGCATTCCGGTGGCGGAGGTCGTGACGCCCGCGCCCCCCGCGCCCGTGCCGGTCCCCTCGCGCGGCACGGCGCATCCTGCGGTTCCGGTGGTTGCACGCGGCACGGCGCCTCCTGCGGCTCCGGTCGTCACGCGCGGCTCCGCGCCCCCGCCTGCCGAGAAGAAGCGGCAGCTCGGGGTGATGCGGACGCCGGACATCGAGTTCTGGATCACGGACGGGGAGCTGGTGATCCGCCTGACGCAGAAGCGGTACGAGGAGCTGCACCGCGCGCTGCCGCTCGACAACACGACGCTCTACCGGTTCCTGAACGACAGCATCCTGACGGTTCCGGAGGAACGTGAGCGGTTCCAGGAGTTGGTCCGACGGTCGGGCGGGGTGGACGCGGCGCTGACGCTCCTGCAGCAGCAGGTCAAGTCGCTCTCCCCGGACCCGACGGCGGCGATCCCGGTCCGGAAACCGTCGATGATCGAGACACCGCTCGCCCGCCCCTCGCCCTTGAATCCGCCCGCGACCGCCCCGGCGGCCGCGTCGAAGCCCGGGGTCCCCGCCGCCGCGTCGAGGCCGGGCGTTCCGGCGGCCGCGTCGCGGCCCCCCAGCCCGGCGGTCCCCGCCCCGGGAGCGCGTGTCCCGGCCGCCACGTCGCAGCAGCGGCCGCCTTCCGGGGCCCGAATCCTGGACTTGGAGATCGAGTCTCAGACGGGCGAGAAGTTCCGCATCATCTACGGCAACCTGATGTTGACGCTGGGTAAGGCCCAGTACCAGGAGCTCTACTACTCCCTGCCGAGCGACAACGTCTCGCTCTTCCGCCTCCTCTTCACGAAGGTCCTCACCGACGGCGAGTCCCGCAACACGCTCAAGAAGATGGTGGAGAAGGCGGGCTCGAACAAGCTCTTCTTCGACTCCCTCCAGATCCGCGTCCGCGAGGTCACCCCCACGCAGTCGTGGGACTAGCCGCACGGCTAAAGAAGCGCCTTCCGGATGTCGATGAATGAGGGCGCAAGGAAACCGTGCCCAGCGCTCGTCCTATCGAGTGAGGCTCCGGGCGAGCCGAATGGAGGAAGAGGAATGAAGAAGGCGAAGTTCCTTCTGGCCGGACTGATCGTCCTCGCGGGGATGACCGGGTGCACGTTCGACCGGGAGCATGACCGCCGTCACGTCCGGAGCTGGGTCCAGGACATGCAGGACCAGCACCGGTTCATCGACAAGTACTTCTTCAACTACGACGAGAAGGACCCGGACCGGTACTAGCCGGTACGGTACCTTCGCGGCGCGATTGCGGATTGCGGATGGCCGGCTGCGGCTCCCCGGGGGGACGCAGGGGCGATCCGCAATCCGCATCTCCGTTTAATGCGCTCGCCTAGGTCGCGAGGAGGCGCTCCAGGATGTCGGCGACGTACTGGGCGCTCGGCGGCCGATCGGCCATGACCTTCGCCATGCAGCGGCGGACGGCCTCGTCGATCTCCGCCGGCACGTCCGGGGCCGACTCGCGCGGCGATGGCGCGGGCGTGGAAAGGTGCTGCTCGAAGAGGTTCGGGTCGGTGAACGGCGGGTGGCCGACCAGCATCTCGTACAGGGTCGCTCCCAGCGAGTACAGGTCCGTCCGATAATCCACGGTCTTTCCCAGGACCTGCTCGGGCGACATGTAGTACGGCGTGCCGCAGACCGTCATGCTCGACCCCGAGCGGTCCACCAGCCTCCGCGCCAGGCCGAAGTCGGTGATCTTCACCTTTTCCCCCGGCCCGAGGAGGATGTTCGACGGCTTCACGTCCTGGTGCACGAGCTGCTTCTGGTGGGCGAATTCGAGGGCCTTCGCGATCTGCGCCCCGAGCTTCGCGACGCGACGCCAGGGAAGCCGCCCGCACGCCAGCAGCTCGTCTTTCAGGCTCTTCCCCTCGATGTACTCGAGGACGAGGACCAGGTTTCCGTCGCTCCGGGCCACCTCGTAGATCCGCACGATGTTCTCGTGATCGAGCCCGGCGATGATCTGCGCTTCGCGCAGGAAGCTCGTGGGGGAGAGTGGGACCGTCGAATCCCTGAGGTCGATGCACTTGAGGGCCACGATGCGCGCGAGCACGCGGTCGAGCGCGCGGTAGACCTGGCCCGTGCTCCCCTGGCCGATGGTCTCCTGGATCTCGTAGCGGTCCTTGCCGAGCGTCGGCAGCGCCGCGACGACCGCGGCCGGCGGCTCCGACTGGCGCGGGAGCGGCGTCGTGCTGTCCCGGCTTGCGGAGAGCTCCTTCAGGCGCGTGTTGACGTCCTTGTAGTCGAAGCGGAGCGAGGTGATCCGCTCGTAGATCTCCTTCGCCTTCTGGAACTCCTTCAGGTGCTCGCTCGCGAGGGCGAGGAAGTACTGGGTGTCGATGTTGTCCAGGCGGACGCCCTGCCCCTCCATCGCCTCGGCGAGGCACTGGCGCGCGACGGAGGGCATGCCGCGCTCGATGAAGAGCTTCCCGAGGAGGGTGCACGCGCGCCGACGGTCCGTGTGCCCCGTCGGGACGGCCTGCAGCAGCCGGATGTACTCCGCCTCGTTGTTGAGCTGCGCATGGGCCTCGGCCGCCTCGATGAAGCGCTCCAGCTTCTCCGCGACGCGGGCGACGCCCTCCATGTGGTTCACCTGGCGGTGGAGGCGGAGGGCCCGCTCCAGCTCGCCGCCCTTCTCGAGGGCCGCCGCCGCGGCGCCGAAGTCGCCGGCGGAGCCGTACAGCTCCGCGGCCATGTTCACGTCGCCGTGCTTCTCGAAGAGCTCCGCGGCGTGGGTGATCTGGCCCTGCGTGCGGTACTCCTCCGCGGCGCGGCTCCAGTCCCCGGCGTCCTCGTAGAGCTTCGCGGCGTCCTGGCGGCGCCCCTCCTTGCGGGCCAGCTCCGCGCGGATCCCCGCCGCCCGGCGCGGCTGCCCCATCTGCTCGAACAGCTTCGCGGCGTCCTCCGCCCGGCCGGCCCGCTCGTAGACCTCCGCGGCCTTCTCAAGCATCCCGGCGGCGGCGAACCCGTCCGCGGCGCGGTCGTTCATCCCGCACCGCTGGAACATTTCCGCCGCCTCCTGGTGCCTCCCCACCTTCTGGAAGAGGGAGGCGGAACGCTGGGCGAGGCGCAGTCCCTCCTCGTCGAACTCGCCCACCCCGCTCCCCAGCTCGCGCTTGACGTGCGTGAGCGAGGCCCTCTGGAAGCAGACCGCGCCCTTGAGCGCCTCGCCTCCGCGCTCGTAGCACTCCCCGGCCTTCGTGTAGAAGCGCGTATTGTCGTACAGCTCCGCCGCCTTGAGGAGGTGTCCCTTCTTCTCGTACAGCTCGGCGACGACGAGCGGCTTGCTGACGGCCATCAGGACGCGCTCGGCGCGGGCCAGCTCCCCCGCCTCGGCGTAGAGCATCCCGGCCTTCTCGAGGTCCCCTACGCGCTCGTAGTGCTCGGCCGCCTCGGCCGGGCGGCCCTGCTGCTCGAGGATCCGCGCGACATCGCGGACCTGGCCCCCGCGCATGAAGAGGGTCGTCGCCTTGTCGATCTTCCCGACGGACATGTACTCCGTCCCGGCCTCCTTGAACTTCCCCTCCTTGACGAGCTTGTCGACCTTCTTCTGGAAGCGGTACTCGACGAAGGCCGGGTGGTCCTTGATGGCGTCGGTGATCCAGATGAGGAGCCATCGGACGACGAGGAAACCGACGACGATCCCGCCGAGGACGAGGATGCCGTTGGGGGAGAGGATTTCGTCGATGTCAGGCACGCGGGGGTCCCCGAGTTGCGAGCGCCCAGATCATACAGGACCGGCCCTTACCGGCCAAGCAACCGCGCGACCGCGAACTCCAACTCAGAACACCAACCTCAAGGAACTCCAACGCCAACCCCAGATCCCTGCCTCGGACATGGCCTTGTTGGAGTTGGAGTTCCGAGTTGGAGTCGTGTATACTCCCGCGCCTTTCGCGAGGTGCGGATGGCGGATGAGCCGGCGTGGGCGACCGTGGCCCGGGAGGCCGACGTCCCCATGGGGCAGCGGAGGCTGGTCCTCGTGGGCGGGAAGTGGATCGCGGTCTTTCACCTCCCCGAGGGGTGGTTCGCGATCGACAACTCCTGCCCGCACGCGGGCGGGTCGCTCTTCGAGGGCGGGATCAAGGACACCGTCGTGACCTGCCCCTGGCACTTCTGGCCGTTCGACCTGCGGACGGGTCGGAACCCCGTGATCCAGTCGATCCGCGCGGACATCTACCCCGTGCGGGTCGAAGGGGGGCAGGTGCAGGTCCAGGACCGGGTCGCAAACGCATAGGGAGGCCGCCACATGCCGACCGGAGAGAAGAGGCAGTTCGTCTCGTTCAGCTTCTACAAGGCGCAGCCGGAGTGGCTCCTCCTCCCCGACACGGAGCGGGAACAGGCGCGGCGCGAATTCGCGGGCGTGGTCGAGTCGTTCGGCGAGCGCGTCATGACGCTCCCCTACACGACGGTCGGCCTCCGCGGGGACGTCGACCTCCTCCTCTGGCGCATCAGCTACGAGCTCGACGCCATCTCGGAGATGTCGACGCGGCTCCGCCAGACGGGCCTGGGCCGCCGCCTCGCCACGCCGTACCACTACCTCGCGATGACGAAGCGCTCCATCTACGTGAAGGAGCATGTCCACGACGGCCAGGAGGGCTCGCGGCTGAAGGTCGTCCCGGGGAAGGCGAAGTACCTCTTCGTCTATCCGTTCGTGAAGCTGAGGGAGTGGTACTCGCTGCCCGAGGCCGAGCGGCAGTCGATGATGTCCGACCACATCAAGACGGGGCACAAGTACCCGACGGTGAAGATCAACACGACGTACTCGTTCGGGCTGGACGACCAGGAATTCGTCGTGGCGTTCGAGAGCGACCACGCGGACGACTTCCTCGACCTCGTGATGGAGCTGCGGGGGAGCCCGGCGAGCCGCTACACGCAGCGGGACTGGCCCGTGTTCACCTGCATCCTGAAGGGGCTCGGCGAGGCGCTCGAGGCGATCGGTTAACTTGGAGTCGCTCCCGTAAGGGAGCGGGGGGGGTGACGCCCGTCAGGGCGTCCGAGCATCGGAGGGTGTGATGGCGAAGGCCGCCAAGGGGATGTCCGCGCTCGACAAGCTGTGGAAGGCGCGGGACGAGAAGGGAAACGCGGAGAGGCTGATCGAGGGGCTGGAGGAGGCGGTCGCCGCCGACCCGAAGTCGTACGACGCCCTTTGGAAGCTCGCGCGGGCTTGCTGGTGGCTCTCCGACATGACGGAGGACACCTCGAAGAAGAAGCTGCTCGGCGAGAAGGGGAAGGAGGCCGGGAAGAAGGCCTGGCAGGTGGAGGAGGGGAGCGTCGAGGGGCACATCTGGTACGCCGCGGCCCTCGGCGAGTTCGGCCTGGGGATCAGCATCGCAAAGGCGATCTGGCAGGGTCTCGACAGCGACTTCCGCAAGCACGCCGAGCGGGCGATCGCGATCGACAAGGCGTACGATGGCGCGGCGCCGCTCCGCGCCCTGGGGCGCTTCTACTCGAAGCTCCCTTGGCCGAAGCAAGATCTGAAGAAGTCGGAGCAGCTCCTCCGCGAGGGGATCGAGGTCGCCCCCGAGCGGCTCTTCACGCGGTTGTACCTTGCCGACACTCTCGACGCCCTCGGGCGCAAGGACGAGGCGAAGAAGGAGCTGGACGCGCTTCTCAAGATGAAGGCGAAGCCCGACGAGGCCGCCGACGAGGACGAGTACAAGAAGCGCGCCAAGACCGCCCTCGCGCGGCTGAAGTAGGGGCGACTCGACGAGTCGCCCCTACGCGAGCGTCCGTCGGTGGAGGATGACCTCGTTGACGATGACGTTCTTGCCGAGGGTGGCGAGGTAGAGGGCCGCCTCGGCGACGTCGGCGACCTGGATCAGGTCGCGGCGCTGGGTGCCGCTCCCCGCGTCCTCGTCGGCGATCATCGGCGTGTCGACCATCCCCGGGCAGATGCACGAGACGTGGATGCCCCACTCCTTCCCCTCGTCGGCGAGGGCCCGCGAGAGGCCGTGGATCGCGAATTTCGAGGCGCTGTACGAGCCCGTCCCCTCCCACGCGTCCGTCCCCGCGACGCTCGAGACGTTCACGATCGCGCCTCCGTTTCCCAGGAGCCGCATCTGCCGGAACGCCTCCCGGCAGCCGAAGAACGTGCCGTAGAGGTTCGTGCGGATGACCGACTCGAACTCCGCCGTGCTCGTCTCCACGATCGGCTTCCAGACCCCGATCCCCGCGTTGTTCACGAAGACGTCGAGGCGCTGATACCGGGAGATCGTCGTCGCGATGAACCGGGCGACGCTCGACTCCTCCTTCACGTCGAGCGGGAGGGCGTACGCCTTGCCGCCGCGGGACTCGATCTTCTTTGCCAGGTCCTCGCAAAGGCCCTGCCGCCGCGCACCGAGGACCACGGTCGCCCCCTCCGCCGCGAACCGCTCCGCGATCCCGCGGCCGATCCCGCTCGAGGCCCCCGTGATCGCCGCGACCTTCCCTTCCAGCCGTCCCACGTCACTTCTCCGGTGGAATGAGCTCGATCCTCATGCCTGCGGGCCCGACGAAGACGACGCGGTCGCTCTCCGCGTCCATCTTCTCGAGCTTGTACCCCTTCGCCTTGATCCACTCCGCCAGCTCCTGGAGGTTGTTCGTGTCGCACTCGAACGCGAGCCGCTCGAAGGCGAGCCCCTTCGCGTGGGGACTGGTCTCCGAGGCCCCCGGCGCCTCCAGCTCGATCGAGAAGTCGCCCGTCCCGAGCACCGCGCGCTGGATGATCACGTTCTTCGCCTTCGCCTCCGTCGGGGCGGTGATCCCCTTCAGGTGCACCGTGCTCTGGTCGCGCCTCCCCTCGATGTAGCGACACTCGAGGCCGAGAAAGTCGACGAAGAACGGCACGAGGCGGTCGATCTCCGGGACGGTCAGCACGAGATGCGAGAACCTCTTGGCCTTCGGCATGTCTAGCTCCCCATCCGTCCGCTGCGGATGAACAGGTGTCCGGCGGAACAGTGGATCGCCCACCCCATCCCCGTCCCGAGCTCCGCGGGCGCGGCGCTTGCCTCCGAGCGGATCTCGGACCCGGGCCTTTCGCCGCAGACGGGGCAGACGAACGATAGGACGCACTCCGGCGGCAGCCCCATCGGGAAGTCCGGAAAGTCGGCCTCCGAGATCGCGAGCTCGGGGCCCTTGGCGGAGGCGCAGAGGTCGGCGAGGTTCCCCACGCCGCCCGCGCAGTTCCAGACGCCCCCGTGGAACGACTTCGTCGCGATTCGCTCGCGGACGCGCGCGATCAGGGCCGCGAGGAGCGGCCGCGCGGCGACGCGCAGCTCGTACGTGCGGTCCACTGGCAGGGCCAGGTTGATGGTGGGCGCCGCGCCGGTGAAGCGGATCTCGAGGTCCCCCTCCCTCATCTCGATCCGCTTCTCGGCGGCCTCGAGGCGCAGCAGCTTCGCCTTGTCCTCGAGGGCTTCGGCCGTCCCGCGCGCCCACAGGGCCACGCGTCCCGACAGGTTCCGCAGCCGCTCGCGGATCCCCACGGCGTCATTCCTTCTTGGTGAGGTCGAGGCGGACGACCGGGTGGGACTCGTGGTCGATGTGGATCGTGAACCCCTCGGACAGGAAGAGGGGGAGGGGCCCCTGCCACACCTCGTCGTCCTCGTGCTTCCCCTTTCGCGGATACCCCTCGACGATCGGGGCGTGGAGCTGGCGGAGGTGCTCGACGGCGTGGTGGAGGAGGAGGCGCGAGAGGCCCTTCTTCCGATACTCCTTCGCGACGCAGAAGCAGGTGACGCTCCAGACGTCATCGTAGGCGGTCCGCTCGTACGCCTTGTTCCTCGACAGCTTCGTGAAGTAGGAGCGATGCCCGTACTGGCACCACGCGACGGGCTTCTTGTCGTCGTAGAGGAGGATCCCGTGCGTGCGGCCCTCCTTCAGGAGTTCGAGCTTCCGCTCGCGGCGCTGGGTCGGGGTCCGCTTCACCCACTCCTCGTCGGTCCCCGCGAACTCCCAGAACATGCAGAAGCAGCCGCCGAACTCCGGGCGCTCGAAGAAGGAGGCGAAGTCCTCCCACGTCGACTCGTCGAGGTCATGCGCGGTGATGTCGGGCTTTTCACTCACGGCTAAATCAGGAGTCGGGCGGGGCGTTCGAGGGCCTCGGCCAGGGCCTGGAGGAACTGGGCGCCCAGGGCGCCGTCGACGACGCGGTGGTCGCAGGAGAGGGTGACGCGCATCCGCTGGGCGACCGCGACCTGGTCCCCCTTGACGACAGGCTTCTTCTGGACCGTCCCGACGGCGAGGATGGCGCCCTCGGGCGGATTGATCACGGCGGAGAACTGGTCGATCCCGTACATCCCGAGGTTCGAGACGGTGAACGTTCCGCCCGTATACTCCTCGGGCTTGAGCTTCTTCTGCCGCGCGCGCTCGGCGAGCTGGCGCCCCTCGTTGGCGATTTGGCCGATCGTCTTCGAGGAGACGTGGCGGATGACGGGGGTGAGGAGGCCGTCCTCGATCGAGACGGCGACGCCGATGTCGATCCTCTTGTAGACCCGGATGCGGTCCCCCTGGAACGAGGAGTTCACGCGCGGGATCCGTTCGAGGGCGTAGGCGCACGCCTTGACGACGAGGTCGTTCACGCTGATCTTCGGCTCGTGCCCGAGGGCGTTGAGCTCCTCGCGGAGGGCCATCGCGCCGTCCATATCGATCTCGCGCACCAGGTAGAAGTGCGGGACGGTCTGCGCGCTCTGGGACATTCGGCGCGCGATCGTCTCGCGCATCGGGGTCAGCGGGAAGTCCTCGTACTCGGGCCCCGTGGGGGCCGAGGCGGCCGGCCCGAGGCCGAGGGGGGCGGTGACGACGTCGCGGAGGACGACGCGGCCCTGGGGGCCGGTCCCGCGGAGGTTGCGGAGGTCGATCCCGCGCTCGCGGGCGATCTTCCGGACGGCGGGGGAGGCGATGGTCCGCAGCTCGAGCTCGGGAGGGGGGAGGGTGGGGTGCATCGCCGTGACAGTCGGCTTGGAGATCGGGACGGCGTCCCCGACCGTGGGGGCGGCGGTTGGAGGGGACGCGGCCTTGGCGTTCGTGGAGGCGGCCGGGGCCGCCGTCGGCGACGGGGCGGAGGTCGCCGTCGCGGCCGAGACGGCGACTGCGGAGACATCCTCGCCCGCGTCGCCGATGATCGCGATCGTCTGGTTCACCGGCGCCTTCGACCCCTCGGGGACGATGATCTTGCGCATGATGCCCGGGTCGAAGGCCTCGAGCTCCATCACGGCCTTGTCGGTCTCGATGTCGGCGATGACCTCGCCGTACTCGACCCGTTCGCCTTCCTTCTTCCGCCACTTCTGGATGACGCCTGTTTGCATGGTGGCGGAGAGCTTCGGCATCTTGATCTCGACGGCCATGGCGGCTCCCGTGGGGGTGGTGATTGAGGGCGTATGTAGCACGAATCCCCGCCCCGGCGCAAGAAGGCGGTATGGGATCGCAGGCGTGCTCCTGCCCGCCATCGTGCTCGTGCTCGCCGTCGTGCTCGTACTCGTGCTCGTACTCGAAACGCGATCGAGTACGAGCACGAGTACGAGCACGAGTACGATGGCGGGCACGTGCACGAGCACGCCTACGACCAGGATGGCGTATCTGAGGGCCACCGGGGCCTGCTACCGGTAGCAGACCTGCTTCGCGGCGATGACGACCTTGGCCACGGAGGGCAGCGCGGCCTGCTCGATCGACTTGGAGTAGGGGAGCGGGACGTCCTCGTGCGTCACGCGGTGGACCGGGGCGTCGAGGTAGTCGAAGAGGTTTCGCTGCAGCCGGAACGCGATCTCGCTCCCGATCCCGCCGAACGGGAAGCACTCCTCCACGACCACGCAGCGGTTCGTCTTCCGCACCGAGTCGAAGAGCGCCTTCTCGTCGAGCGGACGGATCGTCCGCAGGTCCAGGACCTCCGCCTCGATCTCTTCGCGAGCGAGCGCCTCCGCCGCCTCGAGGCACAGGTTCACCATCTTCCCCCAGCAGACCAGCGTGACGTCGCCCCCCTCCCGCTTCACGTCGGCCTCGCCGATCGGGATGAGGAACTCGCCGTCGGGGACCTCGCCCTTCACGCCGTAGAGCGTCTCGTTCTCCATGAAGCAGACGGGGTCCGTCGCCGTGCGGATCGCAGTCTTGAGGAGCCCCTTCGCGTCCTTCGGCGTCCCGGGGTAGACGACCTTGAGGCCGGGGAAGTTGGCGTACATCGGCTCGAGCGACTGCGAGTGCTGGCACGCGAGCTCGTTCGCGGCGCCCGTCGGTCCGCGGAGGACCATCGGGCAGGAGAACTGCCCGCCCGACATGTACCGGATCTTCGCGGCGTGGTTGATGATCTGGTCCGCGCCGACGATCGAGAAGTTCCAGGTCATCACCTCGATGATCGGCCTCAAGCCCACCATCGCCGCGCCGACGCCGACCCCGATGAAGGCCGCCTCGCAGATCGGCGTGTCGATCACGCGCTCGGGGCCGAACTTGTCGAGGAGCCCCTGGCTGACCTTGTACGCCCCGTTGTAGGCGCCGACCTCCTCGCCCATGAGGAAGACGCGCGGGTCCCGCGCCATCTCCTCTTCGAGGGCCTGACGGAGGGCCTCTCTATACTGTAGAAGCGCCATTAGCCGTGTACGTCCTCGTAGAGACTCGCCTCGGTGGGGTAGGGGGCCGCGTCCGCCTCGGTCACGGCGCGCTTCACGACCGCGCGGACCTCCTCGTCCATCTTCTGCGCGGCCTGTTCGGTCAGCGCCCCCTCCTTCATCAGCCTGTCCTTGTAGGAGAGGACAGGGTCCCGCAGCTTGTACTCCTCGACCTCTTGCTTGGTGCGGTAGGCCTGCGCGTCGGCCATCGAGTGCCCGCGGAAGCGGTAGGTGAGGATCTCGAGGAGGCTCGGCCTCTTGTCCTTCCTCGCCCGCTCGACCGCGCGCGCGACCGCGGTGTGGACCGCGACGACATCCATCCCGTCAACCTGGTACCCCTCGATGTTGTGCGCGAGGGCCTTCTGGTCCAGGCGGAACGTCGCGCTCGTCTTGTCGACCCCCGTCCCCATCGCGTAGTGGTTGTTCTCGCAGATGTAGACGACGGGGAGGCTCCAGAGCGACGCGCAATTCAGGGACTCGTGGAAGACCCCCTGCGGGACGGCCCCCTCGCCGAAGAAGCAGAGGCAGACCTGGTCGCCGCCGGAGTACTTGATCGCGAAGCCGACGCCCGTCCCGATCGGGATCTGCCCGCCGACGATCCCCGTGCCGCCAAGGAAGCGGGCCTTCGCGTCGAAGAGGTGCATCGACCCGCCCTTCCCCTTCGCGACGCCGGTGGACTTGCCGAAGAGCTCGGCCATGACCGCCGTGGGGTCGACGCCGCGCGCGAGGATGTGCCCGTGCTCGCGATAGCTCGCGATGACGTAGTCGTCCGGGCGGAGGCACGAGATCGCGCCGACGGCGACGGCCTCCTCGCCGGTGTAGAGGTGGCAGAACCCCCAGATCTTCTCCTGGGTGTACGCCTGCCCCGCCGCCTCTTCGAAGCGGCGGATGAGGAGCATCTTCCTGTAGAGTTCGACCTTGGTGGCGGATTCCATGGGGGGGCGAGGATACCGGCGACGCGCGCGTGCGTCAAGCCGGTTGTCGTTCCGAGCTGCTATCGTCCCGCGCCGCAGCCCTCCTTCGGCCAGTCCTCCGGGATGCCCTTCTTCGCCCGATCGGCGGCGCGGAGGGCATCACGCACCGGGCCCTCGGGCTCCGCGGCGATGGAGGCGTCGAGCCAGGCCGGGTCGAGGAACGCCTGCTGGCCCGGGAGGGACCACGCCGCGGCCTCGCGGAGGCGAGGGCGGTCGCTTCCGAGCGCGGCCACGAGGGCCTTGGCCGCGTCGGCGGCGGGGATGCCCCCGAGGGTCTGCGCGCATGCGACGCGCACGCCCTCGTCCTCGGTCGCAAGGGAGAGGCTGCCGATCAGCGCTGCGCGCGCGCCGTCGCTGCGTCCTGCCCGGGTGCCGAGCGCGTGGGCCGCGGCGACCCGGACCGTCGCGTCCGTGGCGTTCGCCAGCGCCTGTGCGATGGCTGCTCCGGCTGCCTCGTCCTCGCGCGATTGGAGCGCGCAGAGGATTGCGACGCAGACCGACACGTCCTTCTCCTGCGCGAGCTGCGCGGCGAGGAAGGCGGACACCGTGCCATCGCTGCTCTTTCCCAGGAGCCAGGCCGACAGGCAGCGGCCGGCCGGAGGGACGCTCGCGTGCTTCGCCTGCAACACGGCGACCGTCGCTGCATCCAGCGCCTCGGCGAGGTCCCCGGGGGCGTACCCCAGCAGGCTCGGCTTGATCCGCTCGATGCTTCCCTCGCCGACCATCATGGCGATGTTTTCGCGAATCGTGCGGATCTCCCATTCAGGTCTCGGTCGGGCCTCCCGGGGCAGGTTGGACGGATACGGCAGACTCGCCAGCCTTGTGATGTCCTCCTTGGTGGGCGGGTTGTGGAGCTTCACGGGCTCGACCGGCGTCGACACGGGGACGGGCGTCCCCGGGCCCGCCCCGGGGCCGGGCGTCCCCGGGCCCGCCCCGGGGCCGGGCGTCGGCGCCTTCGGGTCGCCGTCGCGCGACTTCCAGACGATGGTGAAGACCACGCCCCCCAGCAGGACGACCAGGAGGGCGATCAGGATTCCTCGGTTCTTCAAGACGCTTCTTTCCTACTTGGGAATGGAGGCCGGCGCTTCAAACGAAATGACCTTGTAGTAGTAGCGGATCTCCCTGAACTCCGTACGAATCTCGGGCGGGTCGTCCCACACGATGGCCAGGATCGGCTGCGACCCCTCCGCGCGCGAGAGGTTCAGGACAAACGACATCGTCGTTGCGTCGCCCCTGGTCGTCGTCATGGTGGAGTCGGGGAATCGGGGATCGATGGAGTCGGACCCGATCAGGAAGGCGGCGTGGGCGCTCTTCTCCGGGAAAATCGTCTCGATCCAGAGGCTGTACCCGCCGCCGACCGCATCCGCGCATCCCCAGCGGGGGTCGATCCTGGCGTGCTCGTAGAGCCCGCGGATGATCCCCTCCCTGCAGACGGGGCAGTACCTGGGGTACTCCACGCGCTTCATCATGCAGGCGTTGCTCGTCGGCCGCCACACGCCGAGCTCCTTGGCCCAGCCGCCCGGGTAGCGGTCCACCGGTCCCGAAAACCGTGCAGGAACCCCGACCTTGTCGGTCTCGTACCACTCGACCTCGATGCCGAGCCAGGCCTGCCACTTCGGGTCGTCCACCTCGGTGATCAGGTTCGGGTTGAGGGGGGAGAGGATCTCGTCCGACTTCCTGGCGACGTCCTTCGTGAAGTACTCGTCGCCCAGGTGCCCGAGGACGTGCCCGATCTCGTGCTGGATGAGCGTCAGGTCGGCCCGGGGGATCGAGCTGATGAGCATTCGGTTTTCGTCCTGCGCCGATCCGCCGTACTTGTCGCTGTTCACGAGGACGATCACGATGTTCGAGCCGACCTCCAGGCCGCGGACCCGGTAGGCGTACTGGCGTGCGAGCTCGACGTTGGCCTTGTCGTTGCCGGGGCAGAGGGCGGAACCGTAGTACGACCCGAAGCAGGTGTCCTTCGGCGGGTCCTTCTCATCGCGGCTGCCCGACTCCTTCGAGACGCACCGAACGAGGAAGATCCGGTAGAAGTTGTTGTAGGTAGCATACGGCTCCGTCTTCTGGATCGAGGCGGCCAGCGCCTTGGCGTCCTTGTCGAATTTGGGGATCTCTCCGAGCGTGTACCCGTCCCCCATGATGAGGATGTCGAGCTTCGGCGCGTCCATGTTCCCGCCCGACCAGAGGCACTCGACCTCCGGCGTGGCGAACTGGATCTCGCCAGCGCGGGCCAAGACGGATGCGGCGAGCATGCACAGGAGGACGGCGAGCCGGTTCACGAGGAATCCTCCAGAATGGGTCCCGTTCCCGAGCGACACTCGATACCACGGCGCCGTTCCGTGTTCACGAGAAATCCCGCGGGGGATGTCGACGCGCCTGGATTGTCGTGGAAGGCCCTGCGCCGCGCTGATATCCTCCCGCACTCGGACCCCTTTCCAGAGGAGAGCCATGATCACCCGCCCGTCCGCCACCCTCCTGGTCCTCGCCCTGGTGCTTGCCCCCTCGGCCCAGGCGGCCCTTCACGGCCAGGATCGCGTCGATCCCTACTCGGTGCCCGACGACTTGAGGGGGGCGAAGCTCCCCGGCGCGAACCTGTCCGGGCTCGACCTCTCGGGGAGGGACATCAGTGGGGCCGACCTCAGCGGCGCGGACCTGAGGGATACGAACCTGAAGAACGCGGACTTGTCGAACACCGTGCTCGCCGGAGCCAACCTGCAGGGGACGCGGCTCGAGGGGGCGAACCTCTCGCTGGCGAAGCTCGCCGGGCTCGACTTCTACAAGACACAGGTCCAGGGCGCCCGCTTCTGGGCGGCCGACCTGAGGAAGACGAAGGGGTGGAGGGAGATCCACGGCTGCGATTTCACCACCGCCGATCTCCGCGGCGCCCACATCACGGACATCCAGTTCGCCGGCGGCGAGCCCCCGACGTTCGGAGGCGCCCTCTACGACAAGCACACGCGGTGGCCCCGCGGATTCGACCTCGAGCAGGCCCAGGTCACCCGCCAGGACGACCCGCACGATTCGGGAATCGGCCCCGACGAAGCGGCCGACCCGGTCGAGGTCGGCTCCCTCATCGAGCAGCCCGGGACCGTCTGGGCGCGGATGGACCTCAGGCTCATGGAATGGCGGGGAGCCAACCTCGAAGGCTCGGACCTGATGCGGTGCGACCTGCGCTTCGTCGACCTGCGGTGCGCGAACCTGCGGTCCACGCAGTTGCACGGCGCGCAGCTCCAGTACGCGAACCTCTCCGGGGCGGACCTGCGGGGAGCGAATCTGAACAAGGCCTTCCTGCTGGAGACGGACCTCTCCGGGGCCAACCTGGAGGGGGCCGACTTCGAGCGGGTCATTGCCCTGAAGCAGGTCAACTTCCGGGGCGCGAATCTCGCCCGCCTCGTGAAGATGACGCTGACGCCCGACGGCTGCGACTTCTCGGGCGCCGATCTGCGCGGGGCGAACCTCGCCGGCGCGGGGCTCGAGTCCAACGACCTCCGGGGTGCGCGATATGATCGGCAGACGACCTGGCCCGCGGGGTTCGACCCGGCGGCGGCCGGGGCGGTTCTCGACGAGACCCCGCTGCCCGCCCAGGAACCCCACACTCGCCCAGAGGACCCGAAGTAGCGCGCCCCCTCCGTCCCCTCGGATGCCTGCCATGCGTCTCTCCCTGGCCGTGCTGTGCCTGTGCGCCGTCGCCCTTGCCCAGACCTGTGTCCCGAGCGAGGAGGAGATGCGGGGGCTTCAGCGCGTCGTCGCCGAGATCCGCGGCCTCGATTTCGAGGAGGACGTCCCGCTCGAGGCAATGACCTTCGCCCAGTTCGCGTCGCGGGCGCGGACCCAGGTCGCGTTCTCGCTCGAGGGGGACGCCGGCGTGGCGAGAAGGCGGGCATACGTCGCGCTGGGGCTCTACCCGGACGACATCGACGAGGCCGGGGAACAGCTTCGGCTCGTCCAGGCCGCCGGGATCGCGTTCTACGCCCCCGCGCCCCTCCGCACGATGTACGTCGTCGATCGCGGCGGGGCGCGCGAGCGGAACATGCGCCTCATGATGATCGACATGCTCCTCTCGCTCCTCGGATCGCGCTGGGAACTCGTCCTCACGGCGCACGAGCTGGCCCACGCCCTCCAGGACCAGCACTTCCCCGGATCTCTCTCTCCGAAGGGGAACGACGACCAGGTCCTCGCGATGAGGGCCCTGTTCGAGGGAGACGCCAACCTCGTGACCTACGAGTACCTCGCGCGCCTCGGGAAACGCTCCGCGGAGGACCTCCTCTCGGCGAACGCGGGTCTCGCGTTCGATCACGGCGCGTGGATGGGGCTCTACGAGGTCGACACGGCGCCGCGGTACATGCGGGAGTCTTACCTCATGCCCTACACCTCAGGAGTCGGCTTCGTCCGGGCGCTCCGCGCGCGAGGCGGGTGGGCCGCGGTGGATGAAGCGTACGCGCACCCGCCGACGAGCACCGAGCAGGTGCTACACCCGGAGAAGTACCTGGGCGAGCGCGACGTCCCGCAGGAGGTCCGCATCCCGGACCTGTCCGAGTCGTTCCCTGACACGGAGCTGGTCCGCGAGGAGACGCTCGGGGAGTTCGGCCTGCGCGTCCTGGTCCACGAGCTGGAGGGGGAGTTCCTCGAGGCGGTCCACGGGACCGCCTGCGAGGGGTGGGACGGGGACCGGTACCGCGTGCTCGAGTCCAAGGTGAACGGGAGTCGGGTCTTGATCTGGGCCAGCACGTGGGACTCGGACGAAGACGCGGCGGAGTTCTTCCTCCGGTACCGCATCTCGCTGCTCCGCAAGTACGCCCAGCCCCCGGGGTGGGGGACCACGGACGGCGACCGGAAGTTCGTGGGCCTCGTGGAAGACGTGGGGCTCGTCGTGATGCGCCGCGAGGGGCGCGAGGTGCTCGTCCTCGAGGGCCTGGACGCCGACCAGGAGTCGCTCGCCGAGGTAATCCAGAAGGCGATGGCGGAGGCGGTGGAAAAACCGAAGTAGGGCGGGGACGTGTCACGCCCGTTGGCAATCCGGCCCCTCGCCGGTATGATGTCGGCCCGATGCCGAGCCTCTCCCTCCAGAACCGGGTCGCCCTCGCCTGCTTCGCGATGATCGCCGCCGCGACGGGCGTCATCGCGCTCGTGACGACGCGGCGCGCCCAGCAGGAGGCCGTCGACGCCCTCCGCCAGCGCCTCGCGGGGTACGCCGCCACGGCCGCGCTCCTCGTCGACGGCGACGAGCTCGCCACGCTCAAGAGCCCCGAGGACATGAAGGGCGACGCGTACCGCCGCATCCGTACCACGCTCCAATCCGTCATGCGCGCCTTGTCCTCCGACAAGATCCGCGACGTCTACACCATGGTCCGGACCGACAAGGCCAACCTCTGGCTGTGCGTCGTCGATGCCGATGAGAGCGCCGACTTCATGCCCCTCGGCGAGGAGTACGACGTCTCGACGTATCCACAGATGAAGGAGGCCTTCAACGGGCCGACCGCCGACCTCGAAGCGACCACCGACAAGTTCGGGATCTGGTTCTCCGGCTACGCCCCCATCCGCAATGCCCGCGGCGAACCCGTCGCCATCCTCGGCCTCGACGCGCCCGCCGACTCGGTGGAGGAGCTGCAGAACGCCATCGCCGTGCGCGCCGGGATGATGGTCCTCGCCGCGCTCTTCGTCGCCCTCCTCCCGAGCGTCCTTGCGGGTCGGTATCTCGCGCGGCCCCTCGCCCGCCTCGTGGAGGCCACCCGCCGCGTCGGCGCGGGCGACCTCCAGACGAAGGTCGAGAAGACCGGGACCGAGGAGATCGACCAGCTCGGCGAGGCCTTCAACGAGATGCTCGCCGGGCTCCAGCGGATGAAGTTCATCCGCTCGACGTTCGACCGCTACGTGAGCAAGGAGGTCGCGGACCGGATCCTCGCCCTCCCCGGCGGCGTCCGCCTCGAGGGGGAGCGGTTCGGCGCCACGGTCCTCTTCCTCAACCTCAAGCCGTTCCCCAGGCTCGTCGAGAAGACCTCCCCCGAGCACGCGCTCGGCGTGATGAACGCCTACCTCAGGGTGATGGGGGAGGCGGTCCTCGCAAACGAGGGGACGCTTTCGACCTTCCTCGGCGACAACCTGATGGCCGTCTTCGGCGCGCCCGTGACGCATCACGACGACGCCTATCGCGCGGTCATCGCCGCCGTCACGATGCAGCGCGCCGTGGCGGAGCTGAACCTACACGGGGAGGCCGCCGCGGGGCTCGAGTTCGCCATCGGGATCGCGACGGGGACCGTGGTCGCGGGGACGATCGGACCCGACCAGAGGATGGAGTACGGAATCATCGGCGATGCCGTGAACCAGGCCTCCGCGCTCGAGGGGATTGCGAAGGCGCCGCAGATCCTCGTCACGGCATCGACGTACGAACTGGTGAAGGACCACGTCGAGGTGCTCGATGTCGGCTCGCGCTCGATCCGCGAGACGGGCCCGCCCACGGCGCTCTTCGAGGTCGTCGCCTTGCGCGAGACGCCCTACGTCAGCGAGCCGATCCCCGCGACGAAGCTCCTCCCGACGCGGCTCACGACCGCGAAGTCCGGGGAGCCCGAGCTGGAGTCCTGGTCGTGGCTCCGGGAGGAGGGGCTTACGACGTGGGTCGGGAAGGCCGCGACGGCGGGGGAGCGCGTCCACCTGAGGCTTCTCGTCCCGGGGGAGAAGGACCCTGTGGCGCTGGAGCTGCCCGTCCGCTCATGCCAGAAGCTGATCGCGGCGAGGCCGGGGTGGGAGGCGAGGTGGGACTTCTCGCTCGCGCACCTGGCCGCGGAAGACAAGAAGCGCGTGGGGTCGCTCCTGCGGGAGGCGCAGGAGGTCACCGCGCCGACGCTCAAGCCCGGCGCGACGCCGGTGACGCCGGAGAGGCTCTCCGGGGGCGTCCCGGGGGGCACCGGGAGCTTCCAGCTCCCGAACCTCGAGGTCCTGGAGGAGATCGCGCGCGGGGGCATGGGGGTCGTGTACAAGGCGATCCAGAAGAGCCTGAACCGCGTCGTGGCGGTCAAGGTGGTCCTCTCCGCGCCCGGCGGCCCCGCGACGCGGGACCAGCGGTTCCAGCGGGAGGTGAACGCGGCGGCGAAGCTGCGCCACCCGAACATCGTGCGGATCTACGACGTCGGCGAGTCGGGCGGGCTGCCGTACTTCACGATGGACTACATCCAGGGGAAGGGGCTGAACCGCCTCGTCCGCGACGAGGGGGCGCTCCCGATCGACCGCGCCCTCGGGATCGCGGAGGAGATCTGCGACGCGATGCACTATGCGCACACGCAGGGGGTGATCCACCGCGACCTGAAGCCCTCGAACATCCTGATCGACCAGCTCGGCCACGCCATCGTGATGGACTTCGGCCTCGCGAAGGACTTCGACGCCGAGGTGACGCAGTTGACGCAGGAGAACGTGCTCATGGGGTCGCCGCCGTACATGAGCCCCGAGCAGGCGGCGGGGAAGGGGGAGCACGTCGACGCGCGGAGCGACGTGTACGCGATCGGGCTGATCCTCTATGAGATGCTCGCGGGACGGCCGGCCTTCGAGGGATCGACGTCGTGGGCGGTCCTCGCGAAGGTGATCAACGAGCTGGCCCCGCCCCTGATCGAGCGGACCCCGGGGCTCCCGGGCGAGGTATACCGAATCGTCGAGACGGCGATCGCCAAGGGCCCGGACGACCGCTTCCAGTCCGCCTGCGAGATGCAGGAGGCGATCAGGGCGCTGAGGAAGGCGGTCGGGGCATAGGAGCCGTGTGGCATAATGCCCCACGCGTCTCAGCCGGAGGTGTGGCAGCCCGTCCGCCCCGGAAAATGCGATCGCTGTAAGCCCACGCGGGCTCACCGCATACGTGAGCCGCGGCGTCCAAGCGAAGGCGCGTCGATCGTGGCAAGTGTGTTGCGGCAATCCGGTTGCGGCCCAAAGTGGGCCGGGTCGGGCGGGGGTTGATGGAACCGCAAGGGCGCAAGCGGCTGACGACCTCGGATGTCGTCGTGACCGTCCTCGCGCGGTTCTTCTCCAGACTCCTTCCCTACGTCCTCATCGCGACCATCCTCCTGATCTGCCTCGCCGTGTACGGCATCGCCTGGGTCTTGCAGAATCGTTCCTGAAGTTTTCTTCTCCTTGGAGGTCGTCATGTCCCAGAAGTGGATCATCGCGTTCCTCGCGGTCACCGTCCTGATCGCCTGCACCGCCGGAATGGTCCTCGCCGCGGAGGGCGAGGCCGAGATGGAGGTGAAGAAGAAGAGCTGGTTCGACCTCTTCAAGTCCACCGGCCCTGTCGGGATCATGCTCGTGCTCCTCTCGCTCGTGGGTACGGCGCTCCTGATCCAATACATGGTCAACCTGAGCGAGTCCAAACTCGGGAACCCCGAGATGCTGGCGGAGGTCGAGGCGCTCCTTGGCGAAGGAAATGTCGATGAGGCCTTCTCGCTCGCGAACACCGACGGCACCTACGCCGGCAAGGTCCTCGCGGGCGCCCTCGTCCGCAACTACGGCGGGTACGAAGAGGTCAAGCGCGGGCTGGACGAGTCCGCCGGCGTGGAGACGTTCCGCGTCAACGCGAAGATGTCCTACCTCTCGCTCGTGGGGAATATCGGACCCCTCCTCGGCCTCCTCGGCACGGTGACGGGGATGATCAGCTCGTTCCAGGTCATCGAGACGCTCAAGGCGCCGACGCCTGGCGACCTGGCAGTCGGCGTGTACGAGTCGCTCGTGAACACGACGATGGGGCTCTTCATCTCGATCACCTTCCTGACGGCGTACTTCTTCTTGAAGAACAAGGTGTCGGACCTCTGCCTCCGCATCAACACGGAAATCGGCGAGATCCTGGCCCGGACCATGGCCCCCGAGGCCCAGGGCAAGTAGGCAGGTCACGGAATTCCCGAAGGGGAGGACACATGTCAGGTAGGAAGAAGCCCCAGGTTTCGGGGAACCCCAGCCCCAACCTCATCCCGATGATCGACATCATGTTCCTCCTCCTCCTGTTCTTCATGCTGGGCGCCGACATGGGCCAGCGGGAGCTGGAGGAGGTGATCCTCCCGCACGCGAAGAGCGTGAAGGAGGACAAGGGGACCGCCCAGGAGGCGGGGAAGGAGCGCCTCACGATCAACGTCTACCACAAGTACAAGAGCGCCAACTTCCACTGCGCCACGGCGGACCGCGGGAACGTCTGCCGCGAGGTGAAGCACTGGCTCATCGGGGTCCGCGGGAAGGACTTCACGGACCTCACGAAGCTCAAGGCCTACCTCGACAAGGACGCCGCGGAGTTGCGCACCGACCCGAAGAACCCCTTGATCAGCGAGCGGAAGGTCATGATCCGCGCCGACTCCGTGGCTCCCTACGGACGGGTGCAGGTCGTCATGAGCGCCTGCACCAGCGTTGGGATCTACAAGATCGAGTGCGGCGCGGCGCAGCCCCCCGCGGAGAAGGGGAAGGCCCACTAGCGACGGAGAGCGGCCGTCCCGCGCCAGGGGGCGCGGGGCGCGGGACCCAGGTCACTTGAAGAGGACACCGACATGTCCGGGCAAACCAACATCGGGGAAGACGGGGGCGACAACCCCGTCGAAATCAACGTCGTCGCGATGGTCGACGTGATCTTCTGCCTCTGCATCTTCTTCATGTGCTCGTTCAAGTTCAAGCAGCTCGAGGGGAAGATCGAGACCTGGATGCCGAAGGACCGCGGTCAGGGGCTCAGTGCCCCGGAAAAGGTCGTTCTGGAGGAAATCCGCGTCATCATGCGGTGGGACGCCAATACCAGCTCCACCGTCCGCAAGGTCGGCAACCGCGCCCCCGTCGCGACCGATGCCGACCTCATGGCGATCATCCTCCAGTGCACCGCGGACTACAAGAAGGCGGGCAAGACCGACTTCCCCGTGCTCCTCGACGCCGTGGACGACGTGCCGTGGAAGGACGTCATCCACGTGATGGACCTGTGCAAGATCGAGGGCATCGAGCGGATCGAGTTCACCGCGCCGTTCGAAGTGCCGCAGGGTCCTCCGGGGGCGGCGCCGGCCAAGTAGCTGTTGGCACACAGGTTGCGCATGTCCGAGATTCCGGAAAATCTGCGAGACGCGTCGAACCGGATGCGGCGGCAACCGTTCGATCTCCAGGTGCCGTTCTGGGCCACCTCGAGCTTCCGGTGGCTCATCATCTTTGCAGTGATGTTCCTGGCCCTCCTGGTGGCGCTGGTGTTCGATATCCTCCCGAAGATGCAGGGGAAGTTGAAGCGGACGACCCCGCCTCCCCCGCCGCTCGACGCCCGGGCGAGCGCGATCCGCTTCGATGGCGTCCTCAACACCGTTCAGGACGGTACGCCGATCGACATGGGCGAGCGGGCCTACCAGTACCTCGTGCGGCACCTCGAGACAACCGACCCCGAGGCCCTCGCCAAGGCCGCGAAGGAGGTGTCGTTCGTCCACTTCGGCAACCAGCCGAACGACCTCCGCGGCGAGACGATCCAGGTCCAGGCGCTCCTGGCGGACAAGTACGCGCTGCGGCTCGACCCGCCCGTCGGCGGCCGCGAGTGGGTCTATCGCGTGGTCCTCGCAAACCCGTTCGGGAAAGAGGGGTACACGATCGACCTCCTCGACCCCCCCCCGGAGATCGACCGCAAGTCGCTGGTGCAGGTCGAGGGGATCTTCGTGAAGAACGCGACCTACGAGTCGATGGACGGGATGAAGACGGTGCCGTTCTTCCTGGGACGCCGGATGACGCTGGTCACGCACCGCACGGCGACCACGGGCGCGGACATGGAACCCTGGATCATCGGGATCGGGGGGGCCTCGGCCCTCCTGTTCGTGCTCTTCTCGATCCGAGTGTATAGGCAGGCGCGCCGGAAGAGCGCATCGATCTTGCCGGTGACGAAGCTTTCGTAGATACTACGGGAACCTGGTATTCGGAGGAATTTCTATGGCGCGGGTACACCCTGACCCCGAGCCCGAAGACGACGGCGGCCAGAGCTCACAGTCCGTGCACGTGGGCAGCGACGGGAACGACATGCTCGCCAATGCCCCGTGGTGGCTCATCTCCGCAGGTCTGCACGTCGTGCTCCTGCTCACCACCACCCTCGTCTACATCGAGAAGATGCATCAGATCGACGAGGGTGAGGTGATCATCACGGTGCACCCGACGCCGCCCCCGGCGATCGTGGAGCTGGAGAAGCCCCGCGACGTCGTCGAGCGGGACGGGATCCCGAGGGACGATGTCACCGAGCAGACGGAGGAGAAGGCCATCTTCTTCCCCGAGGCCAAGGAGTCCGACCACAACGAGTCGGCTGACGGCGAGGACACCCACCAGATGAAGGGGCAGGGCCTCGAGTTCAACAGCTCCAACTGGGGCGACGGCACCGGGATCCGCGGGCGCTCGGCCGGCAAGGGCCCCGGCGTCTACGACAGCATGGGCGTCGGCGGCGGCGGCGGCGGCGGCGGCCGGTACGGCGGGCGGTTCGGCGGCAAGGAGAACCTCGTGGCCCGCGGCGGCGGCACGAAGGCCAGCGAGAGCGCGGTGCTCTGCGCCCTCAAGTGGCTGGCGCGCCACCAGAACGCCGACGGGAGCTGGAAGGCGGCCGCGTTCCCCGACCAGTGCACCGGTTCGAAGTGCGCCCACCCCGGGTACAACGACTACGACACGGGCGTCACGGGCATCTCGCTGCTCGCCTTCCTCGGCGCGGGATACACCCACCTGTCGCGCGAGGAGGTGACGGACAAGGTCACCGGCAAGACCATCAAGCTCGGCGAGGTCGTGAAGAAGGCGATCCGCTGGCTCGTGAACAACCAGGACGCCGACGGCTGCATCGGCGCCAAGGTCTCCAAGATGATGTACAACCAGTCGATCTGCGCCCTCGCCCTCTCCGAGGCGTACGGGATGACCGAGTCGCAGATCCTGAAGGAGCCCGCGCAGAAGGCGATCGACTACCTGCAGCAGGCGAAGAACCCCTACAAGGCCTGGCGCTATACCTCCAAGTGCGGCGAGAACGACTCGTCCGTCACGGGGTGGTGCGTGATGGCCCTCAAGTCGGCCGAGTTGTCGGGCCTGAACGTCGGGCACTCGGCGATGGTCGAGGCGAAGCAGTGGACCGACGAGGTCACGGACAAGAACTACGGCAAGGTCGGCTACCAGAGCCTGGAGGACGCGGGCGTGAAGGTCGTCGTCCCCGGGAAGAACGAGGACTACACGGCGCACGAGGCCCTGGCGTCGGTCGGTATGGTCATCCGGATCTTCGTGGACCACGACCGCAAGGACCCGGTCCTCGACATGAGCGCGAAGCTCCTGGCGAACGACCTGCCGGTGTGGGACCAGGCGAAGAAGACGAACGACTACTACTATTGGTACTACGGGACGCTGGCCCTGTTCCAGTTCGACGGCCCGGACAGCGGCGGGTCGCAGAAGTACTGGAAGAGCTGGAACCAGGCGGTCATCAACGCGCTCGTGAAGAACCAGAAGACGAAGGACACGGGTTGCGCGGACGGCTCCTGGGACGCCGACGACCGCTGGGGCTTCGAGGGCGGACGCGTCTATGCGGTCGCCATCAACGCCCTGACGATGGAGGTGTACTACCGCTACGCGAATGCCTTCGGCGTCGGCGGCAAGAAGCAGCCGCAGGGCGGCGCGAAGGACAAGGAAAAGGAAAAGGGGAACGAATAGACGACCAGACCGCGCCCCGGGGCACCTGCCCCGGGGCGCGCTTGTTTCCCTCCTCACGCCTCCCGCTCGGCCAGGTCCCACAGGTCGCACCCCCAAACTCATCGGAGACAGTTCCATGGTGCGCCGTACTCTCCTTTCCCTGTGCCTCCTCTCCGGCCCCCTCGCCTTCGCGGGCGAAAGCGTCGACTTCGCGCAGAAGCTCGCCGAGAGGGGCTACTTCGACCTCGCCCAGGAGGTCTGCGACCAGATCAAGGCGACGGGGTCCGCCGAGGACAAGACGGCCATCCCGTTCGTCTCGGCCGGGATCAAGCGCGAGATGGCCGAGAAGGAAGGGGACCCCGAGAAGGCAAGGCCCCTCATCGACAGCGCCGTGTCCGAGCTGGAAGCGTGGCTCAAGGTGAACGGGGGCCACAAGCTGGCGAACGACGCCCGCGTTACGATGGGCGCGATCAAGATCCGCCTCGCGCAGATCCTGAACGCCGCCCTGCAGACGGAGCAGTCGCCCGAGAAGAAGGCGGCGCTCCAGGCCGAGATCGGGAAGCTCTACGGCGACGTCGAGAACGCGTACCGCATGCGGATCCGGGAGCTTCAGTCCAAGATTGAGGGGGACGCCACCGAGGACGACCAGAACGCCTACATGGACTCGCGCCTCGAACTGCCCCGCACGCTCCTCGACCACGCCCGCTACGGCGGTGTGGAGGACGAAGCGAAGAAGAAGCTCCTCACGGAAGCGATCGGGATGCTCGACGAGTTCAACTTCGACTACGGCGACCGCCCGATGGCCTACGAGGGGTACAGGATCCAGGGGGAGTGCAACTTCGAGCTGGGCAACAACGAGAAGGCCGAGGAACTGCTCCTCGGGGCGATCGAGCTGCTGCAGAGGCTGGTGGATGCCGGGATCGAGCCGAGCGAGTACCACTGGGGGATCATCCGCGGCGGGTACATCTCGCTCGCGAAGATGTACATGAAGGTCTCCCGGACCCGCGATGCCGCGGCCAGGATCGACGAGTACCTCGCGAAGGACAAGAACCTCAAGGGGAGCGACCCCTACTACTACATGAAGCTCCTCAAGGGGGATGCCCTCTTCCAGGGGAACGAGCGCGACAAGGCGATCGCCGTGGCCAAGGCGATCATGAGCGAGGCGGGCGAGGACACCGCGTGGGGCCAGCGGGCCAAGGACAGGATCGCCGGGTGGTTCAACGCGCCGGCCGCGATGGGCGTGAAGATCTCCGCCGCCGACCTGATGACGACGATCGACTCCTACATGGAGCGCGGGAAGTACTTCGAGGCCCTCCAGGCCGCACGAGCCTGCATTGAGGCCTGCGGCACGCCGGAGGAGCGGGAGAAGCTCCTCGTCAACGCCTGGTACAAGAAGGGTCAGTGCCTCCAGGAGCAGAAGAGGAACTACGAGGCCGCCGTCGCGTACGAGACGGTCGTGGACCTGGAGAGCTCCAACCCGAAGAGTTCGCTCGGCCCCAAGGCCTGCTTCAAGGCGCTCTCCTGCTACGCCCAGGAGTTCGACGCGTGGGGAAACCCGGCCGATGAGAAGCGCAAGGACGAGTTCATGAATCGCCTCCTCTCCACCTGGAAGGATGCGAAGGAGGGGAAAAACCTCGGGATCATCAAGGCGGACAAGCTGCGGAATGCCAAGGACCTGGAGGGGGCCGCGAAGGCGTACCTCGATGTCTCCCCGGAGGCGGAGGCCTACGAGTTTGCGCTGGTGCAGGCCGGCATCTGCTACTTCTTCGACGCCGCAAAGAAGTGGGGGAGTTCGCAGAAGTCCGCCTCCGACAAGAGCGCCGCGGCCTCCGAGATGACGAAGGCCGAGGAGTGCCTCAAGAAGTTCCTCGCGCGCCTGACCGACCCCGCGGTCGAGCCGCCGGAGGAGGAAAACGACCGGGAGCTGCGCAATCGCCTGAAGTTCGGCGCGCAGGAGCAGCTCGCGCGCCTCTACAGCCACGAGACGGTCGGGAAGGCCCAGGAGTGCCTCGACCTCGTCGACGAGATTGCCAAGGAGATCCCCGCCGGCGACGACCGCCTCGGGAAGCTCTGGCAGCTCAAGGTCGGGGCCTACCTCGCGCTCGACAAGCTCGACGACGCCGTCACGGTCCTCGAGGAGATGTTCTCCAGCTACCCCGACGGTGCGCCGATCGCCACCGCGTCGAAGTCGGTCGCCATCCGCCTCGACGAGCTGACCAACAAGATGACGAAGGAGGGCGGCGACGAGAAGCAGATCCTCGCCAATCTGAAGAAGGTCTCGAAGTACTACATGAAGTGGCTCTCGGAGGGGCCCTCCGTCGGCCTCCCCATCACCCTTCGGGACGTCGTAGGCGTCGCGCAGATTCTCTACATGGTCGCGAAGCGCGCGAACGGCCTCGACGAAAAGGTCTCCAGCTTCCTCGACCTCAAGGACAGGAAGATCACCGAGCGGTCGTACTGGGACGACGCGGCCTTCGTGCACGAGATGCTCGTCTCGGAACGCGCGGGGAAGCTTCCCGAGAAGGACCGCCTCGACATGGTGATTCGCCTGGCGCGATGCCACAGCTTCGTCGCCGACACGCCGCAGGCCTGGGAGAGGGCGAAGAACGCGTACAACGAGATCGTGAAGTCGTACAAGCTGGTCGACGCGCAGTCGAACCTCGACTACGAGGTCCTCAAGGCGAAGCCCGCGCTCCTCGGCGTCTACCTGGAGCTGGGCGCCGTCTACCTGGAGCTCGGCCGCTCGGGGCAGAAGTTCCAGTACGACAACGCGATCACCGCCTACAACAACGTCCTCAAGGTCACACAGGCGGGCTCCGAGCCGTGGTGGATCGCGAAGTACATGGCGCTGAACGCCCTGTGCCTCCGCGGCGGCTCGACCGACGCGCAGAACGCGCGGATCGGCGTGGACAACCTGCAGCGGAACTACCCGGATTACGACGAGGACAAGTGGGGAATGAAGGCCAAGTTCAAGGACCTCGAGAGGAGGCTCCCGAAGTAGTTTGGTCCCCGCCCCTTCCCGTTCCCCTTCCCCTTCCCTTTCCCAGCGCGTAGAAAGCGCTGGGAACGGGAAGGGGAAGGGGAACGGGAAGGGGGGCGAGAAGGGGGCTCTTGAACGGCCTTGCCACGCAGGGTAGCATCGGGGGGTGGCATTGCCTCACCGACGGTAACCCGCGATGGACGCTAGAGTTGGACCCCAGGAACGCGGCGGACGCCTCGTTCCACGCCTCTATCTCCTCCTCGTCGCGATCTTCCTGCCGACGTTGGCCGCCTACTACTTCTACAACAAGAGGGTGATGGAGACACTCCAGGAGCGGGAGGTGGACGACACGATCCACAAGACGGCCTTCCGTGTGGAGGCTCTCCTCGGCGAGTTTGACCTGGCGTGGCTGGTGACCGAGAACATCTTCGTCGAGCCCGAGGAGGTCGCGAGGAAGAAGGCGGACCGGGACCGCCTGGAGCGGGAGCTCACGCGGGTCGCCGCCGAGACGATGGGCGTCGAGGGAGCGGCCGTCTTCGCCGCCGAGGGGGACCGCGGGCTCCGCCGGATCGCGCGCGCCGGGGGTGCGCAGGACAAGCCCTCGTTCGAGGATGTCGAGGCCGTGTACGTCCAGGGACGGACGCTCAGGAACGACACCATGCGCGGCGACGACAGGATTCTCGCCGTCTCGATCCCGGTCAAGCGCTGGAACGCCGCCGAGAAGCGGGACGACCCGATCGGCGCCATCCACCTCGATGTCTCCCCCGCGAACATCGGCCTCCGCTTCCCCGACTGGCAGCGAGGGCTCCTCCTCGGCGCCCTGGGGACGATGCTCCTCCTCGGGCTCGGCGTCGCCGTCTTCGTCCACACGGCCGTCCGGAAGCCCGCGCTCGAGCTGGTCGAAGCGATGCAGAGGGCCTCGGAGGGAAACCTCTCCGCGCTCGTCGAGCCGAGGACCGGCGAGATGGGGTGGCTCGCCGGGTCGTACAACCAGATGATGCGCCGCCTCAAGCAGAGCATGGACGAGAACGGGCGCCTCCTGACGCAGATCCAGGGGTTCAACGAGGAGCTGAAGCGCAAGGTGGCCGCCGCGACCCAGGAGCTGGAGCAGCGGAACACGGAACTGGGCGAGGCGAACGAGAAGCTCTTCCTCGTCCAGCGCCAGATGACGACGCTCGAAAAGCTCGCGACACTCGGGCAGCTCGCCACGACGATCGCGCACGAGCTGGGGACGCCGCTGAATGCCATCTCCGGCCACCTCCAGCTCCTCGGCGAGGAGGAGGTCGGCGCGAGGGCGCGGGAACGCCTGAAGGTGATCGACGCCCAGGTCGACCGCCTCATCGGCATCGTCCGAGACGTGCTGAAGAGCATGCGCGTCCCGGAGCCGCGCCTGGAGCCGACCGACCTGAACCGCGTGATCGAGGAGGTCCTGGCCCTCATCGCGCCGATGGTCGAGAAGCGGGGCATTCGCGTGAACCTGCGCCTCGCCGCCGACCTCCCGCAGATCCCCGGCGACTCCGGCCAGATCGAGCAGGTCCTCATGAACCTCTTCACGAACTCGATGGACGCGATGACGAGCGGCCAGCAAGCTGGCTCTGCCAGGGGGACGCTCTCTGTCGCGACCGCGTTCGTGTCGCCCGCAGAGGCCGCGAGGCTCTCGCGGGAGTCCGACTCGCCGCTTCCCGAGGGGAGCTATCTCAGGGTCGACGTCTCGGACACCGGAATGGGGATGGACGAGGAGACGGCGCGGAACGCCTTCGAGCCGTTCTTCTCCACCAAGGCCGGCGAGGGGCGCCTGGGGCTCGGCCTGGCGATCTGCCGCCAGATCGTGAAGAGCCACCAGGGCGAGGTGTCGATCCGGAGCGAGGCGGGAAAGGGGACCACGTTCTCCCTGTTCCTCCCGGTCGAGCGCGACCGCGTATTGTTGGAGTCGCGCCCGTAAGGGCGCGTTGGAGTGGCGCCCGTGAGGGCGCGTTGGAGTGGCGCCCGTGAGGGCGCGTTGGAGTGGCGCCCGTAAGGGCGCGTTGGAGTGGCGCCCGTGAGGGCGCCGTAGGGTAGCGGATGAAGCGAACCGGCAAGATCCTGCTCGTCGAAGACGACCGCGAGAACTGCCTCATGCTGAAGGAGGTCCTCACGAGGTGGAACCACTCCGTGACGGACGTCTACAGCGGCGAGGACGCGGTCGCGCGCGGGGAGAAGGAGCCGTTCGACGTCGTGCTCACGGACATCCGCATGGGCCGCGTGGACGGCCTGGCGGTGCTCAGGGCCTTCCGGAGGCTGCAGCCAGAGTCGCCGGTGATCGTCATGACGGGGTTCGGATCGATCGACACGGCCGTCTCCGCGATGAACGCCGGGGCGTTCGACTACATCTCGAAGCCCTTCAAGTTCGACGAGATCCGCCTGACGCTCGAGCGCGCCCTCGAGCAGCGGGACTCGAAGGGGGCCGTGGCGGAGTCGCCCGAGAAGGACGAGGGGCTCGTAACGCTCCTCGGCCACTCGAGGGCGATGGCGGAGATCTACAAGACGATCGCGCAGGTGGCGAAGGGGCGGAGCACCATCCTGATCCAGGGAGAGAGCGGCACGGGGAAGGAGCTGGTCGCTCGCGCGATCCACCGGCACAGCGACCGCTCGGACCGCCCGTTCGTCGCGATCAACTGCGCGGCGCTGCCGGACACGCTGCTCGAGAGCGAGCTGTTTGGCTACTCGAAGGGCGCGCACAGCACGGCGATGACGGACAAGCCGGGCCTCTTCGAGGCCGCGAGCGGGGGGACGCTCTTCCTCGATGAGGTGGGGGACACGAGCCTCCCGCTCCAGGCGAAGCTCCTGCGCGCGATCGAGGAGAGCGAGACGAGGCGGCTGGGGGACATGCGGACGATCCGGACCGACGTGCGCGTGCTCGCCTCCACGAACAAGGACATCGCGTCGCTGGCGCGGGACGGGAAGTTCCGCGGGGACCTCTACTACCGCCTGAACGTGGTCACGATCCTCCTCCCGCCGCTCCGGGACCGGAGGGAGGACATCCCCGCGCTCGTGGCGCACTTCCTGGCGAAGTACAATGCGATCTTCCACAAGAACGTCGCCTCGACCTCGTCCGCGGTGCTCGCCTGCTTCCAGAAATTCCCGTGGATGGGGAACGTCCGGGAGCTGGAGAACGTCGTGGAGCGCGCGGTGATCCTGAACACGAAGTCGACGATCGAGATGGAGGACCTGCCGGAGTCAATTCGCTCTCCGCATGCGCGCGAGGGGGTGATGTCGCTCGCGGACATGGAGCGGAAGCACATCGAGCAGGTCCTCTCGACTACGAAGGGGAACATGAAGGCCGCGGCCGAGTTGCTCGGGATCGACCGGAAGACGCTGTATCGGAAGTGCGCCGAGTACGGGATTGAAGTGGTCCGGGAATAAGGCTGGCCTCCGGGACCGACCCGGTGTAAAAGACGCGTTCGGCACGAGATCGGGGGAAACGCCATAATGATGCCTCCGCGGAAGGACCCCTCGAAGCGACCGGGGTCCAAGGGCCCGGCCGGTACGCCTGCGAGCGGCACACCGCGGCCGGCGAGCAAGGTGCCCGGCCCGCCGGGGGCGAAGCCCGCCTCCAAGCCGGTCGCGAAGCCCGGCACGCCACTCCCTGCGCCCGCGGGGAAGGCGCCCAAGATGATGCGCTCGGGCGGCTCCGCGGGCCCGCTCCGTCGCTCCGCCGCTCCCACGCACGGCTCGGGGACGAATCCCAAGGTCAAGATTTACGCGATCGGCGCCGTGGTCGGCCTCGTTGTGATCATCGGGATCCTCTTCGGGGTACGGTCATCCCGGGGCAACCCCGACGACGTGAAGAAGGAGCTCCAGGCCAAGCTCGCCGAAATCGACAAGCTGCCGCCGGAGGAGATCATCAAGAAGCATGAGGAGCTCAAGAAGCTCCTGCAGAACTCGGCCTATAACACCGGGAGCTGCGGCTCTGACTACAACCAGCTCGTCAGGGCCGAGGAGCACGCCCGGCCCCTCGCCGAACGGCAGGAGAAGGCGGACGACGACGTGGGGCCCTTCCTCCTGAAGTACGACCAGATGAAGCCGAGCCTCGACCAGGCGAAGGCGCAGAGTCTCCTCGACCAGGTCAGCTCGCTTCTCAACGACTACGGCCTCACGCCGTACCGCGAGAAGCTCGATGCCATCAAGAAAGAGCTGCTGGACTGGCTGGGGTCGCATACGAGCACCGGCTCGGCGGCGGACGACTGGGTTCCGATGAAGGTCGAGGTGGACCGCTTGGCCGACGCGAACGACTTCAAGCGGGCCTTCGAACGGGCGGGGGAATACGGCAGGAAGTGGGCCGGCCAGATGTCGAGCACGATCCAGCGGCAGTTCGATGAGCTCAAGGACAGCCTGTCGAGGAAGCTGAAGAGATTCATCGAGGACACGCTCAGAGAAGCCAAGGACCTGAACGATCACGGCCAGACGGCAGATGCCAGGACGAAGCTGCAGCAGGCGATGGAGAAGGTCGAGGGGCTCGAGGGGTACTCGGAGCTGGACGGGGCCCTCAGGAACCTGGGCGGGAACTAGGGGGAACACGGAAAGGCGACGACGATGATCCAACGGTTGGCGGTGGCGCTCGCCCTGTCGGCGTGCTGTGCGTTCGCGGCGGACGACGTGGTCCGCCCGAAGACGGGTGCGGAGCTGAAGGGAAAGATCACGCGGCTCGAGATCGACGGCCTGACGATCGAGGCGGGCGGGGCGACGAAGACGCTCCGCGCGGACGAGGTCGCGGGCTTCACGCTCGGCGACATCCCGTCGAAGCAGCGCGACGCGGAGACGGCGATGAACGGCCGCAACTTCGAAGAGGCCGTCAAGTCGTACACGGCGGCCCTCGGGGAGCTCAAACCGGGTCGCGGAGACATGCACAGGCAGTTCGTCTACCAGGGCCTCGTCCGCGCGCTGAAGGCGAAGAACGACCCGGACGCCGCGATCGAGGGCGTCCTGAAGTTCCTCAAGGAGTGCCCCAAGGCGTGGAACTACGTCGAGACCGCGCGCGAGGGGATCGACGTCGCCATGCAGAAGTCGAACGACGCGAAGGCGAAGGAGATCATCAACGCGATGCGCGCCGCGGCGGACCCGATGAAGGGGTTCGGGGCGATCGAGCACGCGCGGATGCAGATCAAGGGCAGGGACTTCGGAGGCGCGCAGTCGACCCTGAGCGCGATTGCGAACAACAACAACCAGCCGTATGCCACGGATGCGAAGGTCTGGCTTATCCGCGCGATGCGCGGGAAGAAGGACACGGCCTCCCTCGACCCGCTTTGCAAGGGGATCGTCGCGACGAAGGGCGCCCCCGCGGCGCTGCTCCAGGCCGCGTGCTCCGGGCTCGGCGACGCCCTCATGGAGAAGGCGAAGGGGGGCGACAAGAGCGCAATCCACGACGCGATCCTCGCCTACGCCCAGGCGATCTCGATCGGCCCGCCCCCGAAGGACTCCGCGCCGGACGACTACGCGAGCGCCCTCCTCAACATCGCGAAGTGCTACACCCAGGCCGGCCAGGCCGCGGGGAAGCCGGAGGCCGTAGTGGCGGCGAAATCGAAGGCGATGGGGTACTACGTGGAAGTGATGCAGAAGTACTCCGAGACCGAGTGGGGGGCCGCGGCCAAGAAGGAGTACGATGCCCTCAGCGGGGCCGGCGGCTCGCCCGACGGGGAGCAGAAGTAGCGCTTTCTGGACTCGCGCCGGGGCGCCCGCGTAGCGGGCCGGGCGCGGGGTAGTAGCGCCCGGTCAGGGCGCGAGGGAGTTGCGCCCGTCTGGGCGCGCGACCGGAGAATCACCCCGGATGAGCGACGAAATCACCCCTGACGCGAAGGAAGAGGCCCAGGCGCCTGCGACGAAGAAGCCGGGCTCGAAGCGGTTCTCGACCACCGGGGGGCTCGCAAAGGGGCCCTCGGAGGAGGAGCAGCGCCGCTTCCGCAAGAAGCTCCTCGTCGGGATCATCATCGCGATCGCCTTCCTCGGCGTGGCGAACGTCTTCGTCTTCTTCATCCTGCCGAGCCTCAGGGGGAAAGGCGGGACGAAGATCGACGTCGCGGCCGAGTGGCAGGCTGCCTTCGACTCGGCCAAGGAGGCCCGCGTGAAGATCGGCGCGATTGAGGAGAAGGTCTGGAGCGCAGGCGGGACCCTCGCGGCGGCGGACTACAAGGCCGTCAAAGGTCATTGCGACACCCTGGCGGACGCATCGGACAAGATCACCTCCCTCATCGAGCTGGTGCGGGAGAAGCACGGGGAGGACAACAAGGAGGTGAAGGACATGGTCCAGCGCCTCTACCAGATCAAGCTCTGGGTGCTGGACGCCTGGGACCTGGTCGACTCCGAGGGCAAGCAGGGCATCGACCCCGGGTTCTTCATCCCGATGAACCAGGCACTCTCCCGCTGGCAGAAGGCCAAGGAGGAGTTTGAGGGGATCGTCGCGAAGAAGGCCGAGTTGCTGGCGGACCCCGAGCAGAAGAAGGCGACCCGCGAGCGCCTGAACGTGATCTCGAAGACGATCTCCGAGGTCATGGAGAAGCTCTCCGCGTTGGACGACTACGTCCGCGCCTCGCTCGTGAACGAGGACCTCTCCGCGAGGGAGGTCCCCGAGCTGGGGCCGATGCGCCAGGAGTCGACGCTCGCCGGCCAGCTCTTCCGGACCGTCAAGGAGACGAAGTCCGAGTTCGGCGAGTAGTCCACCCACCGCAGCCCCGCGGGCGGCGCCGGGGCGAGACTCGGAGCGACCACCACCTGGGCGCGGTCCGACATTCCGTGTCCCGACGGTGGCGGTGCGGGTAGAATCCCGGGTCTCGGGGCGTGGGCCCAGCAGGGGTCGAACCTGCATCCCGCGGATTATGAGTCCGCTGCTCTGACCATTGAGCTATGGGCCCGCCGAATCCGGATGATAGGTCGTGCGCTGGGGCCCGACAACATGAAAATCCTCGTCCCCCTCGATGGGGCCGCTCCCTCCGAGTCGATCCTCCCCTGGGTCCGAGCCCTGCTCGGGATGCCGGACGCCCGCGCCCTGCTCCTGCACGTCTCCCTGGTCCCGGACCTCGACGCCGAGGCCGCCGAGGGACAACCGCGTCCCGCCCCCGTGCGCTGCCAGACCTACCTCGCCGAGGCCGCGCAACGCCTCGGCCTCCCGCCGGATTGCGTGGAGACCCACGTCCTCGTCGGACCCATCGCGCCGACGATCGAGCGGTTCGCGGGCGAGCAGGGCGTGGGGCTCGTGGCGCTGCGCACGAGCGCGCGCGAGGGCCTCGCGTACCTCCTCTTCGGCAGCACCGCCTCCGAGATCCTCGCGGGCACCCGCATGCCGCTCCTCGCCCTCGGTCCGTCCGTTGCCCCGCGGACGGAGGCGCCCGCGATCCGCAGGATCCTGGTCCCACTCGACGGGTCCGAGATCGCCGCGGCCGTCCTCCCGATCGTCATCGCCCTCGCCAAGGGACTCGGCGCGGCCGTGACCCTCTTCCATGTGTACTCCCCGGACGGGCCCGTCGCGTCCCTGCAGGCCCATGCGGAGCAGCTCAGGACGGCGGGCGTCCCCTGCGAGCTCGCGTCCGAGCAGGGCGACCCCGCCGAACGCATCCTCGACCGCCTGCGCACGGGCGGATACGACCTCGCCGCCCTGGCGACGCACGGCATCTCCGGGCTCAGGCGCCTCCTGCTCGGGAGCGTCGCCGAGGCGGTCCTCCACGCCTCCCCCTGCCCGGTCATCCTGGCGCGACCAGTGACGGAGACCGAGTGAGATGACCGACCAGGCCATCCTCTGGACCGTCTTCTCGGTCATGGTCGTCGCCTCCCTGGCGATCGACCTCGGCTTCTTCCAGCGCAAGGCCCACGTCGTCAAGGCCAAGGAGGCCCTGATCTGGACCTGCGTCTGGATCAGCCTCGCCCTCATCTTCGACGCCATCATCTGGCACTACAAAGGCAAGGCGGCCGCGTCCGAGTTCCTCGCGGGCTTCCTCATCGAGAAGTCGCTCTCGGTGGACAACCTGTTCGTCTTCATCATGATCTTCTCCTACTTCTCGGTCCCGCAGCAGTACGAGGCGAGGATCCTGATGTGGGGAATCGTCGGCGCACTCGTCATGCGCGCGGTCTTCATCGTGGGCGGCTCGGCCCTGATGGAGAACTTCAAGTGGATGCCGTACATCTTCGGTGCCATCCTCGTCTACACCGGGTTCAAACTCCTCGTGAAGAAGGACGAGGACATCCACCCGGACCGGAACCCGGTGCTGCGCCTCTTCAAGCGGTACTTCGCCGTGAGCACCCAGCTCGACGGCCAGCGGTTCTTCACCCGCATCGACGGCCGGCTTCTTGCCACGCCCCTCTTCGTCGTCCTCATCGTCGTCGAGACGACCGACGTGATCTTCGCCGTCGACTCCATCCCCGCCATCTTCGCCATCACAACCGACCCGTTCATCGTCTACACGTCGAACGTCTTCGCGATTCTGGGGCTCCGCGCCCTCTACTTCCTCCTGGCCCGGATGATGAACGTCTTCCGGTTCCTCAAGTATGGGCTGGTCATCATCCTGTGGTTCGTCGGCGTGAAGATGATCGTCGAGGTCCCGCCGCTGAAGTTCCACGTCTCGATCGGCTGGTCCCTCGGCGTCATCGGGGCGGTCCTGTTCGGCTCGGTCGTGCTCTCCCTCGTCATCCCCCCCGCGCACATGCACGTCCCCGGTCCGCAAGACCCGCTCAAGGAAGGGGATCCGCCGAAACCGGAGGACCCGCCGAAGCCGGCCGATCCCCCGAAATCCGGGGATTCCCCGCCCGCGTGAACCGCGGGGCGTCCCGTCCGTTCGTAGCCCAGTCAGGGTCGCACTCCGTTCGTTCTGGGGGGTTAGGGTCATGACGCACCTCCATCGCCTGGGGGCCCTCTTCGTCCTCGCGCTCTGCGCCCTCCCGTCCGCTGCCGACGACCGGCGCGACTTCGACGCGCGCCGCAAGGAGCGAGAGGTCCGCCTCGCCGCGGGCGGGGGCGGCCGGGCCTCCGAGGACGGCGTCCGCGCGGGGCTCGACTGGCTCGCAAGGCACCAGTCGCCCGACGGGGCGTGGGAGTGCGACGGCTTCTCCGAGAACTGCAAGGGGACGGAGTGCGACGGCGGCGGCTACGGCGAGCACCGCATCGGCGTGACCGGCCTCGCGCTCCTGGCCTTCCTGGGAGCGGGGTACACGCACCTGTCGAAGGAGACGAACAACGAGGGGCTGGTCTACGGCGATGTCGTGAAGAAGGGCTTCCGGCACCTGATCCAGGCGCAGGAGGCGGACGGGTCGATCCGGGGGCAAGGGGTCAAGCCGATGTACAACCACGCGATCGCCACGCTCGCGCTCGCGGAGGAGTACGGGATGACCTCGAGCGCGATCTTCAAGGAGCCAGCCCAGATGGCGGTCGACTGGCTCGTGAAGTCGAGGAACCCCGGCCGCGGGTGGCGGTACACGCCGCTCTCGGGCGACAACGACACCTCGGTCACCTCGTGGTGCCTGATGGCGCTCAAGTCCGCGCGGCTCTCGGGGATCCAGGTCCCGGACCAGGCGTTCGACGACGCGATGGCATGGATCGAGGAAGCCACCGACCCGAAGGACGGAAAGGTCGGGTACAACGCCCGGGAGACGGCGGGGGTCAAGGTCGTGGTTCCTGGGAAGAACGAGGACTACCAGCACCACGAGACGATGACCGCGGTAGGTGTGCTCTGTCGCGTGCTCGTCCGCCGGGATGCGGACGACGCTGCGGTGCAGCAGGGCGTGGGCGTCCTCTCGAAGGACCTCCCGAAGTGGGACCCGGCGCGATTCGGGAACGACTACTACTATTGGTACTACGGGACGCTCGCGATGTTCCAGGCGGACGGCCCCGGGGCGGAGGGGGACCACGCGGGGTGGAAGGCCTGGGAGCAGTCGACGCGCAACGCCCTGGTCCTCAACCAGCGGCCGGAGGAGGATGGGTGCCTCCGAGGCTCCTGGGACCCGGACGACCGCTGGGGCTTCGAGGGCGGGCGGGTCTGCGCGACGGCGCTCAACACGATGACGCTCGAGGTGTATTACCGATACGCCAGCGCGTTTGAAGAGAAGTAGCCGACGACCGGGCCGAGATCCCAAATCCAAAATCCCAGATCCGAACGAAATCCCAGATCCCAGCGCGGGCTCCGCCCGCAACCCAAACCTTGAGATTCCGTCAGGCTGCCGAGCGTAGCGAGGCAGCCGTTCTTTCTAAGTAGACACGGCGCTCATCCATCCGTAGATGGGGAGTTGTAA